>OEIV010000378.1_pt1 | contig 25148 bp, 16 predicted proteins | sample 1539231 | NCBI WGS metagenome assembly OEIV01 (sample SAMN03794762, study PRJEB22550) | activated sludge metagenome | feature: wastewater treatment plant; material: activated sludge; isolation source: Wastewater treatment plant of a petroleum refinery complex | place: Argentina: Buenos Aires ... | reverse complement strand
GCTTGGTGCGCCAGGCGCCCGCCCAGGTCCAGCAGGCGCAGGAGGCACCGCCCCGCGCCCAACCCGTCGGCCAGCAGCGTGAAGCGGCCGTCGCTCGGCACGGGGAACACCCGCAGGCGGGCTCCCGTGTTCGTCTCCGGCAGGCCCACCGTGGTCAAGGTGTACGAAGCCTCTGCCGTGCAGCCGTCCGCCGTGGTCACCGTCACGGTGTACAGGCCGTCGCCCTGGCTGAACACGAAGGCGCCGTCCGCGTTGGGGAGCGCGGTGCCGTTGTAGGTCCAGGCGTAGGTGGCGAAGCCATTGTCCGTGAAGAGCACGCCCGCATCATAGGTGATGGCGATCACCGGGCACACGACCAGGGTGTCGCTGACGCCGCTGCAGCCGAACCCGTTGACGCCACTCGCCCAATAGCTGCCGGCGTCCAGCGCCTGGATGCACAGGCCGGTGTTGGGGAGAGTGTCACCGTCCAGGAACCACAGCACGTTCACCAGGCTGGTGTCGGTGAGGCAGAGCGTCTGGGTGAGCTCGCTGTAGTCCAGGCTCATGTCGGGCGCACCGTACACCACCACCACATCGGTGTCGTGGAACGCCTGCTGCACGCTTTCGGAGACCACCAGGCTGCCCACCGTGCCGCCGGCGATGCTGAAGGGATAGGTGCCCGCGCCGTTCAGCGGCAGGTTATAGGTGCCCAGCGCATCGTCCTGGCTCACAGGGTCCTCATCGAAGAAGGTGATGGAGTACGGGCCCATGTTCAACGGCAGGCCCAGGCCGGTCCAGGTGGCGTTGTCGGTATCGTCCTGCGTGCCGCTGGTCACGGACAGGCCGTTGCCGTCGGTGAGCACGAAGTACAGATCGGGGCTGCCGGTGCAGCCCACCAGGGGCAGATCGGGCTCCTCCACATCGCCGCACCAGTTGCCGTTCACGCTCACCAGGCTCACCTCATCGAGCGTAAAGCCCCCGATGGTGGTGGTGAGCGTGGTGGTGTAGGTGCCGGGCTGGTCGTAGGTCACCGGCGGCGGGTTGGCGCCGGTGGCGGTCTGTCCATTGCCGAAGACCCAGTCGTGCGTGGTGGGGTCGGGGCTGCCGTCGATCAGGGCGGTGTAGGTCACCGTCACGGGCGCGCAGCCTGTGCTGGGGGTGAAGCTGTAGCCGGTGTTGCCGCCGGTGCCGGGCAGCACGTTCAGCAGCACCGCGAAGCTCTCGGGCACGCTCAATGAGAGGCCGTTGAACGAGACCTGTGCCAGGATGTCGATGGTGATGGGGTAGGTGCCGGCGCCCAGCGCGGTGCCGCAGATGCGCGCGCAGCCGAACTGGGCATTCTGCGGGTAGTAGACCCCGAGCGGATCGCTGGTCTCGATCGCCAGGCCGAAGGGCACGCCGCTGATGCCGGTGATGGTCATCTGCTCGAAGTCGACCGTGAAGCCGGTGCCCGGGTCGGTGAAGGTGGGTGGAAGCCAGAAGGTGAGGTCGGCCTGGTAGGGCACGCCGGCGGTGGCGTCGGGCGGTTGCAGCGGGCACAGCGTGGGGTAGGCCGGGCTCACCGTGCAGCTGCTGTCCGGCGTGCAGCCGGGGCATTGGCCGCGGGCGATGGGGGCGAGCAGCAGCAGGAGCGCGAGCGGAAGGAGGCGCGGCATGGGGTGCGTGTCGGTTCGTGCAAATGTGTGCACGCGCTGCGCATCACGGTGCCATCAGTCGTGTTCGCCGTACCGCGTGGTGTTGGGATGGAAGGTGCGCCAGCTGTGCCAGTACTCCTGGTAGGCGGGGATGGTGTCAGCCCGGACATGCACCACATAACGTGCGGTGATGTCACCATTGGCCTCGTACTGGGAAGTGGCGGCCGTATCGCGATGAACGACATAAGCGGAGAAGGACCGCTGATCGTTCGCCAGTGCGACCGAGATGGTGTCCGTACCAAGCAGGTCTTTGATCACACGGAAGCGCTGTAGCTCATTCCAATCATACGCCCGCGCCACGCCGTTGTGCACCACGCCCACCACCCAGCTCTTCGGCTGCCAACTGGCGGTGTCGCGGCCTTCGAGCGAGGAGACCATGGTGCCTTCGTCGTAGTCCTTCAAGCCTGCATACTCCTTCATGAACGCCGGATCCGGTTGCATCACCAAGCCCTGCGGATGCAGTCGGGCGAACTCCGCGCGGGTGAGCTGCGTGGACGGCACCTCGGGCAACACCTGTCCCTTCAGCGGACCGGCGATGCACTCGCCCGTGGCCTGCCGCCACCAGCTTCCGGTGCGGCCGTCCTCGAACATCGCGTTGAAGTGGTCCATGCCTACCAGGCGGAAGGTCTCAGGCTGGCCGTTCACCACAGGGCTGTAGGTGCGGCCTGTGCGGCACACGGTGCAGTAGGTCACCATCACCGCTTCGCCGCCGATGGTGTCCAGCACCTGGTGGTGGTAGCCGATCAGCTCGATGGGGTAGGCGCGTACCTCGCCGTGGCGTTCCACCGCGATCACCAGGTCGTTCGGTGCACCACCATCGTCGGCCACGGGCGCCATCACCTTGTGCTCCACGGGCAGGAACATCCTGTCGGCCATGAACTTGAAATTGAACAGGTAGAACACGGTGGCGGCCAGGGCCAGCGGCACCAGCACGCCGATGCGCTTCAGCCAGCCACCGGTGCGCAGGGTGTGGAGCGCGGGCCCCACCACGAAAGCGAGCCCCAGCAGCCGCAGCCACCACACGTGGTGGTGCAGCCAATAGGCGAGGTCCACCTGCCGCAGGTCGGTGGCCACACCCTCCTGGCTGCCGGGGAAGGGCATGATGGTGTAGACGCGCAGCACCTCGGGCACGATGAGCAGGAGCAGGCCGAAGAGGAAAGAAAGCAGGCGCATGGCGGCAAGCTAGGACGGGCGCGGGTGGGGTGCGGTCGGTCTGGATGAACGGCCCTTGCGGGTACACGGGACCGGCGTCCGGGTATCTTCGCCGGCCATGGCGTGGCGCAAGGGGCTGGTGAACGGGATGTTGCTGGTGGGCTCCACCGCGCTGGCCCTGCTGGCGGCCGAATGGGCCTACCGCCGCATGCTGTTCAGCACGCAGCCCGCCTTCGCCAAGCTGCGCGACGCGAACCTCTACGCCGACTCGTTCAACGAGGCGGACCATTGGAAGCTGTACACCCTGTTCGGCGGGGAATATGGTCCGCCGGAGGACCCGCACCCCTTGCTGGGGTGGCGCGGGGCGTTCAAGGCCAAGAGCCTGCTGCACGACGATGCGCGGAGCGTGGGTGCCAAGCGGCCGGTGCTGCTCTATGGCGACAGCTATGCGCAGTGCATGCCGGAGGTACGCTGCTTCCAGGACCTGCTGAACAGCGACACCCTCTTCAACCGGGGGCATCACCTGCTGAACTATGGCGTGGGCGGCTACGGGGTGGACCAGATCACGCTCCTGTTCGAGCAGACCTTCCTGCGCTACGACCGGCCCTTCGTGGTGTTCAGCCTGATGGTGAGCGACATGGACCGCTCGCCGCTGGACTGGCGCACGGGGCAGAAGCCCTGGTTCGCGCTGGACGGTGACGGGCTGCGCCTGCAGGGCGTGCCCATCGATCCGGACCCGGACCATTACCTGGCCACGCATCCGGTCACCATCGGCTCGTACCTGTGGCGGCGCTTCCTCTACAGTCCGGCCAACGTGCTGCCCGCCTGGGCCAACGACCGGCTCAAGGGGTGGTCGGCCCACACCGCGCACAAGCAGGAGCTCAACACCCGCATCCTGGACCGGGCCATCGAGCGCCTGAAGGCCAGCCGCGTGGACTATGTGGTGCTGGTGTTCCACTACCTGACGCCGGACCAGGAGGAGTGGATGGTGGGGCGCGAGGACAACTGGCGCGACCGCCTGCTGCGGGAGCGGCTGGCCCATCATCAGGTGCCGTACATCTGGAGCAAGGACCTGATCCTGGCCGACCCGGCGTGGACAGGAAGCAACCTGGACCTGTACATGCTGCTGGACAACGGGCACCCCACCACCTACTTCAACACGTTGATCGCTGCGGAGATCCGCAGGCACGTGCTGGCCGCGGCAGGCCACAAGGACCCGCGCCGGCCGCTGTTCGCACCGCCCACGTACGTGGACCTGATGGAGCGCACCGCGCAGGCCATCCGGCAGGACAGTGCGTGGCTGGCTTCGGTGCGGACGAACGCCGAGCGCGACGGCCAGGCGCTGGAGGACCGCATCGTCGAGGAGGCCTGGTACGTGGTGCGTGAGGATCTCGATGTCACGGGCGAGGCCATCCGGGCCTACACGCGCCCCTGACCGGCACCCGCTACCTTCGCGCGCCTGTTCGACCCTGCGTCCGGCCCATGCCACCGGAGCGCAAGAGCGGAAGAACACCTGAACCCATGTCCGTCCGAGTCCGCTTCGCCCCCAGCCCCACCGGCCCCCTGCACATGGGCGGTGTGCGCACGGCCCTGTACAACGTCCTCTTCGCCCGCAAGCACGGCGGCACCTTCCTGCTGCGCATCGAGGACACCGACCAGCAGCGCTTCGTGCCGGGTGCCGAGGAGTACATCCGCGAGGCGTTGGACTGGTGCGGGCTGACACCTGATGAGAGCCCGTGGACCGGTGGCCCGGACGGGCCGTACCGCCAGAGCGAGCGCAAGGCGATGTATCGCCAATATGCCGAGCAGCTCATCGCCGCGGACAAGGCCTACTATGCCTTCGACACGCCCGAGGAGCTGGAGGCCATGCGCGCCCGGCTTCAGGCCGCGGGCGTGGCGGCCCCGGCGTACAATGCGGTGACCCGCGAGCACATGAGGAACTCGCTCACCCTGAGCGCCGACGATGTGAAGGCCCGCCTCGCCGCCGGGGAGCCGTATGTGGTGCGCCTGAAGGTGCCGCGCCACCAGGAGGTGCGCTTCGAGGACCTGATCCGCGGCTGGGTGGTGGTGCACAGTGCCAACATCGACGACAAGGTGCTGTTCAAGAGCGACGGCATGCCCACCTACCACCTGGCCAATATCGTGGACGACCACCTCATGCGCATCACGCACGTGATCCGCGGGGAGGAGTGGTTGCCGAGCGCGCCACTGCACGTGCTGCTCTACGAGGCCTTCGGCTGGGAGCGCCCCGCCTTCGCGCACCTGCCGCTGATCCTGAAGCCCGACGGCAACGGCAAGCTCAGCAAGCGCGACGGCGACCGCCTGGGCTTCCCGGTGTTCCCGCTGAACTGGACCGACCCCGCCAGCGGCGAACAGAGCAGCGGCTATCGGGAGCGGGGATACTATCCGGAGGCGTTCGTGAACATGCTGGCCCTGCTGGGCTGGAACCCCGGTGGCGACCAGGAGTTGATGAGCATGGCCGAGATGACGGCCCTGTTCGACCTGGGCCGGGTGCACAAGGGCGGCGCCCGCTTCGATCCGGAGAAGACCCGGTGGTTCAACCAGCAATACCTGCGCAGGCAGCCCGACGCGGTGCTCGGCGAACAGCTCCGCGGGCGCCTGCAGGCCGTGAAGGGCATCGACACCACGGCCGAACGCGCCACGCACGCCGCTGCTCTGCTGAAGGAGCGCGCCACCTTCGTGGACGACATGCTCGAGGGCCTCTACCTCTTCACGCCGGGCTCGCCCCTGCAGGGCAATGCGGAGGCCGAGGCGGAGCTGCGCAAGCGCTGGAGGACCGAGGCCGCCCCCGCGCTGGAGGCGTACATCGCCGCGCTCGAGGACATGGCCGAACCGAGCCCCGCCACATTGGAGGCCGCCTTCAACGCCGTGCTCGCGGCCCACGGCCTGAAGGTGGGCCAGGTGATGCCGCTGTACCGCCTGTTCGTGGCGGGCCGCATGCAGGGTCCCGGCATGTTCGATGTGAGCGTGTTGTTGGGCCGCGACGAGGTGGTGGCCCGCTTGAAGGCCGGACTGGAGCACTGCCGCGCATGGGCCTGATCGAAGTGAACGGCATCCGGGTGTTCGCCTACCACGGCTGCCTGGAGGAGGAGGCCCGCATCGGTGGACGGTATCGGGTGGACGTGCAGGTGCAGGGCGACCTGGCGCGTGCCGAGATCAGCGATGCCTTGGGCGACACCATCGATTACGGCCGCATCACCACGCTGGTGCGTGAGGCGATGGCCGTGCGCAGCCGCCTGATCGAGCATGTGGGCCGTCGCATCCTTCAGGCCCTGCAGCAGGAGTGGCCGGGCCCGTACCGCTGGCGGGTGCGGGTGGAGAAGGAGGCCCCGCCCGTCAACGGCGATGTGGACCACGTGGCCTATACGCTGGAGGGATAGCCCCCGCCTCGCACCCTTCGCCTATCTTCGCGGCCGCCCGAAGCAGGGTCACGTGGCCGAGTGGCTAGGCAGAGGTCTGCAAAACCTCGTACAGCGGTTCGACTCCGCTCGTGACCTCCGACAGGATCCCCCGCCTCCGGGGGATCCTGCTTTTCGCCCCGTCGCTACCTTGTGCCGAACAACGATCGGCCGCCTTCCGCGTTAGGTGAGCGCCCGTTCCCGACCATGAGCCTGCTGAGACCCCTGCTGCTGTCGTCCCCCCTGCTGTTCATCGCGCCCAGTGCGGCGCAGCTGGCCATCGGGGAATGGCGCGACCACTTCCCCTACCGGCAGACGCTGGCCGTGGCCGAAGGGGAGGGCAAGGCCTGGTGCGCCACGCGCAACGCCGTGTTCACCTACCACCGGCCCTCCGGCGCGATCGAACGCTTCACGAAAGTGAACGCCCTGAGCGATGTGGATGTGAGCGTGCTGAACTACAACGCGGCCGTGGGCGGCCTGCTGGTGGCCTATCGCAACGGCAACCTCGACCTGCTCCGCGGAGGCACGGCCAGCAACCTCAGCGACATCAAACGCAGCAACATCATCGGCGACAAGGGCGTGTACGATATCCACTTCGAAGGGGCGCTGGCCTACCTGGCCTGCGGCTTCGGCATCGTGGTGGTGGACCTGGAGGCGCTGGAGGTGCGTGAGACCTGGTTCATCGCCCCGGGCGGCACCCAGGTGAAGGTGAACGATGTGGCCTTCGTGGGCGACTCGATCTACGCGGCCACCAATGCAGGCCTGTTCGCCGCCTACCGCTTCGCCCCCAACCTGGCCGCGTTCACCTCCTGGCAGCAGCGCACCGAACTGCCCACGCCGGCCGGCCCCTTCAACGCCGTGGTGGAGGTGGGTGGCCATCTGGTGGTCAATTACCACAACGCCGGCGCCACCGACCGTGACACGGTGTATTTCCGCGAGGCCGGTGCATGGCAGCGGCTCACCCACGCGTTCGGGCGGCAGAACACCGACCTGTCCGCCAGCGCGGACGGCACCACGTTGCTGCTGTGCCAGAACGACGCCGTGGCGCGTTATGATGGCACGCTCGCCTTCACGGGGGTGTACAGCGGCTACGCGAACAACCTGCCCATGGCACCGGCCATGGCCATCCCGGCGGCGGACGGCACGGGCATCTGGGTGGCCGACCGGGCACAGGGCCTTGTGTTCCAGACCGTGGGCATCTCCGGATCGCCGGTGTTCCCGCCGGGTCCGTCCACGGTCTCCTCGCAGCGCATGTCCGCGTCCAAAGGCGGCGTGTACGTCGCCACCGGCGGCGTGCAGGGCAACTGGACGAACCAGTTCCGCAAGGAAGGGGTGCATCGGTTCCTCGGCGGACAATGGACCACCACCGACAAGTCCAATGACCCCCTGATGGCCACCGGGGCCAACGCCTATGGTGGTGCGGTGAACGACCTCATGGCCGTGGCCGCCGACCCGGAGGATGCCGACCACGTCTTCGTCGGCTCATGGGATGACGGTGTGCTGGAACTGCGCGGCGGCGCCGTGCAGACCATCTTCAACGCCGACAACAGCAGCCTGCAGGTGAACCCCGGCCTTGGTGCCGAGAACAGCGTGCAGGTGGCCGGGATGGCCTATGATGCGGAGGGGGACCTGTGGGTGACCAACAGCAACTGCGCGGCACCGATCAGCGTACGCACCGCCGGCGGCACCTGGCGCTCCTTCGCCCCGGGGGCGGTGCTCAACAACAACACCCTGCTGGGTGACATCCTGCCCTCGCGCGAGAACCGCCTCAAGTGGGTGATCCGCCCGCGCAGCAACGGCATGCTCGTCTTCACCGACAACGGTACGCTGAGCGACCCGGGGGACGATCAGTACAAGGTCCTTTCCACCGCGGAGGGCACGGGAGGACTGCCCTCCCTGGACGTGTACAGCATGGCCGAGGACCTGGACGGCGAGATCTGGATCGGCACCGGCAAGGGGGTGGCCGTGTTCTACGCGCCGGACGCGGTGTTCGGCGGTGGCGACTTCGACTGCCAGCAGATCCTGATCGAGCAGGGCGGCAACGTGCAGATCCTGCTGGAGACCGAAGCGGTGAGCGCCATCGCGGTGGACGGGGCCGACCGCAAATGGCTCGGCACACAGAGCAGCGGGGCCTTCCTGGTGTCGCCTGACGGCACCGAGCAGATCTTCCACTTCACCGCCGAGAACAGCCCGCTGCCCAGCAACACCATCACCAGCCTGGCCATCGACGGGGAGAGCGGCGAGGTGTTCTTCGGCACGGACCAGGGCATCGTGAGCTACCGCGGCACGGCCACCGAGGGCGGCTTCACCAACGCCTGTGCGAAGGTGTTCCCCAACCCGGTGCGCGAAACGTACACGGGCCCCATCGCCATCACCGGGCTGGTGCGCGACAGCGACGTGAAGGTGACCGACGTGGCCGGCAACCTGGTGTACCGCACCACCTCCGATGGTGGACAGGCCATCTGGCCGGGCACCGACATGAGCGGCAACCGCGTGAGCACGGGCGTGTACCTGGTGTTCGCCTCCGATGCGGACGGCAACACCAAGTGCAACACCAAGGTGCTGGTGGTGCGCTGAGGCCGCGATGCTGCACACCACCAAGGCCCTGGTGCTGCGCACCATCCGCCACACGGACAGCACCCTGGTGCTGAAGGCCTATACCGAGGCGTTCGGTCTGAGGAGCTACCTGGTGCGCACGCCGAAGAGCGCGCGGCGCCCCGGCACTGCCGCGCTGCTGCAGCCGCTCACCCGGTCGGAGCTGGTGGTGGACGAGCGGGCCGACCGTGATCTGCACCAGGTGCGTGAGATCAGGCTGCGCCGGCCCTACCTGCGCGTGCCCGGTGATGCCATGCGCACCGCCCAGCTGCTCTTCGTGCAGGAGCTGCTCGTCCGCACGCTGCGCGAGGAGTCCGGTGACCCGGGCCTCTGGTGCTTCCTGGAGGAGGCCCTGGAGCTGCTGGACAGCGGTGGCGATGTGCGCGATCTGCCGCTGCGTTTCGTGCTCGGCTACGCCGCGGCCCTGGGCTTCGCGCCCGCACCACCGGAGGGGGAGGCTCCCTATTTCGACCTGGTCGAAGGGCGCTTCACCGGGGAGCTGCCCCTGCATGCCCAGGCGATCGCTCCGCCGCTCACCGCCGTGTTCGCAGCCTGGTTGCCCGGTTCGTTGGACGAGCCCGCGCCGATGGCCATGGCCACCGGTCAGCGCCGGGAGCTGTTGGATGTGCTGCTGCGCTACGTGCGGCTGCATGTGCCCGGAGCCCAGGAGCTGCGCTCGCCGGACGTGCTGCATCAGGTGCTTGGGTGAGGCACGGGTATCTTCGGCCCGGCCGCTCGTCCATGTCCACGCACCCGCTCCTGCTCCTGGGAGGCCTGCTGGCCCTGGCCGCCTGCGCCGATGCCCCGCCCAGGATGACCGCACCACAGCCGCCCCTCGCCGCGCGCGAACCCCACGCCATCACCACGCACGGCCACACGCGCCAGGACCCCTACTTCTGGATGCGGCTCTCCGAGGCGCAGCGCGAAGCGGCCGAGCCCGATGCCCATACCCGCCGGGTGGTGGCCCATCTGGAGGCGGAGAACGCGTACACCGCGGCGATGCTCGGCCCGGTGAACACCCTGCGCGAGGACCTCTTCAAGGAGATGAAGGCCCGCATCAAGGAGACCGACCTCAGCGTGCCCTACCGCGAGAACGGCTACTGGTACAACCACCGCTTCGAGGAGGGCAAGGAATATGCGATCCACATGCGGGCTCCGGTGGGGCCCGATCGCGATCGCGTGCCCGAGGCCTTCACCGACATCTTCGACGAGAACGTGATGGCCGCGGGGAACGAGTACTTCGACCTCGGCGACTATGAGCCGAGCCCGGACAACCGGCTGGCGGCCTACAGCGTGGACACGGTGGGCCGTCGTCAGTACGGCATCCGCTTCCGCGACCTCGGCACCGGGGCCGACCTGCCCGATGTGATCGCCAACACCAGCGGTGGCGGGGCCTGGGCCGATGACCGGACCTTCTTCTACACCCGCAAGGACCGCACCTTGCGCAGCTACAAGGTGTTCCGCCATGTGCTCGGCACCGATCCCGCGCAGGATGTGGAGGTCTTCCACGAAAAGGACCCGGCCTTCAGCTGCGAGGTGTACCGCAGCCGCAGCGACCGGTTCGTGCTCATCACCACCGAGAGCACCCTGGCCAGCGAGCACTGGCTGTTGCCGGTGGACCGACCGATGGACGCTTTCGAGCCCTTCGTGCCGCGCGAGGAGGAACATGAGCACAGCGTGTTCCATGTGCCCGCCCACGACGGAACAGCAGGCCATTGGTACATCCTCACCAATTGGCAGGCGCGCAATTTCCGCCTGATGCGCTGCGCGGAGGCCGACCATGCGCACAAGGAGCGGTGGACGGAGGTGATCCCGCACCGCGAGGAGGTGTTGCTGGAGGACGTGGACCTGTTCCGTGACCACCTGGTGGTGAGCGAGCGCCGTGAGGGCCTCACGCATCTCCGCGTGCGCCGCCTGAGCACGGGTGCCGAGCACGAGATCGCCTTCCACGATCCGGCCTATGTCACCTACACGGGCACCAATCCGGAGTGGGACACCCATCTGTTGCGGTACGGCTACACGAGCCTGACCACGCCGAGCGGCGTGTACCAGCACGACATGAACGCCGGCACGGACACCCTGATCAAGCAGCAGGAGGTGCTGGGCACCTTCCACGCGGAGGAGTACATCAGCGAACGCACCTGGGCCACGGCGGCGGACGGCACGCGCGTGCCGGTGAGCCTCGTGTACCACACGGGCACCGCACGCGACGGCACCGCGCCCACGCTCCTTTACGGTTACGGCAGCTACGGCATCAGCATGGAGCCCACCTTCAGCAGTGCCCGCCTCAGCCTGCTGGACCGGGGCTTCGTGTTCGCCATCGCCCATGTGCGCGGCGGCGAGGAGCTGGGCCGGGCCTGGTACGAGAACGGCCGCATGGAGCACAAGATGAACACCTTCACGGACTTCATCGCCTGCGCCGAGCACCTGGTGCGCGAGCGCTACGCCGACCCTGCGCGCGTCTTCGCCATGGGCGGCAGCGCCGGTGGTCTGCTCATGGGTGCGGTGGTGAACCTCCGGCCCGACCTGTGGAAGGGCATCGTGGCCGAGGTGCCCTTCGTGGACGTGGTGACCACGATGCTCGATGACAGCATCCCGCTCACCACGGGCGAGTTCGATGAATGGGGCGACCCGAAGGAGGAGCCGGCCTATCGGCGGATGCTCTCCTATTCCCCGTACGACAACGTGAAGGACGCTGCCTATCCCGCGATGCTGGTCACCACCGGCTTCCACGACAGCCAGGTGCAGTACTGGGAGCCCGCCAAGTGGGTGGCCCGCCTGCGCGACCATCAACGGGGCCATGCGCCGATCCTGCTGCACACCAACATGGACGCCGGCCACGGCGGCGCCAGCGGACGCTTCGAGCGGCTCAAGGAAGTGGCCCTGGACTACGCGTTCGTCCTCTGGCAGGCCGGGCTTGTGGACGCGAAGTGAGGGGCGCCCCTCAGATGGCGATGCGCTCGGCGTGCACGATCTCCTCGGGCACCATGGGGATCACCGACACGGGCTGCTGCGGGTCGCGCTGAAAGCGCTCATAGTCGCGCACACTGGCGAAGTAGATGCGCTGCACACCACCCGTGTCCACTTCCCACACCACGCCGAAGACCTCCTTACCGGAGCGCAGCTTGAAGCGGCAGTGCGTGTGGTAGAGCTCGCGGATATCGGGGCGTTCCATGGGATGGAAGGACACCCGAAAAGTAGCGGGATCGGCGGGGGGTGCGGCGTGCGTTTTTTGAACAGGAGCGTTCATCCTGTTGATAAAACGCGGGACCTGTAGCTGCTAGTACTTGGCCGTCAAGCGCATGCGCCGATCAGCCTTGCTGCCTGGCCACCTTGATCTTCTTGCCCGGGGCCAGCTGCTTGGAGTTGAGCCCTTGGTTGAGGCGCTTGAGGTCCTCCACGGTCACCCCGGGATAGCGTTGTGCGATGTCCCACAGCGTGTCGCCGGGTTGCACCGTGTGATAGATGTAGCCCTCCACCGCAGGTGAGATCGGCTCCTCGGCCCGCGCGGTCTGTGCAGCAACGGGCCGGGGTGCGGCGGAGGCGTTCACCATACGTTCGATCCGCAGCCGCTGCCCGGGCTGGATGCGGTCGCCGCGCAGGCCGTTCCACGTCTTCAATTGCGTCACGGTGACGCCGTTGCGTGAGGCGATGCTGCCCAGGGATTCGCCGCTGCGTACCACGTGCGTGCGCACCGACACTTCCTGTTGGGGCACAGCGGCGGGTGCGGTCACCGGGGTGGCCATGCCTGCGAGGTAGCGGTACCGCAGGCTGTCCTCGCGGTCGATGAAGGCGCCCACGATGTCGCGCGGCATGTAGAGCGTCACCGGCTGGTCGGGGTCGGGCACGAAGCCCTGCTTGAACACCGGGTTCAGTTCGCGCAACATCGTTTCGTCAGAACCCGTGAAGCGGGCCAGGTCGGCGATGGTGAGCGGATAGCACACCTGCACGGTGTCCACCTCGTAGGCGCAGAAGTTGGGCGCGATGGGGTACAGGTTGTGGTCCGCGGCGTGCTCGAAGATGTAGTTGACGGCGATGAAGGCCGGCACATAGCCCCGCGTCTCGCGGGGCAGGTGGTCGTACACTTCCCAGTAGTCCATCCGGCCGCCGCTGCGTCGGATGGCCTTGTTCACGTTGCCGGGTCCGCAGTTGTACGCGGCCAGCGCCATCTCCCAGTCGCCGAAGATGCGGTGCAGGTCCTTCAGGTAGCGGCAGGCGGCCTCGGTGCTCTTGTACACATCGCTGCGCTCGTCCACGTAGCTGTCCACGCGCAGGCCATACAGCTTGCCGGTGCCCACGATGAACTGCCAGAGGCCCACCGCGGCCGCACGGCTGCGGGCGCCGGGGTGGAGGGCGCTTTCCACCACGGCCAGGTACTTCAGTTCGTGGGGCAGCCCGTGGCGCTCCAGGGCCTCCTCGAACACCGGGAAGTAGAGCTGGGCCAGGCCCAGCATGCGGCTGGTCTGCTCGCGCTTGCGCACGGCGTAGAGGTCGATGTACGACTGCACCACACTGTTGTACGTGAGGGCGAAGGGGGTGCGATGGTCCAGCACGGTGAGCCGTCGCCGCATCTCCTCGGGCGGGTAAGTGGGCACCACGTTCGGGGAGAAACCGTGGTGGTTCAGCGCCGCCGTGTCGGCCGTGAAGCGGTCGTTCATCACCCAGGGCAGGTGGGCCAGGTCGTCCAGGCGCTGCAGCACCGGATCGTCGGCGGGCAGGGTGGGGGCGTCCTGGGCCGGTTGGGCGGCGATCGCCAGGGGCAGGGCCGCGCACAGCAGCGCCGCGAGGCGCGGGGCGATGCCGGATCCCGTCGGAAGGCGGAAGGCGTTCATGGTCAAGGACAAAGTAAGGTTAATACGCAGGGCCTCCCGGCTTGTTATCCGCGCCGGTCGTCCACGGTCCGATGTGGACGGCGCAAGGACCGGGCCGTGATCATCATTTACTTTCACGCGTCGATCCAGTACGAGAACACCATGCGCCTCCCAGCCTCGATCATCTCTTGTGTCATGTTCGCGACGCTGTCCTTGGCACAAACCCCGGGACATGTCGTCCACTCCGAGCTGTTCACCGGTCACGATCAACGGAGCGAGTTCATTGGGATCAGCGATGCCATGGTCTTCCTGACGCGGAACGCCAAGGTGAAAGGAGGCCTGGTGGGTGTGCTTGAAGGCTATCGCCGTACTGACCTCGCGCTGGTCGGGCAGAAACCCCTCGCATTGCCCCTGGAGGACGCCGATGTGTACGTCCGGGTCGGTGGGCTGATGGTCCAAGGTGCTCCAGGCATCATCTACAGCTACAACAAGAAGGGCAAGGGGCGTGCGGTGGACCTGGCGATCCTGGATCCGGCCACCGGGGAGGTGAGCTCCCATCAGAACCTGATGACCGTGCCCGGGGGGAAGGAACAATACAGCGGCGAAGTGCTGTTCATGCAAGATGAGACCACGGGCCGCGCGGTGGTCCTGGTCCAGAAGCAGGTGGGCTCTGACGGCTTGCTGTACAGCAGCACCTGCCAGGTGGTGGCGGTGGGTGCCGATGGCTTGGTGGGCGGGCCTGTGGAGTTCAAATTGGGCGAAGGGGGATATTCCAAGGCGGTCGCGATCGCCGTGACCGGAGAGGGGAAGGTGGTGGTGCATGGACGTGAGCGCAGCGCGGTCCAATCCGCGGACAAAGGACCGTGCATGGCGGTCGTTGATCTGGCGTCCGGGACCGCCACGGCGCTGACCGTTCCGGATGGCAGGGACCAGGGTGGGGTGTGTGATGCCGGTGCGACCGTCGTCCTGACCAGGCTCCCGGACGGCAGGGTCGCGCTTCATCAGCCCTACACGAAGAAGGGGGTTCCGGGCTATGGATTCTCCGGCCTGATGACCACCATGTTGAGTGCGGCCGGGGAGTTGGAGGGCCATACCCTGTATCGCTTGGGCACGCGCGATGTGGTGAAGCACGACACCAAGCTTGGCCCCTATCTGGTGGGCATGGGGATCCAGGCGCACTGGGTCTCAGACTCGGGCACGTGGATGTTCCTGATGCGGCGCAAGCTCAGCGGCGAAGGAGCCGGGGAATTGGCGATCCTCGAACTGGACCCGGCCGGAGAGAAGGTCCAGGGCTGGTTCCTGCGTCGGGAACACCGCATGCTCGTCGTGTTGGATACCTACATCGAGGTGGTCGCGGTGCCTGGCCCGGGCAAGACCTGCTGGCTGCTGATGACGGAGCTGTCTGAGAACGTGGGCAAGGCGCCCGGCAAGGACCTCGCCGAATGGAGCACGGCCAAGGTGTTCGGTGGCGATCTTGCCCCTTGCCTGGTAAGGTTCGATGGCGCCGATTTCGGGCCGATCACTGCGCTGGAGGGCCTGGATGGCAAGTTCACCACACCGCATGCGTTGCACCGTGATCCGGTCACGGGCGGGGTGCTGGTGCAGTGGCTGCACGGCCAGCGGGTGGCCTTCAGCGAGGTGGGCCGTTGAGCCCGATCACGCCTTCTCCTTCCGCTCCTTCTCCCGCTTCTGTGGTTGCAGCGGGTTGACACCGATGGTCTTGTACAGCTCGCGGGCCCGCAGCACGTCCACGGCCAGCCACACCGCATGGCGGAAGCTGCCTTCGTCGGCCACGCCCTTGCCTGCGATGTCGAGCCCGGTGCCGTGGTCGGGGCTGGTGCGCACGATGGGCAGGCCGGCGGTGTAGTTCACCCCATGGCCGAAGCTCAAGGCCTTGAAGGGGGCCAGGCCCTGGTCGTGGTACATGGCCAGCACACCATCGAAATGGCGGTAGGCGCCGCTGCCGAAGAAGCCGTCGGCGGCATAGGGCCCCATGGCGGTGATGCCCTCGGCCACCAGCTGGCGCGCGGCGGGCAGGATGCGTTCGCGGTCCTCGGTGCCCAGCGTGCCACCGTCGCCCGCGTGGGGGTTCAGGCCCAACAGGGCCAGGCGGGGGTTGGCGATGCCGAAGTCGCGCAGCAGGCTCTGGTGGAAGAGCCGGGCCTTGGCCACGATGCGGTCCGTGGTGATGGCCGCGGCCACGTCCTTCAGCGGGATGTGGCCGGTGACGGTGCCCACACGCAGGCCGTCGGCCACCAGCACCATCAGCACCTGGTCCACGCCCGCCACATGGGCCAGGTATTCGGTGTGCCCAGGGTGCGCGAACCCGGCGGCCTCCATGCTGTGCTTGTCGATCGGGGCGGTCACCAGCACGTCCACCTTGCCGCCGGCGAGGTCCTGGGTGGCGGCCTCCAGGCTGCGGATGGCGTAGGGGGCCAATGGGCCACTGGGCCGGCCGAGCTCCAAGGGCAGCTCGTCGTCCCAGAGGTTCACCAGGTTCAGCTTGCGGGGCAGGACCTCGGCCGCATCGTTCACCCGGTGGAACTGCACCTCCTCAAGGCCGAGCTGCTTGCGGTGCAGGCTCACGGCCTTGGCCGAGGCGTACAGCACGGGCGTCAGTTCCTGCAGCATGCGGGCGTCCTCGAAGGTCTTCAGCACCACCTCGATGCCGATGCCCTGCAGGTCGCCACAACTGATGCCCACGCGGACGGGGCGGCGTTCGCTGCTCATGCCTTGGCGCGGCGTTGGAGGAAGTCCACCAGCAGGCGCACGCCCGTGCCGGTGCCGCCCTTGGGGCGGTAGCCATCGCGGCGGGTGAGGAAGGCCGGCCCGGCGATGTCCAGGTGGATGAAGGGCCGCGTGGTGAAGCGCGCCAGGAACTTGCCGGCGGTGATCATGCCCGCGCTTTCGCTGCCCAGGTTCTTCAGGTCGGCGATGTCGCTGTCCAGTTCGCGGTCATACTCCTTCCAGAAGGGGAACTGGGCGATGCGCTCATGCACATGGTCGCCCGCGGCCTTCAGGCGGTCGAAGGTGCGGTCGTCGGCCGTGCCCATGGCCACGATGCCCTGCGTGCCGATGGCGCGGGCGGCGGCGCCGGTGAGGGTGGCCACCGTGACGATGGTCTCGGCCTGGTAGCGTTCGGCGTAGCTCAGTGCATCGGCCAGCAGCATGCGGCCCTCGGCATCGCTGTTCATCACCTCCACGGTGAGGCCGCTGTGCATGCGCACCACGTCGCCGGGGGCGAAGGCGTTGCCGCCGGGCCGGTTGTCCGTGGCGGGCACCAGGGCCACCACGTGCACGGGCAGTTCCAGCAGCGCGGCCGCGGCGATGGCGCCGGCCACGCACGCCCCGCCCGCCATGTCGCACTTCATGTAGTCCATGCTGTTGGGCGTGGGCTTCAGGCTGAGGCCGCCGGTGTCATACACCACGCCCTTGCCCACCAGCACGATGGGCTTGGTGTTCACGGCCTTCTTGGGCTTGTACTCCAGGATGCTGAAGGTGGGCGGGTCCACGCTGCCCTTGTTGACGGCGAGCAGACCGCCCATGCCCAGGGCCTCGATCTGCGCCTTGTCCAGCACCTGGAACTTCACCTGCGCGTTGCGGCAGAGGGTGCGCAGCTCGCTGGCCAGCTGCACGGCGTTGAGGGAGGAGACCGGTTCGTTCACCAGGTCGCGCACGGTGCACACCGAGGCCACCAGGTCGTTGAGGCGCTCCACGGCGCGGCGTTCGATGTCCGGATGCACCAGGCGGATGCGCTCGGGCCCCACGGGGGCCTTGCCGGTCTTGAACTTGCGGAAGCTGTAAGCGCCTAGCGCGAGCCCTTCGGCGAGGGCGAGCAGGAGCTCGGCATCCTCGTGGAGGCCCACGAGCTGGGCCTCGGGGCGCTTGGCCGCGGCCAGGCGTTCGGCCATCAGGGCGCCGGCGCGGCGGGCGTTCTCCAGCACCTCGGCGCGCGGGGCCTTGGCGGGGTTGTGGGCCAGCACCAGGCGGCCGCTGACGTCCAGGGCGGCCAGGCCGTCCTCGCTGGCGAGCAGCTCGCCGAGGTAGTGCTGGTCGGCGCGCTCGAGCTCCAGCTCGCGCAGGCGGGTCTTGCCGGCCACCAGGGCCAGCGTGTCGGCGCCGGCGGTGGGCTTGGTGGCCTTCTCGAAGGTGATCATGGGCGGGGTCCGACCGCGGAACGGCGGTCCGGCCAAAGATAGCCGTCACCCTTCCGGCAAACCCGGCCGCGCACCAAGCAGCACCCTTGCACGTTCCATTCCCACCGGCCGTCGCTTCCCACGCGCGCGAGGCGCTGGAAATGGCGACCTTTGACCGACGATGCCCCGCCTGCGCGCCCTGCTCTTCCTCGTCGCCTTGCTCACCGCAGCGGGAGCGTTCGCCACGCACAACCGGGCCGGTGAGATCGTGTACTGCGTGGACCCGGACAACCCGTTGCGCTACTTCGTGCAGATCATCACGCACACCAAGACGAGCGCACCGGCGGACCGGCCCGAGCTGGAGATCTTCTGGGGCGATGGGTCGAGCGACATCATCCCGCGCACCTTGATCACCCCCATCATCGGCGCTGACGCCCAGCGCAACCTGTATGAAGGGGTGCACGTGTACAACGGCCCGGGCCAGTTCATCCTGAGCTTCGAGGACCAGAACCGCAACGAGGGGGTGCTCAACATCCCCAACTCGGTGAACCAGACCTTCTGCGTGAAGTCGATGCTCACCATCGGCCCGCTCACCGGCGGCAACTGCAGCGTCAACTTCCTGAACAGCCCCCTGCAGGACGCCTGCCTCAACACCCTCTGGGCGCACAACTCGGTGGCCTTCGATGCCGATGGCGACAGCCTGAGCTACGAGCTGCTGGTGTGCGCCGGCCTGGGTTGCGACCCCATCCCGGGCTACGAGTACCCCCAGGAGGTGTCGCCCGCGCCGGACATCTTCCAGATCGATGGCCAGACCGGCACTTTGTTCTGGGACTCCCCGCAGATCACCGGGGAGTACAACATCGCGTTCCGTGTGCGCGAGTGGCGCAAGGTGAACGGCATCTACTACGAGGTGGGCTGGGTGGTGCGCGACATGCAGGTGACCGTGGGCCCGTGCAGCAACCAACCGCCGGTGGTGGACCCCGTGCCGGACACCTGTGTGGTGGCGGGCACGGTGCTCACCGTGAACGTGCAGGCCAGCGACCCCGATGCCGCGCAGAACGTGACGCTATCGGCGCTGGGTGGCCCCATGGTGCTGCAGCAGAGCCCGGCCACCTTTCTGGCCGGCGCTCCGGACAACCCCGTGAGCGGCGTGTTCACGTGGAACACGGTGTGTGCGCACGTGCGGCTGCAGCCCTATCAGGTGGTGTTCCGTGCCAGCGACAACGGTTCTCCGGTGGTGTTGGAGGACTATGAGCCGATGAACATCACCGTGGTGGCTCCCGAGCCGGAGAACCCCACGGCCACGCCGCTGGTGGATGCCATCGAGGTGGGCTGGGACGCCAGCGTGTGCACCAACGCCGCCGGCTACCGCATCTACCGGCGCGTGGGCCCCTTCCCGTTCACGCCGGCGCATTGCGAAACGGGCGTGCCGGCCTACACCGGCTATCAGTTCATCGGCAGTGTGGCCGGCAGCGGCACCACCACCTTCACGGACGACCAGGTGCTCTTCGGCGTGCAGTACTGCTACCGCATCACCGCGTTCTTCAGCGACGGTGCCGAGAGCTACAGCAGCGAGGAGGTCTGCGCCTTCCTGGAACGGACCGTTCCGCTGATCACGCAGGTGAGCGTCGGCATCACCGACGGCATCACTGGGCAGGATAGCATCCGCTGGACCAACGCGCTGGACCTGGATACCGTCGCCAACCCCGGTCCCTATCAGTTCCAGCTGTTCCGCGGCGATGGCTTCGGTGCGGCCAACACCCTGGTGCATACCAGCGCGCTGCACCCCTTCCTGATGCATCCGGACACCGCCTTCGTGGACAACGGCCTCAACACCGCGGACCAGCCACACACCTACCGGGTGGAGCTGTACGGTTCGGGCGGCACGGTGCGCATCGGCAGCAGCGACCCTGCGTCGAGCGTGTTCCTGAGCGCGGCGCCGGACGATGAGCGCATCGAGCTCAGCTGGCAGGCCAACGTGCCCTGGACGAACAGCAGCCACGCGGTGGACCGCTTCGATGGCACGCAATGGGTGCAGATCGCCACCACCACCGAACCGCTGTACACGGACACCGGCCTGGTGAACGGCCAGACCTACTGCTACCGCGTGCGCACCAGTGGCGCGTACGGCGACCCCTCGGTGATCGCCCCGCTGGTCAACTACAGCCAGGAGGCCTGCGCCGAGCCGGTGGACCTCACCCCGCCCTGCGCCCCCACGCTCACCCTGGACAGCGACTGCGAGGCGCTGCTCAACAGCCTGGCCTGGTCCAACCCCAACAACAGCTGTGCGGACGACACGTGGTCGTACACCATTTGGTTCACCGACTCGCTCGGCGGCACGCTGGTGCCCATCGCCACGATCCTCGGCGCCACGGACACCACCTTCACCCACGTGAACGGCAACAGCGTGGCGGGCTGCTATGCGGTGACGGCCACCGACAGCGCGGGCAACGAGAGCCTGCTGAGCGACACGCTGTGCGCGGACAACTGCCCGCTCTACACGCTGCCCAACGTGTACACACCCAACGGCGACCGCACGAACGACTTCTTCGTGCCCTTCCCCTACCGCGGGGTGGAGCGCATCGACCTGCAGGTGTTCAACCGCTGGGGCAACGTGGTGTTCACCACGGAGGACCCCGCCATCGGCTGGGACGGCACGAACCAGAGCAGCGGGGAGACCTGTCCGGACGGAGTGTACTTCTACATCTGCACGGTCACCTTCGCGCGGCTCAGCGGGCCCGAGCGGATCCAGCTGAACGGGTACGTGCACATCCTGCGCGGGCAGGGCAGCGGCAACGTGAACTGATGTTCACCGGCATCGTGGAGGAGGTGGGCCGGGTGCTGGCCGTGCGGCCCGAGGGCGGCAATGTGCACTTCGACATCACCGCGCGCATGACCCCCGAGCTGCGGGTGGACCAGAGCGTGGCGCACAACGGCGTCTGCCTCACCGTGGTGGCCCTGGAAGGCGACCGCTACACCGTCACCGCCGTGCAGGAGACCCTGGCCCGCACCAACCTGGGCGCCCTGCGCCCCGGCGATGGCGTGGACCTGGAGCGCAGCCTGCGCCTGGGCGACCGGCTGGACGGGCACCTGGTGCAGGGCCATGTGGATGCGGTGACGGCCTGCCTCGATGCGCGCGAGGAGGGGGGCAGCTGGCGCTTCACCTTCGCGCTGCCCGCCGCGCACCGCCATCTGGTGGTGGCCAAGGGCAGCATCTGCCTCAACGGCGTCAGCCTCACGGTGGCCGAGCTGCACACCGACCGCTTTTCGGTGGCCATCATCCCCTACACCTACCACCACACGGTGTTCCACGCGCTGCGGCCCGGCGATGCGGTGAACGTGGAGTTCGACGTGCTGGGCAAGTACGTGGAGCGGATGATGGAGGGGCGCAGGGGCTGAGACCCCTACCGCTTCACCAGCACGGCCCGCAGTCCATCGGCCTCCACCACATAGAGCCCGGCGGACAGGTCGGCCACGGGCAGGGCCACGCGCCGGTCGGCGATGGGGCGGGCGGCCCAGGCGCGCACCACACGTCCGTGCAGGTCGGTGATGCGCACCTCGGCGGTGCCTTGGCGCGTGCCGCCCAGGTAGAGCAGGGCATCGCCGTCGGTGGGGTTGGGGTACAGCACGGCCCGGTCGTCCGTGTAGGCCAGCGACGGCACACGCAGCACCAGGTTCTGGCCGCTGATCAGCCAGGTGTCGGGGTCCAGCAGGGCGCTGTCCGCCTGGAAGGGCAGCCAGAGGCTGAAGGACTGGCCGCTGCTGCTGTGGTCCAGCACCAGCAGGCTGTCCTGCGCCGCGTTCTTGAACCGGAGGGGCACGGGCATTTCGAAGAAGTCCACGCTGGGGTGCGAGCTGCTCTGGTGCAGCTGCAGGTCCACCTGTCCGCCGGCATCCTGGGTCCATTCCACGGTGTAGGTGGGGTGGCCTTCACCCGTGAACCAGTCGGCCATGAAGCCGTCGAGGTCCAGGCCGCTGGCGGCCTCCAGATGGGCCTGCAGGTCGCTGGTGCGGGCGCTGCCGTAGGCCAGGGCAGGGTCGTCGAGGTAGTTGCGGCAGCCGGCGAAGAAGGCGCTGTCGCCGCACACCCAGCGCAGCATGTGCAGCACCAGGGCCCCCTTGCGGTAGGTGAGGCGTGCGCTGAACAGGCGGCCGATGTCGGTGGTGTCGCTCACATGCACGCTGCCGTCCGGCAGGGCGGTGATCAGGTCCACTTGCGCGCGCTTCCAGCCGGCCCAATATTGCGGGGCCAGGGTCTCGTAGCACAGGCCGCTGAGGTAGGTGGCGAAGCCCTCGTTGAGCCACAGGTCCTGCCAGCTGCCGCAGGTCACCTTGTCGCCGAACCATTGGTGGGCCAGTTCGTGCGCGGCCAGTTCGTAGTTCCAGCCGCCCATGAAGGTCATGGTCTGGTGCTCCATGCCACCGCCCCAGCCGAACTGGGCGTGGCCGTACTGTTCATCGGCGAAGGGATAGGTGCCGAAGCGGTCGCTGAAGAAGGGCATCTGCTGGGCCACGTCGCCGGCCACCAGCTGTGCCATGAAGTCGTCCTGCGGGTACGCGTAGGTCCACATGGGCACGGTGTCATCCGGCAGGGGGATCTGGATCTGGCTCACGGCATAGTCGCAGGTGGCCGTGGCGATGAGGTAATAGGCGATGGGGTACCGATGGCGCCAGTGGTGCAGTCGGTGCGTACCGCCGTTCATGTCGGTGACGGACAGCAGCACGCCGTTGCTCACGCCCTCGTAGGCCGCGGGCACGGTGAGCCACACATCGATGGAGTCGATCTTGTCGTTGAGGTCCTGCTTGCACGGCCACCAGTCGCGGGCGCCGTAGGGTTCGCTCAGGGTCCACTGGGCCGTGTTGCCCTGCGGGGTGCCCACGGCGAAGGAGCCGAAGCCGCTGCCACTGGGCGCGCCGCTGTACACCACCGTCACGCTGTCCACGGTGCCGGGGACGAGGGTGGCGGGCAGGTCGATCAGCAGCGCACCGTCGGGGGTGTGCGTCCAGGTGAGCGGGTCGGCACCATGCAGCACGGCGCTCACGTGCAGGGCGCTGTCGGCATCGAAGCGCAGGGTGCTCAGCGGGGCGGTGGCGGTGAAGTGGCTGCGCACGGTGCCGCTGATGAAGTTCACCGCAGGGTCGAGCGACCACTCCAGGCGGTGGTAGTGCAGGTCGTATCCCCCGGTGGGCGTTCCGCTGCGCAGGAACGGGGCGATGCCATGGCGCTCACGCCAGGCCAGCTCGTCCACCACGGCCTTGTCCCAGGTCACTTGGGCCTGTGCACAGCCGGGGCGCGGGGCGAGCAGGAGCGCGATGCACACCAGCGCTGTGGCATGGAGTAAGGCGGTGGTGCGCATCCCCGAAAGGTATGGCGGGGAAATGCCCATGTGTCCATGTGCCCATGTGCACATGGCGCATGATCGGAGCGGATCAGCGGACGGCCTTCAGGATGGCGCGCACGGCCTCGCTGCGGCCCATGGTGTAGAAGTGCAGGCAGGGCACCTTGCGGGCGGTGAGCTCCCGGGCCTGCTGGATGCCCCATTCGATGCCCACGCGCTTGACCTCCTCGTCGGTGCGGCACTTGGCCAGCTCGGTGCTGAAGGCCACGGGCAGGTCCAGGTGGAAGGTCTTCGGGATGAAGGCGATGTGCTTCCGGTTGGTGAGGGGCTTCAGGCCGGGGATGATGGGCACGGTGATGCCCTCGGCCCGGCAGCGGTCCACGAAGGCGAAGTACCTGGCGTTGTCGAAGAACATCTGGGTCACCAAGTACTCGGCGCCGGCGTCCACCTTCTGCTTCAGGTAGGCGATGTCGGTGTCCAGGTTGAGCGCTTCGGGGTGCTTCTCCGGATAGCAGGCGGCGCCGACGCACAGGTCGGTGGGCGCCGTCTCGGTCTCCTCCTCGTGCAGGTACTGGCCGCGGTTCAAGGCGGCGATCTGGCGGATGAGGTCCACGGCATGGGCGTGGCCGTCGCGCTCGGGCACGAAGTGGCCCTCGTTCTTCACCGCATCGCCGCGCAGGGCCAGCACGTTGCCGATGCCCAGGAAGTTGAGCTCGATGAGGGCGTCCTCGGTGTCCTCCTTGCTGAAGCCGCCACAGATCAGGTGGGGCACCGTGTCCACGCTGTACTTGGCCTTGATCATGGCGCAGATGCCCACGGTGCCGGGCCGTTTGCGCAGACGCACCTTCTGCAGCAGGCCATGGCCCATCTCCTTGTAGATCACCTCCTCGCGGTGGTAGGTGACGTTGATGAAGCTGGGGCCGAACTCCATCAGCGGGTCGATGCCCTCATAGATGGAGCGGATGTCACGGCCTTTCAGCGGCGGCAGGATCTCGAAGCTGAAGAGCGTGCCGGTGGCCTTGCGCAGATGGTCGGTGACCTTCATGGAGGGCGGCGAAGATAGGGGAACGCCCCGCGGGGCGGGGCGTTCGGCCGAAGGGGCGTGGCCTTCAGCGCAGCAGGGTCACGTGCCCGGCGTACTCCTTGCCGTCGCTGCGGGTGAGCACGTAGTAGTAGGTGCCTTCGCTCACATCCTTGGGCGACCACTGGTTGCGGTAGCTGGTGCTCTCATACACCGTCTGGCCCCAGCGGTTGAACACCTTCAGGTCCGAGTTGGGGTAGTACTCCACGCCGGTGAACTCCAGGTTGTCATTGTCCCCATCGCCGTTCGGGCTGAAGACGTTGGGCACGAAGATCTCCGTGGGGATCACCGTGAAGAGGTAGGTCACCGTGTCCGTGCAGCCATTCGACGTGGTCACCAGCAGGGTGATGGGGTAGGTGCCGGGTTCATCGAAGGTGATGCCCGCGGTGCTGGTGGTCCCGGAGCCCTGGCCGGCGAGGTCCCACAGCCATTGCGTGATGGGGTCCTGGCCGGTGCTGCCGTCGCTGAAGATCACCGGCGTGCCGGGGAACACGGGTCCCGGGGGTGTGGCCACGATGCCGGCGTCCGGCACCGGGGCCGTCAGCACGTTCACCGGGGCCGAGGTGCCTTCGCAACCGTCCGCGCTGGTCACCGTCACGGTGTAGGTGCCGGTGTTCACCGTGATGGTGGGGTCCTGCGATCCGGTGTTCCATTGGTAGGTGGGGAAGGGCTGGGTGGTGCTCAGCACGGTGGGGTCGTCGCCGCAGGAGAAGAGGTTGCCGGCGATCACCGGTTGCGGGCTCTGGCCTTCCACCACGGTGACGATGTTGCTGCCGAAGGTGCAGTAACCGGCGGTGACCTCCACGCTATAGGTGCCCGGGCCCACCAGCACGCTGTTGCCGTCGTAGCCGTTGCTCCACTCGTAGGTGTCGTACAGGGGCGGCACGGTGAGCACGGCGCCCTGCCCGCTGCACGCCACGGTGTCACCGCTGATCACGGGTG
>OEIV010000377.1_pt1 | contig 25196 bp, 25 predicted proteins | sample 1539231 | NCBI WGS metagenome assembly OEIV01 (sample SAMN03794762, study PRJEB22550) | activated sludge metagenome | feature: wastewater treatment plant; material: activated sludge; isolation source: Wastewater treatment plant of a petroleum refinery complex | place: Argentina: Buenos Aires ... | reverse complement strand
GTGGACGCCGACCGCGCCGTGGGCGTGCTGCGCTGGCTGACCTCGGAGATGGATCGCCGCTACGAGCTATTCGAAACGGTCAGCGCGCGCAACATCAGCGGCTATAACCGCAAGGCCAAACGCGAACACCGACTGCCCTACATCGCCGTCTTCATCGACGAACTGGCCGACCTGATGCACATGTACCCCGGCGACGTGGAACGCACCCTGTGCCGGCTGGCGCAAATGGCGCGGGCCACGGGCATCCACCTGGTTGTGGCGACGCAGCGGCCGTCGACCGATGTCATCACCGGCCTCATCAAGGCCAACTTCCCCGCCCGGCTGTCGTTCGCCGTCGCCTCGGGCACAGACTCGCGCGTCATTCTTGACTCGGTCGGTGCGGAGAACCTGCTCGGCCGCGGCGACATGCTCTATCAGGCCCCCGACGCCGGCGCGCCGGCCCGAATCCAGGGCGTCCTGGTCACCGATACGGAGATCGAGCGGCTGGTGGAGCATTGGCGGGCGGCCACTCCCGACCATACACCAGTGCCACCGCCGTGGGAGCCGCTCATCGCTCGCTACGCCCTGCTGGACGAGACCGATAGCCTGCTGGAGTCGGCCGTCGAGCTGGCCAAGAAGCACGACCAGTTATCGGTCTCGTTTTTGCAGCGCCGACTGCGCCTGGGCTATCCGCGCGCGGCGCGGCTGATGGAGCACTTGTACGAGATGGGCTTGGTTGATGACCCTCAGGGCGGCGGCAAGACGCGGCGCAGTCTGGTGGATGACGAGAACGACGACCCTATCGGCAAGTACTTGTCCGACGACGAGTAGGGCGATTTGGCAAATCGCCCTACGTGAACGTGATATAATCCGACCCTATGGGTACCTTCTTTCGCAATCAACGCCACTTTACCCGTTTTGCCTGGTTCACGTTGGGTTTCCTGATTCTGGTCATCCTCTGGGGCGCGTTCGTCCGCGCCACCGGCTCCGGCGCGGGCTGTGGCAGCCACTGGCCGCTGTGCAACGGCGAGGTTTTGCCGCGCGCGGCGCGCGTTGAGACGATGATCGAGTTCGCCCACCGCGTCAGCAGCGCCCTGTCCGGAGTGTTGGTGCTGGGGCTGTGGGTCTGGGCCTTCCGGCTCTACCCCAAGGGTCACGTCGTGCGCAAGGGGGCCACGCTGTCGCTGGTCTTCATCATCACCGAGGGGCTGTTGGGCGCGGGGCTGGTGCTGTTCGAGTGGGTGGCCGACAACGCTTCGGTTGGCCGCGCCGTGTCGATGGCCCTGCATCTGGTCAACACCTACCTGCTGCTGGCGGCGGTGACGATGACCGCCTGGTGGGCCGGGGAGGGCCAGTACGACCGCGCTCAACCGCTGCGCTGGCGCGGGCAGGGGCGGGTCGGCTGGCTGGTGGGCATTGGGCTGTTGCTGCTGCTCCTCCTGGGCGTCAGCGGCGCGGTGACGGCGCTGGGCGATACGCTTTTTCCGGCCGGCTCGCTGCGCGAGGGCATCGCCCAGGACTTCCTGCCGACGGCCCACTTTCTGGTGCGGCTGCGCGTCTATCACCCCCTCATCGCCATCGCCACCGGCATTTATCTGGTCCTGGCCGGTCGGGCCATCGCCGCCGAGCGGCCGGGGGGCGACACCCGCCGCCTTTCCCGCACGCTGATCGCTATCGTCGCCATTCAACTGGTGGCCGGGTTCATTAACGTGCTCTTGCTGGCCCCGGTGTGGATGCAGATTGTCCACCTGCTGTTGGCCGATGTGATGTGGATCGCCGCCATCCTCCTCGGCGCGACGGCCCTTACTCAGGCGGAAACTGAACCACAGGTGGCACAGATTTCACAGATTGTGGGAACCAATCTGTGAAATCCGTGTAACCTGTGGTTCCATCTTCTGGAAACTCTATGACAGACTGGTACGTCGGCACGATGGGCTTTGGCTATCGCTCGTGGCAGGGCGCGTTTTACCCCGATAAGCTGCCCAAAGCGCAGCAGTTGGCCTACTACGCCGCGCGTTTCAACGCCCTGGAGATGGACTCTACCTTCTATGGCACGCCCAAGGCTGACGTTGTTGCTCGCTGGCGCGAGACAACGCCCGACGGCTTCGTCTTCTGCCCCAAGGCGCCGCGCGAGATCACCCACGATCTGCGGCTGAGCGGCGCGACCGAGGACCTTCTGGCCCTGTTCGTCGAGACGATGCTGACCCTGGGCGACCGCCTCGGCCCCATCCTGCTCCAGTTCCCGCCCGATTTTGCCGTCGCCGAGGCCGACGCACTGGCCGCCTTCCTGCCGCGGCTGCCCGGCGCGGCGCGCTTCGCCATCGAGTTGCGCCACCGCTCGTGGTGGCGCGACGAAACGGCCGACCTCTTGCGCGCCCACGGCGTTTGCTGGGCGGCGGCCGATTACATCTACCTGCCCAAGGAGTTCCGGCGCACGGCCGACTTCCTCTACCTGCGCCTGCTCGGCCGCCACGGCCAGTTCGACGACAAGAGCCGCGAAGTGCTGGACAAGACCGAGGAGCTGCGGGAATGGCGGGCCAAGGCCGCTGTCCACAGCGAGGGGGATGCTCCGGTGGATGCGATCTACGCCTTCTTCAACGACGACTACGCCGGCCACGCCCCGGCCACGGCCAACCGGCTGCGGGCGATGTTGGGCTGGGAGGTCGAATCTGGGCCGCCGCAGCAGGGGCGGCTGTTCGAGTAGAATAAAGAGGAACACGGAGCTACACAGAGCAGCACAGAGGGACACGGAGCAGAAATTTCGCTCCGTGTCCCTCTGTGCTTCTCTGTGAACCTCTGTGTTCCTCTTCTCAGGCTAGTAGGCAGCTGCCTTGCCGCCGGGCAGCTTGGCCGCGATCTGGCCGTAGAGGTGGCCGGTGACAAACTGAATGTACGGCCCCATCGCCAGACCGATCAGCGCAGCGGCGATCCAGCCCAGGCAAGGGACGATGGCCACGATGCCCGTCACCACGGAGATGGCCAGGACAGCGACGACGGAGACCAGAAAGGCGATCAGGATGTCGGCCATGTGGTCGCGGATGATGTCGAAGATCTCGCTGAAGCGAAACAGCGCGCCGAACTCATCCTCGCGGGCGTACTGAATCAGCAGCGCCGGCGTCAGGAATAGGAAGGCGATGACCGTCAGCAGGACCAGACAGGCCACCAGCAGCCCGGCGCCCGTCGTCGCGGCGGCAACCATGTCGCCGCTCGAATCGACCACACTGCCCAGCCCGCCGGTGACAAGGCCTACGATGAGCATGAGCAGGATGAAGGGCAAGGCCCAGATGAGTTGGCCGATGGTGACGAAAAAGCCGTCGCGCAACAGCTTGCCATAATCCATCCACTCCGGCAGCTCGCCGTCGTTGCCGTCCATCACCTGCCGGACAATCTTAACGAGGTAGCCCTGCAGGATGAAGGCCGGAATAATGAAGATAGACAAGACCGACATCACCGCGCCAATCAGCAGCTTGCTGATCCACTGCTTGTCATCGAACATGAAACGAAAAGCCTTATTGACGTCCATTATGATTCTCCTTGATAGTGACGCCTATCATGACACCCATTGAGCAATACGCAACTGCTTGAAACGGGTTGCACCGCCCTATAAGGCAGAATGATTCTCGCCCTAAAGCGTAAATCGCCGGGTGGGCCGCCTCATGCTAGAATGACCCGCATGGCTCGAGTCATCTTCATGGGCACACCGGAGTTCGCCGTGCCCGTCCTGCAAACCCTGCTGGCGACACAAACCGTCGTCGGCGTTGTCTGTCAGCCCGACAAGCCGGCCGGGCGCGGCAACCAGTTGCGGCCGCCGCCGGTCAAGCTGGCCGCGGCCGCCGCCGGCATCCCCGTCTACCAGCCTAGGTCGCTGCGCCGCGAGGAGGCCGCCGCGCCGCTGCGCGAGTGGCAGCCGGACGTTATCGTCGTCGCCGCCTTCGGCCAGATTCTGCGCCCGCACGTCCTCTATCTCCCGCCGCACGGCAGCCTCAACGTCCACGCCTCGCTGTTGCCGCGCTGGCGCGGCGCGTCGCCCATCCAGCACGCCCTCTTGGCCGGCGACGCGACGACCGGCGTGACGCTCATGGGCATGGACGAAGGGCTGGACACCGGGCCAATGTACGTCCAGGAAGCGCTGACCATCGCCCCGGACGAGACGGCGGCCACGCTCCACGACCGCTTGGCCGCGCTGGGGGCCGAGATGCTGCGCAGCCATCTGGACGACATCCTCGCCGGGCGCGTTGTCGCCGTACCCCAGCCCGACGAAGGCGCGACCTATGCGCCGCTGATCGCCAAGGATGCCGGTCGGATCGACTGGACGCGCGACGCCGCCGAGTTGGATCGGCTGGCGCGGGCCATGACCCCCTGGCCGGGCGCGTTCACCCAGTGGAACGGCGAGACGCTGAAGGTGCTGCGCGCGCGGCCGACTGCCGAGTTGCTCGACGGCCCGCCCGGCCTGGTGGCGCGCGTCGCCAGCGGTATCGCCGTCCTGGCCGGGCGCGGCGGGTTGCTGCTCGACGAAGTGCAACTGGCCGGCAAGCGGGCCATGAGCGCCGCCGAGTTCGTCCGCGGCCGGCCGGAGTTCGTCGGCAGCGTGTTGGGCGCGGCTCAGGCGTAATGGGCCGGGGGTGGGATCGGGCGCGATGAACGTTGTAGTCTATGGCGCGGGGGCCATTGGCGGCTATCTGGGCGGGCGGCTGGCGCTGGCCGGCCATCGGGTGACGCTGGTGGCGCGCCCGGCGGCGGCCGAGGCACTCAACGCCGCCGGGCTGCGCATCACCCAGGACGGCGCGACCGAGACCGCCCCGCTGCGGGCCGTGTGCCGGCTGGCCGAGGCGTTTGACGGCCCGCCGCCGGACCTCATCGTGCTAGGCATGAAGGCCTACGATCTGGCCGCGGCCGTGGCCGACCTGCGCGCCGTCTGCCCCCAGCCCACTATGCTGCTGACGACGCAGAACGGCATCGGCGTGGAGGAGATCGTCGCCGCCCCCTTCGGAGCGCAGCGCGTCCTGGCCGGCACGCTGACCATTCCCATCAGCCGCGCCGGCGCGGCGGCGCTGGCCGTGGAGCGCGCCGGGCGGGGGATGGGCATCGCCCCGGTTGAGGTGGGGCGGTCGGTGGCCGACTGGGTAGCGCTGTTCGCCGCGGCGGGCATCCGCGCCGGGGAGGTGGCCGACTACCGGGCGATGAAGTGGTCGAAGGTGTTTCTCAACATCATGGGCAACGCCACCTCGGCTATCCTCAACCGCCCTCCGGCCGAACTCTACCGCCGCGACGACGTCTTCGATCTAGAAATGCGGATGCTGGGCGAGATGCGGGCGGTTATGAGGCGGCTGGGCGTGGGCATTGTCAACTTGCCCACGGCGTCGGTGCGCCCATTGGCGGCCACGCTGGCCTATGCGCCGCGCTTCCTGCGGCGCGTCGTCTTCACGCAGGTCATCGTCCACGGCCGCGGTGACAAGATGCCGTCATTCCACATCGACCTGGCTGCCGGCAAGGGGCGTAGCGAGGTGGCCTTCCACAATGGGGCCATCGCCGCTGCCGCGCGGGCGTGTGGCGTGGCCGCGCCGGTCAATGCGGCGCTCAACGACGTGCTGCTGCGGCTGACGGCCGACGAAGCGGCGCGGGCCGAGTTCGACGGGCGGCCGGAGCGGCTGCTGGCCGAGGTGGCGCGCGTCGAACGGGGAGGATGAGATGAGGCAAGAAGAGAGCTACGAGCATCAACTGCGCGCCGAGATCGTCCAGATCGGCCAACTGATGCACGCTCGCGGGCTGCTGTGTGGCTTCGAGGGCAATCTGTCGGCGCGGCTGGACGATGAGCGGCTGCTCATCACGCCGTCGGGGCTGCACAAGGGGCTGATGCGCCAGGAGCAGTTGCTGGTGGTCGATCTGGACGGGCGGATTATCGTCGAGAGCGAAACGACGCGCGGCCTGCGGCCGACCAGCGAACTGCCGATGCACCTGGAGGCGTACCGCCGGCGGCCGGACGTGCGCGCTGTCGTCCACGCCCACCCGCCCATCACCGTCGCCCTGTCTATCGCCGGGGTGGCGATGGATACACCCCTCCTGCCGGAGGTGATCGTTCTGCTGGGGCTGATCCCGACCACCGACTACGCCATGTCCTCCAGCGACGAGGGGGCTACGGCCATCCGCCGGCTCATCGCCGACCACGACGCCCTCATCTTGCAGCGCCACGGCACGCTGACCGTCGGCGCGACGTTGACTGCCGCTTTCATGCGCCTGGAGACGGTCGAGCAGAACGCGCGCATCCACTTCATGTTGGCCCAACTCGGCGCGAATAATCCCCTCGCCGCCCACGAGGTTCGCAAGCTGCTCCAGATGCGCCGCGCGATGGGCCTGGAGCGGGCGGGGGATGCCGCTGCGTTCCAGGCCCGTTGGGGTGTGGGGCCGGATTAGGGTGCCAGCCCGCCGAGCGAACTGGCGGCGTCGCGCTTCGACTGCTCGAGCATCGACCCAACCTGCTCCTGAGTCGCTCCGGCATCCTGCGCGCCCTGTTGCGATTGGGCCAGCGTGGCGTCGGTCGCGCCGCAGATGACTTGCAGCGCCGCGCCGGCTGCCGCGGCATCCATCTGGCCGCCCGACCAGCGGGTCAGTACGTCGTTCAGTGACGCCTGGTTGGCCTGCAAACTGGCCAGCAGTTGACCCAGGCCGGGCGTATTGAGCAGCCCGCCCAGCTGTTGCTGGCCCGATTGAAGCACCTGACCCACACCCAGCAGACCAGCCGGCACGGCCAGCGCGCCCAGACCGCCCTGCTGGCCGGCCTGGGCCAGCCCTTGCAGGGTGGTGCAGATAGCCTGATTGAGCACGGCCACGCCGATGATGCTCTGCCACGGGCCCATGAGGCTTTGTCCCTGGGCGGCGGCCGCGGCGGCTGTGGCGGCCGTGCCGGCGTCCTGACTCTCTCCCTGGCCGGAGCCGGCGGCAGTAACGACGGTGGCGGTGGCGACGGGGGTGTCGGTCGGCAGCGGGGTGGCTGTGGCCGGGGCGACCGTAGCCGCGGGCAAGAGCGTGCTGGTCGGCAGCGGGACGGCGGTGTTCGTGGCGGCAACAACCGGGTCGGCCGTCGCCAGGTCGGCCGGCGTGGCCGTCGCCACTTCGGCCGTGTCATCGCCGCGACAGGCGGCCAGACCAACGACCAGCAGCAGTACAACGAGCGGGCGCAAGCGATGGTTCATGTTTCCAATCCCTCCTTATTCATGGCGGCCAAGAGGCCTAACGCGAACCAGAACACGACAGCCGGCTTGGCGCCCAGCACCAGGGCGTCGGCCAGCCCGAAGACGTGGAGCGCCACCAGCCCGGCCAACAGCCCCAGGCTGACGGCGCGAAAGCCGGGATCGCGGCGGGCAACGCGCCAGCCGACGGCCGCGGCCACGAACAGGACGGCCAGATAGGCCACCAGCCCGGGCAGGCCTGTGTCGAGCGCCGTTTGCAGGAAGATGTTGTGGGCGTGGCCCAGGTCATAGTCGGGCCAGGGCGGCAGCGGATAGAGGCGAAAGACCACTTGCCGGAACGCGCCCAGACCGACGCCGGTGAACGGAAAGTCGGCCACGGCCGTCGCGCCCCAGGGCCAGATGGCGCGGCGCACGCCGAGCGTCCGCAGCGTGCCGACGGCCGTGTCCGCCGGTGGGTTCAGCCACAGCTCCCACAGCGTCGTCGGCCCAATCCACACGACTACCGCCACAGCCCCCACTATCCCCAGAACGACGAGCAGCCTCAGGCCCCGCCGCGCCCGCGAAGGGGGCAGCGCGGCCGACCACAGCGCCGCCAGAGTGAACAGCCCGGCGGCGGTGGCGAGCCAGCCGCCGCGTGATTGGGTCAGGATCAAAATGGCGACGACAAGGATCGCCACCAGCGCCAGCGCCACGCGCCACAAATGCCGGCGCGGCCCCGGCCCGACCGCCAGCGAGACCAGCAGCGGTAGAAAGAAGCTGATGAGCGCGGCCAGTTGGTTGGGGTGGGTGGAAAGTTGTGCCAGACCGGGCAAGGCCAGGTTGCGAAAGGGGTTGGCCGCGGTCAGGACGGGTATCTTGGGCAACTCGCGCAGACTCAGGACTCCGGTGACGCTGAAGCCGAGACAGATGAGCAGCAGCAGGGCCACGGTCAGGGCCACGTGGTGGCGGCGGCCCACAGCGATGACCACGAAGCGCCACACGGCCAGCCCCAGCACGACGCTGGTCGCCTTGGGGAGGGTCTCTGTCGGGTCGGCCGAGACGAGGATGCCGACGCCCAGCGCAATGCCTAGCAACACAAAGGCCAGGTTAAACGGCGTGCGTGGCAGCGCGGTGCGGTCGAACGCCATGCCCAGCAGCCAGACCAGGGCCAGGGCCAGCAGGGCCACGACGGTGGCCGCGGGCAGAAGGTCGGGGAACAGCAGCCACGGCGCGGCCGACAGCAGGATGATCCCCTCCAGGATCACCAGGGGGCGGACGGCGCGCCGCGCGCCGCGCTCATCTTGCGCCCGCTCGGCCAAAGTGGTCACATGGCCTCGTCCTGGGGGGCCGCCGCCCGGCCCGGGGTCAGTAGGCGCCCTTGCCGCGCACCACAACCCACGGCGTCTTCAGCAGGATGTAGATGTCCATCCACAGGGAGTAGTTTTGCACGTAGTAGAGATCGTCCTCGGTGTGGAGGTGGAGCGGCTTATCGGCGCGGCCGTTGATCTGCCACCAGCCGGTCATGCCCTGGGGCACGGCCAGCCGCTTGTGCTGCCACGGCTCATACTGGCCGACCAGCCAGGGCAACTCCGGCCGCGGCCCGACGAGGCTCATGTCCCCCTTCCAGACGTTGAACAGTTGGGGTAACTCGTCGAGGCTGGTGTGGCGCAGGAAGCGGCCAACGCGCGTGACGCGCGGGTCGTCGGCCTTTTTGAACAGCACCTTGCCGTCGGCCGTTACCTCGTTGAGCGTGTCCTGCATCTTCTCCGCGCCGACGATCATCGAGCGGAACTTGTACATGGAGAACAGGCGGCCGTTCTCGCCGACGCGCTGCTGGCGGAAGATGATCGGCCCTTTGGAGTCGAGCCGGATAAGAAGGATGATGATCGCCATGGGCAGCAGGGCGATGCTGAGGAGGATGCTCGACAGGGCGAGGTCGAACATGCGCTTGACGAGGCGTTGCACGTCATTGAGAGCGGGATCGCGCAGATTGATCATGGGCAGGCCACCAAAATCATCAACCGAGGCGCGGTAGAGGGCGAGGCTAAAGTAGTCGGGGACCACGCGCACGTGAACGGGCAGATCGTGCAGCGCCAGAACCAGTTCATTGATCTGGGCATAATCACGTTGGGGCAGGGCAATGACGACGTCATCGATGCGACCGGTCTGGACGACCTCGCGCACGTCTTCGAGCGGGCCGAGGACGTGCATGACGAACTCGTCGCTTGTGTCAGCGTTGATGGGTACTTCGTCCAGATAGCCGGACAGGTTCAGACCCATCGAACGGTACTCCTGGATCATCTGGCCGACACGCTGGCCGACCTCACCGGCGCCGACGATGAGGACGCGCCGCTCGGCAGCGGGCATGCGGCCGATGCGAAACAGCACCCGCGCCATGATTCGCCAACTGGTCAGGAACAAGAGATCGAGACCCAGGAACAATAGGAAGACCCAGCGCGGGAAGTCACGCTGCGCCAAGTAGAGCAACCCGGCGAAGATGAGCGCCGAAGAGAGTGTGGCCACAGCCACGATCTGTAGCTCGTCGATCGCCTTGTAGATGCGTTTGGGATCGTAGACCGACAACACTAGGAAGGTGACGCCCCAGATGAGAGGGACTGCCAGAAACGTATAGGACGCGATAGAGGCCGGGCCGCGGAGGTTGGTCAGGGAGGCGGGGATGTAGCGCACCAGGTACATCGCCAGCCCCAGTGCGACCAGTGTAAGCACAATATCGATAACAATTGAAAAAATGGCGTAATTAACCCCGAACCGCCGCAACATAACTACCCCTTGCCTCGCACAACCAAACGCCACCTGCGCGTCCGGCTACGCTGGCATGCACCTGCCTTCACTATTCCTTTTGCTTACACCCTGGCGTGGTTCAACCCGGCTCTGCTGAGCTTCTGTGACGTTTCCGCCAAGTTGGTTGTGAAAATGGGTGCAATCTACTCAAATTATTATAGCGGTAGGCGAAGAGAGGGCCAAGTGAGATCGCGGGAAAAATGCCCGTGGTTCTCATCTTGGTCGACGAACACCGGTCGCCTGCCTCAGTCGACAGATGGCGGTGCGGAGGTTGGGTCATTCCGCAACCGTGTGCGTATCACACGTGTCAGAAACAGGGGGTTGCCAACGAGATAGCGTTGCCAGAGCCGGTGCGGTTCAACCAGCAGCCGCCCCAGCCACTCCAGCCCGATGTTGTTCATCCATGCCGGAGCGCGCTTCAGATTGCCGGAAATGAAATCGAATATAGCGCCACCGGTGATGGCAATGGGGATGTCGAGGTGGGGCCAATTGTCGTGCAGCCACTGCTCCTGCATAGGCATGCCGAAGCCGACCAGAAGGATATCGGGCTTACAGGCGCGGATCAGTTGTCGAACCCCCTCATTCTCGGCGCTGTCCGTCGCCTTGTCAAAGTAACCGTGGTGGGTGCCGGCAATTTTTAGATCAGGAAAGCGCTGGCGCAGGCGGTCGGCCGCTTGCGCCGCAACACCAGGGCGCGCCCCGAGGAAGAAGAGCGAATAGCCACTTTGTGTGGCGAATTCGGCCAATTCCCAGAGCCAATCGGCCAGCGTAATGCGGCCGGGAAGGTGCTGACCCAGAAGCCGTGCGCCCAACACCACGCCGCCGCCGTCGCAGTAGACCAGATCGGCTTGGTTGAGCACGTCGATCAGCCACGGCCGGTCATAGGCCAGATTCATGCCGTGGGCGTTGACGTGCATCACCAACGCCCGCTGGTGGCTGTCGATAGTAGCGGCGATAAGCCGATGCAGGTCAGCCACCGTCAAGGCGTGGATGCGCACGCCCAACACGCGAACCGCTGGAACTGACTGGAACCTCGATGAACATACCTTGCCGCTCATACGACTGTCGATCACGCGCGCTTACTCCCAGCCATGGTAGACGACGAACGACTTGGTCAGCCCCAACACCTTCTCGCAATAGAGTTTGGCGCCGGGAAACAAAGGTAGAAGTTCGCCCTTCTTCAGCAGCGTAACTGCCGCGGCCTCCTGACGCGCCGCCGCACGAGTCCGCTGGCGCTTATACCAGCCCAAGTCGAAATGGTGCAAGAGCCAAGCTCGCGCGTCAAGCGGCAGCCATTGGAAGCCGAGGAAGAAGAAGTGAGGTTCGATTGGAAAGTAGTAGTTGGGCGTCTGTAAGAAGTAACGGCGGCCGACGCGCCGAATCTCCTGGGCCATACGCTGCTGATTCCTCAGGTCGCCGACGTGTTCGATAACCGAGTTGGAGAACACTACGTCGAACGACGCGTCGGCAAACGCCGATAAGTCGGTCGCGTCGCCCACGACGCTGTAGAACTGGGCGTGGTGCACTGCTTGCGGCTCCAGGTTAAGAATGGTGATGGCGACGCCCGGCTCATCAATGAATCCCATGCGCTCCCAGAACCCCTGTGTGCCGCCGACATCGAGGATGGTCAGGGGCCGAGGCACAGCATCCAGCAGACCCAAGAAGTGCTCAAAGCGTCGCCGTCGCATCCGTGTAGCATAGGAATCGGTCTCGTGGTTGTCAGCAATCTTCTTGAACAAGGTAGACACCCTCCCCGGAGCGGCCCGCCCCAGTCTCAATCGGATGGCAGCGGCTTGACCGGAGTGGCGGCTTCGGCTGGCCCTTCAGGCCCAAAGCGGACGGCTGTCAGCGCTGCGCCCCACATGAGCCACAAAACGAACGTCAGCGATTGATCCCACCACCAGGAGTCGGCAATCTCGCGAATATTGAAGGACAGGAAGGCAACAGCCATGGCGATCCAGAACAGCTTGCGTTCACGCCCGCGTCTCTTCTCGCGCAGACCCTTGAGAACCACTTTCCAGATCGAAAACCAAATCGCCAGATACAGTACCAGACCGATTATACCGTGCGTGAACAGCATGCCCAGAAAACTACTGTGAGTGCCTGCCGAGTAGGTCGACGACGCCCCAGGAATCCGTACCGGCACGCCCCAGCCGGCGATGGGGTGTTCCGGCAAGAGTTGGAGGCTGACGATGTAGATATTGAAGCGAACAAGCCAACTGCCCGGTCGCAGATCGATAAACGCCAGTTGGAAAGAGCGCAAGATGGTTCCGATTGTAGCGTAGACCAATACCAGCCCGACGCCGGCCGCCAGCAACGTCACGCCGATGGTGAAAACCCGATTGTGGCCGCGCCATAGGCCCAGGCGCAAGACAACGAACAGCCCGATGCCGGCTACGAACGCCAGATAGGAAATGCGCGACTCGGCGAAGACGAGGCCGATCAACAAGCCGAACCCCACCGCCGCGTAGAAAAGCCGATTCAACCCGCGCGCGGTTAGCCCGCGCCAGGCGATCAGCGGCAGAAACAGGAGGCAGACCATACTCAGCGAGCTGAATGACAGTGACAGACCGGACAGGCGATGGCTTAGCAAACCAACTTCCACCGCGGCCTCGCCGAAGCGTCGATAGGCGATGGATGAGAAGAAGGCCGACGCCTCGACCAGCGACGCAGGCAGGATTCGGCCGATCAGAGAAACCACTTCGCCACGCCATAGGCCGCCGATGTAGATGATGCTTGCAGCCGCCGTATAGCCGGCCAGAATAACTAGGGCGCGCACGAGCAGCCGCCATTCGCTCTTGCTGCGCACGCTGTTCCACACCAGCAGCAGAATCAGGAGTTGCGACCAGATGGTGGCCGTCTCTTTGAGAAAGATGTCGAGAAACTCGCGGTCGGCCCAGACGACGGGTACGATCCACCACGCGGCCAGCGCCAAAGTGTAGAGGATGGTCGCGTTGACGCGCACCTGCCAGCCGCTAAGAATGAGAAAGCGAGCCACCTCATAAAGCAGATAAAACGGCAAGAGGAGTTGTTCGATGCCCAGGAGCCACCACACCGGCCACAGCAAAGCGTAGTAGACTATGTTGTGGGCAAAAGACGTCGTCACAAACGGGATACGTACGCGGATGGGGCGGCCGGCGGAGGAGTTGACGGTTTCGATAGCCAAGTTGCTCGCTCGTTTGTGTGCGTCCACGTCTTAATTTGTGTCAGACAGTCGCGGCTCAGGGCCGCCCCGTCTCATAGGCCCGCCGATAGCCGTCCGTCACGGCCTCCAGGGTGTAGTCATAGGCAGCGGCGATGCAGGCCGAGGCCATGGCCCGCACGCTCTTCGGCGCGGTGGCCAGCTCATACAGCGCCTGGCTGAGACCCGCGACGTCGCCAGGTTCCACCATAAGCCCTGTCTGGCCGGGGCGCACCAGTTCGGGCATGCCGCCAATACGCGCCGCCAGCACCGGTTTGCCGAAGGCAAAAGCCTCGATGATGGAGTTGCCGAACACTTCGCGCACGATGGACGGCATCACGACTACGTCAGCTTGGGCAATGAGCCGATCTTTGTTGTTGCCGGCCACGTGACCGTGGAATCGCACTTGGGACAGTGCGCCATACTGCTGGCGCAGCGCTTCGGCTCGCGTGCCGTTGCCGGCAACGTCCAGATGGGCGTGGGGAATGGATGCGGCGATTTCGGCGAAGGCGCTCAACAGAACATCGACCCCTTTAGCGCTTTCTACGCGGCCTAGATAGAGGAAGCGGAACGCGCCGTCAGCCGGTTGAGTTTCGGCCTCGAGCCGCAACCGTGGTAGTTCGGCTGCTTGGTAACCGTGGGTATTGGGCACGACCAGCGCTCGCGCGCCGTCGAAGAAGCCCAAGCCGGTGATCGTCTCCAGCGTGAAGCGACTGGGGGCGGTGACAACGTCGACCGCTCGCGACCAGCGTGCCCGCGCCGCCTGATAGGGGTGCAATGTCCAATGTCGCCGCAGGGCCAGCCGGCCCACGGCCGACTCCAGAAGCCCCTCTGGGCTGACGATCTCATAGTCGCGGCAGGTCTGAACGATAGGATGACAGTTTTCAGCCGCCGCCGCCGTCCAGACGGACGGTGACAGGCCGCGCAGCTTGTGAACGTGGACGACGTCCGGACGCTCGCGACGGATGATGTCGCGCATGTGGCGGTAGACGTGCGGGTTCCACGTATCGACGAACTGCCAAACAATTTTCTTCGGCAGCGGTTGGCGGTCCTTGTCAGCCACCCAGTAGAGATTGTGCGGCCGAAAGTAATGAACGCGGAAGCCGTCCTGTTCGCTGGTTGTCGGCTGCTGTTCGCCATGCGTGGTGACGGCCACGACTTCAACCCCTTGTGTTACCAACCCCCGGCAAAGGCGCAACGCCGAGGTGGCCGCGCCGCCGCCTAGTCGTGGATCCAACAAGTAGGACACGATGAGCACCTTCATGGAGCCGCGCTCCTGAGCCGGCGCGTTAGCTGGATGATCTCCGGCAGCTGCAGCCCCCACGCCGTCGCCGCGGCCAAGACGACGCTGGTACTGCCGGCGGCCAGCAGCGTGACCCAGGCCAGCATCGTCGGATTGGCGATTAGCGCCTGAGCCACGTAGGCCACCAGGGCCGTTCCGCCGAGCGTGACCAGGACGACAACGGCCAGACGCACCACCTCATCCATAGTCCAACGGGCCATGTCTAGGTCGCCCAATACCTGAGCGAACAGCCAGATCATGCCAAGCGTTGCGGCAGCGGTGTAGGCTGCGCCGAAGGCCGAGATGCCCAGGCCCAGGGCCAGCAGCAGTGCCTCGCTGCCGATCAGCGTCGTGGCGAACAGTAGAGAAAAGATCAGCAAAGCGCGGCTCTTCTGCCGGGCGAAGGCCAAGGCATAAGGGATACGGCTCAGCGCCACTATCAGAATGGCCGGCGCGTAGGCCCGCAACGCTCGTCCCACGAGTTCGGACGACTCGATCGTGAACTGTCCGCGCTGGAAGACCACTGTCACCAGCGACATCGGTAGCACGGCAAACACGACGAACAGCGGCACTGAGACGAGAAAAAGCAAACGCATATCGCGCCGCCAACGCGACTCTAAACCGACGGCGTAATCCTGAATAGTAGCGACAATAAAGCCGCGAAAGATGAAGCGTTCCAGCATCTGAAAGATGCGATTAGCGTAGGTAATGGCCGTAACACCGCCAGGGCCGAGGAAAGAGGCCAATACGCGCTCAGCCGTGGCCCCGCTGATCAGGATGCCCTGGCCGACCAGCGGCAAGCCGACAACGCGGCCCATTTGGCGCAGCTTCGCGGCCGGCGGCCATGCCGGCCGAACGTGAATCCCCAGCCAAATCAGCCCAGCGAAACCGAACAGCATCTCCATTGCCCCGCCCAACAACAGCCCATAGGCTGCTAACTGTAGGTCTGACCGACCGGTCGAAAGGAGTAGCACAACAATAGCGGTCAACGCGCCTAGCACCCTTGTTAATGAAGGGAAGATGACATGCTCTAGCCGATAGTAGATGGCACGCTGCGTTTCGGCCAGGGCCAGGAAGAAGATAAGCCAGGCCAGAATGGCCGCCAGGGGCACGCCGGCCAGCCGCGTTTCGGCTGTCGCGCCGGGCACAGACAACGGGAACCACCAACGGCTAGATAGGGACATGACCGCCGCCAGCGCCAGCGATAGCCCACCGATGACAGTGACAGCCTGCGAGTAGGCTACCTTGTCGTTTTCGGCTTCGGCAAATAGGCCGATGAAGGAGTTGGTCAGGCTTTGAAACGCGCCGCGGCCGATGATGAGAGGCAAGCTCCAGGCGGCATAGAGACTGTCGGAGCGGGCGCTCAACCCCAGCGAGGCGGCCAACACGATGTCCATAACGAACATAGAGCCGCCTTCGAGGGCGAAGAGCCCATTCAAGAGGACGGAGCGCTGGAGGAAACGATTTGGCGAGGTAGTCATAGCTATCGGGCACAAGGCCGGTTAAGGCTGCTCCAACCAGCGATTGGCCGTGGCGTCGGCCGGATCCAACTCCCGGACGCGCTCAAAAAGCGGCCGGGCCTCGTTGTCGCGCCCCTGAGCGACGTAAAGCTTGGCCAGGTAGAGATAACTCCATTTGCTGTTCGGCTCAAGCGACAGCGCATCATTGAAAAGTTGCTCGGCGGTGGGGCTATCGCCGTCCACTTCCCAGACAAGTTGGGCCAGGTTCAAGATGGCCCAGTAGTCGTCAGGCTGTTGCTCGACAACCCAAGCGAATTCGTCCCGCGCCTCATCTAGCCGCCCCAGAGCTGCCAGCGCTTCACCGCGCAAGCGGTGCGTTCGCAGGAGGCTCCACGCGTGGAGGAATGCGTCAGTGGTCAGAGCGCGCTCACTGAGGTCCAGGATGGCCGGCCAATCGGGTGGCGTGGTGTGCCGTCGAGCCAGGGCCAGGTGAAAGAACAAGTCACTATTACGAGAAGCGTTTTCTAGCCCCCTCTCATGGGCAGCGGCGGCGGCTGTCCACTCTTCCATTCGTTCGTAGAACATACCCAGTTCCAGCCAGGCAACGGGGTCGGTCGGTTCTACCAGCGGTAGCAGGTGGTACCAGTCGGCTGCTTCCGCGGTACGCCCGGCCGCTTCGGCTTCTTGGGCGTAGAGAAGAAGTTCAGGCAACATCTCATCTGCCTGCCGCCAGGCGGCTACGGCCGACGGCTCATCCCCGGTCAGCAATTTCAGATAGCCAAGGGCACGCCAGGCCGATGGGTCGTCCGGCCGGCGCTCGGTGGCCCTATGGAGCGCGGCCACGCCCCGCGCGCCCCAGCGGTCGGCTACTCCTCCGTCGCCGGCGGCGAGCGCCCGATTGAGGGCCAGATAGCCGGCGTTGCGTTCGGCGGCGGTGAGCCACGACGCAAGGTTGGAACCAACGATCATGACGGCCAGCCCTAGCAGCAGAATCCATAGCGCAAAACGCCGCCGCGCCGACTGAGCTGCTGCACACTTCCACCTGTCGCTCATGTCAGTGGCTGCGCGTTGACAAGCTGCCACCAGGTTTGCAGCAGCAGGATCGCCAGGCTGATTAGAAGCCCGGCCGTCGCGCCGAGGAGTACCAACAGCAGCAGACTGGTGCGGGTGGGGCGCTCGGGCACGGCCGCGGGGCTGGCTAACTGCAACTGAATGCCTGGGCCGGCCGCGCTGATGCGCTCCTCGTCCAGCTTGCGCGCCAGGGTCAGATACGTTTCCTTGGCTACGTCGCGGTTGCGTGTCAACTCTTCGTACTGGTGGAAGATGTCTTCCTTCTCGGCCTGCAGGGCAAAGAGGCGTGGCTCCAACTCGACCAGCCGGAGATCGATGGTCGCTAGGCTGACCTGCGCCGTCTGGGCCAACTGATCGAGCTGCTGGATCTGCTCCTGGCGCGTGGCGGTGGTCAGGTTCGATTGGGCGTCGAGTTGAAGCTGGAAGTCACTACCCGACATCGGCGTCGGCTGGGCCATCTCATATACGTCCAGTTGAAGCATAAGCGCAGTCAATTGGTCGGCCCAACTGATTGTGTCACCGCTGCCAGCCTCGATCTGGCGGCGTATGGCGCCAATATCGTCGAGTGCCAGGCTGAGTTGTCGTTGGTCGGCCAGGTAAGCGGCTTGGAGCGTGGCCAGCGAGGCCAGTTCGTTGTCAACAATGCCCATTCGGCTGTCGGATTGGAACGTCACCAGCGATTGCTCCGCCGCCGAGAGTTGGGCCTGGGTCTGTCTCAATTGGGCGTTGTAGAAATCGACGTTGCCGCCGGGGTTGCGATACATCTCATCGACGGTGGCGACGAGAATCCCGGCCCAGGTATTGGCGAGATCGGCGGCCAGTTGGGCAGAGCCGGACCGAACGATGAGACGCATCAGCCGTGGGTCTACGCCGACCTCAACCTTCATCATTTCGCGCAGTTGTGTCAGGGACACGAGTGTATCGCCGGACAGCGGTCGCGCCTCGGCCATCAACCGCGTCAACACCTCGTCGCTGGTCGCCAGTTCGGGGTAGGCGCGCAACAGAATGCCCAGGTCAGTGACGTCGGTGATGCGGGGGTCGAATTGCAGTTGTTGTGTTGGCTCGGTGATGACCACTAGGGCGGTGGCTTGGTAGGAAGCCTGAAAGAAGTAAAAAGCGATTGCGAGCAACACGCCGATCAGTGTAGCTATTAGAATAACCCATCGTCGGCGGAAAACGGCATCGACGTACGGGCGAAGATCGATCGTCTCATCCATATACTCTCCCGGGACGCTGTGCTCCCAAACCTTTGATGTTACATGAGGCGGTGGGACGGAGCAAATGGTCGCCAAGTGGAAGCGTACGGCACAGCCAGCACACCGGCGATCACCCCCATCAGCAAGACGCTGCGCAGCTCCAGCAGCGGATGGGGCGCGGGATAGAGAAGCCCCAAGAGCCAGAAGCTTACCCATAGTGCTGTCAATGGCGCGTGGCGGCCCAACGCATCGCGCCGCGCGACCGGCGCGACCAGCAGCACAAGCCACAGTAACACGCCCGGCAGGCCCAGTTCCGCGCCCATGAGCAGGGGAATGTTGTGGACGGTCTCGGCCCAGCGATCGACGGCGCGCGCGTGGCTCAGATAGCGGCCCAGGCCCACGCCGGTGAGCGGCCGATCGGCCAGCAGACGCGCGGCGATTGCCGTGTCCCGCTCGCGCTCCCACAGCGAGCGGCTCTCGACCGGCGTCTCCAACGCGACGGCCCGGCCGACGACCGCATCGCCATAGACGGCGGCCATCAGCCCGACGGCCAGCCCGACGGCCAGAGCCATGGACAGGCCGAACGGTGTGACCGTCCAATGCCGGCGGCGCAGTCCCGTCGCCAGCCAGGGCACGAGGTTCAGGCCCAGCCCCAGAGCAAAGCAAACCGCCGCCCAGCGGGCCAGCGTGGCGAAGAGGGCGGCGCAACCGAGGGCCAAGAAGAGCGGCAACACCCGGCGCTGCGTGAGTGATCGGTCGTGGGCCAGCACGGGTAGGAGAAGCAGCAGTGGCACGAGTGTTCCGGCCAGAACGTTGGGGTGGTTGGTCAGGCCATAGGCGCGCAACCACCGTTCCGGGCCGCGCATGACGACGCTGACTCCGACCAGTTGGGGGTCAAGCGCCGGCTCGCCCAGCAGCGCCAGCCCCAAGTCCCGCTGGGTGATGAATTGGCCCAGAGCGATGGTCGATTGGAGGAGGATGACGGCGGCGACGATAGGTAACAGGGGCGGCCGCTCGTTGACGACGTAGAGATAAACCCATGCCAGGTGGACCAGTAGCAGCGCCAGGCGGGCCGCGGCGGTCGGGTCGCACCCCCCGCCGGCACACTGGGCGGCCAGGTTGAGCGCGCCCAGCCCGGCCAGCGCCAGCAGCGGCCACACGACGCGCCGGGGCCCCCAGCGAAGCGCCCGCAGCCGGCCATGCGCCGCCCGATCAGAGAGCCAGGCCGCAACCGACAGCAGCGGCAGCAGACCGACGACACCGATGGGAACCCACGCGTTGCCCGCCGCCGGCAGCCGGACCAACGGCAGCCAGGCCAGCGCCCCCTGGCTGGCGGCGACGCCGTTGGCCCCCAGTAGCAGAATCAGGTAGAGGGCAAAAGTGGCCTGGGCCAGCCGCGCCGGCCAGCGCGCCGGCGGAGCATCCCTCTCGCCGTGTGGGGCAGTCGGGGCCGGCGGCTGGCTCAGGCCCGTGTCGTCTCCGGGCACGTGGTAGGCAGGTTGTGAGCTTCCAGGATGGCCGGGTAGAGCTGTTGGGCACTGTGGAACACGTCCCCCAAGGCCAGCGTCTTCCACACCGGGCCTTTCATGTCCAACAGATCGCTGCCGACGGCCTTGCTTAGCCGGATGCTACCCAGCAGCAGGCAGTGGAGCGTATCGGCGGCCAGGCTGATCTCGATCGTCGGGCGCACGTCGTTCGGGCCGTAGAGGACGTTGACGGGCGCGCGCCGGGCGTCGATGGTGATCGACGCCCGGGGCGCGACACAGTCGAAGCGAATCGCCAACGACGCCTTGAGCAGCGCGTTGGCGGCCTGTGGGTCGTGGTTTTCGATGACGGCAAAGAGCCGCTCGAAGCAGCTATAGAGTTGGGTGTCGCTGGCGTAGATGGTCATGAGAGCTACGGTTGCGACTCGCCGGAGTGGCTCAGCCGTTGCTTGAGTTGCTCGGCCTGGAATTGCAGCGAGTAGTTGATCATGTACCACACGCCCTTCCACGTATCCGGGTCGAGCAGGTCTTCGCGCGACGCCCCTTGCAGCGTGCCCAGTATCTGCTTGGCAAACTCCGGCGTTACTCGGTCGAGGCCCGACTTGCCCAACTGCCACAGGCGGCCGGGCTGAATCGGCTCCGGCACGACCTGGTTGATGGCCTCGCTGACCTTGCCGCGCACCTGTCCGGCCTGGAAGCGGGCTGAGTAAGTCATCATGTAGGCCAGGCCCTTCCACGTGTCGAGGTCGAGCAGGTCTTCGGCCGACATGCCCTGGAAGTTGCGCAGCACGTCGAGTTGCATCTCCGGCGTCAACTTCTGCACGTTGTCGCGCACCATCGTCAGCAGCCGCACCGGTGAATACGCCGCGGCCTCGCCGCCATGAGCCTCGACCATCTGCTCCAGCTCGGCGACGCGGCTGTTGAGTTCGTCGACCAGCCGCCGCAGTTGCTCGGTCTCGTCGGCCGTGGCCGCCTGTGGCACGGCGTCGGGCGCGCCGAAGGCGTCCAGTCCCTGTTCGCGATACTTGCGCACAATGTAGCCGACCTGGCCTTCGGTCAAGTCGTGGGCGGCGGCCGCTTCGGACTGGGAGTGTCCGTCGGCCACGGCCAGCAGCGCCGCGGCCCGCCGGCCGGCGATGTCTTGTCCTGCCGCGAGTTGTTCGAGGGTCGGCCGTGCCTCGTCGCTCACGAGCATCTGGCTATCTGTCATGGTGTCTCCTTGTTGCTGCCAAAACAAACTCTATACGGTTGCATTATACCGGAACTCTGTATCCGATGTACTTGATTCAGGCGGCAATTGGCCGCATCCTAACGCCTATTGGCCGGTGCGTGGCTTGGGCCGCGGCGCAATTGACAGTCCGTGAATGCTTATGCTATATTGAAAGAATAATGCGCTGCGTCATGGTGCCGACTGCCACGCGGGGTTTATGTGGTTGGAGCCTGAGCGACGACAGTCACGTCGCAGCGCGAATCTGACAACAGCAGGAGTGGGCACGATGACCGATCAGATGGAGATGAGGGAAATGGCCGGCGACTCGGGCAATGCTTTGCTCAGCGGGTTACGGCGTGTCTTGATGGCTGGCGTGGGGGCGGTGGCCCTGACGCAGGAGCAGATTGAGGAGTTTGTCGGCAAGCTGGTGGAGCGCGGCGAGATTGCCGACGGCGACGCGCGCAAGTTGATCAGCGATGTGGTTGACCGGCGCAAGCGGACGCTCCAGGACAGCACCAAGTGGGCCGAGGAGGAGTGGGATAAGCGCATCGAGGGGTTGCTGATGCGCATGAATATCCCCTCCAAAGGCGAAATTGACGCCCTGAGCGACAAGATCGCCGATTTGAGTCGTAAGGTCGATCAACTTCATCTGCCCGGCCGCTAGACAGCGACAGCAGGTCGGGCGGCCCTGGGCACAGGCTGATAGCCGCATATGCGTTCGCGCGTAGCGCCGTTCGCGCATATAATGAAGTGTCTTGCCCGACACATTCATCGAGGACGATATGCCCGTTATCAAGAGATACCCCAACCGCAAGCTGTATGACACCGAGGCCAAGCGCTACATCACACTCAATGAGATCGCCGCGCTGATCCGGGCTGGTGAAGAGGTGGTCGTCACCGATCATGCGACGGACGAGGACCTGACGGCCGTTGTCCTGACCCAGATCATCTTCGAGCAGGAGAAGGCCCAGCGCGGCTTTCTGCCCAAAGCGGTGCTGACCAACCTGGTGCGCGCCGGCGGTGACACATTGGGCACGCTGCGCCGCGGGCTGTCGCTGCCGCTCGACCTGTGGCGTCATGTCGATGAAGAGATCGACCGGCGCGTGCAGACGCTCATCAGCAAGGGGGAGTTGGCCAAGGAAGAGGGGCAGAAACTGCGCGAGAAGCTGCTGTCGCCTATGTTCAGCGCGCCCGACGTACACGTTGGCGCTGACATCGAGCAACTGCTCAGCAAGCACGGCGTGCCCACCCGCGCCGAGTTGGAGCGCCTGCACGCCCAGATCGACGCCCTGTCTAACCAGCTAGAGAGCCTGACACGCCCACCGAACGGTGAAAACCAGCCGCAATGAACTGTTGTTCGCACCCGGAGCCAGCATGTTCCCAGCCCCATAGTATTGCGCGATGATCACGCTTAACGGTACTGTCCAGCGTCAGTTTTACTTTCCGGCCGATCCGCTGACGTCGATGGTCTACTTCAGCGATCTCACCCGCGCCGCCTTCCATTTACCCCATATCACCCTTGTTGAGACCTACACCGACACTCGGGTGCGCATTCGCTATCAGACGGTCGAGATTGGCGCCTATACCATCAACATCTACTGCGACCTGGAGCTAACGGTCGATGTCGCCAACAAAGTCATTCGCATCGATCCCTTGGCCGGTTGCACGCCTGTGGAAGGCGACGCGACGCTGAACGCCACGACGGGCTACGGCTTCTATACCAGTACGGCCCAGCTGACCCCGGCTGAAGACGACGGCACGAACATCGACTACCGGTTCCAGTTTCAGTCCAAGCTGCAGCGGCCGCGCGGTCTGCGCATGATGCCCCGCCGCATCGTCGATCGCATCGCGCAGAGCATCTCCCTCGGCCGGGTCGAGGAGATCGCCGACGGCTTCATGGAGAGCGCGACCGAGGCCTTTCCCGATTGGCTGGCCAAGCAGAAGCGCAGCCTGACCGCCGATTGGCTGGCGGCCCAGAACGGCGCCGCCGCGCCGGCCGAGACGCCCAAGCACGGCTAAGGAGGCAAGCGGAGATGAAACTACAAGGTCGGCATACCTTCGCCGCAGGCCGAGAGGTCGTCTGGGGTGTGCTCTATGACCCCATTGTTCTGGAGAGCATCCTGCCCGGCGGCGAGGCGTTCGAGGCCGTTGCTCCCGACGAGTATCGCGTCACGCTGCATCTGCGTGTCGGCGCCATCGACGACCGCTTCAATGGCACCCTGTGGCTGGAGCGCGTCGTGCCCTTCGTTGGCTTCGACTTCCAGGCCGACGGCGAAAGCCCCAACGGGCTGGTGAACAGCCACGGTCGGGTCTATCTGGAAGAGGCGGCCGAGGGCGGCACGTCACTGTGCTACGAAGCCGACATCGAAGTAGGCGGGCGACTGTCCACTGTTGCCGCCCGCTTGCTGGAGACTACGGCGCGCGCCTTTGCCCGCCGCTGCCTGGAGGGGCTAGAGAAGCAGGTCGAGATGCGCACGCGCATCTACACCTCGTCGGCTGTGCCCACCGCGACGACGCCCACCGGCACGACCGTGGCCCGGTTGGCCGGCGTGCGGCGCGGCGCGACGCTGCTGGGCGTCCTGTTGGCCCTCATCTTCCTGCTGCGCGGCCTCGACCGACGGCGTACGCAGCGCCTCGCCCGCCAGGTGGCCGAAGTGCTGGCGCAGTCGCAGCCGCCCGCGCCAACCGCCGGCTGAGCGCGCCTGTGGCAGACGATCCGGCCCCGATGACGCCCGACGCGCCGCCCGACGGCCCGATCGGTGTGCTCGATTCCGGGGTCGGCGGCCTGTCGGTCTTGCGCCACTTGCGGCTGGAACTGCCGGCCGAGCGCTTCCTTTACTTCGCCGACCAGGCCCACATCCCGTATGGGCCGCGCCCGGCGGCCGAAGTCCTGGCCTTCACTGCTGCCATCACCCGTTTCATGCTGGCCCGTGACGTCAAGCTGATCGTCGTGGCCTGCAACACGGCTACGACGGCTGCCCTCGACACTCTGCGTCAACTGTTTCCTGACGTGCCGTTTGTGGGCATGGAGCCGGCGGTCAAGCCCGCCGCGGCCCAAACCCGCAGCGGCGTCGTCGGCGTGCTGGCCACGCCGGGCACGTTGAGCAGCCATCGCTACGCCAGCCTGATGGCCCGCTTTGCCGCCGACGTGCGCGTCTATGAGGACCCGTGCGTTGGGCTGGTGCCGCTCATCGAGGCCGGCGCGCTGGCGGCCGACGAGACGCGCGAGCTGCTGCAGCGGGTCGTCGCGCCGATGCTGGCTGCTGGAGCCGACACGCTGGTGTTGGGCTGCACCCACTACCCATTCGTCCGGCCGCTGCTCGACGAGATTGTGGGCGAGGGAGTCACGATCATTGACCCCGCCCCGGCAGTTGCCCGCCAGGCGCGAAGTGTGCTACAACAACATCGCCGACTGGCCCCGGCCACCCAGACCGGCGCGCTGCGTTGCTATACCACCGGCGACGCGCGCCGGATGGCGGCCCTGTCGGCCCAACTGCTTGGTGTGCGGTGTCGTGTTCGCGCCGCGCGCTGGCACAATGAAGAGGTAGTTGCCGATCCCTGAGAGGAAGGAACCACAGATTACACAGATTTCGCAGATTAAAGAGAAATCTGTGTAATCTGTGGTTCCTTTTCCGAATTAGACTCGACCGACATGAGACGACGCAACCCCGCTCGCTGGCGGGCCATCGAAGCCCGGTTGGGCCGCGAAAGCACCATCTGGTTAGCCACGGTGCGCGCCGACGGGCGACCCCACCTCGTCCCCCTCTGGTACGTCTGGCTCGATGAGCGCCTCTACGTCTGCACCGGCAGCGCCACCCAGAAGTTTGCCAACCTCATCCACAATCAGAGCGTCGCTCTGGCCCTGCCCGACGCGACCAACGTCATCGCCATCGAGGGCGAAGCCCACACCGCGACTCGAGACCAGATCGACGCCCTGGCCGAGCACTTCTACCACAAGTATGAGTGGGACTTCCGCTATGACGAAACGGCCGACTGGCGACTGATTGAGATCACCCCGTTCAAGATCATGGCCTGGGGCGATGGCTACGACGGCGCGGAGGGCATTCGTGTCTTGTGAGGGATGTCTTACGCGAATCCTATTATCGGCGGTTATACTTATGGCTTAGTGGCAGGACTGAGTTGTCGTCGATCGTGGCGAGGGGCGGGCCACCTTGCTTCCCTCTTTCCCCTCTGGCGAACGCCTTAGACCCCGCTATGAAACCGAAACTTGCCGTTCGTCTGTGTCGTCATATGTAGTGGATTAAACCGCAGGCGATCACTGAAGTAAGGAACTAGTCATGATGCGATTTGATCGGTTTACGGAACGCGCCCAGGATGCCGCTTCGCGCGCCTACGAGATTGTGC
>OEIV010000376.1_pt1 | contig 25218 bp, 17 predicted proteins | sample 1539231 | NCBI WGS metagenome assembly OEIV01 (sample SAMN03794762, study PRJEB22550) | activated sludge metagenome | feature: wastewater treatment plant; material: activated sludge; isolation source: Wastewater treatment plant of a petroleum refinery complex | place: Argentina: Buenos Aires ... | reverse complement strand
TCGCCGCGGCGACCCTGGACGGGGCGGGCCCCGCCGGCGCTTCCGGCGGACCGCCGCCGCTCGCGCCGGTGCCCGAGCCGCTGTTCCCCGCCGTCGTCAACATCTCGACGACGCAGACCGCGAAAGGCCCGCAGGGTCTGCCGCTGCCTGACATTCCGAAAGGCTCGCCGTTCGAGGACCTGTTCGACGACTTCTTCAATCGCCGCAACGGCGCGCCCGCGCCGCGCACGTTCTCTTCCCTCGGCTCCGGTTTCGTCATCGACGGCAAGGAAGGCCTCGTCGTCACCAACAATCACGTCATCGCCGATGCCGACGAGATCGTGGTCAACTTTCATGATGGCTCGAAGCTCAAGGTCGAGAAAGTACTTGGCCGCGACGCCAAGAGCGATCTCGCGCTGCTGAAGGTCAACCCGCCGAAGCCGATACCCGACGTGCGGTTCGGCTCCTCGGAAAGTCTCCAGGTGGGCGATTGGGTGATGGCCATCGGTAACCCGTTCGGGCTCGGCGGAACGCTGACCGTCGGCATCATCTCGGCGAAGCAGCGCGACATCAATTCGGGTCCCTACGACGATTATCTGCAGACCGATGCAGCGATCAATCGCGGTAACTCCGGCGGCCCGCTGTTCAACATGGATGGCGAAGTCATCGGCGTGAACACGGCCATCATTTCGCCGACCGGCGGCTCGATCGGCATCGGTTTCTCTATTCCGTCCGACACGGCGCAGAACGTCGTCGATCAGTTACGCAAGTACGGCGAGACGCGGCGCGGCTGGCTCGGTGTCAATCTGCAGACGGTCGGCGAGGACATCGCCGAGACGCTCGGCGTACCGGAGAACATGGGGGCGCTGGTCGCATCCGTGACGCCGGAAGGTCCAGCGGCAAAGGGCGGCATTCTCGCCGGAGATCTCATCGTCAAGTTCGACGGCAAGGCCGTGGCGAACATGCGCGGCCTGCCGCGTCTCGTCGCACAGACGCAGATCGGCAAGCGGGTCGAGGTCGAGGCCCTGCGCAATGGCAAGACCGTTCGCGTGATGGTGGAAATCGGTCGGTTGATGGACGACGCGCCCGAGGTGCCGAAGCCGGCGGTGCAGCCGCCGCAGAGCGGCCCGCCGCCTTCGCGAGAGCTGCTCGGGATGACGCTTTCCCCGTTGACGGACGAGCTGCGCAAGCTCCACAAGCTGGACAAGAAGGTGGTCGGCGTCGTCGTCACCGATGTCGAGGGAACGAGCCCGGCCGCACAGAAGAGCATCAAGCCCGGCGACGTCATCGTCGAGGTGGCGCAGGATCAGGTCACTGTGCCGGAAGACGTGGCGCGCAGCGTCGATAAGGTGAAGAAGTCTGGGCGCAAGGCGGTGCTGCTGCGCATCGAAGGCGCCAATGGCGATCTGCGCTTCGTCGCGGTGCCGCTCGGCTGAGCTGCCTCGCGCACCATTCCCATGGGCACCGGCTTCGGCCGGTGTAGCCATTTCATGCAACTTCAAACGAACCGGAGGTGATCCGCGTGTCTAAGGGTCACGGTCTCATCGAAACGATCCTCGGCAGTCTGGTGCCGGTGCACTCGGACGGCCACAAGTTCATCGCGGTTGCCGCGCTCGCTGCCCTGCTGTTCTTCCTGCTGTGGCCCCCGCTCGGCTGGGTGCTGGTGGTGGTTGCGCTCTACATCGCTTATTTCTTCCGCGATCCGCCGCGTGCGACGCCCGTGCGCGATGGGCTCGTCATCGCGCCGGCAGACGGCGAGATCTCGCATGTGGAGCTGGTGCAGCCGCCGATGGAGCTCGGGCTCGGCCAGGGGCAGCGCGTCCGCATCTCGACGTTTCTCTCCGTGTTCGACGTCCACATCAACCGCGCGCCGATGGCGGGCCGCATCCTGCGGTCGATCTACGTGCCGGGGGCGTTCATCAACGCCGCCGCCGACAAGGCGAGTGAGGAGAACGAGCGCCGCTCGCTCGTCATACAAACGCCGGCCGGCGACGAGGTGGCGGTGGTGCAGATCGCGGGCCTGATCGCGCGGCGCATCGTGACGTTCTCGCAGGAGGGCGACACGGTCGGCGTGGGCCAGCGTTTCGGGCTGATCCGCTTCGGCTCGCGCGTCGACGTCTATCTGCCGCCGGGGCGCACGGCGCTTGTGGCGGTTGGCCAGCGAGCGGTGGCGGGCGAGACGGTGTTCGCCGATTTCCAGTCGAGTGAGCCCGAGCGCGAAGCGCGAAAAGGCTGAAGCGAGCGCGAAGCGCGAAAAGGCTGAAGCGAGAGCGCTTTGCGAATGAATCGATTGCGCGCGGCGCAATCGGTCAGGAACGAACGCGGCCCTCCGGTTTGCCGGCACCGGTCATGCGCAAGCCTGGCGTCGTAACCGCTACGCGGCGGCGGGGCTCGCTCCCGCCCCGTTCGGGTGTATAACGGCGCTTCGGGCGGCCGGTCGGGGCCGGCCATGCCAAGGCGGAGACATCTGATGGACCCCGTGGTTCCGAGACTCGAGAAGGAAGAGCGCCGCCGCCGCGGCCGCCTGATGTTCCGCCACCGCCGCATCCCGGTGCGGATGATGGTGCCGAACTTCTTCACGCTGCTCGGGCTCTGCGCCGGCCTCACCTCCATCCGCATGTCGATCGAGGGGCGCTATGAGCTGGCGCTGGCGGCGATCGTTTTCGCCGCCCTGCTGGACGGCATCGATGGCCGCGTGGCGCGCCTCCTCAAGGCGTCGTCGCGCTTCGGTGCCGAACTCGACAGCCTCGCCGATTTCGTCAACTTCGGCGTCGCGCCCGCCGTAATGATCTTCACGTGGGGCCTCGGCGACACGAAGAGCATCGGCTGGATCGCGGTGATGATCTTCGCGCTCGCCTCCGCGCTGCGCCTCGCCCGGTTCAACGTGATGATCGACGAGGACAAGCCGAAATGGCAGTCCAACTACTTCCCCGGCATGCCGACGCCGGCCGCCGCGATCGTCGTTCTGCTGCCGATCTATCTCGCCCATCTCGGCCTTGACCTGCGCGACGCGCGCTGGATGAAGAACATCATCCTCGCCTATACGCTGCTGATCGCGTTCCTGATGGTCTCCAACATCCCGACCTTCTCGGGCAAGCTGATGGGCGAGCGCATCTCGCGTGAATGGGTGCTGCCGATCTTCATGGTCGCGGTGCTCTACGTGGCGATGCTCGTGACCTATCCCAACGAGACCCTGGCGGGGACGACGCTGTTCTATCTCGCGATGATCCCGTTCGGATGGCGCAGGTTCCAGAAGCGCCTGGCAGCGGACGAGAGCGTCGCCGCCGAGGCGGAGGCCGCACGATCGGGTAGCGGCGAGGCCGCATCGGGTGTGGCAGGGGCTCCGGCCGGCGCGCCGACGGGCAGCACTTCGCCCGCGGACACGGCAGGCGAGACAGGCTCCAAGCCTCGGATTGTCGAGCTGCGGCCGAACGAGCCACGCGGCTGAGGGCGCCGTCGCTCGCCCAGGCCCCACGCTGGTTCACGGGACTGACTGGCCGCCGGCTGGCGAGCGAAGCGATCGGGCAGATCGCCGCTATTTCGTTTCCTCCGCCGCGCGATGGTAGATGTCATCGGTGCGGATGATGTCGTCCTCGCCGAGATACGTGCCGATCTGCACTTCGATGATCTCGAGCGGAACCTTGCCGGGGTTCTCGAGCCGGTGCCACTGCGTCGCGAAGATGTAGACGCTCTCGTTTTCCCGCACGAGTTTCGGCGTGCCGCCGATCTCCACCAGCGCGGTGCCCTGCACGACGATCCAGTGCTCGGAGCGATGGTGGTGCATCTGCATCGACAGTTTGCCACCGGGCTTCACGTGCAGCAGCTTGACCTGGAAGCGGGGCCCGAGCGACAGGGTCTCGAAAAAGCCCCACGGGCGGAAGTTGCGCAGGTGCTGCTCCTGCTCCTTCCGGTTCAATCCCTTGAGCCGCTGTACGACCTTTGAAACGTCCTGCGCGCGGCCGCGGTCGGCAACGAGCAGCGCGTCAGGCGTGTCGACGATGATGAGATTGTCGACGCCGATGGTCGCGACCAGGGATTTCTCCGAGTGCACGTAGGTGTTGGTGGTGTCCTCGAGCACCGTCGCGCCGTGCGCGTAATTGCCGGCCTCGTCATGCGGAGCGATGTCCCAGAGCGACGACCACGAGCCGACGTCGTTCCAGCCGACATCGATCGGCAGCATCGCCGCCTTGTCGGTCTTCTCCATGACGGCGTAATCGATCGAGATCGCAGGCGCCTTGGCGAAGGACGCACGGTCGAGGCGTTCGAAACCGAGATCTTCCGCGCGGTTGGCATAGGCGGCGCGGGCGGCGGCGAGAACTTCCGGCGCAAGCCGGGCCATCTCGTCGAGCAAGGTGCGGGCGGACAGCACGAAGATGCCGCTGTTCCAGAAATATTCGCCCGTGGCGATGTAGTGCTCGGCCTTCGCGCGGTCTGGCTTTTCGGTGAAGGCGGAGACCGTGAAGGCGCGTCCGGCGAAGCCGCCGACGTCGCCGCCTTTGCGGATGTAGCCGTAGCCGGTGTTGGGCTCGGACGGCACGATGCCGAACAGGACGAGGCGGCCCGTCGCCGCCACCTCCGTTGCCCGCCGCACAGCGTCGAGGAAGCGCGCCTCGTCCTTGATGACGTGATCGGACGGCATCACGGCGATGATGGCATCGGGTGTTTCGGCGACGGCCGCAAGGGCCGCAACCGCGATGGCCGGCGCAGTGTTGCGGGCGACCGGCTCGAGGATGATCGACTTGGCCTTCAGGTCCGCGCGCTCCAGCTCATCGCGCACGAGGAAGCGGTGGTCGTTGTTGGCGAGCAGGATCGGGGAAGCGAAACCCTTGGCGGCCGAGAGCCGCTTGAGCGTCGAACCGAGAAAGCTCGTGCCGCGCCCGTTGAAGAAGCTGATGAACTGCTTGGGATAGAGCGCGCGGGAGAGTGGCCACAGTCTCGTTCCGGAACCGCCCGAGAGGATGACGGGGTAGACCTGAGTGCGGTCGCTCATCGCGGGCTCCATCTAACGCTACTCCGAGTGGCGATCGGCCACGCGGCCTCGGGTAGGATCGGCGCGAGGCCGAAACCTTCGGGCTATCGGGCGATCGATGCGGGCGATGGAGGCGTCACGCGCTTCCTTCGCGATCGTTCGCACCTGAAGCCCACGGCTCAGGGCGCCATCGACGACGATGGTGCAAATACAACGTGCCATCCCGGTCGATATCGCTCTACCGCGTAGTTATGGCACAGGATTGTTTATGTCGTGTTCCCTCCCCCATCGGCACCAATGGAATAGGGAGGTCGGGCGTTGGAGGGGCATCCGCAGCGCAAAGGACGGACGCACCTTCGAAAGTGTTGCTCGCGATGAGGGCGCGCGCGTTCGTCGGACGCCCTCATCGGGTATCGCGTCAGCGCTGGCGCTGCATCAGGCGGTCGCGCAGCGAGCGCAGGGTCTGGCTTCCGGCGGGATCGCCGTCGCCCGCCGGAGGTGGTGGCGGGGTTGGCGTGTCGCGGCGGAGCATCGAGCCGGCGGGACGGGGTGAAGACGGCGTGGCGAGCTCTCGGCGGACCGGGGTGCTGGTCGCAGCGGTGCGCGCCGGGGCAAGTGCCGGAGTTTCGCCGCCGGGCCGGGCGCTCGGTGCATAGGTATCGCTGGAGCCCGTCCGCAATGGTGCAGGCTCGTGCATCTGCCGCTGCGGTGCGGGTGCATGGGCGGGTGCCGACATTGCGGCGGCGGACGCGGCGAACGACCCGTTGTGTTCGTCGTTCACGGGGCGCGGCTCGTAATGGCGCGGTGCGCTCGGCGGGCTCATGTGGCCGAAGTCCTCGTCGCGATGTTCGCGGCGCGCCTCGCTTCCGAGCACGGCGTCGGCCATCATGGCGATGGACTGGTCTTGTTCGTCGGTCGAAGCTCCCGACGAGCGCCAGCGCTCGACGATCTGCTCGAGGAAGCCCTCGTCGCCGACCGACTTCTGCCAGCGATCCGTGAACTTGGCGCTCGACGAACGCGGCATCGCCGACTTCGGCAGTTCGTCGAAGCGGATACGCACGGGCAGTGTCACGCCGTCGCCAAATGCGATGGCCTCACGCTGGCCGAGTGCGGAAAGGAACTCGAGCAGACCCGAGCCGGTGTCGGAGATGGCCGATTGCACGATCGACTGGTCGCGGTCGTTCGACATGCGCAGGGCGAAAACCGTGTTGCACTGGGACAGGATCGTCGGATCGATCTCCGCCGGACGCTGCGTCACGATGCACAGCGATGCACCGTACTTGCGGCCCTCCTTGGCGATCTTGGCGATCGAGCGCTTGCACGGTTCGAAGCCGGCCGAAGGGTTCGCGGGGACGTAGCGGTGGGCTTCCTCGCAGACGATGGTGACAGGCACCTGCCCCTCGCTCCACAGAGCGAAGTCGAATGTCATGCGGCAGAGAACCGAGACGACGACGTTGACGATCTCGGTCGGGATGCCGGTGAGTTCGAGGATGGTGATCGGCCGCTGGTTGACGGGCACGCGGAAGATGCGCCCCAGAACCTGCGTCATGCTGTCGTAGACGGTGAGCGAGCCGAACATGAAACCGTAGCGGCTGTCCTGCGAGATGGCGTCGATGCGCTGCTTGAGAACGCGGAAGGGCGAGAGATCGCGCTTGTTCTCGAGCTTGCCCATCCGATCGTCGATCAGGCCCGTGAGGTCCGAGATTCGGTAGGGCACAGGCGTGTCGACCGTGTAGCGGCCGTGATCGATGACGCCGCGGCGGAGGTTGCCGTTCTGCTGGGCGCGGCCGCCCGAGTAGCGCGACTTGGCGATCGGGATCAGTTCCTGGAGGATCTCGATCTCGGCCTTGCGCTCCGCGTCGCCGATCAGGACCTCGACGATCTCCTCGAACGTAAGCAGCCAGAACGGCAGGTGCATGTTGCGCGGGCTGATGACCTCGGCCCACTCGGGGAACGCCGTGGCGTACTCGTTGTGGGGATCGAGCAGAACGATATGCGCCGCCGGATTCTTGTCGAGGATCGCGCGGAGGATCAGTGCCGTGGTGCACGACTTGCCGGTGCCGGTCGTGCCGAGGATGGCGAAGTGCTTGCCGAGCAGGTCATCGACGCGGACCATCGCCGGAATGGAGCTGTCCTGGCGGATACAGCCGACGCGCACGGATTTCTGCATGTCGCCGCAAAACGCGATGGTGAGCTCGCTCTTGTTGGCGATGCGCACGCGGTCACCGAGCGCGGGATAGATGGTGACGCCGCGATTGAACGTCTGCGCCTTTCCGTCGGCCGCTTTCCAGAGTTCACCGACGAGGCCGAGTTCCGCGATCCAGATTTCCGAGTCGCCCTCGCGTTGTGCCGGAACGGGTACGCTCAAGGCGGAGACGATCGCCAGGACGACGGTGTTGTGCGTGTCGATGGCGAGCAGCGTGCCCATCTCGGGCCGGTGCAACTGCTTGCGGCCGCTCGAATCGATTTTCCCATCGAGCAGCAGGATCGCTTTGGCGCCCGTCACGGAGACGATGCGGCCGATCGTGATGTCGGTGTCGTTGGGGTGCGACCAGGAGTGCGGGTGCATATCCGGAGCTTTCAACAACGGCCGTGTCAGCGTTTAAGTCGTCGGGTTTTTTGCGCCAGTCTCAGGGATTGAGTTCGCCAAAGATCATGTCGCGGCACTTGGTGGCCGAAACGTCGTGGCGAGACGGCAGCAGGATGGTCACTACCGTGCCCTCGCTCTTTCGGCTCTGGATGTCGATCCGCCCGCCGTGCAGATCGACAAGCGCGCGAGCGATCGGCAGGCCGAGGCCGGTGCCTTCGCGCCAGCGCGTGCGACCGCCGTCGACCTGACCGAACGGTGTCAAAGCGACGTTGATCTCCTCGTCGGACATTCCAACTCCGCTATCGGAAACGGTCACGGCGACGGCGCCCTCGGTCGTGGCGGTGCCCTCGATGAGGACCCGGCCGCCGTTCGGCGTGAATTTGATGGCGTTGGAGATCACATTGCAGATGGCCTGGCGAAGCTTCGTGCTGTCGCCGCGCACCGGCGGGAGCGGCGCCGCGACCGAAAGTTCGAGCAGGACACCTGCGTCGAACGCCTGCTTCTGGAAGGACGTGCGGCAGTGGCGCAGGATCTCGTCGATGCTCGTCTCGCGCGCGTCGATACTGAACTTGCCGCTCTGGATCTTGGAAATGTCCAGGATGTCGTTGATGACGGAGAGCAGGTGACCGGCGCTGTCGTTGATGAGTGTCGCGTACTCGACGATCTCTTCCTGCGGCAGGCGCCGCCGGTCGTGCTCGGAGAGGATCTTCGAAAAGCCGATGATCGTGTTGAGCGGGGTCCTGAGCTCGTGGCTCATGTTGGCGATGAACTCGGACTTCACCCGGTTCGCGAGTTCGGTTTCGAGGCGCGCTGTGTGCTCGGCCGTGCGGGTGCGCTGGCGCAGAACGGCGTCACCCAGCAGCGCCGAGTATTCGCTCATCAGTGACTTGGTTTTGCCCTTGCCGAAGGCGTCATTGATCATCGCGTGGACAGCCCGTTTGCGGGTTCGACAAGCAAGACTTTAATGGCGAAGGTATAACTTGCAGTTAATCGGAGGTGCCGATCGGCGCTGATCGATATCGGCGAGGTGCCAAGGGGGTGCGCGGCAAGCGCATGATTTAACTAAGTAAAGTTTCGACGCTCGCCGCGTTGCCGGTTGGTCCGAACGCGAATCTTTGTACGGATCGAATGTCCTCGGACGCGGTCGGTGCCGACTTTCGGTCGGCGGGCGCCGGATCGAACAGTGTTCGCAATCGACGTCGCAGTCGCGACAGCGCTGGACGAGTGATCGGCAAATCTGTTTGGGTGACGCTCGGGATCGGGAATGCCCGAGATGGGACCGGGAGGGGGAAGAATGCGCCGGCGCGCACTCGTGACCGTCTGCGTGGCGGCGCTTCAGGCGTCGCTTGCAGGGGCCGTGGTCGCGGAGCCTTCCATCGGCCAGTTCGAGCTCAAGGATCTCGAGGCGGAGCCGGGCGAGATCGAGTTCCAAAGTCAGAACGCTTGGAGCTTCGGCAGTCCGCGCCGCCGTTTCACCGAGGAGGCTCCGGGCGCGTTCGTCTACGACGATAACTCGGCGACGAAACAGCGCCATGCGCTCGAGATCGAGATGACATTGACGCGCTGGTTCCGCACTCGTATCGGCATCGAATACGAGAAAGAGCGCCTCGAGGACCCGCCGTCCCCTGCGCTCGCGGATGCCTACGCACCTCTCGAGCTGACGGAGGTGGCACTCGAAGGTGTCGTGATCCTGAGGCACGTTCCGGAAGGCGGCGTCGGTTTCGGCCTGCTCACCGAGTTCGAGCATCCGCTCGGACGTGGCGAAATGAACTCGATCCTGTTCGGCCCCATCATCGGTACCAAGAGCGGGCCTTGGTCGGCGCTGCTCAACGTCATGTTCGTGCACAAGTTCGGCTCGGGCGAGACGACGGCCGACGGCCTGGAGCGTGACGACAAGTGGGATCTCGCCTACGCCACGCAACTCAAATACACCTTCGATCCGCAGTGGGCGCTCGCACTCGAAGCCTACGGCACGTTCGATCGGCTGGGGCACACCGGTGAGCCGGGCGAGGGTGCCCTGGCGTTCGGCGATCACGATCAGCACCGCATGGGGCCGATCGCCTATTACACTTGGCGCAAGGGCGAGGGCCGGCCGGCGCAGGGACTCGGGCGGCTTCCGGCCGGTGGCCTCGACGACGATGACGCCAAGCCGGGAAGTGGCGGCGAGAAGGACGACGATGTCACGGTGACACTCGGCACCGGGCTTCTGTTCGGTCTCAACGGCAACACGCCGGATGCGACGCTCAAAGCAAGCCTCGAAGTCGAATTCTGATGCGGTTCCGAAAAGCTGAAGGCCGCCCTTCCGGGCGGCCTTCGTCGTGTCGGCATCCTGCTGAGCGCGGGCTCAGAACGTTACCTTCACGCCGCCATAGATCGCGACCGGCGTGGCGGGCACGATCGACCGGGAATCGGTGAAGGTGAAACCCGGCGCAACCACGTCTCCCGGCGCTTCGCCGGCATCGAACAGGGTTCCGAAGAGACCATACTTCCTGTCGAAGATGTTGTTGGCATAGGCGTAGAACTGGACGTTCTTGTTGAAGTCGAAGGACGTCGAGATGTCGACCCGCGTGTAACCGCCGAGCTTCGGCAGCAGGTTCGCGTCGTCGCCGAAGAAGTACTGCCCGGAGGTAGCGATGAGGTCGGCGCCGACCTTCCATTGCGGCGTGACGAAATAGTCGAAGCCCGTCTTGAAGCGGTGGTTGGGGATGCCAGGGATGTTGTCGCCGGGCCGAACCTGGATGCAGGTATCCTCGTCCACAGCGACGCAATCAGCGCCGAGCGGATGCGCCGGCGAGGAGAATTCGTTCGCCGTCTCGTAGGTCGCCTTGACGTAGCTGTAGCTGGCGTAGGCCGAGAGAGGCCCCCAGGAATACTTGAGGCTCGCTTCGAGGCCGCGGCGCAGCGTCTCGCCGGCGTTGAAGAAGAAGCCGCGGCCCGTGGTGGACGAGGCGACGAACAGGATGTCGTCCTCGTTGGTGGTCTGGAAGAGGCCGAGGCCCCAATTGAGCCGCTGATCGCCCGAGGCGGACTTCATCTGGCCGCGCAGACCGAGCTCGTAAGTCTTCGACACGACCTGCTCGAGCGGCGGGTCGTCTGTCAGGAAGCTCTCGATGGGACACGGGTTGTCGGGGTTGGCGCAGGCGAGTTCGGCCGGCGTCGGCGCGCGGTTGGCTTCCGAATACCCGCCATAGAGCGTGATGCCAGGCACCAGCTCGTAGGTCGCGCCGACGGTCGGATTGAAGCGCTGGAACGAGTGCTGCGAGGTGATGCCGTCGAAGTCGCCGGTCAGGTCGACGAGATCGATCTTGGCGTAGTTGAAGCGGCCGCCTGCCGTGATGGTCAGGCGGTCGGTGACGTCGAAGGCATTGAGGAAGTAGAGGCCGAGGTACTTGGTATCGACGTCGACGTTGCGCGGCGCGAAGTCGTCGGGTTCGGCGAGGACGATGCCGGAGCCCGTGACGACGAAGCGGTTGCCGATGACGCCCAGCTCCGACTTGGTCTGGTAATTGACGTTGCCCTGGTCGTAGCTGGCGCCGATGATGAAGTGGTTGTTATGGCCGAAGAGCTTGCGCTTGTCGGCGCCCTGCAGCGCGAAGCCGAAGCTCTCGGAGTCGGTTCGGATGTGGTCGATCACGCCGAGCGTCGCGTCGTCGAAGTCGGCGAGGCCGAGCCGCCCCGGTCCGATCGGATTGCCGAACGCATCCTCGACCTGCTGGATCTGGTTGTTCTCGAGCTCCTCGGAGCAGAGGTTATTGGGGTCGGTGACGCCCGAAGCGTCCGCGCCTGCATTATCGGGATCGTTGATGACCTCCTCGCACTTCTCGAGGTCGGCGACGTTGCCGTCGATCACGCGCGACTTGAAGCGGCGGTAGTAGGCGAGGCCCGACAGCGTCAGCGTTTCGGACACCTTCACCGAGGCGTTGAACGACGGCATGAACACTTCGAGATCCGTCGTTTGCGGCGAGGTGTAGGTGCGGCTGCGCTCGATGGCGAGTAGCTCGACCGGCGTGGCGGCGATGGCGCCGACCTCGCTGTCGGCCATGGTCAGATTGAAGTGCGCCTCGACGCCGGACCGCTTGAAGCCGAGGTCGAGATAGGCGCGCCGGGTCTCGGCCGGCGAGAAGTCGCGCCAGCCGTCCTCCTGGATCGCTTCGCCTGCGAAGTACAACGCGAACGGTCCGCTCTGCTGACCGATCTGAACGCTGGCCTGCTTGCGCCCGAACGAGCCGAACATGGTGTCGATCTCGACGCCCTGGAACTGGAAGCCGTCCTTCATGACGACAGAGATGGCGCCGCCGATGGCGTTGAGGCCGAAGATCGGGTTGCCGGAGAGCACCGTCATGTCGGCAATGGCGTGCTTCGGCAGGATGTCCCAGTTCACGGTGTCGCCGAACACCTCGTTGATGCGCACGCCGTTCTGGTAGACCGCGAGGCCCTGCGGAAAGCCGTTGAGCGAGCCGGAGCCGAAGCCGCGGTAGTCGATCTGGGCGCGCATGTCGCTACCGGCGGCATCGTTGAGAACGATGCCAGGCACCTGCTTCTGCAGTACGTCCTGCGGCTCGGTGCTGCCCGGCTTCGTGATCTGCGCGCCCGAGACGGTGCTGACCGAGCCCGGCACCTTGCCAACGGCGATCTCTGAACCGCCAATCGGGGAAATGCGCACGATCTCGCCCTGCGTGCGGAGCTGATCCGTGGTCAGCGCGGGCGCGATGGGGCCGGTCGGCTCGACCGTCGCCGGAGCTGGCCCGGCGGCCGGAGCCGCCTGCTGCTGTGGCTTCGGTTTCGGGGCGGCGCGTGCCGCCGCCGGCTTGGGCTTCGGCTTGGTGACTTCCTGCTGCTGGATGACGACAGGCGGCAGTTCCTGCACGGCGCCGGGGCTGGGCGGCGCGGCGGCAGGGGCTGGTTGCGCTGTCGTGGCCGGTGCCGCTGGCGCAGCGGTGGAGGCCGGCGGTTGCGCCGACGTTGCGGCGGGAGCTGCTGGCGTCGCGGATGTGTTCGCCGCGGGTGGCGTCGTCACCGCGGGAGCGGGTGGCACGGCCGCCCCCTGCGGCTGCTGAGCGAAGGCGGATGCGGGGATGAGCGCCGAACCGCAAAGTCCGATGATCAGAGCTCCGGCGCGTGTTGTCTTTGTTTTCATTGTTGCCTGAATTCCCGCGAGGATTTTGGCCTGTCCGGTTATGACTGATTCGCGCGTTTCCGAAGATCGGGAAATTTTTCCCGAAAAACTCGGGATCAATTCCATAAGGCGATGATCTCCAATGGGAAAACGCGATTGCCTATTATCGATGCGGGAGCATCACGGATGCGTCAACCCGATTGACGCATTTTCTGGAGTTGCTACAGTGTAACAGTTCCGCGTTGTTGCAGACGGGCCGCAGATTGGGGCCTGGAGGCTGACCGATTCCCGGAACGGCGCGTGCTGAGGTGCGGTTGCGGTTTTGCCGTGGCTACTGATATGGGAACCGCGGCACGTCGAGGCTCGATGGTTCCATCCGCAACCCGTGTTCGCGGTCGAGCCAACGAAGATGAAAGCAGTGATGGCGCAAACGTCCATGCCCATTGCTCGTCGGTGTCGAGTGGGACGCAAAAAAAGTTCGGGAGATGTGTGTGAGGTATTCGCAAAACCCGGCCGCGCCTGGCCGTGGACGTGATGCGAGGGGCGGCGCAAGCGGTGTCGCGCGCCGGCTCGCGGGCAAGTCGAGCATGGCGATCTGTATGGCCGCGGCCCTGATGGCAGCAGGCACCTCGGCCGGCCTCGCCCAAACGGCACCTGCACCGGTCGCCGCTGCACCGCAGAGTGATGCGATCGGCGTCGAGCTCAACAAGCTCGAGCCGCTGGCGAATGGCTGCCGCGCTTACATCGTGATCGACAACGGCGGTGAGCGCACCTATTCGACCCTCAAGCTCGATCTGGTGCTGTTCCAGACCGACGGCGTGATCGGACGGCGCGTGGCGCTCGACCTGTCGCCGGTTCGGGCGCAGAAGCGCAGCGTCAAACTGTTCGATCTCGACGGCCTGAAGTGCGACGACATCGGCAGCCTGCTCATCAATGACGTGATGGACTGCAAGACATCGGGTGCCGGCGGCGCCAGCACCGACGAACCGCGTTGCCTCGAGCGGCTCAAGCTCGCCACGCGGACCAAGGTAGAACTCTCGAAGTAAGGAAGGGCCGAGCCGTGGCTCAGACCGTTGCCGAAGGTGCCAGCCACCTGTCGATGATGTCGTTGATCCTTCACGCCGACCCGGTGGTTCAGGCGGTGATGGTGATGCTCGCCGTCGCGTCGATCGCGTGCTGGGCCATCATCATCGAGAAGATCGTTCGTATCGCCGGATTACGCCGCCAGGTCGCGAGCCTCGAAGAGCTGGCGGAGGCGGGCCGTCACGATGCGCCAGCAGGCCCCGCGGGCTACGCGTCGTCCATCCTGGCCGCCGCGGAAACCGAGCGGCGCGACGGCGACCAGCGCGGCGAAGCGCTCAACAGCGTGCGTGCGCGCATCGAGCGGGCCATGCGCGGAGCGATGCGCGGCGAGCTGAAACGCGCGGAGCAGGGGCTGTCGTTCCTGGCGGCGGTTGGTGCGGCGGCGCCGTTCGGCGGCCTGTTCGGCACGGTCTGGGGCATCATGCACTCCTTCACCGCGATCGCGCAGGCGAAGGATACGAGCCTCGCCGTGGTCGCGCCCGGCATCGCGGAAGCGCTCTTTGCCACCGCGATCGGTCTCGCCGCGGCCATACCCGCCGTGATTGCCTACAACCAGATCGCCGTCGCGCTCGGCCGCGCGAGCGACCGCACGGGCGCCGCCATTGCACGCATCGCGGCTCAGTTCGCACGCCTTCACGTCGAAGCGTCCGGAAGGGGCTGACGCCATGGCCATGCAACTCGGCGGGCACATGCCCGATGAGCACGAGGATGCCGGTTACCGGCCGATGGCGGAGATCAACATCACGCCGTTCGTCGACGTGATGCTCGTGCTGCTCATCATCTTCATGGTCGCGGCGCCGCTGCTCATCCAGGGCGTGCCGGTCGATCTGCCGAGCACGTCGGCGGCGAAGCTTGCGCAAACCAAGAAGCCGATGGTCGTTACGCTCGCCGGTGACGGCAACCTCTATATCCGCGACGAGCAAGTGGCGCGTGCGGCCCTCGTCGATCGTCTGCGCGAAGTGCGCCGGGCAGAGGGCGACACGGTCGTCTACGTTCGGGCCGACAAAGCGAGCGCCTACGGCGACGTGATGGAGGTGCTCGGCCGCGTCGGCGATTCGGGTTACGCCCGCGTATCGCTGCTTTCGAAGCCGTCGCCCGCGCAGGCCGCCGCCGCGGCGGCACGGGCCGCGGTCGCGCCGTCCGCTCCGCCGGTTGGAAACTGACACCGCATGAACGTGCTCCGCACATCCGCGATCGTTCTCTCGACACTCCTTCACGGGGCGGTCGCGCTGGCGTTCGTCGACTTCAAGGGCGGTCGCTCGCTCGAGGCCGGCGAGGGCACCGACCAGCTCCGCGTCGAGCAAGGTATCGCCATCGAGGGCCTGTCACGCCTCGGCGATGCGCTGGAGACGATCGAGGCGCGCGATCCAGAGACGATCGCGGCGAGCGAAGCGGTGGCCGCGCTGCAAGAGGTGAAGGCCGCCGAGGTGCCGCCGGAGCAGCCCTCGCCGCCGGAGGTTCCGGTGACCGAGCAGGCGCCCGAGCTCAAGGATGTCGTGACCTCTCCGCTCGGCCCGGCGCAGGAGATCGTCGCGGCGACGGAGCCTCCGCCCGAGGTCGAGAAACCGCAGCCGGCCCAGGTTGCGCGCGAGGAGCAGGTGGAGCAAGTCGCCGTCATCGAGCAGCAGGCGGCGGCGAAGGGCCAGACCGGCGGCGACGCGTCGGCCTACATGGCGTATCTCGGGTCGCTGCGCACGCACGTCGAGCGGTTCAAGGTGCGGCCGCGCAACGTCAAGCGGGGCACGGTGGTCGTGAGCTTCAGCATCGATCGTGAAGGGGCGGTTCTCGATCGGACGGGGAAGACCAGCTCGGGCTACAAGGAGCTCGATCTCGCCGCGCTTTCGGCGATCGACAAAGCGGCGCCGTTCCCGAAGTTTCCCGACGCGATGACACGCGAGCGGATCGACCTCACCATCCCGTTCCAGTTCGTGACGCGCTGACGCCCGCCCGGCGGGATGGCGTGTGGGCGCCGGAACTCAGACTCGGCGGGGCAGGAAGCGCGCAGCGAAGGCGCCCTCGACCAGCGGCGGCGCACGCCGCTCGGCGGCAGCGGCTTCCTCCATCGCGACACCGAGCGCATCGCGCAGCTTCTCCAGGCCCGGCACCCGGCACATGTCGTCGTGCATGTAGGCGAGCGTTTCGCGCAGCGTCGAAAGGTCGATCTGCGGCGGGAACGGCTTGGCGCGTGGGATGCGGAACACGGGTACGCCCTCCAGTACGCAACGGTTAAAAATCCGTTGATGAAAACGGTCGATCTCGAAATTCATTCGCAAGAAAGAGGCCATTGAGCAAGCCCGCGCAGCGCCGTTTTTGCGGCCCCTCTCATGTTTTCATTCGGGGCAATGGTCCGCGTCTGCGCGCGCGTGTGCCAAAGCGGTACAGTGCGACATCGGACGCTGAGCGTCGCGTTCGACCCTTCGTTCACTATTTTCGCGGAGGATGCAGCAGTTTGGGGCGCCGGCATGAAGCTGCGTCGCCATGGCAATGCTGCATGATGCGGGGTGTAGGCGTGGGGCGTGCAGGCAAGGTACTTATCATTGTCGAGAATCTGACTGTGCCGCTCGACCGGCGCGTCTGGCAGGAAGCCCGCACGTTGCGCGACAACGGCTACACCGTCTCGGTGATCTGCCCGGTCGGTGGCCGTTACACCCAGTCCTACGAGATGCTCGAGGGCATCCACATCTTCCGCCACCCGATGCCGTTCGAGGCCGACGGCGCATTCGGCTATCTGCTCGAGTACTGCTGGGCGCTGGCGTGGGAGCTGACGCTCTCGATCCGCGTGCAGGCCAAGGTCGGCTTCGATGTCGTCCAGGCGTGCAACCCGCCGGACCTGATGTTCCTCATCGCCGGCTTCTGGAAGTACCTTTTCGGCAAGCGGTTCGTGTTCGATCACCACGACATCAACCCCGAGCTCTTCGAGGCGAAGTTCAACCGCCGCGGCTTCTTCCACAAGCTGCTGACGAAGCTCGAGCGTTGGACGTTCCGCACCGCCGACGTATCGATCGCCACCAACGAGACGTTCAAAGAAATCGCGGTGCGCCGCGGCGGCATGTCGCCGGAGCGCGTGTTTATCGTTCGCTCGATCCCCGACGTATCGCGGTTCCGCCGGGTCGAGCCGAGCACGGAATTGCGCGAAGGGCGCCGCCATCTGATCGGCTACGTCGGCATCATGGGCGCGCAGGATGGCGTCGACCTGCTGATCGAGGCCGTGGCCGAACTGGTCAATGGCCAGGGGCGCCGCGATGTCGGCTGTGTCATCGTCGGATCCGGCACGGAGCTGCCGCGTCTGCAGCGTCTCGCGGTTGAGCGCGGTGTCGCCGACCACGTGACGTTCACAGGATTCCTGTCGGGTGAGCCGCTGCTCAAGGCGTTGTCGAGTTTCGATATCGGCGTCATCCCCGATCCGAAGAACACCTACAACGACAAGATCTCGATGAACAAGGCGTTCGAGTACATGACGCTCGGCATCCCGTTCGTTCAGTTCGACCTGATGGAAGGGCGCAAGATCGCCGGTGACGCGGCGCTCTATGCGCGCGACAACTCGCCCGCCGATCTCGCCCGCCAGATCGCGCGCATCATGGACAATCCGAAGCTCGCCTCCGAGCTTGCCGCCGAAGGACGCGACCGGGCCAAGGCGCTGCTGCGCTGGGACGACGAGGCCGCGCGACTGCTTGCCGCCTATGACGTGGCGCTCGGGTCGATGTCGGGAGCGGCCGCCTCGCTCGATCCGCAGTCTGCGGCGGCGATCCAGGGCTGATCGCAATCTACGTGAGGGCCGTCGCGAGCCGTATCCCATCGTGCTTGCGGGATTGCGAGAGCGACGGCCTGCATCGCCTGTTCGCATGACCGGCCGATAGCGATTGCGCTGAGGATGTCTCAGCGGGTCGTTCGGTGCCGACGCTTCGGGCTTTCGCCTCGCCAGTGCGCGATGGATAGTGACGTGCAGCGCCCCGACGCATCAGATTCGAAGTTCACTTCGCGACACTAAGAGATCGCGAGCGCACATTCTTCAAAATGCGATGGTACTCAAGCGGCGTAGCGGACTTTGCGCGCGGCGGCGCGGGAAGCGAATGCGACCGAGATAGCGCGGTTGACTGCGGGCATGGCGACGGCAAGCACCGCGGCGATCACAGTCACCAGCAGCATTGAGGCGGCAAGTTCCACGGCAAGACCGGCCGTCGGGGACAGCGCGTAGGATTTTACGAGCAAGGCCGCGACGATAGCGGGAGCGAGAAGCACCGTGCGTTGCAGTGCCGTCGCTCCGAGGCGTACATGCGCATTTGGCCCGCGGTGCAGGAGCTGCACGGCCAGCAGGAAATAGCATAGCGACAGCAGCTCGGCGAAGGCGCCGGCCGCCGCCGCACCTTCGAGGCCGTGGCCGAGCGAGAGCGCCGTGAACGCGAAGATCACGCCGAGCGCGCGGATCGTTCCGCCGACGAGAAATGGCCGTGTGATGCCGTTGGCCATCAGCGCCATTCCGAGCGTCGCCTGGACAATTCGCATCGACCACATCACGGCAAGCCATGTGACGAGCGCTCCGAGATCCGCATAGGACGAGCCGAAGGCAAAAGCGATGAGCCCGCCTCCGGCGATTGCGAAGGTGGCGAGAAATGCCGCGGCGGCGAACACCGTCAGTTCGAGCATCAGCAGGAACCGTGCGGCGAACTGCTCGCGGTCCGCCGCGACGCTGGCGAGCAGCGCCAGCATCAGCGCGTTGGCGACCTTCGCCACGACGAGACCCGGCACCATCGTCGCCATGAAGGCGGTGGTATAGGCGGCGAGCTGCTCCATTCCCGCGAGGTGGCCGATGACGATGCGATCGCCCTGATAGACGGCGACGAGGGGGAATGCGCTCGCCCATATGGGCCAGCCGAACGTGGCGATGCGAGCGAGATAGGACCTGTCCGCCGCCAAGCGGTAAGGGCGTTCGGCGAGTGTATGCGACACCGCGACGGCAACGAGCGCTTGCGCCAGCGCGAGCCAGACCACCGCCGCGTAGCCCACGGACGCAAGCACCATGGGAACCGTGAGGGCCAATGCCACCGCCTGCGGCACCACCTCGATCAGCATCTGCGGGCGATTGTCGAGCCGGCGCTGGGCACGGCGTGCGTCGAGATGGAGAAAGCCCTTCACGAGAGGAGCGAACCCGGCGGCGGCGAAGGCCCACGCTGCATCGGGAACGGCGAAAAACCGCGCCATCGGAACGGCGGCGATGGCGATCAGTGCGAAGGTCGCGATGCCGCGCACGGCGAGTGTAAGGTGAGCGGTCGCGGTGAAGCGCGCTTCGTCGCCGTCGGCGGCCTGCACGATCAGCCGGTCGGTGCCGACGTCGCTCAGAACTTCGATCATCTGCAGCATCATCACGATGGCTGCGGCGATGCCGAAATCCCCTTTCGAGAGCCAGTGCGCCAGGATCGCGTTGCGCGCGAAGGAGAGCGCTTGTGCGCTGGCGAAACCAGCGAACAGGAGCGCGCCCTGGCCCGCGACGCGCGATGCGATCGAGGATGTCGCGCGCTCGCTCATGGCCCTACACGGCGTCCTTGCGCGCGCCGGGCGCGGTCCAGCCCTGGGCACGCGGCAGGCGGCGCGAGATGGAGCGCATCGGCCGCTCGACGAGGCGTCCGGCCAGCCCGCCGATCTGGTCGCCGGAAAGCCGCAGCAGGCTGCACGTCGTCTGCAACCAGCGCGGCCGGAGCGCACGCGACCACTTGGCGCGGAAGGCCCGCTCCATCGTCGTGAAGGTGTCGTCCTTCTTTCCCGCCGAGAGGTGCGCGAGATGGAAGTCGATGACGTAGGCGTTCCAACCAGCGATGTCGGCGTTGAGGCAGATGTCGGCACCGTAGAAGTGGAATCCGGACAGATCGCGCGAGAAGCCGATGCGGGCGGCGCGGCGCACGACGATGAAGTTCTCGTCGAGGCTCGAGACGCGCTGGGGAAACTCGCCGATGCGGCGGTCGGCACCGTGAGGATCGGTGATGCGCAGCGCGAGAACCCCGGGAGAGACGCCTCCGGCGTTGCCGGCGAGTGCCCAGGTCGGATCGACCGTGTCGAGGCCCGCGAGGCAGCGGTCGAGATCGCGACGGCGCTCGGTGAGCAGACGGATGTCCTGGTGGCACAGGATCACATACTCGCCCTGGGCTTCTCCGAGCAGTGCGTTGAGCCCCGAATAGGCGCAGATCTGATCGCCGCGCGTGTTGTCGACGTAGAGAAATTCGCAGTCGCCGGAGAAACCACCAGCGCGCAGCGAGGCGCGCATCGCCTCGTAATGGGCGATGTCGTTGACCATCGTCGCGATCGTATAGCGAAGCGCGCGATGCGGATCGAGATCGACGTCCGGCCGCACGATGCGCTCGCGAATGTCGGCCGGGTTCAGGTGCTTTGTGGTCATGCCCGGACTTCCTGCTGCTGCAACCCTGGTCCGCGCAGCGCTACGCGCGAGCCGCCGCCACGCCGGTCGGGGTAGCCGCGTTTCCACTCGCGCCGGCGCTGCCAGACCTCGCGCCACGCGGCGGCGTTTTTCGCCAGTGTGGCGCTGCCGGTGATCTGGGCTCCGACGGCGGAGCCGATCCAGCGCGTCAACGGCCACAGGACGAGCAGAAGGCGCGCGAATGGCCGCTGCCAGCGCGGGAAGTGGCGGCGGACGAGCGAGATCTTCGCCGCGAGCAGCTTGACGACCTTGCCGGCCTGCGTTGCTTCGGAGGCACCGCCGTAGTGCACGATCGCCGCCGCCGGTGTGCTCATGGGGCGGGCGCCGAGCGCGCGGGCGCGCAGGCAGAGATCGGCCTCCTCGCCGTACATGAAGAAGGTCGGGTCGAAGCCGCGCAGGCTCTTCCAAAGCTCGGCCGTGATGAGCAGGAAGCAGCCCGATACGATGTCGACGTGGCGCTCGGTGTCGCGGCGCCAGCAACCCATCGCTTCGCTGTTGAAGACCGGCGAGGCCGGGAACAGCGCCGTGAGGCCGCTGACCCGGCAGGCGAGAGACCACAGCGTCATGCGGCCCCAGCAGGACGAGGGATTGAGGGTCATGTCGGCAAACAGCGTGCGCCCGCCCCAGATCCCGGCATCCGGCTCGGATCGCGCGAACGCGACCAGCAGGTCGATGGAACGCGGCAGCACCACCGTGTCCGGGTTGAGCAGCAGGAGATACGCGCCGCGCGCATTGGAGGCCGCGACGTTGTTCGCCTGGCCGAAGCCGACGTTCTCGTCGAGGGCGATCAGCCGCACGCCCGCCGGGTGCGCGGCGATCGCGGCGGCAGACCCGTCGGTCGAGGCGTTGTCGACGACGATGATCTCTTTCTCGATGCGCGTCTCCTCCCAGGCGGACTGGATCGCGGCGAGCGTCAATTCGCGCGTGTTGTAGGAGACGATGAGGATCGAGACCTCGGGCCGAGGCGCGGCTTGCATGTGATGTCCGTCGCAGTTGGGCGGTATGGAACGCCGCGATACCCCGCCAGCCGGGCGGGAGGACAGCGGCCACACATCGTAGGCGGCGCCAGCTAATCCCGCGTTAAGCCCTGCGTTAAGGTGCTCGCCAAAGTTCTCGCAAATGTCGGCGCAGGGGGGCGGGCCGGATGGTACGGCAGGCGCCGGAACGCTTTGCCGGAACGCTTTGCGGGATCCGGCGGCCGGGGCCGGCGATCCCGAGCTGCGCCATCACGAAGCTTCCAGGGGGCGGCGTTGACTGGTAAACGCGGGACGGTCGTGGTCGCCGCGCGGCCGTTCATCAGGCTCGGAGGTTGTCATGGCTGCAAAGCCGCAGGTCTATCTGTTCGGTCGCGATATGACCGACGGCAATGCCGGCCTCACGGAGCGGCCCGGCGGCAGGGGCGCGATCCTCGCCGAGATGGCGAGCCTCGGCCTGCCGGTGCCCCCCGGCTTCACCATCACCACCGAGGTCTGCCGCGCCTATTACGATAACGGTCGCAAGCTGCCGGCGGAGCTGGAAGCCGAGGTCGGGGCGGCGCTCGCGCGCGTCGGCGAGGCGGTCGGCAAGCTGTTCGGCGACCCGGAAAACCCGCTGCTGGTCTCGGTGCGATCGGGCGCCTTGGCGTCGATGCCGGGCATGATGGATACGATCCTCAACCTCGGCCTCAACGACCAGACGGTGCTCGGCCTCGCGCGACACGCCAACGACGAGCGTTTCGCCTGGGACAGCTATCGCCGCTTCATCCAGATGTATGGCGACGTGGTGCTCGGCGTCGACCATTCGGTGTTCGAGGATATTCTCGAGGGCTTCAAGAACCTCAACGGTCTCTCACTCGATACCGATCTCAATGCCGACCACTGGAAGGAGATCGTCGCCGAGTACAAGAGCGCGGTCGAGACCGAGCTTGGCGAGCCGTTTCCGCAGGACACCCGCAAGCAGCTCTGGGGCGCCATCTCGGCCGTGTTCGGTTCATGGCAGAATGCGCGCGCCAAGACCTACCGCCGCTTGCACAACATTCCCGACGACTGGGGCACCGCCGTCAACGTCCAGTCGATGGTGTTCGGCAACATGGGCGAGACCTCGGCGACCGGCGTGGCGTTCACGCGCAATCCCTCGACCGGCGCCAACCGCATCTACGGCGAGTTCCTGCTCAGCGCACAGGGTGAGGACGTGGTGGCGGGCATCCGCACGCCGCAGCCGCTGACCGAGGAAGCACGCGCCGAGGCCGGCGAGGAGCTGCCGTCGCTCGAAAGCCTGATGCCACAATCGTTCGCCGACCTGCGGCGGGTGTTCGACAAGCTTGAGCGTCACTATCGCGACATGCAGGACATCGAGTTCACCATCCAGGAAGGCCAGCTCTGGATGTTGCAGACGCGTTCGGGCAAGCGCACGCTCGAGGCGGCACTGCGCATTGCCGTCGATCTCGCGGAGGAAGGTGTCATTGCGCGCGAGGAAGCGGTGATGCGGATCGATCCTTCGGCCCTCGATCAGCTCTTGCATCCGACCATCGCGCCCGATGCCGTGAAGCATGTCCTGACAAACGGCCTGCCGGCTTCGCCCGGCGCGGCGGCCGGCGAGATCGTCTTTACCGCGGACGCGGCCGAGGAAGCGAAGTCGCGTGGTCGAAGCGTCATCCTCGTCCGCGTCGAGACGAGTCCCGAGGATATTCACGGCATGCACGCCGCGGCCGGCATCCTGACCGCGCGCGGCGGCATGACGAGCCATGCGGCCGTGGTGGCCCGCGGCATGGGGCGGCCGTGCGTGTCGGGAGCTGGAGCACTGAAGATCGATGCCAAGGCCGGCACGCTCACCATCGGGCGGGAAGTCTTCACGGCGGGCGACATCATCACCATCGACGGCGGCACCGGCGAGGTTCTGAAGGGGGCGACGAAGATGCGCCAGCCCGAGCTCTCCGGCGCGTTCGCGATGGTGATGGGATGGGCGGACAAGCATCGTACGCTCGGCGTCCGCGCCAACGCCGATACGCCGCGCGATGCCGAGCAGGCGAAGAGCTTCGGTGCCGAGGGCATAGGGCTCTGCCGCACCGAGCACATGTTCTTCGACGAGGGCCGCATCCTGGCGGTGCGCGAGATGATCCTCGCTGACGACGAGAAGGGCCGTCGCGCCGCTTTGGCGCAGCTTCTCGAAATGCAGCGCGGCGACTTCGTGCAGCTCTTCGAGATCATGGAGGGGCGGCCGGTGACGATCCGGCTGCTCGACCCGCCGCTGCACGAGTTCCTGCCGCACGAGGCGCGTGAGCAGCAGGCCGTCGCCGATGCGCTCGCCATTCCGGTCGAGCGGGTGAAGCGGCGCGTCGCCGAGCTGTTCGAGGTGAACCCCATGCTCGGATTCCGCGGCTGCCGTCTCGCCGTGCGCTATCCCGAGATCGCCGAGATGCAGGCGCGCGCCATCTTCGAGGCGGCGCTGGCGGCCGAGGCGGCGACGGGCCACGCCGTGGTGCCCGAGATCATGATTCCGCTCGTCATCTACCGGCGCGAATACGACCTCGTGGCGGACGTGATCCGCGCCACCGCGGCGGCCGTCGAGAAGGAAACGGGGAAGACCCTCAGCTATCTGCTCGGCACCATGGTCGAGCTGCCGCGTTGCGCGCTCAAGGCGGATGAAATAGCGGCCGGAGAGGATGGCGCCGGGTTCTTCTCGTTCGGCACCAACGACCTGACGCAGACCTGCCTCGGGCTCAGCCGCGACGACATCGGGCCGATCCTCACCACCTATCATGATCGCGGCATCCTGCCGGCCGACCCGTTCGTCTCGATCGACCAGGACGGCGTCGGCGAGCTCGTACGCATCGGCACCGAGCGCGGCCGACGGGTGAAGCCGGGCCTCAAGATCGGGATCTGCGGCGAGCACGGCGGCGACCCGGCGTCGGTCGCCTTCTTCTACGATACGGGCCTCGACTACGTGTCGTGCTCGCCGTTCCGCGTGCCGATCGCGCGCCTTGCGGCTGCGCAAGCGGCACTGAGGTCCGGGCGCTCCGTCACCGATTAACGAAGCCGACCTGCCGGGGGCGGCGACGCGAGGCCGCGACGGCGCTGCCGCGCCGGGGCTGTTCTCGGGCGGTCGAAGGGCGCTATAAGCTCGCCGACACGCCCCTTCCGGGCCATCCAGAACGACCGCACTTCCGCGGCATCCGTGCCGATGCCCCGCACCGCGTCCTTCGCCAGCCGGCGGCCGGTCGCCCCGCTCACAGGCCACGAGGAACATGTCCACGCCGCCTACCGTCGCCATTGTCGGCCGCCCCAACGTCGGCAAGTCGACGCTCTTCAATCGCCTCACCGGCAAGCGCACGGCCCTCGTGTCCGATCTGCCGGGGCTGACGCGCGACCGCCGCGAGGGCGAATTCAAGCTCGGTCCGCACCTTCTGCGGCTCGTCGATACGGCGGGCCTCGAGGAGGCGGCGTCGGGTTCGGTCGCCGCGCGCATGCGCGAGCAGAGCGAGCTCGCCGTGCGCAGCGCCGATCTGGCGCTGTTCGTCATCGACGCCCGCGACGGGGTGACGCCGCAGGACGAGGTCTTCGCCCGCTTCGTGCGCACCACGGGCAAGCCGGTCATTCTGGTCGCCAACAAGGCCGAGGGCCGCGCTGGCGAATCCGGTTTCTACGATGCCTTCAAGCTCGGCCTCGGCGAGCCGGTCGCGATCTCGGCCGAGCATGGTGAAGGCATCGGTGATCTCGTCGACGACGTTCTGAAGGCGCTCGGTCTGTCATTGCCGGTGGCCGCGCGCAAAGGTGGCCGCAACCGCGGCCATGAGGATGCCGAAAGCGAAGTTGCGCCCGTGGCGGCAGAGACTGAGGAAGCGGCGGCCAGGCGTCCGATTCGCGTCGCGATCGTCGGCCGGCCGAATGCCGGGAAGTCGACGCTCGTCAATGCGCTGCTTCAGGACGAGCGGATGTTGACGGGACCGGAACCGGGCCTCACCCGCGATACCATTTCAACCGAGCTCGTCTGGCAGGATCGCCGCTTCCTGCTGTTCGATACGGCGGGGGTGGGCCGCCAAGGCAAAGGGACCGGGCCCGCCGGGCCGGCTTTCCCCC
>OEIV010000375.1_pt1 | contig 25248 bp, 25 predicted proteins | sample 1539231 | NCBI WGS metagenome assembly OEIV01 (sample SAMN03794762, study PRJEB22550) | activated sludge metagenome | feature: wastewater treatment plant; material: activated sludge; isolation source: Wastewater treatment plant of a petroleum refinery complex | place: Argentina: Buenos Aires ... | reverse complement strand
GCGACAGGCATTCATGGACAATCAGATGTCCGCCGATGTCATCGAGCAGTTCGATTATCCGGCCGACGATCCTCAAGTCGTCGCCAATCGCTACATTCTCGAACTCGACCACCCCAGCTTCGGCAAGGTCAAGAGCCTGGGTTTCCCGATCTTCATGAGCGACAGCTCGGCCCGCCTGGAACGCCTGGCGCCGTGCATCGGCCAGCATACCGGGCAGGTTCTCGACGAACTGCTCGGCTATTCCGCCGAGACGATTCATCAATTGACCGCCGCCGGCGTTGTCGCGTAACCGGAGGGAATCATGTCCAAGGCACTCGAAGGCATTCGCGTCGTCGATCTCACCGTGTGGTTTCAAGGGCCGGTGGCCGCCCAGCATCTCGCCGACTTCGGCGCCGATGTGATCAAGATCGAACGGCCGCAGGGCGGCGATCAGGGACGCGGCGTCCGCAGTATCAAGTCGCTCGAGGTGGGCGACTGGAACCAGTATTTTCTGGTCATCAACCGCAACAAGAAGAGCATGGCCATCGACCTCAAGAAGGCCGAGGGGCAGGAAATCCTCTACCGGCTGGTCGAGAAGTCCGACGTCTTCCTGTCCAATCTCTCGCTGGATCTCCTTGCCAACTGGAATCTTTCCTACGACAAACTGGCCTCGATCAATCCGCGCCTCGTCTATGCCACCAACACGGGCTACGGCCTTTTCAGCTCGGCCTCGAAGCCGTCGTTCGACATGACGGTGCAGGCGTTGACCGGCGCCATGGCGCGGCTGGGCGAGCCAGGCCAGCCGCCGATCTACATGGGCATGGGTTCGGGCGATGCGTTCGGCGGCATCATGTCGGCGCTCGGCATCATGTTGGCGCTCTACCAGCGCCGTCGCACCGGCAAGGGGCAATATCTGGATGCCTCGCTCTATGGCGCGCAGCTGTACCTGGCCGCGCCCTATCTTCAATCCTTCCTCGCCGGTCATCGCGAAAGCGCGCTGCAGCAGTCGCGCAAACAGGTGGCCAATCCGCTCTGGAACCTTTATCCCACCCGGGGCAAGTGGGTGTATCTGTGCGAGCCGAATCGCGACGACCGCCATGCCGCCGTTGGTCGCGCGCTCGCGGCCGAGGCGATGCTGCAAGACGGCCGCTTCAAGGATGCCGCCGGCCGAGCCACCCACAACGAGGCGCTGATCGAGATCATCGAGAACGCCACCCGCCAGCGCGGCCACGAAGAGCTGATGGCGGCCTGCAACAGGGAAGGCGTGATCGCCAGCCCGATCAACAATCTGGCCGATGTCATCCGCGACGAGCAGGCATGGCGGAACCGCTACTTCATGAAGACTTATTGCGAGGAGGTCGATCGCGAAGTCGATGTTCGCGGCATGCCTGTTACATTGTCCAAGACCCCCGGCGAGTTGCGCTGCCTGGGGCCGCAACTGGGTCAGGATACCGAACTGCTGATGATGGAGCTGCTCGAATACCAATGGGAAGAGATCGAGACCATGAAGGCCAAGGGGGCGATTCCGTGAACCGGGCGCCATTCTCGACGCAAGGAGACCGACCATGAGCTGGACCGACTGGAGCGTCGTCGCGGGCGACGGCCTGGACGATTTCAAGGAGATCGTCTACGAAAAGAAACAGCACGCAACCCTGGGTGGCGGCGTCGCCCGGGTGTCGTTGAACAAGCCGGAGAAGATGAACACCCTGACCATGTCCACGGTCGAGGAGATGTTCCGCGCGTTCTACGACGCCAACCACGATCCCGGTATCGGTGTGATCATTGTCGCGGCGCGCGGCAAGCATTTCGGGGCGGGAGGCGATGTCGACTGGGAACGCTGGGGGCTGCGCGAAGCCTTTTATAACCGCTATCCGCACAACCGGCTGATGCGCATGTCGCGCAAGCCGATCATCGCCCAGGTGCAGGGCTATTGCATCGCCGGCCACAACCATATGGCTTACTGCTGCGATTTCACCATCGCCGCCGACAATGCCATTTTTGGCCAGGCGGGTCCGCGGGTTTCCTCTCCCGCCGACGGTTTTTTCGTGCCCTACCTCACCAAGGTGGTTGGCGCCAAGAAGGCCCGCGAAATGTGGATGCTCTGCCGCAAGTACAAGGCCGACCAGGCGCTGGCGATGGGCCTGATCAACACCGTGGTGCCGCTCGATCAACTCGAGGCGGAAGTGGACAAGTGGTGCGAGGAGCTGCTTGCCGTCAGCCCGGGCTGTCTTGAGGTACTCAAGGCGGCGTTCGACCAGGAAATGGACGGTTACAAGGAGTCCTGCATCACCTCGGCGGCGCTGTATCCGGACTGGTTCGACATGCCCGAGGGCAAGGAGGGCGGTGCTGCCTTCGTGGAGAAGCGCAAGGCCGAATTCTGGGCCATACGCCGGCGCGAGGCCGAGATGCGCGGACAATTGCTCGCTGAATACGAACAAGCGCAGGCCGAGCGGGGCAAGGCCAAGCCGGGCCAATAGGCGGTGACATCATCGTGGAGCGCACAGTGATCAGGGACAAGGCATGCATCGTCGGCATCGGCGAAACGGCGGTTTGCCGCAAGCCGGGCTCCGGCCTCGGCGAAATGGCGCTGCAACTCAAGGCCGCGCTGGCGGCCATCGACGATGCCGGGCTCAAGGCGGGCCAGATCGACGGCATCATTCCCTTTCCCAATCTGGGCAAGGCCGAGGCTTTTGCCGCCAACCTCGGTTGCGCCGATCTGCGCTTCGCCGTCATGCTCAACATGGGCGGAGCCTCGCCGGTGGCGGCGCTGCGTGTCGCCGCCATGGCGGTTGTCACCGGCGCGGCCGACCATGTCCTGGTGCCGGCCGGCTGGAACGGCTTTTCCGGCGTGCGGGTGCGCGAGACCGCCGCCAATGACGCCGAGTCGATTCCCGGCGCGGCCATCGCCCGCGACTACTACATGCCGTTCGGTCTCAACGCGCCGCCGCAGTGGTACGCCTTGATGGCCCGCCGCCACATGCATGAGTACGGCACCCGCGCCGAGCATCTCGGCGCCGTTGCGCTCGCGATGCGCAAGCACGCCCAGTTGAATCCGGCTGCGCTGATGCACGGCAAGCCGTTGACGATGGAGGCCTATCTGGCCTCGCCGATGATCACCGATCCCTACCGCCTGCTCGACTGCTGCCTGGAAACCGACGGCGCGGCGGCCTATGTGGTGACCAGCGTCGAACGCGCGCGGGATCTCGGCAAAACGCCTATTTACATCATGGGCGCGGCCTCCGGCCAGCCCTATCCCGCCGACGAGATCATGAATCGGCCCGAGTTCCATCGCATCGGCTTGACCACGGCGGCGCCCGAGGCCTTCGCGATGGCCGGCGTGCGTCCGCGGGACGCTGATTTCGCCCAGATCTATGACTGTTTCACCTTCGAAGTGATCCAGCAGATCGAGGAAGCCGGCTTTTGCGCCCGCGGCGAGGGCGGAGCCTTCGTCGAAAATGGCGGCATCGAACTCGGCGGCCGGCTGCCGGTCAACACGCATGGCGGGCTGTTGTCGCAAGGCCATCTGCTCGGGCTCGGTCACGTCGTGGAAGCGGTCCGGCAACTGCGCGGCGAGGCCGGCGCGCGGCAGATCAAGGATGCCGAAATTGGCGTTGTGACCGGTTGGGGTGATTTCGGCGACGGCAGCATTGCCATCCTCAGGCGTTGAACCGTAGCCAACGATACGTCGGGAGAAAAACGACATGCAAGCGAATCCGAAGCCGCTGCCCGTCCTCGCAGGACTCGCCGGAGAGTATTACGAGTGGTGTCGGCGGGGCGAACTGCGTTTTCAGCGCTGCCGCCACTGCGGTGGTTTTCGGCATGTGCCGCGCGAAATCTGCGCCAGCTGCGGCTCGTTCGACTGGGATTGGGTCAAGTCGGGCGGGCGCGGCACGGTCTACACCTGGACCGTGGTGGCGCGCGCCCTGCATCCGGGCTTCGCCGGTGACGAGCCTTACGCGCCGGCGGTGATCGAGATGGAGGAAGGCGTCCGTGTGCTGAGCCAGGTGCGGGACTGCCCGCCGGAACAGTTGCGGGTGGGCATGCCCGTCCGCGTTGAGTTCGTCGCCGTCAATGAGCAGGTGACGCTGCCCTATTTTTGTCGCGCCTGAGCAGGCGTGGATCATTCGAGAGGAAACGAACCGATGGCTTTGAATCTGCCGGAAACCTTCACTTACGAGAAGCGCGGCCACGTCGCGGTGATGACGCTCAACCGGCCGCAGGCGATGAACGCGCTGACCAAGGACATGATGCTGGGGCTGGAAGCGGCGGTCGAGGACTTCAACCGCGATCCCGAACTGTGGGTGGCGATCTTCACCGCCACCGGCGAAAAGGCCTTTTGCACCGGCCTCGACCTCAAGGTGGCGCTGCCGGCCCTGAACGAGGGTGACGACATGGGTTACGCCGATCCGGCGACACGGCCTTTCCACAAGGTCTACAAGCCCGTCATCACCGCGGTCAATGGCATCTGCGTCGCCGGCGGGCTGGAGTTCATGCTGGGCACGGACATCCGCATTGCCGCCGAGCACGCCACGTTCGGGTTGACGGAAGTGCGCTGGGCGGTGATTCCGGCGGGTGGCTCGCATGTCCGCCTGCCCCGGCAGATTCCTTGGGCCGTGGCGATGGAAATGCTGATGACCGGCAAGACCATCGACGCCAAGCGTGCCTACGACATCGGCCTGATCAATAAAGTGGTGCCAGGGGCTGACCTGATGAGTGAAGCGCTTGCCATGGCCGCCAAGATATGCGAAAACGGCCCCCTGGCGGTTCGCACCGCCAAGGAAATCGCCGTGCGCGCGCAGAACCTCGAGCCAGCCTTCGTGCTGGAAAAATCAATGTCGGCCCGCGTCTTCGCTTCCGAGGACGCCCGCGAGGGGCCGCGCGCATTCGCGGAGAAACGTAAACCTGTCTACAAGGGAAAGTAAATCAGATGAGTGAAGCAAGACCGATCATCGCCATTCTTGGCGGAACCGGCGATCTGGGCACCGGCTTGGCGCGACGTTGGGCGCAGGCCGGCTATACAGTTATCATCGGCTCCCGGACTTTGGAAAAGGCCGAGGCCGCGGTCGCCGATCTGTCGAAGGTGATGGCCGAGCGCGGAGTGAAGAATGTTTCCGTCCGGGCGATGGACAATCCTTCGGCGGCCCAGGCGGCAAACATCGTGGCCATGACCGTGCCGTTCAGCCATCAGGCCAGCACGCTGGAGTCGGTGAAGAGCGCCCTGGCCGGCAAGATCCTGATCGACGTGACGGTGCCGCTGGTGCCGCCGAAAGTCGCGCGGGTCCAGCTGCCGCCGCAGGGTTCGGCGGGGCAGATCGCCCAGGCGCTGCTCGGCGAGGAGGTAAAAGTGGTTTCGGCGTTCCAGAACGTCGCCGCCCATCACCTGCAGGAAGGTCACGGCCTCGATTGCGACGTGCTGGTGTGCGGCGATAGCAAGGAGGCGCGCGCCGAGGTGATCAAACTGGTCGAGGCGGCCGGCATGCGCGGCTTCCACGCCGGCAGCATCGCCAACGCCGCCGCCGTCGAGGCCATGACGTCGGTGCTGATCTTCATCAACAAGCAGTACAACTGCCACGCCGGCATTCGCGTCAGCGGCATCGAGGCCGGCGCGTGAAGTAGCGCACGCCGGTCCAGCGCGGCTTCCGGCACGGCAACATTCAAGGAGACGAACCATGTCCAAGTTGATTGCCGCGTTGTTCGGGACCGCGCTGGCCGCCGTCGGCTGTTCGCTCGGTCCGACCGTCAGTGAAGAGAATTCCGCCGCGAAGGTGGTGATCGGCGGCCCGGAAACCTGCGTTTTCGTCCGAACCATTTTCGACTGGCGAGCGGTTGATGACGAGCGCATCGTCATTCGCGAGACCGCCGGCGACGACCGCGCCTATCTCGTGGTGCTCGTGTCGCCCTCGTTCAACCTGCACACGGCCGACAGCATCGCCTTTGCCGACGGTAATGGCGACGGCCGCTTGTGCTCCTTCGGCGGCGACGCGGTGCTGCTGCCGGGCACGCTCGGCGAGCGTCGCTTGATCGCCTCGATCAAGCGGCTCACCGCGGCGGAAGTCAAGGCCCTGCTGGGCCGGACCGCTTCGCCAGCCGCCAAGCCGGTGGCCCCGGCTCCGGCGCCCGGCTAGTCGACGAGGCGCGAACGAAAGTCAGCCGTCGCGGCACGCCGAACCGCACGCTAGACGAGACCTTCGGCCTGCAAGGCCTGCTGTACCGCCGGGCGTTGCGCCACGCGCGCGGCGAACTCGGCCAGCCTCGGCCACGCCGCGATGTCGATGTCGCAGAACTTGCCCCAGCCCAGGACGGTGAACAAGTAGGCATCGGCCACCGTGAATTGTTCGCCGAACAGGTAGGGGCCCTTGAGTTGTGCCTGGACATGATTGAAGCGGGCAGCGATCTGCGCGCGCGCCGCCTTCTTCCCGTCGTCGCCGGCGGCGGGATTGAACAGCGCGCCGAAGGCCTTGTGCAGTTCCGTGGCGATGAAGTTGAGCATCGCCTGCAACCGGTAGCGCTCCAGCGTTCCGTTGGGGGGCGCCAGCTTTTTCTCGGGTACACGGTCGGCGACATACTGGACGATGGCCGGTCCTTCCATGAGCAGGCTGCCGTCGTCGAGCGCCAGGACAGGCACGTAACCGTTGGGATTGACGGCGGAGAAATCCGCGCCCGTCTCGGTCTTGCCGGTGGCCAGGTCTACGCGCGTCATGTCAAAGGGGAGGCCCGCTTCGCGCAGGACGATGTGCGGTGACAGGGAGCAGGCGGCGGGGGCGTAATACAGCTTCATGGCGTTCTATCCTCCTTGGTTCGGTTGAATGATCATCGTAGCAGAAGCGCGCCCCGGCGATTTCGATCGCCGCGGTTACAACACGGCGTTGAATACGTAACCGACCAGCAGGATACCCGCCGCGACGACACCGGCGAAGGTGGCGATCAATCGCGGCTTGAGCACCTTGCGCAGGATGATCATCTCCGGCGCGGACAGCGCAATGACGCTCATCATGAAGGCCAGCACCGTGCCCAGCGCGGCGCCCTTGCCAATCAAGGCGTCCACCACCGGGATGATGCCGGCGGCATTGGTGTACATCGGTACGCCGAGCGCGACGGCTGCGGGCACCGACCACCAGGGTGCGTCCTTGCCCATGATCGAGGCCATGAAGTCCTGGGGTATGTAGCCGTGGATGCCGGCGCCCAACGCGATGCCGACCAGGACGTAAGGCCATACCTTGCCGACGATTTCTCTGACGTGGTGGCCGCCGGCCTCGAAGCGGCCGGTCCAATCGAGCTCCGAACCCCCGGCGGCCTGGCTGTCGCCGACCTGGATGGCGCGCACCCAATCCTCAAGATGGCTCTCCATCTTCAGCGCGCCGATGACATAGCCGGCGACAATGGCGACCAAAAGGCCGAGACCGAGATAAAGCGCGGCCACCTGCCAGCCGAACATGCCGAACAACAGCGCCAGCGCCACCTCGTTGACCATCGGCGCGGAGATCAAGAAGGAGAATGTCACGCCCATCGGCACGCCGGCCGACAGGAAGCCGATAAACAGCGGCACGGCCGAGCATGAGCAGAAAGGCGTGACGATGCCGAGCGTCGCCGCCAAGACATTGCCTATGCCTGTTCGCTTGCCGGCGAGCAAGGCTCGCGTGCGCTCGGGGGCAAAGAAGGTCTGGAGCACGCCCATCAGGAAGACGATGCCGACCAGCAGCAACAGCACCTTGGGCGTGTCGTAGAGAAAGAAACGCATCGCCTCGGCGAAGTGCGTGCCGCGATGGAGACCGATGGCCGCGACCAGCGCGTCGGCGATGTCGGTCAAGTGACGGTAAGCCGCGACCCAGGCGATGGCGGCAATCGCCAGACCCGCCAGCCAGCGGCCCAAAGTCAGCCGCGGCGGCACGCCGGAGGAGGCGGCCTCGCTCATCTCGATGCCTTCACGTCAACCAGCCTTCGACCTTGGCTCGGCTCGGGATTCCGCCCGAATGGACGACCTTGCCATCGACCACCACGCCCGGCGTGCTCATGACACCATGGCTCATGATCTGCTTCAAGTCCTCGACCTTTTCCAGTTGAACGGCGACACCCTTCGCCTTCGCGGCGTCTTCGATCAGCTTCAGCGTGGTTTTGCAGTTGGCGCAGCCGGTGCCGAGGACTTTGATGATTTTCATTGCCTGGTCTCCAACAGGTGGTCGATGTTCGAGTACAAGAACCGTCTTGGCGCGGAGGCCATCCTTGTCTGGATTGTTCGTCGGGTCACAACGCGTAATCGGCGTCGAATGGCGCCTCGCCCTCGACCACCGGCAGCGTTAGCGAGCGGTCCCACTGGCTCCAGCCGCCATTGAAGAAGCGTACGTCCCGGTGGCCCAGCGCCCTCAACTGCATCCAGGCCAGCGCCGAGCGAAAGCCGTCGTGACAGTACACGATGATGGTCGCGTCCCTGGCAATGCCTTGGTACGCCCGCGCCAGCTTTTCCAGCGGCAGCCATTTCTGCGATTGCGCGTCGGTAAGGTCCAGGCTGACGATGTTGATCGCGCCCGGAATGTGGCCGCCCTGCACGGCGTGGCGGATCGCCTGGCCCGTGTACATGTCCTTCGGCCGACTGTCGAGCAAGACGGTCTTGGCCTCGCGCCGGGAAACGACACGGTCGTAGACATCGGTCCACTCGGCGACCAAGCTCCGGTCGGCCGGCTTGAGCGTCACGTTGCCTGGCGCCCTGGCGATGGTTTCCGTAGTCAGTTCGTTGAAGCCCGTCCATTCGACGGCGCCGCCGTCGAGCAGCTTGACGCGGCTCATGTCGTAGCCGTAATAGGCAAGCAGGAAGTAGAGGCGCGCCGCCAGGGCCGAGCGGGCGTCGTCGTAAAGCACGATGACCGAGTCGTCATCGATACCCCATCGGCGCAGCGTGGACTGGAAAGCCTGCCGCGATGGCAGGCGCATCAGCACCGGGTTGTCGTTGTCGCCAAGATCCCTGAAGCGTTGCACTTGCACGGCGCCAGGAATGTGTCCGACGGTGAAATGGCGATGGGGGAAATAGCGCACTTCCAACACCACGGTCTTCGGCTCCTTGATCTGGCCTTCCAGCCAGCCGGCATCGACGAGGAAGTCGGGCTGGCTGGCTCGGGCGAGACTGGCACCGACGACGGCCAGCAACAACAGAAGCCAGAATGGCGGGCGGCGATGATGGCGAGGAGTCATGTGGTGTTATTCCCTTCGTACCATTCCTTGCTGGCATTGACCATGCGCACCAGCCACAACATCACCGGCACTTCGATCAGCACGCCGACCACGGTGGCCAGTGCCGCACCCGATTCGAAGCCGTAGAGCGCGATGGCGACGGCAACCGCCAGTTCGAAGAAGTTGCTGGCGCCAATCATCGTCGAGGGACCGGCGATGTTGTGCGCCACACGGAAAGTGCGGTTCAGCCAATAACCAAGCGCGGCGATGAGCAGGCCTTGCAGCAGGATGGGGACGGCGAGCATGGCGATGATCAGTGGCTGCTCAGCGATGGCCTGGCCCTGGAAAGCGAATAGCAGCATCAGGGTTGCGAGCAGCGCGGCGATGCTCCACGGGCCGATTGATTGCGCGGCGGCGTCGAAACAAGCCTGCCCCTTTGTCAGCAGCGACTTGCGCCACGCCTGGGCGAGCACAAGGGGGATGACGATGTACATCACCACCGACAGCAGCAGCGTGTCCCACGGAATCGGAATCGCCGATACGCCCAGCAGCAAGGCGACGATCGGCGCGAAGGCAAATACCATGACCAGATCATTGAGCGCCACCTGGGTGATGGTGAAGTTGGCGTCGCCGCGACAGAGGTTGCTCCAGACGAAGACCATGGCCGTGCAGGGCGCCGCGCCAAGCAGGATGAGGCCCGCGACATAACTGTCGTGCTGGTCGGCCGGCAAGTACGGGGCGAACGCATGACGGATGAAGAGCCAGCCCATCAGGGCCATGGTGAAGGGCTTGATCGCCCAGTTCACCAGCAACGTGATGGCGATGCTGGCTCGCTGGCGTTGTACTTCGTGCAGCGCGCCAAAGTCGATCTTCATCAGCATCGGAATGATCATCACCCAGATCAGCACGCCAACCGGGATGTTGACATGGGCCAGTTCCATGCGGCCCACCGTGCGGGCGAGCTGGGGCGCGGCGACGCCGATCAGGGTGCCGGCGATGATGCAGAGGAAGACCCAGAGCGTCAGCCAGCGTTCAAAGAAGCTCATGGGTGCGCCGGCGGCGACACTGGCGGTGACTTCGCACTGTGCGGACATGGTGGTTTCCTCAGAGGTTCAGCGCTGCGCGCACGGCCGGCACCAGGCGGGCCCGGATGTCGTCGCGGACGGTAATGAAGCTTGCCAGTGGCTCGCCGTGCGGATCATGGAAAGGCAAGTGGATATTGGGCGCCGGGCGCGGAAAGACCGGGCAGGTTTCCCTGGCGTTGTCGCAGACGGTGACGACGAGGTCGATGGCCGTATCGAGGAAAACGTCGACGTCCTTCGGATACAGGCCATCGGTCGGCAGGCCGGCCAGCTTCAGCGCCTCGATGGCGCCGGTCGCCACCTTCGGCTGCGGCCGCGTGCCGGCGGACAATGCGCGCACCCGGCCGGCAAGGTCGTGGTTGAGAATCACTTCGGCCATCTGCGAGCGGCAGGAGTTCCCGGTGCAGAGCACGAGCACGGTAGGCATCGACGGGTTCCTTCAGGCCGCCCGGGGGCGACGTTTGCCGGCGGTGGCCACCGCGGCCGTTTTGGGCAGGCACTGGGCACCTTGGCAGCAGTTGTCGGTGAGATAGGCGATCAGGTCATCCATCGCGGTGAAGTTGGCCGAGTAGTAGATGAAACGACCGTGCTGGCGCGACTCGACCAGCCCTGCTCGGGTCAATTGGGCGACGTGAAACGACAGCGTGGCGGCCGGTACGCCGAGTGCGTCGGCAATCGCGCCGGCGTTGCGACCCTCGGGACCGGCCTCCACCAGCAAGCGGAACACCTGCAAGCGGGTCGCTTGTGCCAAGGCAGCCAGCTTGGCGGTTGCATCAAGCGGTTCCATTAATATTTCCATATTTATCGAATTATCGAATAATGGCGGGTTTTGACCCGCGATGCAAGCGATGGCGGCCGACATGGCAACGCGCTGGCTGTACAAGTCGGCGCGGCCGCGCTAGGGTACGACGATGGCTGCCACCGTGCTCTCCGCCTTTACCCCGACCACCGGCCTGCCGGCGCTGGACGACGTGCTCGCCGGCATCCAGCGCGGCGACAATATCGTCTGGCAGATCGAGTCGCTCGACGAATACGTGGCGCTGGTGCGGCCCTATGTCGAGGCGGCGCGTCGGCAGCGGCGCCGGCTGATCTATTTCCGCTTCGCCGATCATCCGTCGCTGGTCGAGGACGATGCCGTCGAAATGGCCCGCCCCGACCGGACGGCCGGTTTCGACGTTTTCGTGGGCCAGGTCCATTCGGTGATCGAGGCCGCCGGACCGGAGACCATGTACGTGTTCGACTGCCTGTCGGAACTGGCCGATGCCTGGCAGTCGGACCGGATGATGGGCAACTTCTTCCGCCTGACCTGTCCGCGCCTGTTCGACCTCGACACCGTCACCTATTTCGCGGTCTATCGCAACCGGCATGCCCGCCCCGGCATGGCGGTGATCGCCGGCACCACCCAGTTCCTGCTCGACGTGTTCCGCTGCCGCGGCCGCCTGTACATCCGGCCGATGAAGGTGCAGCATCGTTCGGCCGCCGCCATGAACCTGATGCATGCCTGGGAGGAGGGCGACCGTTTCCGCCCGGTTACCGACAGCGGCACGGTGTCCGAGATCCTGGCCAACTCGCAGTGGCTCGGCCTGGAGGACAATCCGATCGTCGGCCACTGGCAGCGGCAGTTCGACGCGGCAAAGTCAGTCGCGGCGGCACGCCGCGCCGGCTATCCGGACCCGGCCGAAGCCGAGAGCTTCGACCGTCTCGCCCACCTGCTGTGTCCGGACGACCAGGCCATGTGGCAGTTGATCGGCGAATACCTGACGCTCGACGACCTGCTCGCCGTGCGCGCCCGCATGATCGGCACCGGCACCATCGGCGGCAAGGCCCTGGGCATGCTGCTGTCGCGGGCGGTTCTGCGCCGCGACGCGCCGGAACTGCATGCCCGCCTGGAAGCGCACGATTCGTTCTACGTCGGCGCCGAGGTGTTCGACACCTTCTTCGTGCACAACCGCCTGTGGTGGAGCCGGCACCGCCAGCGCGACCCGGCGACCTTCCTCACCGATCTCGATGACCTGCGCGCGCGCATCCTGGTCGGTTCCTTCTCGCCATCGACGCTGCGGCAGTTCGAAGGCATGCTCGACTACTTCGGCGAATGGCCGTTTATCGTCCGTTCCAGTTCGCGCCTGGAAGACCGCTACGGCAATGCCTTCGCCGGGCAGTACGACAGCGTTTTCTGCAACACCCGCGGCCCCGGGGAGACCCGCCGCGCCGCCCTGCTCGACGCCGTGCGGCAAGTCTATGCCAGCACCCTGAGCGAACAGGCGCTGCGCTATCGGCATCGTCGCGGCCTGCTCGGCGAGAACGAGCAGATGGCGCTGCTGATCATGCGCGTGTCCGGCACCGCCGGCCGCCGCTATTTCCATCCGCACGCCGCCGGCGTCGGTTTGTCGCTGAATCCCTATCCGTGGAACCCGCGCATCGACATGCGGGCGGGCGTCATCCGGCTGGTGGCGGGCCTGGGCACGCGCGCCGTGGATCGCGCCGACGACGACTACACGCGGCTGGTGGCGTTGAACGAGCCCGAGCTGCGGCCGGAGACCAGCTTCGGCGAGATCGCCCGCCGCACGCAGCGGCGCATGGACGCCATTGATCGCGAGACCGGCGAACTGGTCAGCGGCCGCTTCACCGACATGGTGGCCGGCCAGCCCGACTTCCCGTTCGCGCTGCTCACCTCGCGCGAGGAGCCGGGCAAGCCGCCGTTCCTGACCTTCGACGGCTTGCTGACCACGACGCCGTTCGTCGGCGAGATGCGCGAAATGCTCCGCTGTCTGCACGCCGCCTATCAGCATCCCGTCGAAATCGAATTCGCGCTCAACGTACTGGCCGACGGCGGTCAGCGCATCAACCTGCTGCAATGCCGGCCCCTGCAGGTGCGCAAAGTCGAGGACGTCGCCAGCGTCGAACCGCCCGCCGACCTGCCCGTGCTGGTGGCCGCGCGCGGCGCCGTGATCGGTCCCAGCCGCGTCATCCATCCCGATCGGGTCGTCTATGTCGTGCCTTCGGTGTATGGCCATCTCAACCAGGCCGATCGCCTGGCGGTGACGCGGCTGGTCGGACGCATCAATCAGGCGAGCCGGGAGCGCTCGCTGTTGATGCTCGGTCCCGGCCGCTGGGGAACCCGCGATGCCTGGCTGGGCATTCCGGTGGTCTTCAACGAGATCAACCACGTCCAGGCCTTGTGCGAAATCGTCGGCATGCACGAGAACCTGACACCGGATGTCTCGCTGGGCACGCACTTCCTCAACGAACTGATCGAGGCCGACATGCTGTATTTCGCCCTCTTTCCCAACCGCGAGGGCAACCGGATCGAGGAACCGACCCTCCTGGCGCGGCCCAACCGGCTGACCGAACTGCTGGCCGATGCCGACGCCTGGACCGGGGCGGTGCGCGTGGTGGATTTTCCGGCCGGCGCGTTGACCTTGTACGCCGACGCCGAGGGGCAGCGGCTGACGGTGACGCTCGCGCCTTAGCCGCCCGCCAGATCGTCGCGGTAGAGCATGAATACCTTGCCGTCGGCGCTGGCCGAATCGACCCAGGTGAAGGGCAGGTCGGGAAAGGCCGCCTCGACGATGTCGGCGTTGTGACCGACTTCGACGAACAGCAAGCCGCGTTCGTTGAGATGTTCGGCGGCGCCGACCAGCAGCCGGCGCACCACGTCGAGGCCGTCCTCGCCGGCGCCCAGCGCCAGCGCCGGCTCGTGGTGGTATTCCATCGGCAGCTTGGCCATCGATTCGGCGGTGACGTAGGGCGGGTTGCAGACGATCAGGTCGTAGCGACAGCCGGCCAGGCCTTCCAGCAGGTCCGACTGAATCAGCCGGATGCGATCCTCGCGGCCATGCTCGGCGACGTTGCGGCGCGCGACGGCGAGCGCCTCGGCGGAGAGGTCGACCGCGTCGATGCGCGCGTTGGGCAGGGCATCGGCCATGATGATGGCCAGGCAGCCCGAGCCGGTGCACAGATCGAGCGCGGCGGTCACGGCGAACGGATCGTCGAGCCAGGGGGCGAGATGTTCGGCCAGCAACTCGCCGAAGTAGGAGCGCGGCACGATGACCCGCGGGTCGACGTGGAAGTGGTAGCCGCACAACCAGGCCTCGCCGGTCAGGTACGCCGCCGGCATGCGCCGGACGATGCGCTGTTCGAGCAGATGGAGCACGCCGAGTCGTTCATCGCGCGTCAGGCGGGCATCGAGGAAAGGCTCGAGACGGTCATGGGGCAGGCTCAGCGCGTGCAGGATCAGCCAGGCGGCCTCGTCATGGGCATTGTCGGTGCCGTGGCCGAAATGCAGGCGGGCCTCGGTGAAGCGGCTGACTGCCCAGCGCAGCCAGTCGCGAACGGTGAACAGTTCGTCGATCAGCGTGGTCATGGCTTCAGCAGGCGGGCCAGAACCCCCTGGTAGATCGCCGCCAGCGGTTCGAGATCGGCCACCGCGACGTGTTCATTCACCTTGTGGATGCTCGCGTTGATCGGCCCGAACTCGACCACTTGCGGGCAGATGTCGGCGATGAAGCGTCCGTCCGAAGTGCCGCCGGATGTCGAGAGTTCCGGTCGGCCGCCGGTGCCGGCCTGTATGCTTTCCTCCAGCGCCGCCACCAGCCATCCGCGCGGCGTCAGGAACGGCTGGCCGCCGATCGTCCAGTGAATTTCGTATGCCAGGTCGTGGCGGTCGAGCAGGGCATGTACGCGTGCCTGGAGACTCTCGACGCTGCTGGCCGTGGCGAAGCGGAAGTTGCACAGGACTTCCAGCGTTCCCGGCACCACGTTGGTGGCGCCGGTGCCGGCGTGGATGTTGGATATCTGGAAGCTGGTCGGCGGAAAGTATTCGTTGCCCGCGTCCCAATGCGTTTGGGCCAGTTCGGCCAGCGCCGGGGCCGCCACGTGGATGGGATTGCGCACATTGTCGGGGTAGGCGACATGTCCCTGGATGCCCTTGACGACGAGCCGTGCCGACAGCGAGCCGCGCCGGCCGTTCTTGATGGTGTCGCCCAGCCGGCGCACCGATGTCGGTTCGCCGACGATGCAAAAGTCGATGCTTTCGCCGCGCGCGCGCAAGGCTTCGACCACGCGCACGGTGCCATCCGTCGCGTCGCCTTCCTCGTCGGAGGTCAGCAGCAGCGCGATGGAACCGGGATGGTCCGGATCGGCGGCGACGAAGCGCTCCACGGCAACCACGAAGGCCGCCAGCGACGACTTCATGTCGGCGGCGCCGCGGCCGTACAGCATGCCGTCGCGCTCCGTCGGTTCGAAGGGATCGACATGCCATTGCTCGCGCGGTCCCGGCGGCACCACGTCGGTATGTCCGGCCAGGCAGACCAGCGGCGCCGTGTTGCCGTGGCGCGCCCAGAGGTTGCAGACCGGTCCGGTCGGGCCGGTGCTGTCCATGCGCTCGATGACGAAGCCGAGCGGGCGCAACCGCCCGGCGATGATGTCCAGGCAGCCGGCGTCGTCGGTGGTGACCGATGGCCGGGCAATCAACTGACGGGCCAGGGCGAGCGTGGTGGCCGCGGCCATCAGTCGTCCAGCTTGAGCGTGAATTCGGCGAACGAGGCGCCGCCGGGTGTCGCTTCCGGCTGGTCGGCCGGCGCCACCGTCAGCGGCGCCAGCGTGGTCTTGGTCGCCGGTGCCTGCAACTGGGCATTGTTGATCAGCCAGGACAGGTTGGTCGGCGAATCGGCATTGGCCAGCGCCTCGTCGAGGGTGATGGTGTTTTCCTTGTAGAGGCGGAACAAGTCCTGCTCGAAGGTCTGCGAACCCGGCGCCAGGCTTTGCTGCATGGCTTCCTTGATGCCGTTGATCTCGCCCTTCTCGATCAATTCGGAGATATGGCGCGTGTTGAGCAGGATTTCCACCGACGGGATGCGATGGCCGTCGGGCCGGCGGACGAGCCGCTGGGAGATGATGGTCTTCAGCGTCGACGACAGGTCGAGATACAGCGCCGTGCGGTTTTCCAGCGGGAAAAAGTTGATGATCCGGTTGAGCGCGTGATAGGCGTTGTTGGCGTGGAGGGTGGCGACGCACAGGTGGCCGGTCTGGGCATAGGCGATGGCCGCGCTCATGGTTTCCTTGTCGCGAATTTCGCCGATCAGGATGCAGTCGGGCGCCTGGCGCATGGCATTTTTCAGCGCATCGTGCCATGAATGGGTATCGAGGCCGACTTCGCGCTGGTTGACGATCGACTTCTTGTGCTTGAAGAGGAACTCGATTGGGTCCTCGACCGTCAGGATGTGGCCGGTACGGCAGGTGTTGCGATGGTCGAGCATCGAGGCGATGGTGGTCGACTTGCCGGAGCCGGTGGCGCCCACCACCAGCACCAGGCCGCGCTTTTCCATGATGATGTCCGACAGCACGGCGGGCAGCGCCAGTTCCTCGATGCGGGGAATCGCGCTGGTGATGAAACGCACCACGATGCCGATGCTGTTGCGTTGCCAGAACATGTTGATGCGGAAATTGCCGATGTCGGCGATGCCGACCGACAGGTTGAGCTCCCGCGCCGTTTCCAGATGCGTCACCTGCTCCGGCTTGAGCAGTTCGTAGGCCATGCGCTGGATGGTGGCCGGGTCCATCACCTGCTGGTTGATCGGAATGCAGTTGCCCTGGATCTTGATGTTGATCGGCGCGCCGGCGGAGATGAAGATGTCCGACGCCTTCTTCTCGGCCATCAGCATGAACAGCTTGTCGAGGATCATGAGGGCTCCCGTGAATGTGGGTGGTAGGTCGGAATCAGTCGCGCAGCAACTCGTTGATCGATGTCTTGGCGCGCGTCTGCGCATCGACTTTCTTGACGATCACCGCACAGTTGAGGCTGTACTTGCCATCGGCCGACGGCAGGCTGCCGCTGACCACCACCGAGCCGGCCGGCACGCGGCCGTAGCTGATTTCGCCGGTGGCGCGATCGTAGATCTTGGTGCTCTGGCCGATGAAGACCCCCATCGAGATCACGCAGTTGTCCTCGACGATCACGCCTTCCACCACTTCCGAGCGAGCGCCGATGAAGCAGTTGTCGCCGATGATGGTCGGATTGGCCTGGATCGGTTCGAGCACGCCGCCGATGCCGACGCCGCCGGAAAGATGCACGTTCCTGCCGATCTGCGCGCAGGAGCCGACCGTCGCCCAGGTGTCCACCATGGTGCCTTCGTCGACGTGGGCGCCGATGTTGACGAAGCCGGGCATCACCACGACGCTCTTGCCGATGAACGAACCGCGCCGCACCACGGCGCCGGGCACGATGCGGAAACCGCCGTCGCGGAAATCCTTCTCGTCATAGTGGGCGAACTTGGTGGCCACCTTGTCGTAGTAGCGGAAGGCGCCGCTGTCCATGACGCGGTTATCCTCGAGCCGGAAGGAGATCAGCACCGCCTTCTTGACCCACTGATGGGTGACCCACTGGCCGTCGATCTTCTCGGCGACGCGCAGGCGGCCCTGGCCGAGGTCGTTGATCACCTGTTCGACCGCCGCGCTGACCTGGGCCGGCGCGGCGCCCGGGTTGAGGCTGGCGCGGTTTTCCCAAGCCTCATCGATGATCTTTTGCAGGTCTTGCATGATGCGTTCCCTTAATTATTGAGGATTGGGTTCAGAGCGTCTGGCAGAAATCGGCGATGCGCTGAGCGGCCTCGATGCATTCGTCCAGGTCGGCGACCAGCGCGATGCGCACGAAGCCGGCGCCCGGATTGACGCCGTCCGACGCGCGGGCGAGGTAACTGCCCGGTAGCACAATGACATTGTAGCGGTCGCGCAGGCGTCGGGCGAAGTCGGTGTCGGCGATGCCGTGGCGGGCGACCGAGGCCCACAGATAGAAGCCGGCATCGGGCATGCGCGTGTCGAGGCAGTCGGCGATGATCGGCGTCACCTCGGCGAACTTTTCCTTGTAGAGGCGGCGGTTGTCGAGGACATGGCCTTCGTCGCGCCAGGCGACGGTCGAGGCCACCTGCACCGGCGGGCTCATGGCGCAGCCGTGATAGGTGCGGTAGAGCAAGAATTGCTTGAGGATGGCGGCGTCGCCGGCCACGAAGCCGGAGCGCAGCCCCGGCACGTTGGAGCGTTTCGAGAGGCTGGAAAACACCACCAGCCGGCGGTAATCGTCGCGGCCGAGGCGCCGGGCGGCCTGCATGGCGCCCAGCGGCGGCTGACTTTCGTCGAAATGGATCTCCGAATAGCACTCGTCCGAGGCGATGACGAAGCCGTGGCGGTCCGACAGTTCGAACAATTGCCGCCATTGCTCGAAGGACACGACGTTGCCGGTCGGGTTGCTCGGCGAGCAGACATAGACCAGCTGCGTGCGCCGCCAGAGATCTTCCGGCACCGCGGCGAAATTCATCGCGAAGTCGTCACCGGGCAGCTGGTTGACGAAGGCCGGTGTGAGGCCCGCGAGGTAGGCCGCGCCTTCGTAGATCTGGTAGAACGGATTCGGGCACAGCACCAGGCCGCCCGGACGCGTCGGGTCGGCCACGCACTGCGCGAACGCGAACAGCGCCTCGCGCGAGCCGTTGACCGGCAGCACCTGCTGCACCGGGTCCGGCGCCGGGATGCCATAACGGCGGCCGAGCCAGTCGGCGATGGCGTGGCGCAATTCGTCCGAGCCGTTGGTGATGGGATAATTCGCCAGACCCGAAAGGTTGGCCGCCAGCGTGGCCTTGATGAAGTCGGGCGTGCCGTGTTGTGGTTCGCCGATGGCAAGCCGAATCTCCTTCATGTCGTCGGGCGGTTCGCCGCCGGCGAAAAGCTGCCGCAGTTTCTCGAAGGGATAGGGCTGGAGCTGGGCGAGATGGGGATTCACGGATCGGGAGCAAGCGTGGCGGGTGGCTCGGATTATAGGGCAGGGTCGGCGGCCGCCGTCGCGGCGCTGTTCGCCGGCGCGACGGTCTGGGGACTGATCTGGTACCCCTATCGGCTGATCGAGGCGGCGGGCATGTCCGGCCTCGTCGCCACCACCCTCACCTATGCGGTGGCGCTGCTGATCGGGCTCATCATCTTTCGCCGGCAGTTGCGCGGCGCGGTCGTGGACCGCTGGCTGGTCGCCATCGCCATCGCCTCGGCCGGCTGCAATCTGGGTTACGTGCTGGCGGTGCTGCACGGCGAAGTCATGCGCGTGCTGCTGCTGTTCTACCTGGCGCCGCTGTGGACGGTGCTGCTGGCCCGCCTGCTGCTGGACGAACGGCTGACGCGCGCCGGGCTCGGCGTCGTGGCGCTGTCGCTGGCCGGCGCCGCCGTCATGCTCTGGCATCCGGAAACCGGCCTGCCCTGGCCCCGGCAGGGCGCCGAATGGCTGGGGCTGGCCGCCGGATTCCTGTTCGCGCTGTCCAACGTGCTGATCCGGCGCGCCGACCACTACGGCATCGCGCTGAAATCCCTGGCCGTGTTCGCCGGCATCGTGGTGATTGGCATGCTCGGCATCGTTGCGGTCGAACCGATGACCATGCCGGCCATGTCCGGCGGCGGCTGGGCGCTGCTGCTGGCGGTAGGCTTGGTGCTGCTGGTGATCAATCCGGTGGTCCAGTACGGCCTCACGCGGGTGGCGGCGGGCCGGGCGATCGTCATTTTCCTGTTCGAGCTGGTGGTCGCGGCCTTTGCCTCATGGTGGCTGGCCGGGGAAACCATGGGCGCGCGCGAGTGGCTGGGCGGCGGCCTGATCGTCGCCGCCAGCCTGTTTTCGGCGAAGCTGGAAAGCTAACGTTCCCTCAAGCTTTCGTCCTGGTATTGGAGCAAGGGGCCGAGGAAATACTCGATCACGCGGCGCTGGCCGGTCTTGATGTCCACCGTTACCGCCATGCCCGGCGACAGATCGACCATGCGCTCGTCCACCCGGATCGACGTTCGCGCCAGTCGCGCGCGGGCCGAATAGATCAGTCCCTTCTTCTCGTCGGCGATGGCGTCGTCCGATACGTGCGCCACGGTCGCCGCGACCGTGCCGTACTTGGTGAAGGGGAAAGTCTCGATCTTCGCCACCGCTTCCTGGCCGGCGCGGACGAAACCGATGTCCTTGTTCTCCAGGAAGGCCTCGACTTCCAATGCCTCGTCGGTCGGCACCACCACCATCAGCGCTTGCGCCTCGGTCACCACGCCGCCCACGGTATGCACGGCCAGTTGCTGCACCGTGCCATCGACCGGCGCGACCAGCGTCATGAGGCGCTGCCGCGAGTCGGCCTTGACCCGCTCCTGGGTCAAGGACGCCGCCTTCCGCTCCGCCTCGGCCAGGCTTTCCAAGGTCAGCCGTCGCGATTCGGCGACCAGGGCGGCGCGCTGCTGGCGGCCTTCGCGCAAGGCCGCCGCCAGTTCGTCGAGGCGGCTCTTCTGTGTCGCCAGGTCGCCTTCCTGCTCGATGCGCAGTTGTTCCTTCTCGAGATAGCCGTGCTCGGAAATGAATTTCTGCTCCACCAGGCCCTTGAAGTCGGCGGCGCGACGGCGAGCGATGGGCGCGGTCTGCTCCAGCTTCGCGACCACTTGATGCGTCGAGGCCAGTTCCGCCTCGCGGCGGGCGATTTCCGCATCCACGCGGTCGAGCTTGCCGCGATACTCGTCGAACTGCCCGGCGAGCAGCCGGCGTTCCCGCGCCAACCGCTCGGCGCCGACATCGCGCGGGTCGGGAAACCCGAGCAGCGAGGGCGATCCATCCTCGGTCATGGCGGCCAGCAAGGCGCGGGCGCGGGCCGCTTGCAAGCGCGCGTCGGCCAGATCGCCCACGATCCGCGCCCGATCCGCCGCGACCTCGGTGGCGTCCAATTCGACCAGCACCTGGCCAGCCTTCACCGCCTGACCGTCGCGAACATGAATGGCCACCACCTTGGCCGTGTCGATCGGCTGGATCACCTTGCTGCGATCGCCCGGCACGATCTTGCCGCGGGCCGTGGCCACCATGTCGACATGGCCGAACACCGACCAGAGCAGCGCGATGGCGGCGAAGGCCATCAACAGCCACATCGCCGCGCGCGGCGCCGGCGACACCGGCGTTTCGCGCAAGGCCAGGGCGGCCGGCAGAAATTCCGCCTCGTGCGCCAGCCGGACGGGCGGCGTCGAGTACCGGCGTTCGCGCCAGGCTTGGCCGAACACCGCGCCATGGCGGCGCAATAGATCGACGATGGCTTCGAAGCGCGGGCCGGTCATGGCTAGCCCGCCTGCAAGCGGTGCAGGCGCGCGTAGTAGCCCGCTTCGTGGCCGAGCAACGCGGCCGGGCTGCCGTCCTCGACCACGCGGCCGCGCTCCAGCACGATGATGCGGTCGGCATCCTTCACGGCCGACAGCCGGTGGGCGATGACGATCACCGTCCTGCCCTGGCAAATCGCCTTCATGTTCTGCTGGATGACCCGTTCCGACTCGTAGTCGAGCGCGCTGGTGGCCTCGTCGAAGATCAGAATGCGCGGATTGGCGATCAGCGCGCGGGCGATGGCGATGCGCTGGCGCTGGCCGCCCGACAACGTCGCGCCGTGCTCGCCGACCACGGTATCGTAGCCTTCGGGCAGTTCGAGGATGAAGTCGTGGGCGCCGGCCAGTTTGGCCGCTTGCATGACGGTTTCCAGCGGCAGGCCGGGGTCGGACAAGGCGATGTTTTCCCGGACGCCGCGGTTGAACAGCATGTTCTCTTGCAAGACGACCCCGATCTGGCGCCGCAGCGATGTCGGATCGGCCACCGCCAGATCCATGCCGTCGATCAGCACGCGGCCGCGCTCGGGCGCGTAAAGGCGTTGCACCAGCTTGCCGAGCGTGCTCTTGCCCGAGCCGGACCGGCCGACGATGCCGACCACCGTGCCCGGCGCCACGTCGAGACTGACTTCCCGCAAGACTTCCGGCCCGTCCGGGCGGTAGCGGAAGGTCACCTGGTCGAACTCGACGCGGCCGGCCAGGCGCGGCAAGGCGCTCTTCTGGCTCGTGGCCAGTTCGGCGCGGGCATTGAGGATGTCGCCCAGGCGCTGCACGGAAATGCCGGTCTGCTGAAAGTCGGTCCATAGCTGGGCTAGGCGCATCACCGGCTGCGCCACCCGGCCGGCCAGCATGTTGAAGGCGATCAATTGGCCCAGCGTCAGCGCGCCGTCGATCACCAACCGGGCGCCGAGCCACAGCGTCGCCACCGTCACCAGCTTGCCGATCAGATTGACGCCCTCGTGGGCGAGGGTGGCCAGCGTGCTGGTCTTGAAGCCGGCGGCGACATAGGCGGCCAACTGCTTGTCCCATCGCCGGGTCATCTGCGGCTCCACGGCCATGGCTTTCAGGGTGTCGATGCCGTTGATGCTCTCGACCAGGAACGCCTGGTTCTCGGCGCCGCGATTGAACTTCTCGTGCAGCCGGGCGCGCAGCAGCGGCGTGATGCCCACCGACAGCAAGACATAGGCAGGCAGCGACAGAAGCACGACCAGCGTCAGCCAGCCGCTGTAGAACAGCATCACGCCGATGAACACCACCGAGAACAGCAGATCGAGCACCAGGGTGATCGCGTTGCCGGTCAGGAACTGGCGGATGTTCTCCAACTCGCGCACCCGCGCCACGGTATCGCCCACGCGCCGCGCCTGGAAATAGGCCAATGGCAGGTTGAGCAGGTGACGGAACAGGCGCGCGCCCAGCTCGACGTCGATCCGGCTGGTGGTGTGCGCGAACACATAGCTGCGCAGCCCCGAGAGCGCGGTCTCGAAGATCACCACCACCAGGAAGCCGAAGGCGATGACATCCAGCGTCGCCAGCCCGCGATGCACCAGCACCTTGTCCATCACCACCTGGAAGAACAGCGGCGTCACCAGGGCGAACAGTTGCAACGCGAACGAGACCAGCAGCACCTCGCCCAGGAGCTTGCGGTACTTCACCACCGCCGGGATGAACCAGGTGAAATCGAACTTCGCCAGTTCCCCGGCCAACGAGGCGCGGCTGGCGAACAGGATCAATGTGCCGTCCCATGCTTCCGCCAACTCCGCGCGGCCCAGCACCCGCGGCCGGGCTTCGCCGGGATGCTGGATCAGCGCCTGTTCGCCGTCGACGCGCGCCAGGACGAAAAAGCCGCCCTCGCGGGCGGCGGCCAGGGCCGGCAAGGGCAGGCGGTCGAGCCGGGCCGGTTCGCTGGTGACGCGCCGGGCCTTGAGCCCCAGCGATCGCGCGGCCAGCAGGATCTGCTCGACGCCGAACGGCTCGCCCGGCGCCTTGAATTGGTGGGCCAACTGGTCCGGGTCCGCCGCCAGCCCGTGGAAGCGCGCCAGCAGGGCCAGACCCAGCAGGCCGGAATCGGGTCCAACGGTGGCCGACGGGTTCTCTTCCGACATTTGCTTATGGCGGGCGTCTTCTGCAATACTCATGGCTACTCAACTTCCTGAGCGCGGTCCGCTCCGTTCATGCGATGAGACCCTCCGAATCCCTCGTTGCGCACCGCCTGGAAATCCGCCGCGTGGTCGAGCGGCATCGAGCCCGCAATCCGCGCGTGTTCGGGTCGGCGCTGCACGGCAGCGACCGGGACGGCAGCGACCTCGACCTGCTGGTCGATCCCACGCCGGACGCCACGTTGATGGACATCGCGCGTATCCAGACCGCCTGCAGAAACTGCTCGGCGTGCCGGTCGACGTATTGACGCCCAAGGCGCTGCCGCCAGCCTTCCGCGATTCGGTTCTCGCCGAAGCCCGAGCGATATGACGGCCAGTGCCGACAGCGCCAACCTTCGCCCGCACGACTATCTCGACCACATTCTCGAAGCCTCGGCGCGCATCCAGACCGTGGAACGCGACGTTCCGGAGTTGGAAGCGCAAGTCCTCCAACTCCGAAATACCGCAGGCTAGCCACGACACAGTTGCGCTTATTGCCAATTCGCGGCAATCACCGGCTGCAGGGCGGTCTGGTAGTTGCTCGGCAAGGTCGTCTGGCCGGCGGCCGGCGGCGAGAAGGCGGCCATCGCCTGCACCAGGTTTTCCACCTTGCCGTCGAGCAGGAGATGGTTGTCCGCGGTCCTGAACTGCTCGACGTGGTAGGCCGAACCCGAGTACCAGTTCTTGATCGTCAGCTTGTCCGAGGTGCCGATGATGCTGGCCTCGAGATCGTTGCCGACGTGGCGGAACCAGATCTGGTCGGTGGCCACGCCGGCCAGGAAGCTGGCGAGGTCGGCGTTGCCCGATGTACTGTCGTTCTCCGTCACCGTGTCGGCGCCATGGCCGCGTCCCAGCACGTAGGTATCGTTGCCCGCGCCACCGACGAGCGAATCGGTCCCCGCCCCACCGTTCAGGGTGTCGTGGCCGGCCGCGCCGGAAAGGTGGTCGTTGGCGGTGCCGCCGGTGAGCGTGTCGTCGCCCGCGCGTCCATAAATCGTGTCGTTGCCGTCGCCGCCATCCAGGGTATCGTTGATGGCCAGGCCGGTTAGCGTGTCGTTGCCGGCCGTGCTGGCCATCGCCTTGGCCGTCAGCGTCGCCGTGTCCCAGGTGGTGCCGTCGGCGAATTTCACTTGCTGGATCGGGCTGTAGATCGTGGCCGGGTCGTCGCCGTAGAAGAAGAATTGCGCGGTCACCTTGTCGGTGCTGCCGGTGATCGACAACACCAGGTCGTTGCCCGAGCGGGTCGCCACGACCTCCGAGGGCGCCACCCCGGCCTTGAACTGCAAGACGTTGAGCTTGCCCGACGTCGTGTCGTAATCTTGATTGATGTAGTCTGCGCCGTCGCCCTTGCCGAACAGGTAAGTGTCGCTGCCCAACTCGCCCCGGATGTTGTCGTTGCCCGCGCCGCCGTCCAGGATGTCGTTGCCGTCGCCACCGTACAAGAGGTCGTTGCCGGCGCCACCATACAAGAGGTCGGCGCCGGCTTCGCCGTACAAGATGTCGTCACCGGTGCCACCGTCGAGGGTGTCGTCGCCGCCCTTGCCGTACAGAACGTCGTTGCCGCCCAGGCCGGTGAGGGTGTCGGCGCCCAAGGTGCCACTGATGGTCTCCGCGCCTTCGGTGCCGGCCAGCAGCTTCGACATGATGTCGGCCAGACTCCAGGTCGTGCCGTCGGCGAACTTGATCTGCTGCAGCGGATTGCTGGTGTTGGCCGGATCGTCCTGGTACAGGAAGTCGCGTACCGTCAGCTGGTCGGTGGT
>OEIV010000374.1_pt1 | contig 25323 bp, 23 predicted proteins | sample 1539231 | NCBI WGS metagenome assembly OEIV01 (sample SAMN03794762, study PRJEB22550) | activated sludge metagenome | feature: wastewater treatment plant; material: activated sludge; isolation source: Wastewater treatment plant of a petroleum refinery complex | place: Argentina: Buenos Aires ... | reverse complement strand
GTATGATAAATTTTAATGTTGTCAGTTCTTCATTACCATTAAATGAACCGCAATGCACATAACCTTCACGCCCATCTGTTGTTTCAGGAGATAACCCATCCTTAGGTAAACTCTCTATAAAGTGTGAAGCAATTTTAACTGAATTTATCATTATGTTTTTTGCATAACCCGGATGAATGTTTTTTCCATAAAATTTTATCACAACTGCATCCGCAGAAAATGTTTCAGTTTCAAGTTCACCTCTGCTAGAGCCATCAATTGTGTAGGCATACTTTGCACCAAGTTTTTTTAAATCGATTTTTTCAGTTCCTCTCCCAACTTCTTCATCAGGAGTAAAACAAATTTTTATATCACCGTGTTTCACTTCTGGATGAGTTAACATGTAATTAACAGCATCTACTATTTCTGAGACACCAGCTTTGTTATCTGCACCAAGCAATGTTGATCCGTCAGTAGTAATAATATCAAACCCAATCATATTCTTTAAGTCTGGATTATCATTAACAGAAATTACCCAACCGCCATTTTCAAGTTTAATATCCCCGCCTTGATAATTTTTTCTAATTACAGGATTTACATTTAGACCAGTAACAGCAGGTGAAGTATCAACGTGAGCGATAAAAGCAATCGGATCGACTTTTTTATTTGTATTTGATGGAAGAGTAGCCATAACATAGCCCCACTCATCCATATGAGCATCTTTTAATCCTAATGATTTCAATTCTTCAGCAAGATCTTTTGAAAGAATTTTTTGTTTTTCTGAGCTTGGGAATGAAGTTGATTCTTCATCTGATTGAGTATCGTATTTAACATACTTTAAAAATCTATCAACGCAAGTGAATTTATAATTTGCATCAAACATATGAACCTCTAATAATTATTGAATTAAAACTTTTTAATAACCTCTTTTTAAAACTTTTTCCATATCAGATTTAATCATCATCTGAACAAGATCCTCAAACTTTGTTTTTGCTTTCCAGCCTAAAAGTTTTTTTGCTTTTGTTGGATCACCAATCAACAACTCAACTTCTGTTGGACGATAATAATTTGGATTTACTGTTACTACTGTGGTTCCACTTTTAAGTCTTGATGTAAAATCAAATTTATAAAGCTTAGAATTTTTGTTATAGTCTATAAGTGATTTTGCTTTTTCAAAATCAATCCTCTTTATTACTCCTTTTTCATTTACTCCTTTACCTTTCCACTCTAAATCAATCCCGAGATGCTTGAAAGTTAAGTCAACAAATTCTTTAACCGTATTGGTTTGTCCAGTTGCTAGAACAAAATCTTCTGCTTTCTTATATTGAAGTATTCTCCACATTCCTTCGCAATACTCTTGAGCATAACCCCAATCACGTTTAGCATTAAGATTGCCTAGTGAAAGACTGCTTTGTAAACCGGCTGCTATTCTACTTGCTGCTCTTGTTATCTTTCTTGTTACAAATGTTTCACCACGCCTTGGTGATTCGTGATTAAACAAAATTCCGTTGCAGGCAAATAAATCATACGCTTCGCGGTAGTTTATAATTATCCAATACCCATAAAGTTTCGCAACTCCATAAGGTGATCGAGGATAGAAAGGAGTTTTTTCAGATTGCGGAACTTCCTGTACTTTGCCAAATAGTTCTGATGTTGAGGCCTGATAGAATTTTACTTTTCTTAATCCAACTTCACGAATTGCATCGAGAAATCTTAGTGTGCCAAGCGCATCAACCTGCGCAGTGTAATCAGGGATTTCAAATGAAACTTTTACATGACTCTGTGCTGCAAGATTATAAATCTCATCGGGTTGAATTTTTTCAAGCAGACGATTTAAGTTGCTTGTATCGACAAGATCACCATAATGAAGAAACATTTTTTTATCAAGTATATCTTTGTTACCGTAAAGATGATCAATTCTACCTGTATTAAAAGAACTGCTTCTTCTAATTATTCCGTGTACTTCATAGCCCTTTTCAAGAAGTATTTCAGTTAAATAACTTCCATCCTGTCCGGTGATGCCTGTTATTAGTGCTTTCATTATTTTCCTATAAGTATTTTTCTTTAAAGAAATTATAAGCTTTTATAATTCCTTCTTTCAATTCGGTTTTATATTTCCAACCAAGCAAATTTAATCTTGTTACATCCATAAGCTTTCTTGGAGTTCCATCTGGTTTTGATGAATCATAAACAATTTCACCATCAAACTCGGTTATTTCCGCAATAAGACTTGCTAGATCTGAAATTGAAATATCTTTTCCAGATCCAACATTTAGATGTGTAATACCGTTTTCGTAGAGATCTTTTGCGTCTATACTTTCCATCATAAAAACGATTGCATTTGCAAGATCTTCTACATACATAAATTCACGCAGTGGTTTTCCAGTTCCCCATATAGTAACGGAACCTTTGTTTTCAACTTTGGCTTCGTGGAATTTTCTAATCAAAGCTGGCAGTACATGTGAGGTTTCTAAATTAAAATTATCATTGGGTCCATAAAGATTTGTGGGCATTGCTGATATGTAATTACATCCATACTGACGATAATAACTTTCACAAAGCTTTATCCCTGCAATCTTTGCAATTGCATAAGGTTCATTTGTGAACTCAAGAGTATCTGTTAATAGATATTCCTCCCTTAAAGGTTGAGGAGCAAGCTTAGGATAAATGCAGGAACTTCCAAGAAAAACTACTTTCTCAACATTGTTTAGATAAGAGGCGTGAATAAGATTTGCTTCAATCATTAAGTTATCATAAAGAAACTCTGCACGGTAAGTATTGTTTGCAAGTATTCCACCAACTTTTGCTGCAGCAATAATTACCAACTCTGGTTTTGTTTCACTAAAGAAGTTTTGTACTTCTGGCTGATTTCTTAAATCAAGCTCAGATAAATCTTTTGTGATTATATTTCTATAACCACGAGTTTTTAGCTCTTTTAAAATTGCAGAGCCAACCATTCCTGTATGGCCCGCGAGGTATGTTTTTTTATTTAAATAGTCTTTCATTAAAAATTATAATCCATAATAAACTGAAAAATAAAATTCGTTTAATCTTGTATCAATAAAACTTAAATCTGTTTGTTGAATTGAAGAATTTGTCGTTTGAAAATTCAATTTAGCAAAAAGTTCGTGAGTGTATTCATACTTAATTTCTAGACCGAAGTATCCATAATTTGTTCTTAATCCAAAAAGAAATGGTGGCTGTGGCTGGCTATACTGTTGATCTATATTGCCTTCTCCACCCTTACGAATATATTGTCCCCATAATGTTGCCTGTAATCCTCTAAGAATACGATATTTCAATGAAGCATAAATCAAATCAGCATTATGTCCCATCCAATGACCAAGAATGTAGTTTGCGCTTTTGTAATCAGAGGTCTGGATGTAATGCTGATAGACAAACGGATATATTTTAGTGTATTCTATTTTTGCAGTAAGATTTTCTACTGGCAAATCTGTAATTGAACCGCCGAAAGTAAACCCAAGTTGATTTCTTTGTTTATAAGAATCAAATAATCCGCTTAATGTTATTTCATCTATAAATAAAGTTCCATACAAATGGGTGTTTTTAATTTGCCCTTTTGAACTTACACTAAAAAACATTTGCGCATTTCCACCTGCAGCATTTGCTTGATCGCTTAACTGATGGTCAGCCAATCTAAAAAACATAATTGGCATTAGGTATAAAAACTCAAGTTCTTCGTCATAAATAATTGATTCTCCGATTGAAAAATCCAAACCCATTGTTGGAGTAATAATTATTGAGTGTGTTGCAATAAACTTATCAACAAAAGAAAAACTAATTCCTCCAGTGGAGTTATAAAAGAAGCTATTTGAATCAGGCACATTAGAAGATAGCCATCCGTGCATATAATTAAACCTCAGCCAATCGACCGGCTTAATATCCAGTTTTATAAATCCGTATGAAGGTGGTTTTTGAGATAATACCAATAACCCACTTTCAGCATATCCCCATTCATGAAAATCTTTTCCAAAAGAAAATGATCCCCAGCTCCAATCAGTTGCAATTACAGCATCTAATCCGCTATACTCCATCTTGTTCGGAGGGTAATCAATAATATTCTCATCTGTTCTCGCATCAACACCGGTAATATTTGAAAATTCCTTATGTTTATCGATAGTATTTCCTTGCTCAAGATTATCCCTAAAATCAAAACTAAAGCCAATGTATTTATCAATGTATCCGTAAGTGTATATCCCATTCCAGATATGACTAAGTTTTTCATTATCGCGGGTACCGATCTTAATGCCTAGTATGGGGCTTAAGTTTATGCTAAACAGATTATCTCGATAGCCAAACAACCTCAATCTCTTTCCTGAATCATATCCAACAATGGTTAATTCAGAGGAATCTGTCTTAACATCATTAATAAAATCAAACTCTCGTTTAAAATCTTGATTGTAAAAATCTAACTCCTCTTTTTCTAAAAAAGTTAGCTGGTCTAATTTTTCGGATGCTTCGATTAACTTTTGCGCAATATATTTTCTACTTACTGGCCTTACTTGATCATCAAACACGATAATAGATTTTTGGCTTAGTCTTGAAAGGAATGAATAAACATCTCTGTGCAGTGGCTCATAAACCACCTGTGCAAATGCAATATAACTCAGAGCCAAAAACAGAAATATCTTTTTAAACATCATGTTTTTATTGATTAAAAAACTTCTTAAAAGTTTCTACAACAAATATTAATTGCTCATCACTTAATTCTGGATAGATTGGCAACGCAAGTGATTTATCAGCAGAAAATTCTGAGATTGGGAAATCACCTTTTTTATGTCCAAGCTCCTTAAAACACTCTTGTAAATGGAACGGAACTGGATAATAGATTTCTGTACCAATTTCATTCTTTGTTAAGAATTCTCTCATCTCATCACGTTTATCAACACGTACAATGTATTGATTATATATATGATAATTCTTTACTCCTGATTTTTCATAAACTGCTTTTGGTAGAAGAACACTATTCTTTGCATCAAAATTTATTTTTCCGGTTCCTTCAGCCAAACCTGCCTCAACAAAAAGCTGTGTGTAACGATTTGCATTATGTCTTCTCTTTTCAGACCAATTATCTAAATGAGGAAGTTTAACTCGAAGCACCGCAGCTTGTAATGCATCTATTCTAAAATTTCCGCCGATTACTTTGTGATAATATTTAGGTTCGCCCCCATGAACTCTTTTAATCGTAAGAATTTTTGCTAGATCGTCATTATTTGTTGTTACTAATCCACCATCACCGTAACAACCTAGGTTTTTACTCGGGAAAAATGAAAAGCAACCAATATCTCCAACTGTTCCAACAAATCTTCCATCTTTATATTGAGTTCCAATTGCTTGGGCGGCATCTTCAATTACAATTATGTTGTGAGCTTTTGCAATTTTAACTATTTCATCTAAGTCCGCACTTTGTCCGTAAAGATGAACAGGAATAACTGCTTTTGTATTTGATGTGATTTTCTTTTCAAAATCTTTTGGATCCATATTGAATGTAATTGGATCATTTTCAATCAGCACCGGAGTGGCATTTAATCTTGAAACAACTCCTGCAGTTGCGAAAAAGGAATAAGTTGGAACGATAACCTCGTCGCCTGGTTTAATATCTATTGCCATTAGAGCTAATAACAACGCATCTGTACCCGATGAAACACCAAGCGCATGTTTGCAATCAAGATATTCACAAAATTCTTTTTCCATTCCGGTAACTTCCGGACCAAGAATAAAATATTGAGATTCTGCAACTTTAATTATCGCTTCATCAAGTTCTTTTTTTAAAGACTGATATTGTGGTTTAAGATCTAAAAGTGGTACTCGCATATTATTTCCTTAGTAATAAATAAATTAATAGATAAAATCTTTTTGAATGTTTTTTAATTGTGAAGCCTTTAAATCCTTTTCAGAGACAATAGGCCTATCCACTTTCCAATTAATATTTAAATCCTGATCATTAAAAAGTATTGCGCGCTCATGTTCTTTACTATACAGTGCAGTACATTTATAAGAAAAAATCGCTTCTTCAGATAAAACAGAAAAACCATGTGCAAATCCGGGAGGGATCCAAAGCTGTGTATGATTTTCTTCAGACAATTCAGATGAAAAATATTTTCCAAAAGTTGGTGAACCAAAACGGATATCCACAGCAACATCCAATACTTTTCCAAAAATTACTTTACAAAGCTTTCCCTGGGCCATATCGCCAATCTGATAATGTAATCCTCTTATTGTGCCTTTTTTTGATTTGGAAATGTTATCCTGTAAAAAGTAAAAATCTATTCCTGCATCTCGATAAGTGTCTTCGTTATAACTTTCAAAAAAATAACCGCGCTCATCACCAAATACTTTTGGTTTGATGATCAGCAATCCTTCAATTTCAGTTTTGATAACCTCCAATAGAATCATCCTTCCTTTAAGATTTTTTCAAGATAAGTACGATATAAAGATTTGGGAATAGAATTAACTAACTCAGCAAATTGATCTTTATTTATGAATCCCTTGTGATATGCAATCTCTTCAATACAAGCAACTTTTAATCCTTGTCTATCTTCAATTACGCCAAAAAAGTTTGACGCTTGTAACAATGCTTCGGGTGTTCCGGTATCAAGCCAAGCAATTCCTCTTCCAATTTTTTCAACTCTTAGTTGCTTTTGATTTAAATACTCTTTATTTACATCAGTAATCTCAAGTTCGCCACGATCAGATGGTTTAAGATTTTTTGAAATATTAATAACTTCATTATTATAAATGTATAATCCTGGAACAGCATATTGTGATCTCGGTTTTGCAGGTTTTTCTTCAATCGAAAGAGCATTTCCATCCTTATCAAATTCAACAATTCCGTAACGTTCAGGATCGTTTACCTGGTAGCCAAATATAGTTGCACCTACATTCTTTTGAATCCCTTCATAGAAAAACGTTAAATCACCATAAAAAATGTTATCGCCCAGAACAAGACAAACATCATCATCTCCAATAAATTTTTCACCGATAATAAATGCTTCAGCAATTCCATTTGGCGTAGGTTGAACAGCATAGCTAATATTCATTCCTATCGTACTACCACTATTAAACAATTGTTTGTACAATGGAATCGTTTCTTCATTAGAAATGATTAATACCTCCTTTATTCCGCCGAGCATTAAAATTGAAAGCGGATAATAAATTAATGGTTTATCATAAATTAGAGCTAATTGTTTGCTGTAGACTTTTGTAATTGGATATAGCCTTGAACCTGAACCGCCTGCTAAAATAATTCCCTTTACATTCTTTTTTGTATTCATTGATCAAACTTTATAATTATTAATAATGATGTAAATATAAAAATAATACTTTTATCAACCTTAATTTTAAGGGACCGAAAAAGGGTTAAAATCCCCTGAAATGGATGTTTAGAGCAGAGTTCCGCCTAAGATTAAAATGGCCACACTAAAATAAATGATAAGTCCTGTTACATCCACCATTGTAGCAACCAAAGGAGCAGAAGAAGTTGCAGGATCGGCACCTAATTTTTTCAGAATAAATGGAAGCATTGATCCGGTTAGGGTTCCCCAAAGCACAATACCAATCAAAGTTACACCAACCGTTAATCCTATTAAAAACCAATGTGGGGTAATTGCAGGAGTAAAGTTTGAAAGTACAGCAACCTGAATGAATCCAATTGAACCAAGAATACATCCAAGCATTAGCCCAGAAAAAATTTCTCTTTTCATAATGTGCCACCAATCAACTAGCGTTATTTCTCCAAGTGCCATTGCGCGTACAACAAGCGTTGCCGCTTGCGAGCCTGAATTTCCGCCACTGGAAATAATAAGCGGAATAAAAATAGCCAGTGCTGCAACTTTTGCAATTTCATCTTCAAAAAATCCCATAGCAAGAGCAGTTAAAAATTCACCAAGTAACAATAACGATAACCATGGAGCTCTTTTCTTTACCATCACAGGAATAGAAATTTCCGCATATGGTTCTTCCAAAACTTCAATAGCTGCCTGTTTATGGATATCTTCTGTAGTCTCTTCTTCTGCAACATCAAATACGTCATCAACAGTTACAATGCCAATTAACATTCCTGCACGATCAACAACCGGCAATGCTACTCTATCATATTTTTTAAAGGCTTCAACAGCCGTTTCCTGATCATCGAATACATGAAGTGCAACGAAGTTTTCATCCATCAAATCAGCAACTGTATCATTTAACGGGGCAAGCAGAAATTCTTTAATTCTTACATCGTCAATCAACTTTCCCTTATCATCAACAACATAAACAATGTTTAATGTTTCCTTATTCTTTCCGTTTGTACGAATATAATCTAGAGTTTCTTGAATTGTATAGCCAGGTTTTACTGCTATATAATCAGGAGTCATTAATCTTCCGACCGAATTCTCAGGATATCCCAATAAGGTTACTGCAATCCTTCTTTCCTCCGGAGAAAGTAATTGTATTAATTGTTTTGCAGCTGCGGATGGAAGTTCCTCAAAAAGCCAGGTACGATCATCGGGATCCATTTCGTTAAGAATAACAGCGCTTTCTTCTCTGCCCATAAGCTTTAATAATTCCATCTGAGTATCAAAATCCATATACTCAAAAGTATCGGCAGCTAATTCTTTCGAAAGTAAACGAAAAATTATTACTCTGTCTTTTTCGGGAAGGTCAATAAGAAGTTCAGCAATATCTGCGGCGGTCCAATCTAGAAGGACTTCCTTTAAGATACCAAGCTGTCTCTCTTCAATAAGAGACTGGATTTCTGGTTGTAATAGTCGGCTTAGCATCGGAAAATCCTTATTTTAGAGAAAACAATTTGTTTTTACATTTCTTAGATTTGTATTGTTTTATTGGTTTGCAAAATAATTGTATTATGTTCAAATCTCAATCGGAAATTTAGGAATTACAGGCCAGAATAAAAATTATGCTCAAATTAATTGTTGATGAAAATATTGCCCTTGCGGCTGAAATTTTTAATCAGTTTGGTGATGTGAAATTTGTGAGTGGACGTTATATCACTAATTCTTTATTAAAAGATATAGATATTCTTATTGTTCGTTCGATCACAAATGTTGATGAAGAGCTTCTAAAAAACACTTCTGTTAAATTTGTTGGAACAGCTACTATCGGAATTGATCATATAGATTTAGATTATCTAAAGAAGAATAATATTATTTTTGCCGATGCTAAAGGCTGTAATTCCTTTTCTGTGGCTGAATATGTGGTTGCAGCTTTGCTAAATTTTTCAGTCAAGTATGATTTTTTATTAAAAGATAAATCAATTGGAATTGTTGGCGTTGGTAATGTTGGAAGCAAAGTTGCAACATTTGCAGAAGCACTTGGAATGAATGTACTGTTGAACGATCCTCCTTTGCAAAGAAATGGAGATAGAAGGAATTTTGTTGAGTTGGATGAAATATTAAAATGTGATATTGTGACACTTCATGTTCCTCTCAACCCAAACGGTATTGATAAAACACATCATCTTTTTGATAAAAAAATTCTTAGCAGACTTAAAAATGATACAATATTAATCAACTCTTCACGTGGTGCTGTGATAAATAACTTAGATCTGTATGATTTCATAGAAAAGAAAAATCTTAAAGTTGTTTTAGACGTGTGGGAAAACGAACCTGAAATTAATCTTGAATTACTTAATAAAGTTTTAATTGGAACACCGCACATTGCTGGTTATTCTTACGAAGGCAAAGTAAATGGCACTAAAATAATTTACGATTCGCTTTGTAGGTTTTTAGAAGCAGGGAAATCATTTTCTTTTGAATTAGAAACTCCACAAAATTCTATCAAGCAATTTGATGAATGTAATAAACTTGAAATTGGATTGAATGATTTGATCTCTAATATTTATTCTATTCTGGATGATGACAATCGTCTGCGAAAGCTTATCGTGATGAATAAAAATGAGAGAATTAAAGATTTTGATTTACAAAGAAAGAATTATCCCAAACGAAGAGAATTTAACAATTACACTATTTCAGCAAATAAATTATCGTCTCAAATAAGAAAAATATTAACTGCACTTCGTTTTAATCTCGAACACACATAGTGCATTTTTTGATTCACTTTTTATCAAAAAAATCTTCTAAACGTGTAACAAGTATCAAGTAACAAGAGTTTATTTTAATGAGCTATCAAGTTTAAACTCAATTGGAATTAACATCTGAACTTTTATCCTTTTCCCCTTTTGTAATCCCGGTTTAAAGCGAGTATAATAAACCGAAAGTCTTGCATTTTCATCACATCCATATCCAATACCCTCAACTACTTGTGCTGAAGAAACTTCACCATTTTTTTCTATGAACGCTCTAATTTTTACAGTGCCTTCAATTTTGTTTTCTTTTGCTTCTTGCGGATAAACTAGTTTTTTGTAAATCGTATTCATTCCACCTATAGGTTCCGGCATAACTTCAACATTCATGTAATAGGCCGGATCATCTTCTAAGTCTGTTTTATCTTCTTCAACCGGAGGTAAATTCAGATCCTCTTTTTCATTATTTCTTTGTATTTGTCGCTCTTTCCATTCCGTTAAGAGTTTTTGATAATCTTCTTCACGATATTCGCCAACTAATAAAAACTCCTGGCCTTTTCGTACTCCGTTTTCAAACAAAACATCTTCAATTACATTTCCGGTTGAATCATAAAATGTTGCAGGACCATCTCGTCTTCCATCCTCAACACTATAAAGTTCTTTCAATTTTCCGTTTTCATAAAAAGTGGTTACAGTTCCAAATACTTTGTCATTAACATAATTTCTTTTTTCCTTAATATTTCCATTCTCCCAATAAAGTATTGCCTCACCCTGGCGAATGTTTTTTTCATAAACAACAACGGCTTCTAAATTTCTATTTGGATAATAAGTTTTAACGGTATCTAACTGTGCTAATATATTAACTGTCATAAGAACGAATATCGAAAAGAAAATAAACTTCATCGAAATTAACCTGATAGATTTTTGTGGCAAAATATAATATTTAATTATGTGTAATTAGAGGCATAATTAAGGTGATAATAAATAGGATTATAGCAATCCCAAAAAAGAAATATCCAACCTCGGCATCATATTGAAGTAAGCCGATTTCGCCTAACAAATAGTGCCAATCGTGATAAACTTTATTGCCCCCAAGCAAAGGCAATATCCTCGCTTGAGCATCCGCCGCATAAACAGATATATTAATAAAATTTTGTCCAAGCCACAAAAGAGAAAACTGCATTCCGGTTCTGTATTCGTTTCTAAAAAAGTAAAAGAAAATTATAGATGGAAGAATTATCTGCATTAAAGTTCCACCAAGTGTATATATATATTTCCCGAAAAACATGAAGAAAAAATGTCCGGCTTCGTGGATTACCAAATCTGCATTATCAATAAATCCATAATTACCGCGATTCAAAACCCAATAAATAGCTAATGGTAAAATTATAATCGAAGGAATCCAAATTTTAAATTCATCAAATTTTGAATGTGGTTTAGATTTTTTAAGACTAAGCTCAATTTCTTTCTTTAATTCATCATCCATAAAATTGCTTAAATAAAAAATGATATTTAACTTCGCAGTGAAATTAACTAATCCAATCTCATCGTTCAATTATTTATAAATAAAAAGAGAGGCAATCTATGAGACAAAATGCAATAATTATTTTCAGCGTAATAATTTTAAGTTTCATTGTCGCAGCACAGGATTTTAGAACACCACGTCCAAGTCCAGATGCAACGGTTTCGCAGTTTGTTGGCGTCACAAAAATCACGATCGATTATAGCAGTCCTGCAGTTAAAGATAGAAAAATTTGGGGTGAACTTGTTCCATTTGGACAAGTCTGGCGAGCAGGAGCTAATGAAGCAACTACTATAACATTTACAGATCCTGTAAGTATTAATGGAATCGATTTAGTTTCAGGCACGTATGCAATTCATTGTATTCCAAATACAAATGAATGGGAGATAATTTTCAGTAAGGATGTTCCTGTTGATGGGAGTTCTACCATAGATCCAAAGAAAGAAGCATTGCGCATAAAAGTTAAACCTGAAGAACATCACTTCTTAGAAAGAATGGCTTTCTTATTTACCGATGCCACTGAAAATTCTGTTAATGTAAATCTTCTTTGGGAAAAACTCAAAGTAGCTTTTAAAGTGGATGTAAAAACTCAGGATTTGACATTACAAAAAGCAAGAGATGCTTTTAAATGGAATCAATTAATGGCCGGTGCTACATATTGTTTAGATAACAATACAAATCTTGATGAAGGATTTAAATGGATTCAGGCTTCATCGCTAATAAATGAAAACTACTGGAACACAAGAATTCTTGCACAATACTTCGGTAAGATGAATAAAAAATCAGAAGCAATTTCTACTATGGAAAAAGCGATTGAGCTTGGCAGTAAAATGCAAAGTGCGCCCTTTGATTTTGATAGGATGAAGCAAATTTTAGCTGACTGGAAAAAATAGAAATTACCTGTTTTTAGCGTCTCTGCCATTTAACTTTTTATATTGCAGAGACGCAAATATGTTGGTTAACCGTGATATACTTTTCTTTTATTTTTACTTGTTCTGCATTCATCACTACAGCAGTATTCTTTTTCAACTTTACAATCGTGGCAGCACACAATAATTTTATCGCAATCTATATTATGACAATTGATATGATAAGATGTTGGCCTGCTACAAAAGTGACAATTGGCAGTATACTTTAATTCAGCTTTTGTGTTGGGTTCAAATACTCTTCTTTCATCAAAAACAAACATACCGCCTTCCCAATACGTATCTGGAAATTGTAAGATGTAATTTAAAATTCCGCCATCAATTTGATAAACATCTTTAAATCCTTGTTCACGCATATAAGCAGAAGCTTTTTCACACCGTATTCCACCAGTACAATAAGTAACGATAGTTTTGTCTTTATATGCCGCCAATGATTCAACCACTTTCGGCCATTCTCTAAAATGTGTTATTTGCGGAGTGATGGCATTTTTAAATTTTCCAATTTTGCTTTCATACCAATTCCGGGTATCAACAATTACAAAATCTTTTTTATCTTCATAAAATTTAAGCAACTGTTCGGGAGTTAGCTTTGGAGCGGTATATTCAAGTTTAGTACTACGTAATCCGGAATTAACTATCTCTTCTTTAACTCTTACATGCATTTTACTAAACGCAACACTATCTGTTGGTGTTTCCTTAAACCAAATGTCTTCAAAAATCTTATAATTTTTTAAATAGTTTTTATATTTTTTCGTTAATTCATCATCACCAAATATAGATCCGCTAATTCCTTCTTTAGCTAAATAAACTTTACCTTTTAATCCGTTCCCTAAGCACCAATTAAGATGCTCTTTCATTAGAGCTTCTGGATCTTCGATTTTTACATATTTGTAGAACGATATAACTTTGTATTGATACATGTCTAATTCTTTAAAATAATTTTATATAATTTATCAACTGCTGATAACGCAAATATAATCTTTTAATGATAGGATTTTAAAAATTGATATAAATTTTTAGCGGAGCAATAAACAAGTATGAATAATTGAATATTAATTATATGACTTATATTTATTACTTGATTCTACGGTTGTTTTAAGGAATATTTCATTATCAAAAACTACGGAAAATACTGAACCTATATTTTTTTCGCTTTCAACATTAATCTCAGCACGATTTAATTCGATGTATTTTTTAACCAAAGCTAGTCCTAACCCATTGCCTTCAAACTCTCTTTTATAACCAACATCCTCTTGAGAAAATGGTGTAAACATTCTAAGCAAATATTCCTCACTCATTCCAATTCCGCTGTCTCTAATCTCTACTTTAACTTTGTCATTAGTTAGATTCTTAACGTAGACTTCAACATATCCCTTTAAAGTATATTTGATTGCATTGTTTATCAGATTTTGAAATATTTGATTAACCGTATATCGATCTGCAGTAACAAATACATCTTCTTTGGGATGAGAAAACTTAAGCCGTAAACCTTTATCATCAGTTAAAGATTTGAATTCGTTAACCATCTTTTTAAGATCAGCCACAATATCAAATTTTTCAAATGTTGCCTTATAATTACCGCTTTGAACTGAAGACATACTTAGAATCATATCAATCGTTCGCTGCAACCTTCTTCCTGCACTTTTAACTGAATCCAAAATTATCTTTAACTCCTCATCCTCAGCAGAAACTTCATCTGCAATTAACGGGATCGATGTTAATATAACATTCAACGGGGTTCTAATTTCGTGTGACATCTGAGCGAGAAAAGCGGATTTAAGTCTATCCGATTCTTCAGCTTTATTAAGTGCTTCAACTAATTCTTTTTGAACACGTTTTATTTCCGAGATGTCTAACATCTGCATTACATAATGTTTAACAACTCCTTTTTCATCAAATACAGACACTGATTTTACAATGACATGAATTTCTTTTCCTTCTTTTTTGAGAAGAATTTTTTCGGTGTTTATATCGGCTACGGGATTACCTTCTGTATCAAATCCATCATCGCTAAATCCCTCCAGTTCATTTTTTTCAAAAAGATATTTAATAGGGATTCCAATTATCTCATCTCTCTGAAATCCAATGGTATCACAAAAAGATTTATTAACACTGATTATTTTACCTTCGGTTGAAATGATTACAATTCCAATCGGCGCATTCTGGAATACAAGTCTGAATTGCTCTTCGCTTTTCTGCAAAGATACTTCGGCCTTTTTTCTTTGATTGATCTCAAAATTAAGTTCTGCAATTTTATCCTTAAAAACATCATGAAGTTTTTTGTTTAGTGATTCAACTTCGCCTGTTGATCTATCTAATTCAGCTAAAACAATATTCACACGATCTTCAATAATTCCGAGTTCATCTTTTCTGCTTGAAGAGATTTTTTTATTATCAATTGATATGTTGGCAGAATCAAGCGCTTTTAATATTTTTGCTAAAGGACGGAATGAAATCGAACTTAAGAAATAAGTAAAAACTATTCCTATCATAAGAATGCTTAAACTAAATAACGCTGTTAATAGCTTATTTTTAAACAGTTTTTGAGCATCATCTCTAGATTGGAATCCGACATAAATATTGCCTGAAATATTTTTTGTTTTTATTGGAAGTTTTACTCGATATACTTTTTCATCCTTAGAAATTCCCTCCCCATCTGCTTTAGTAAGTATGTAAAAACTATTTTCAGCAATTTCCAGATTCAATGCATCAAGCAATTCACCAGATGAATTTTCTACAACTAAATAAACAGCATCATTCAAGTCTAATAACTTATTAATAATATCAACATCAGTAAATTTTTTGTCTAAGAAAATTTGTGGATTTTGTGTAAAAAAATTGACAAACACATCAGCTTTATACGTGTACTTTTCATTTACCTGCTCTTCAACTTTGTTGGTAAAATAGTAGTAGATAAATCCAGATAAAATAATAAAGAATAGCGCAAACTGAATTGTTAATTTTAATTGCAGCTTTTGAGATCGTGTTCTTTTTATTCTGTTAAAGTTAAACATTCAATTTATTTAAATAATAAGCTTAGATATGGCAATTTAAGTGCCGTATATAATTTGATACAAGGATTCGAATTTATAAGAAAAGCTAAACTTTTTAAGTATTACTATGAGAAAAATAAGAAAATTTGTTACTACTTCCTGTAAATATTAAAACCATTCCTTATCCGAAAAACTTACCGATGTAAGATTTTATATCAAATTTTTTCTCAGCGCCATTACGATTCATATATCTTATCTTTCCATAAACTGGTCGCTCGAACCAGGCACGATCGTGTACTCCGCCAATAGACCAAGCGATACCAGCATAACCATTTGGATCACGGCCATCAATTTCATATTTATCATTTAAATATATCGCAATCCTTAAAGCTTCCTCTGGTGATTTGGTCCACTCAAGAATTTTCTTTGCCCAATACATTCGCATATAACCATGCATTTTTCCAGTAGTTACCATTTCCATTTGCGCCGCGTTCCATAAATCGTCGTGAGTTTTTGCATGTTCAAATTGTTTTATATTGTAAACAAAATCTCTTTCATCTTTACGATGCTTATTTAATGATGTTTTTGCCCACTGATGAAAACCTTCAAATGAATCATAGTTTTTATTGAAGTAACAAAAGTTATCTGATAATTCTCTGCGTACAATTAATTCTTCCAGAAAACTTTTTTCAGATTCTTTATTACCATCAAATTTTTGCGTTTCAAGGGCAACACGCTGTGCAGATATTTGTCCAAAGTGTAAATATGGAGAAAGGTTGGACTGATAATCTCTCGAAGGATCGTTTCTTAATTCGTAATAATTCTCAAACTTATTTTTAAGAAAATATTTAAAAGATTTTAATGCTGAGGTTTCCCCTGGTTTTAGCCAATCAACTTCTTTTACATCAAAATTTATCTTTAATGAATTTTGAATTTTAACCCAATCAATTTTATCGGATGTGATTTCCGTCTTTCCCATTTTTTTTAGTGATGGAAACTCATCCAAAAATTCAATCAATGCTTTATGCATTTTGGGACGAATTGTATAAGCTGCAAACTCTAGCTTATCTGAAACAAACAAACAAGGAACTATATTATGAGCGTCAACTTCATAAAATGGAATTCCAATTTTCCTTGCAACATCACGCTTCCAGATTCTTTTTATTTTTAACGGATCAAAATCTGAGACAAGAACTGCACCATTAATCTGATTTAAGAATTCAGGGATTTGCACATCTGGTTTTCCCGCTAACAAAAAGAAAGGAATGTTGTACTTAGCCAATTCGGAATCAATTTCCCGCAATCCTGTTAGCATAAACCCATATTGGCGAATTGTAGCTTCAAGAAAATCAGGAACAATGTTAAATAATACTATGAGTGGGGTTCTTTTTTCAAGCGCAATTTGCTGAGAAAACAACAAAGCCCAATTATCGTGCACCCGTTGGTCACGACTCATCCAATAAATTATTGGGCCATTTGTTTCATTGCCTTTTTGAAGTAAGCGAACTCTTTTTTCGTTAATCATTGATTATACTGTAATATCAATTCCAACAGGACAGTGATCCGAACCCATTACATCAGGCATTATAAAAGCATCCTTAACATTCTTTTTAAAATTATCTGACACAAAAAAATAATCTATTCTCCATCCAACATTTCTGTCGCGGGCGCGAGTTACTTGATCCCACCAGGAGTAATTTTCTGGTTCGTCATTAAACATTCTAAAAGTATCGTGATAATTGTGTGAGAAAAATTTATCAAGCCATTCTCTTTCGATAGGAAGAAATCCTGAAACTTTTGAATTTTCTTTAGGTCTAGCTAAATCAATTTCCTTGTGCGCTGTATTTACATCTCCGCAGATTACAAGCTTCTTTCCTTTTTTAACTAGCTTATTTGAGTAATCAAGAAAAGCATCATAAAAATCCATTTTGTATTGCAAACGTTCTTCATTCTTCTTTCCATTTGGATAATAAATATTTATTAAAACAAATTCTTTGTATTCAGCAACAACTATTCTTCCTTCATCATCAAACTTTGGAATCCCAAACCCGTGCTCGACTTTTATCGGTTCTTGTTTTGTATAGATTGCAACTCCGCTGTAACCTTTTTTTACAGTTGAAGAAGAAAAATAAGATTTGTATCCGTTGATATTTAACAGCTCTTCAGACAATTGTTCAGGCGCAGCTTTAGTTTCCTGTAAACAAAGTACATCAGGATCTTCAGTTAACAACCAATTAATAAACCCCTTTTTTTGAATGGCGCGGATGCCATTAACATTCCAGGAGAGTATTCTCATTTTCTTCATATAAGCTTTTTCCTCAATTTGATTTTAGAAAATAAAGTTTATAATTAAGCCCCAGCATATTGCACATACTAATGTCAGCAAAAGAATTTTGAATGATGTTTTAATTTCTCCATCTTTAAATAAAACTATTGGTCCAAACCCGGCACCGGAACTTAGGCCCGCAATTGTAGCTCCAAGTGATAATCCTGTGTGCAGAAAAGCTTGTGCAATTGCAATAGAGGCCGCACAATTAGGTATCAATCCAAACAAGGCGGTTATAAATATTTCTAAAATAGGATGTACATTTATAGATTCAATTATCTCTTCTGAATGCGAAAGAGTGAATAACGAAGCAATTAAAACAGTTATTACAAAAACCCAGAAATAAATTCTAAATGTTCTTTTTAAACTATGGATTGTAATTTCCATATATCGTGTTTTGTGAAGCTCAACATCAATTTCAACAGCGTGAGAAGATTTAACCTCAGGGACTTTTCCTTCATAGAATTTTTTTGATATCAAAAAATCAATTAAATATCCGGAAGTAACCCCAATCAATAGTTTCAATCCAAGTATGTAAAAAATGTAAATTGCCTGTTCACGATTTGCAATTAACACAGGCAATGCTTCATCAGATGTCGCAAGATAAGTTGCAATCAATGTTCCGATTGAAACTCTTCGCGTTAAAAAAAGTGAAGTTACAAAAACAGACATTCCGCATTCAGGAATTAATCCAAGAATGGTTCCAGCTAATGGACCCATTGGACCTGAAATTTTTAAGAAAGAAATTAAATCAAGCTGCTTTGTATGTGAGAAATATTCCAACGCAAAGTAAAGAGTAAACAGAATAGGAATCATTAAATAAGTATCGCCGAACGATCCTAAAATAATTTCCCAGATATTTGTATACGAATGCGCGTGCATCAAAACTTATGTTGTAAATGAATGTGCAAAGATAGGAAATTCACATAACAATCAGATAAACAAATTAGTGACCTAGCTAAATATCAATCGCCAAATCTGAGTGATAAAAAATGTAATTGTAAAACCCATCACAATAGGGAGAAATGTTGAGATAACTGTCCACTTTATGCTTTTTGTTTCCTTGTAGATTGTATAAATAGTAGTTGAGCATGGATTATGAAGTAAACTGAATATCATAAGATTAATTCCTGTTAATAACGTCCAGCCACCAGCGTGTAATATTGACGCTGTGTCCATAACTGAATCAAGTTCAAACATAACTCCACTATCACCACCTATACCAGACAAAGCAAGATTTGCAACTGTTAACATTAGAACTGTCGGAATCACAATTTCATTTGCTGGAATTGCTATTATATATGCTAATAAAATTATTCCATTTAATCCAAAAATAAATGCTACTGGATTTGACCAATTTATAAAATGATTCGCTACCGAAACTCCATCAATTGTGATGTTTGCAACCAACCAGATAACCATTCCAGCAGGAATTGCAAAAACAATTGCACGCCATAAAACAAAAATTGTTCTATCAATTAAAGAAGTATAAAGAGTTTGCAAAATTCTAGGAGGACGATAAGGTGGCAACTCTAAGCTAAAAGCAGAGGCTTCCCCTTTTAATAAACTTTTTGATAATCCCCAAGAAACGATTAAACTAAAAGCAATTCCTAAAACTGCAATAAAAACTACTGCTCCTGCTGAAGCAATTCCTGCGAGATATGCTGGTGCAGCGCCGCCAATAAAAATTGTTGCAATAAGAATTTGTGTTGGCCATCTGCCATTACACAAGGAAAAATTATTTGTAATAATTGCTATTAATCTTTCACGCGGAGAATCGATTACTCTTGTGGCAACTACTCCGGCAGCATTACAACCAAACCCCATTGCCATAGTAAGTGCTTGTCTTCCGTGTGCACCAACTTTCTTATAAAGTGGATCCATATTAAAAGCTACGCGCGGTAAGTAACCAAAATCTTCTAACAAAGTATATACAGGAAAGAATATTGCCATCGGAGGAAGCATAACACTTATTACCCACGCCATCGCAAGATAAGCACCATCAATTAGAACTCCGCTTAGCCACCATGGCATAAATGAACTTGCAAAGTTTTTTAATATCGGATGTAATGTATCAACAAGCAAGTTTGCAATTAATCCTGATGGAACATTTGCACCTTCAATCGTTAGCCAGAAAACAACCGCAAGTATTAAGAACATTATTGGGAAGCCGAGATACTTACTAGTGAGAATTTTGTCTAAAGTTCTATCTAAGCTAAACGCAGGTTTTTTATCTGGGTAGATTACAACCTTAGCAGAAATGGATGTAGCATTTTCATAAATTGATTCCATTAATGTGTCGTGGAGATTTTCTCCAACTTCCCAACGCAAATTATTTGCTGTAGCTAAAATTGATTCTCGTTTTAAGTTATTATTATTATTCATTCTCTTTTGTTTGTCTTTCCAATATTCAGTCGGGATTCACTTTTATTTACTCCGTAGATTCCTGCATTCGCGGGAATGACTAGAACTTTATTTCATCCATCAACTTCACTCGGAATTAAATCCTTCTGTAAGTTTCCTAAATCTCCAGTTCTTATTGCATCAATTATACTTTGATCACCCTCAAGTAATCGCAATGCTACCCAACGTAAATTTGGTAATCCCGGATATTCTAATTCTATTTCATTACTCAATTTTTCGATAGCAGAGTTCAATTCTGATGAATTAGTTTTTAATCTGTATGGTTTGCAAATATATTTTCCTGTTGCTACGTCATGTATCTTGCTCAACAATTCATTTATTCCTTCACCCTGTCTTGCAGAGGTAGGAATAACTGGAATTCCTAGTTCCTTTGATAAAGTTCTATCATCAACCTGAATCCCATTTCGTTTAGCTTCATCCATAAGATTTAAACACAACACTGCACGATTTGTAATTTCTAAAATCTGCAAAACAAGATTTAGATTTCTTTCAACTCGTGTTGCATCCACAACAATTACAGTTACATCCGGTTGCCCAAACAAAATAAAATCTCGCGCAACTTCTTCATCCGTACTTGTAGAAAGAAGTGAATAAGTTCCCGGTAAATCAACAAGCTTAAATTTTTTCTCACTGAATTCAAATCCGCCCTCAGCACGAGTAACGGTTTTTCCAGGCCAGTTACCCGTATGCTGTCTTAATCCTGTTAAATAATTAAAAACTGTACTTTTTCCGGTATTTGGATTTCCAGCAAGCGCAACAACAAAATCAAAACTGCTCATATCAATTCCAAGTTTTTTTAAATTACCCATATTGTGTACTGGACAATTTGCACAATTATTTAAGTCAGCACTTGTCATTTTTGATTTTCCTCATCATTCAGCAGATAAATTTTATCTGTCTGTTGTTTCCGAAGAGCAACTGTTGTTCCTCGAACTTTATATGCCACTGGATCCCCGGTAAAACTTTCAAGCTCTGCTTCTATCTTTGTTCCCGGGACAATACCTAAATCCATCAATCTTCTTCTCTGCTGCCCACGTAAAGCTTTCGCAATTCCAAGTATAGTTCCATGCTCACCAACTTTAAGTGATGATAATGTTTTAAATTTTCCTTCTACTTGTTTTTCAAACTTTATAACCCCAACAGTAATGTTTTTTGCTATCAATGGAGAAAGAATGCATTCTTCCCCATTTGCAACAAACTTAATTCGCTTATCGGAAAGTTCAATCATTCGTACTTGCATTCCAGGATACAATCCTTCGGCAAGCAGCTGGCTGTAAATAGCATGTGGTTCGTCTTCTATGTGAATTATATTTGCAAATTCACCATCTTTCATTTCTGTTAAAGGTTTTCCTTTTTTTATTGGAATATCACCGGAAGCCGATGGAATAGGATCACCATGAGGATCAAAAACAGGATTGCCAATTTGTGCCGCAAGCTGATCTGCCTGTTCCGGTGTAAGCGTGTGTTCCAATTCTTCTGCTTTCTGATGCCACTCATCTTCTTTCACACTTGTTTCATCAGCAAGATACTTTTCCCACAATCTGTGAACACGAACAATACGCAGTGCATAAGATCTTCCATCAGCTGTTAAATCAAGTTCATCTTTTTTTGCTGAAACAAGTCCCATTGATTCTAGTCTTGAGATTATATCCGTTGCATCATCAGCCGATATTGAAAGATTGCCGGCTATTCCATTCAGCGTACAATTGGTTCCGTTATACTCGCAGTTGTAGAGATACTTCAACGCATCTTCAATCAATACTTTTTTGTTCGCATATCTGGATTTCTTCCACACAGCTATTATTCCTTTTTCTGGATAAAATAATAGCATAAAAATTAGTGTTACAAGAATTCCAATTATTAGAAGTACTAACGGTTCATTCATTTCAAACTCTAATTAATCTTTTCAACAAAAATATTGGATGCAATTTTATTACTTATGTTTACTTCTTTTCTATCAATCATCATTAGAACTGATCCATCATATTCAAGTTTATCTTTTACAATAATTTCTTTCCCTAACGAGATGCCTATTTTTGTTACATAAGATAAGAGATTTTTTACGTCATCATTTACGCGAATAACTTTTGCTGTATCGTTTTCATTTAGTTCTGTTATTGCCACAACCGTTTTACTTTTTTTTATTTTTCCGTTTTTATCAGGAATCGGGTAACCATGCGGATCAACTTCAGGATACTCTAAAAATTCTTCCAAAAGATTTATTATTTCATCTGAAGAAGAGTGTTCTAATTTTTCCGCTTCATCGTGAACTTTATCCCAGGGCATTCCCAATGTTTGATGAAGAAATACTTCCCATATCCTGTGTCGCCGAAGCATATTTTTAGCGTACAATTCACCTTCACCTGTAAGCTTAATGCCTTTGTATTTTTGATAATCCACAAAACCATCTCGTGAAAGTTTACGTAACATATCTGTAACGGCCGCATTAGAAATCTCAAGCTTGGATGCTAGCAGATTTGGTTTTATTTCTCCAGCCTCGTCAAGATTGCGATAAATTGCTGTCAAATAATCTTCTTGGGAAACATTATTCATTTAAGTATTTCTAATTATATATTTAAGTACGCTTAAATTTATAAATTAATAAGGCAAAAGGCAAAGAGTAAATCCCTGCCAGCTAATCTAAATCACACTAATTCTTTTTTAAATATGATTCTAAGGAGTGAAGAGAATCTATATACACAACATTTTTGTATTTTTTTAATACTTTGTCAGAATTTTCAGCTAATGCTTGTCCGCCTACTAAGATCTTTTTACCAGGAAAAAATCTCGTTAGATGATCCACCACCTCAAGAAATCTACCTAGATTCAAGTACAAGCTCCATGAAAGAGCTATAACTTCTGGATCAATCTGCTTAACAAACTTAATTGTTTCTTTTGTAGGAACAGATGCGCCAAGATAATAAGTTTTCCATCCTTCAAGTTCAAAAACGTTTGATACCATTTTTGCACCTATATCATGAAACTCCTTATCAATACAAGTAACCACAACTTTTTTGTCTGGCTTGGGTTTACCAACTGGAGCAAAGCGGTTTATAAGTGATTCTATAATTTGAGTGGACATATGCTCTTGTGGAATTGACATCTGATTGTGATCCCAGAGCTTTCCGATTCTATAAAGAGATTTTTGAAAAAGCTCCACGTAAATATCCTTAAGATCCACACCATCAGTTAACAATGATTGAACGAGACTAGTACATTTGTCTTTGTCTCCATCAACAAGGGCGTTAAAGAATCCAAGAAATTGAGATTGTTTTATTTCTTTCATAACTAAAAAACATTCATAGAATTTGAGTTTAAACTAACAATTCATTTTTCTAGAAAAAAGTTCCGTTTAGAGAAAATAATTTTCTTAACAAGTCTTGCCTTTTAGCAAATTATAAGATAATTTTAATCAGATATTTTTATCTGATTATATAAATTAAGAAAATTATGTTGCGAAAAATTGTAAACATTGAAGAAGAGCTTTGTAATGGTTGCGGGCTTTGTGTTCCGGAATGCCATGAAGGCGCGCTGCAAATAATTGATGGCAAAGCAAGATTAATAAGCGACCTTTTCTGCGATGGTTTAGGTGCTTGTCTTGGTCACTGTCCACAAGGCGCAATAACAATTGATGTACGTGAGGCTGAGCCTTACAATGAAACCAAAGTTATGGATTACATTGTTAAAGGCGGACAAAATGTCATCAAAGCACATCTTGAGCATTTAATCGATCACAATGAAATGGAATATTTTCAGGAAGCTGTTGAGTATTTAAAGATTAATGCAATATCAAATCCTGCAACTGAAAAGATAAAAAAGACAGAACAAAAACATTCGGCTTGCGGTTGCCCAGGCTCTAAAGAAATGTCTTTTGCTGCTGATGAACAAATTGAAGGAGATGAGACAGGCAAACGTAAATCTTATTTAACACAATGGCCAGTTCAGTTTCATTTAGTTTCACCTTATGCAAATTATTATCAAAATTCGCATTTACTTTTAACTGCAGATTGTGTTCCTTTTTCTTATCCTGATTATCACAAAGATTTTCTAAAAGATAAAAGTCTTGCTGTAGCCTGTCCAAAACTTGATTCCAATCAACAGATTTATATGGATAAACTTCTTGCAATGATTAATGAAGCTAATCTTCAATCTATTACAGTTATGATTATGCAGGTACCGTGCTGCAGTGGTTTATATCAACTTGCCCAAAATGCAATACAACAATCTGGTAATAATATTCCACTTAAAGTTATTGTGATTGGCATTAATGGTGAAGTGTTGAAAGAAGTTCAAGTTAATTAAAAAGCATATCCTTCGAGGTTTTGTTTTTGCAACCTCGAAGGCTTAATTCATTATGATTCAATTCCCTTTCTGGCTAAAACACCTTCCTGATAGTAATGTTTAATTACTTTCATTTCCGTTACAAGATCAGCCGCTTCAACAATTTTATCAGGACAATATCTTCCTGTTAAAATCAATTCAACATTTGCAGGCTTCATTTTCATGAATGTCATTACTTCTTCATCATTAAATAATCCAAAATGTATCGAGACTAAAATTTCATCAAGAATTATTAAATCAAACTTGCCGCTTAACATTTTAGCTTTAGCAGTTTCAAGTCCTCTTCTTGCTTTATCCATTTCTACAATATTTGGCATTTCCTTACGATAGACAAAATCATCTCCGGCAAATTGCTCGAGAGTAATCCATTCGCTTAAAAGCTCTAAACTTATTAATTCATTGTAAGGATACTCCTTCATAAACTGTGCGATGTATGTTTTAAGTCCATAACCGGCGGCTCGAACAGCTTGACCAATAGCGGCAGTAGATTTACCTTTTCCGTTTCCGGTGTAAATTTGGATAAATCCTTTTTCTAGTTTATTCATTTAATTTTTCGGAAAGTTGGGATGATTAAATACTTTTTCTGCTTGATTAAAATGTCTTCTATCGTGTAAGCGAATTATTTCCAGAACATCACAAAAATTTTCTTTAATAATTTTTGCTGCAGGTGAGGACATAACATATTTATTAAGATCTAAATCTTTAGCAGAACTCACAAGATTTATTAAATTATTCTGAAGATCAAAAAAATATTCAAAGACATCCTT
>OEIV010000372.1_pt1 | contig 25396 bp, 27 predicted proteins | sample 1539231 | NCBI WGS metagenome assembly OEIV01 (sample SAMN03794762, study PRJEB22550) | activated sludge metagenome | feature: wastewater treatment plant; material: activated sludge; isolation source: Wastewater treatment plant of a petroleum refinery complex | place: Argentina: Buenos Aires ... | reverse complement strand
GTGGTGCCCTGCCTGCGGGCAGGGGCGTGCGCCGCTCAGCGCACCAGGCTGTGGGCCACGTCGCTCCAGGGGCTGCTGCCCTTGGTGCCGGTGGCGCGCACACGGAACCAGTGCTCCCTGGCGCTCTCCAGGCCTTTGAGCACGTGCCGGATGCGGGTGGTCTCGCCCACATCCTTCCAGGCCTCGGCATCATCCGGTGATGCGCCGTTGTGCTGGATCACATAGAGGCTGGCGCCCGGGGTGGTGGCCCAGTCGAGGAGCACCTCCCCTTTGTGGTCGCGGATCCGCGCGCGCAGCTTCAGCGGCCGGGGGATCTCCGTCAACAGGTTGCGCGCGGAGCGCACGAAGAAACCGGCGTCCTGGATCAGGACCGCGTCGCCGCCTGCGAACCTGCACGGGTCGAAGCATCTCGAGCGGTCTCGCATTTGTGCCCTGATCAACCGTCATGCCCGAAAATGAACCGGGCTTGGTCCTTCACTGGCTCGTTCGCTTTTGTTTTGCTGGCAGGTGCACATTGGCCCCTGGAGTGAGCATACCCACACCCGAACGCTGCCCGGGGCAGAGATCAGGCTCTGCACCAACCCTGGCACCCCACCGGGATCAATACTTCGCCTATCTTTAGCATCGCCGTACGCCATGGACGACCTATCCCAGCCGCCAAAGAACATGCACAGCATTGGCGCTCCGATGCGGACACAGACCTTCGGGGTGCCGCAGGGCCAGCGACCATACCGTTCTGCCCTACCCCAATGGGTACCGGCTAGGACCTACCTCCTCGTTCCTCCACCCGCGAAACGCCTCTCCACGCATGTCCAATGACCATCGCATCGTATGTTCGGGCCACAGGGGTATGCCCCCCTTGCCGACCATGGCGCTCTTACCCACAACCCTGTTCGCGCAGGTTGCGGCCGCTGTAACCCGGTCGTGGAGCATGCTGGCCGCAGGCTTGACCCTCTTGGGCATTTCGCCAGCCCTTCGTGCCCAGAACTACCCTGTGCCCTCCTCGCCTGAATTGGCGTTCAGCCAAGGGCACTACCCGGAGGTCTTTGGCAACGATACGCTGCGGCGGATCGGGAATTGGGCCTTTAGCACGGTCACAGGCAGGGCATACCGGATCGGCGGCCAAGAGCAGGTTGAAGCCAACGATGTTCGTGGGTCGGAGGGGATCGGTCCGAACTGCGCGATCGGTAGGGATGACATCAAGGTGGGCAGATTCCTCAGCTTGGACCCGTTGGCGGCGAAGTACCCGCACAACTCACCGTATGCGTTCAGCGAGAATAGAGTTGTTGATGGTAGAGAATTGGAAGGATTGGAGTACATCTCGTTCCATCATTACGCAGACGGATCGGTTGCAAAGACTGAGTTTTACAAGATGACGGCCAAGGACATCGTTCGCCTTGGTGGCACAACCGCAGGTTTGCATAACTCCGTTCCGTTTGGACCAGGAGGGAAGGGTGTAGTTCATCAGTACTACAATCCTGCTGGTGAGCGAGTCGGATCCTTATGGGAGCAGCGCCAAAACGGCGGTGCATCGGACGTACGATTCCACGGCTTATACTCTGGGCCTGGCTGTGTAACGGCTAGTGGTATTCCCAACAATGAAGACTACAACTTCAACGAACAGCCCATTGACTGGGCTGATGCCATTGCAAAACGGCATGACATGGACTATGCCGCTGTTGTCGCTGGTGGAGAACCTTACGCAGGCTACTTAGAGGACATTCGCACCGTTCAGGCTGACCGGGATATGGTGCGTAGAATCGATGAAGTCACAAGTGCGTTCCTTGGTGACCGGCCGTGGGGCGAAATTGAAGGTTTGGAGACTCCGGTTAGAACCTCCTATTCAGGTGAAATGGATGCCTCGATGTTGGGTCAGCGGTTGGTGATCAATGCCTTGGCTACGTACAAGCAATGGAAGATTGATAACGGGCTGGGCAATGCGGATCTTTACCAGGACAATCGAGCCAACTTCTCCGAGTCACATCGAGGCACTGCTCTCATCCTCGACCAAGTTGCTGAATAGCAATGAAGCTTACGGGGCTCTGGTTAATGGTATCAATCTGCCTGTCTTGCAGTACAAGAGAGGCCGTCACGATCAACCTCACCTACATCGAGTCGAACTGGTGCGATGGTGATAAGACGCTCAGGATTACTCGCATGCTTCCCACACAGACAGAGTCCATTCCGAACTTGGGCAGTATCAACCAGCAGATTCTCTTGGAACGTCTTTATGTGGACACGACATTCAACTTCTTGGCAAGCGTGAGTTTTGCCGACGGTTTGTGCAAGAGACGAAGGGTATTCCTCGACCGGAAGAATGGATTTACATGGCACGACGCTCAGCGCCCCCTCTCACAGTTCGAGACAATAGGTCCGTTGCAGCCTGGTCAGTGGTACAGAATTGATGGGCTATCCGTCAACAAGGTATCCAGCTACATATTCGTAGATCACGAAGAGAGGATTCACAAGTTCGCAGTGAACACCTCGAATTACTAACCCCCGCTAGCGTGGATGTAGCTGGTTCGGATCTCCGGACCGCTCCACTACCCGAAGGCCCCGCACAATCCCACACTCCCCTGCACCCTGAGCGTGCCGAAGATGGGACAAGAGGTGTTCGCTGGGAAAGGCCGGCGTTTCCGCGCTGCACCAGCGGCGGGTGAGTGGCAGTGAACGATTGCCCGCGTGAAACCAGGATCGTCGATGTGCCCTTGTAAGCTTCCCCTAAAGTCGGGCCAGTGAAAACTGGTGGCCTGCAAGGGTTGGGGTTAAGTAATGGAGGGGCGTATCCTTCCCTGCACTACGCCCGGGAATGTCCCGATGCTTCCGTTTCATTGTGGTCGTTGCGCACAGCGTCCGTGCACGCCAGGCCCGAAAGCTGGCTGCCTGGAAGCTGAGCGGATCGCCCGGGCTGGATCGTCCCTCTGCACCCCGCTGATGGGCCCAGCGTTTGCTCCATGTAGGGACCTCGGCATCGCCCCATTACTTTATCTATATTTAGCACAGCATGCCCCATACGCATCTCCGGTCCGTATCGCTCATCGCCTTGATCTGCCTTGGTGGGACCAGCCGTGCACAGTTCCCCGCGACACCGGGGCCGCAAGCGCCGCACTTCTCCGGTTTCAGCCCGATCGTGCCGGGATCCATGGGCAGCCCCGCGCCCTTCACTCCTGCCCGAAGGCCGGCTCCTCCCCTCGACGGGCGGGCGGGCGCCACACAGCCGATGGCACCGGCTGCGCACTTCGCCGACGAATTCCGCAATGGACGGCACAGCACCAAGGGTACCACCGGCGCCTACAGCGGCCCCTTCCGGTTCGCCAGCACCGGCACACCCGCCACCGCCGCACGCGACCAGGCGTTCGAGGCCGCGCGAACCACATTGGTGCGGATGCTCGATGGCCGGGAACCGCTGCATCTGGGCAACGCCATCGAGGCCATGGAACGGCCGTTCCTGGAGACCACCGGCACGCATGCGTCACTGGGTGAACTGCTGGACCAAGTGGCCAAGGTGGTCCGGGCACATATCGCTTCCTCAGGCGGCGATGCGAACGACCCGCTCATGGTCCATTGGGGTATACAAGCCCTCTACAGGGACACGTTCGTGGACCCGACCACCGGCAGGACATGGTCGCCCCTGCGATACGACTTCGACGACCCCAACGGTGAGGAGGATATCCGCAAGGTGACGGTCGGCAAGCTCCTGCTCACCGGGGAAGGGCAGTGCCGCTCCATGCCGCTGCTCTACCTGGCCTTGGCGGAACGGCTTCATGCCGAGGCTTACCTCGCCTTTGCACCGAACCATAGCTTCGTGAAGTTCAGGGACGGCACCGGCACCTTCCACAACTTCGAGACCACCAACGGGCGCCTGGCCTCCGATGCCTGGCTCGCCGGTTCGGGCCATGTGAGGGCCGAAGGCATCAAGAGCCGCGTTTACCTCGACACCGTCGGAACGCGCCGGGTGGTGGCCCACCTGCTGGTGGAGCTCGCGACATACTATGCGCAACGCCATGGGTACGCTGAGCCATTCATGGAGCAATGCCTGCAGCGCGCGCTCAAGGAATACCCGCAGGACATCCATGGCTGGATGGAGCTTTCCAACCTGCGCACCGCCACCTTCGATCGCGCGCTATGGCAGGCGGGTCAGCCGGCGCTGAACGACCTCGAACGGGTGCGGCCCGACCTGGCCGAACGCTTGGCGGACCTGAAAGCGCTGTACGGCCAGGTTGACCGGTTGGGCTACGCGCCCATGCCTCCGGAGCTCTATGCCCGTTGGCGCAGCTCCGTGGACGCTGCGAAGGAGGAGCGGCTCCGCAAGGCGCTCGCGCAACCACTGCCACCAGCCAGGATCGTCCGATGAGAACCGGGTTGATCATATGCGGGCTCACCGCCGTTGTCCAGGTCACCCTGGGGCAGGGCACTGTCGACACCGTGTACACCCGGGCCTACACCAGGATCCTTGACATGCTGGAGGGGCGCCGCCAAGCGAGCCTGAAGACCGCTGTTCTCGAAGTGGAGAACGCCTACTTCCTCGGCCAGCTGGACACGCAGGCCTTCAACGGCGCCATCACCCGCCTGGCCACGATCGCCGCTGCGTGGGCGAACGCGAACCGGCTGACCGGGTACACCGCCAAGGATTCCACCGCCTTTCTGCGGAGCGGTGCGGTCTTTCACCTCATGACCGATACGGTCTTTGGCGCACCGGGCATTCCGCTCAGCCTGCCGTTCCGCTACGATACCGTCGACTACTTCGCCTGGTGCGATCCAACGCACATGTTCGTTAGCCGGCTGCTCGCTACCCATGAGGGCAACTGCCATTCCCTACCCCTGTTGTATGTCATGCTGTGCCACGAGCTTGGAACCAATGCCTACCTGGCCATGGCGCCCATGCACATGTACATCAAGCAACACAGCGAACAGCTCGGGTGGTACAACACCGAGCTCACCAGCGCCACCTTTCCAAGCGATGCATGGGTCATGGCCTCGGGCTATGTGAACACCGACGCCATCCGTTCAGGCCTTTACATGGATACGCTCGGCCTGCGCAAGGCCCTTGCGCTCTGCCTGGTGGACCTGGCCCAAGGCTACCAGCAGCGGGCCGCCCAGGCCGACATCGGCTTCGTGCTGCGCTGCTGCGATCTGGCCCTGGCCCACTACCCCGCCTGCGCTCAGGCCCTGTTGGTGAAGGCAGCCGCGCTTGCATCGCGGGAGCCACCGGTGGATGGACCAACGATGATCCCGGTGACGAACCCCGCGCTCGAAGCCACCTTGGCGACCCTGGTGAACCTCGGCTACCGCGAAGTACCTTTGGAGGTGTACCTCGCATGGATGCGCGCGTTGGCCAGGGATCCCCAGAAATATGCGAACCCCTTGATGCCCCCGACCACAAGCGACCGACCATGAACCAGCGCATTCTCCTGCATCTAATGCTCCTTGGAACCAGCCTGATCGCCAAGGGCCAAGACGTACTACGCTCTGTCGAACCCGCTCCGTTGACCTTCAGTTCGGGAGCCTATCCGGAGCACCATGCGAAGGACAGCATGATCCGCATCGGCATGAACGTCTACAACACGGTCACGGGGAGGGCATATCGCATGGGGTGCGAAGGGCAGAAGAACCACGATGCGTTGCACGGAGCTGCCGGGACGCATAGGCTTTGCGATCAAGAATTGCAGGCTCCACGTGTAGGCAGGTTCCTGAGCCTCGATCCGCTGGCTGCGAAATACCCCCACAACTCACCCTATGCGTTCAGTGAGAATAGGGTCATCGACGCTATTGAGCTTGAAGGGCTCGAGAAATATCTACTCACCGCTCGTGCCTTCATACCACAAGCTCAAGTATCCAACCCCAGCCCTTTCAGTAAGTCTGACTACTTCAAAGGAGACAACCGCACCTCATACCTTCTGAACACTTTGGCATATCGGACGGAACAAAAGGTCAGTCTTGACTTTTACCTTAAAACTGTGAGCACACTTTCCAACGTTGCTCGTGCATCTCATGGGCTGGATATGGATGGGAACGTGGTTGAAAGTTCGGAGCCAGATGTCGCGGGACCTAATCCAACATACGATGCGCCAGCGCTTCAGAATGGGAACTCTACGACAGTCCATCTCCAGGTAGACGCCCCCAATAAGCTTGCGTCTGGGGCCCCCGCGATCAACTACGACTTGAATGTCAGCATCACCCACAATGAAGATGGGACATTCAATTACAATGTCACAGGCTCCTCAGACGGGTTCCCTGCCTATGAGTTGTGGATCACTGACGAGACAAATGGGCAATCCTTCCTCCTTTGGAATAGGAACCCGATCGAATCCAATGAGGGGCCGATGTCGCTCTTTCCACCGATGGAGCACAACTATAGTTTCTCGGGCAATAGCGGTGCTCTAACGCCAATAACGACCGCGCCCTTTGGCGAGACAAGAAACTCCTGTGAAGATGGAGAAGACTGCGACTAACCAGTGAGCCGCTCAACGGGATACCTTTTTAGCGCGTTCGCGCTATACCTGTCCCACTGCATTCTTGAGAGTGGGTACATGGCTGCGCTCGCATGTACTGTAACCCCATACTTCGGGCTTTCAATGGGTGAGCCCTATACCGAGACTTGGATCGGGATTTTGGGATACTACGAATACCCGAAGCTTCTTTTCTTTTTCGTTCCCATCATCGGAATCCTCTTCTTTCTCAGATTTAAGTACCACCTGCCATTGGTTGCTTCGGCTCTAGTGGTCGGGGTGCTATCCTTACTTCCTGTACTTGTGATGTTGATCTTGGCGAAGCCCATGGCGTGGTTGGTAAATCCGCTCGAGGGGTCGTTGCTCGCAAGTGCCACTCTCGTCCTCCTGCTTTACACACGCATGCGGTTGCGCAATGAAGTGCCTCTTCACTCCCCCAACCCGCGCTCGGGTGCGCGAGGCCATAGATGATCCGGCGCTCGCTTGCAGCGAGTGCCTCATGGTCTTCGGCCTCCGGCCGTCAGGATCTCATCGCTTGAAGAGCGACAGCCCCGCACAACCCCGCTAGCGCGGATGTTCGCTGGTTCGGATCTGTGATCGAGACCACGCGATCAAAGTGCAGGCACCAGCTTCTTGATCTCCAGTTCAGCCATCGCTGGATAGCCCTCTGCTTCTGTAAGCTTCCCCAAAGTTCGGCCACTCATTCCTGGAGGTGAAGCTTTCAATGGCTATTAGAGTGGTCGAGTTCAGGATCCGTGCATCCCGAGCCACCCCCCAAACGGACAACCCCGCTTGCGCGGGGCTGCTCGATGAGAGTGGTGCCCTGCCTGCGGGCAGGGGCGTGCGCCGCTCAGCGCACCAGGCTGTGGGCCACGTCGCTCCAGGGGCTGCTGCCCTTGGTGCCGGTGGCGCGCACACGGAACCAGTGCTCCCTGGCGCTCTCCAGGCCTTTGAGCACGTGCCGGATGCGGGTGGTCTCGCCCACATCCTTCCAGGCCTCGGCATCATCCGGTGATGCGCCGTTGTGCTGGATCACATAGAGGCTGGCGCCCGGGGTGGTGGCCCAGTCGAGGAGCACCTCCCCTTTGTGGTCGCGGATCCGCGCGCGCAGCTTCAGCGGCCGGGGGATCTCCGTCAACAGGTTGCGCGCGGAGCGCACGAAGAAACCGGCGTCCTGGATCAGGACCGCGTCGCCGCCTGCGATGCTGGAGACACGGTCCGCGAGCTTGTTCAGCTCGGCGAAATGCTCCTGCTGTGCGGCCCGGCGATGGGCGATCGCCGTGCGGCCACCGTCCGCGGCGGCGGTGATGGCCTGCTCCAGCGCTTCGCGCTTGGCGGTGACCACCACAAGGGCCGCTGTAAGGTCGGCGTAGTCCGGGTTGCCGGTGAGACGCTGTTCGATGAAAAGGCTGCGGGCCACCAAAGCGAGGGGCGACAGCCGGGAAAAACGTTTGACTAGGGTTGCCATGGTATTGGCTTTTTGCGGCCCAAGGGGTTAGCTGGATACCGCTGAGAAAGGAAGGGAACGGGTCGCCGATGGACCGCTGCCTCATCCCGGGGCAGGGGTCCGGGTCCGTTCGGTTCCCGCAGCCGTTCCGCGATGAGCGATCATCGCTGGACGGCGCGTTCACCGGTGCATGCGGCGACCGCTGCGGTGCACCTGGAGCGGTCCCTTGGCCCCCTCAGGCGGGGAGGGTCACGCGCTCAGCGAACGGACCAGAAGATGGACCACCCGGGAGGTGGGCGCGCAATGCAGGCGCAGCCGACCGCACGGCCGGGCAGGGGAAGTGAGCCGGGTACCGCATGCCGCGCCACGGACGCGATGAGGCCCAGCAGCCGCCGCGTGAACACGAACAGGAACGCCAGCAAATGGCGCGGCAACACAGGAAACGGCCGATAGGAGCCAACGGAGACCAGCCCCGCGATCCACAACGCACGAGGTGCGTAGCTCTCGAAGTCGACCAAGCCCACCTCCACCAGGTGGCCCGGGATGGTCACGATGGTAAAATGGGCGTCGAACTCCTTGCGCCGCGCTTCGCGCTCCGCCTTCGAGGGCCGCACCACGCTGCGGACCCAGGAAGCCGATCGACCCCATGCATCCAGAACGGCGACCGCCAGCGCAACGAACCAACCCTTGACCCGCAACGCCCTCGACCGAGCGCGTGATCCGAAACCCGGTACGCCGGCCTGTTCCTCGCCGACGATGGACCCATCGCCTGGAACTCCTGACCGCTGCGCTGTGTTGGTCGTCAGCCGAGGCAAGTCATCCATCCCTTCCGCTGGGTTCGACGTCATCGCGCCGGTGTAAGCGGACTTTGCAGCTGTGTTCGCCGTCACGGCGAGCGGGTCTGGGAACTTAGCCGCAGGGTTCGGCGACAAGGCGCAGGGATCATCGGACCCCGTGGCCGGGTTCACCATCATCGCGCCCAGATCGTCCGACATGGCCGGCGCGTTCACCGACATGGCGGCCGGGACGGGTAGCACAGGCGCTGAGTTCGGCGGCATAGGGGAAAGGTCAACGGACCGAGCGGCCGGTCGCGCCTGGGCGCCACCCCGGTCGTCGGAGGCTGCGCCAAGGCCAGAGGCCACGACTGACGCGGGGTGCAGCGGAGACAAGGGGTCGGAACAACCCGCTCCACGGCGGCGTCGCTGACCGACGAACCAAGCGACCAGACCGGTCCGACCGGACCCACGCGACACCTCCCCCGCGGGGGCGGTGGGGCGGGGACGGGCAGGGCGGCGGATGCGCATGGAGGCGTGGGCGCTTGGTCGGATGCCCAAAGCAGGAGTCCTCCCCTTCGGCTTCCGACGATCGCGAAGGCCCAGATATCCACGATCGATCGTGTGTTGCAGGGCGCATGCAGAGCAGATGGGGGGCGGAACCGGATGACGCGTTGACCACGGCTCTGCTCATCCGATCGGCCGGCCGTAACGATCTTTGAAGCATGGTCATCACGCGGATCACGCTCAAGAACTGGAGGAATTTCAAGGCCGTGGACGTGAACCTGCGGGATCGCGTGTACATCATCGGCCCGAACGCATCCGGTAAATCGAACCTGCTGGACGTGTTCCGGTTCCTGCGTGACCTGAGCAAGCCCAACGGGGGTGGCCTGCAGCGTGCGGTGGTGAGCGAACGAGGGGGCTTGAAGCGCGTGCGCTGCCTGAATGCGCGGCGCGACCCGCAGGTGCAGGTGGCGGTATATGTGGCCACGCATGCGAACGCCGCGCCGAAGTGGCGGTACGACCTGGGCATCCGTTCGGAGGGGAGCGGCCTTCAACGACCCGTGGTGGCCTGGGAAGAGGTGGAGGATCTGGAACAGGGCAAGCTCTTGTTGCAGCGACCCAACAAAGAGGACAAGCTCGATCCGGAGCTGCTGACGGAGACCCATCTCGAACAGATCAGTGCGAACAAGGAGTTCCGTGAGCTTGCGGAGTTCTTCAGCGGTGTCACCTACCTGCATCTCGTACCGCAACTGCTCAAGTTCGGCGATCGGATCGGCGGGTCCGCCTTGGAAGGCGACCCCTTCGGCCAGGCCTTTCTGCAGCAGATCGCCCGTGAGAATGAAAAAGTGCAGCGGTCCCGATTGAAGCGCATCGAACAGGCCCTGCAGGTGTGCGTGCCGAACATGCGGCAACTCTCCTTCGAGCGGGACCCTGTGAACGGAAGCCCTCACCTGATCGCCCAGTTCGAGCACTGGCGCCCGAACGCGGGATGGCAACGGGAGAACGAGTTCAGCGATGGAACCCTGCGGTTGCTGGCGATCATGTGGAGCCTCTTGAGCGGGGATGGTGTGCTGCTGCTTGAGGAGCCTGAGCTCTCCCTGAACGAGGCCATTGTGTCCAACATACACGGCCTGATCGTGCGGATGCAACGCAAGGCCAAATACGCCAGGCAGGTCATCATCACCACCCATTCGGAGGCCTTGTTGAACGATGAGAGCATCGACCCCCGCGAGGTGATCCGGCTGGAACCCACATCGAACGGCACCGAGGTACGCGAAGCGGATGAGACCGATCGTACGTTGATCGCCAGTGGGTATACGGTGGCCAAGGCCATGCTTCCCCGGACAAGGCCTGCAGCCATGGACCAGCTCGACCTGTTCACCCGATGAGCTCGCGACGGCCGGTGGTGCTGGTGGCCGAGGATGCCCTGGGCGCGGCCGTGCTGCACCGCTTGGTGACGGACATGACCCGCCTTGAACCGCGGCCGCACCAGGTGGAGGGCTCGAACGGAGCCGTCTTCGCGCGCATGCGGCACTACGCGGAGGCCGGGAGACGCGGGGTGCCTCACCTGGTGCTCACCGATCTGGACAGACATCCGTGCGCCCCGCGGTTGCTATCGGGTCAACGCATCGGCAGCAGGATGCCCGGTGTCGTGGTGCGGGTGGCGGTGCGGGAAGTGGAAGCGTGGTTGATCGCGGACCGCCGCGGGTTGGCCGAGTACATCAAGGTCCCAATGGCCAAAGTGCCCGCCCGCCCGGAGGAGTTGATGGAGCCCAAGGAAGTGTTGCTCCAGTTATCCCGCAAGAGCGCGGACCGGGAGTTCCGTCGCGAAGTGTTGCCCGAGCCAGGCTCCCTGGCCCGCAAAGGCGTTGGCTACAACAGGACATTCGCCCGCTTCGTCAGCACGACCTGGAGGCCCGACCGCGCTGCAGAAAGGGCCGACAGCCTGTTGCGTGCCATACGGGCGATCCGGGAGATGGACCGGTAGTAGCGCATCCTGACCGGGAGACGCACGGGGTCCTCGACCCAGGGATCACACCCACCAGGTCTCCGCCCGCCGCAAGGAGCCGGTTCGACCGTGGATACTTAGTATATCTTTAGTATATTGCGGGCATGGACCGACCACCCGCCCCGCCGGCCCCGCACGCCGGTGACCATCCCCCCACCCCGTTCGTGGATGGGGAGCGCATCCCGGCGTTCACGCTCACTGAACTGTTGATCGCGCTGGTGATCGTGGGCATACTGGTGTACCTGGCGCTGCCGGACTACAGCCAGGTGGTGGCCCAGGCCAAGGCCACCGAGGCCAAACTGCAACTGGAGCACCTGCACAGCCTGCAGACCACCCACTACTACGAGCGCAGCCAGTATGCCGGGGAGCTGGATGCCCTGGGGTTCCGGCAGCAGAAGCTGGTGAACGAGGGTGGCACGGCGAACTACCGCATCGAACTGGTGAACGCGGGGCCGCGCACCTATGTGGCCAGGGCCACGGCCGTGGCCGATTTCGACCAGGACGGCCAGTACAACGTGTGGGAGATCGACCACGACAAAGCCCTGCGGGAGGTGATCCCCGATTGACCATGCTGGCGGTGAAGGGGCTGACCGTGGTGGTGCTGTTGCTGGTGTGCTGGGAGGACCTGCGCCACCGGGCGGTGCATTGGTCGCTGTTCCCCTTGACGGGGCTGCTGTTGGGCGCCCCGGCCTATCTGGGGCGGTCACACGCGGCCTGGCTGGCCGACCTGGGCATGAACGCCCTCTTCCTGCTGGTGCAGGCCGTGGCCCTGGTGGCTTGGACGGCCTTGCGGTACGGCCGGTGGACCGATCCCATAGGCCGCGTGATCGGTGTGGGCGACGTGCTCTTCCTGGCCGCCATCGTGCCCGGGCTCTCCTTCGACCATTTCGCACCCTACTACGTGAGCGGGTTAGTGCTGTGCCTGGTGCTGCACCTCACCGTGCTGCGTCATTGGCCCGGCCAGCCCCGCACCGTGCCCACGGCGGGCCTGCTGGCGGCCTACCTGGCCTGCTGGGTGCTGATGGAACAACTGGGCCGCATGCCCCCCCTGCACCAGGGTGAACTAGCGATGGTCTTCTGGCATGGATGAGGCGTTGCTGATCGATGCGGCCACCCGCAACGTGCTGACCCCGGAGCAGGCGTGGCACTACCGCGTGGTGCCGCAGCACCTGGGACCGGAGGGCTGCACCCTGCTCTGCGCGGGCGGCGCCGACGAGGCGGTACGCCTGGAGCTGGAGGTCCTGCTGGGGCTTCGGGTGACCTTGGAGCCGGCCGGAGCAAACGTGGTGGAGCGGGCCCTGGCCACCCATTACCGGCGGGTGGAGCGACCGGGGCGGCGGGTGGACCTGAGCGCGCGCACGGCCGAGCACCTGCTGCACGACCTGGTGCAGGAGGCCCGTGACCTGGGCAGCAGCGATGTGCATGCCGAGGTGTACGAGCGGGAAGCACGCGTGCGCATCCGCATCGACGGGCTGCTCGTGGAGCGGTACCGCTACCCGGCCGCCGACCACCCCGCCCTGGTGAACCGCGTGAAGGTGCAGGCCGGGCTGGACATCAGCGAGAAGCGCCTGCCCCAGGACGGCCGCATGGTGCTGGACCGCGACGGGCGACGCACCGATGTGCGGGTGAGCGTGCTCCCCACCCTGCACGGTGAGAAGGTGGTGCTGCGCCTGCTGGGGCAGGATGCCGGCGACCTGAGCCTGGCCGACCTGGGGATGGACGCGCCGCAGCTGGAGGACTACCGCAGCGGGATCGCGCGGCCGCACGGCCTGGTGCTGATCAGCGGTCCCACCGGTTCGGGCAAGACCACCACGCTCTATGCCACCCTGAAGGAACTGAACGCCGTGCGCCGCAACATCGTGACCGTGGAGGACCCGGTGGAGTACACGTTGGAGGGGGTCAATCAGGTGCCCCTGCGCGAGGGCATCGGGCTGGGCTTCGCGCAGGCCTTGCGCAGCTTCCTCAGGCAGGACCCGGACGTGATCATGCTGGGCGAGGTGCGCGATGCGGAAACGGCGCAGATGGCGGTGCGCGCGGCCCTCACGGGCCATTTGGTGCTGAGCACCGTGCACACGAACTCGGCCTGGGGCACGGTGGGCCGCCTGATGGACATGGGGGTGCCCCCCTACCTGCTGGCGGCCACCTTGAACACCTCGGTGGCGCAGCGCCTGGTGCGCACCCTGTGCACCACCTGTGCGCGGCCCGAACCGTGGCCGACCGGGGCCGCGCGACCGGTGCCTGCGGAGGCCCCGCCGGCCACGCACCAGGTGCCGGTGGGCTGTCCCGCGTGCCACTACACGGGATACCGCGGGCGACAAGCCCTGTATGAAGTGGTGGCCATGGATACCGACCGTGCCGAACAGGTGCGGCGGGGGGTCACCGATGACCAGGCCGCGCTCGCCGGGCGGCCCGTGCGGCGCTTGGCCGACAGCGCTTGGGCCCTCCTGCGCAGCGGGCGCACCAGCCTGGAGGAAGCCCATCCGATCCTGACCAGCGCATGAGGACCTGGCTGTTGCTGCTCGCGCTGTGGGGCCTGGCATGCACCGGGACCGCGCAGGACCGCTACCAGCGGATCGCGGAGATGCTGGAGGCCGCGGAGGTGGACCATCCCGGCCTGGAGGGCGCCGTGGAGATGAGCGTGAGCGGCACCGACCTGGGCGAGTTCGTACGGGCCCTGGGCCTGAGCCACGGCCTGAACCTGAGTGTGGACCCTGCGGTGAAAGGGGAGGTGGTGAACGCGTTCCAGAACGCCCGGGTGAGCGATGTGCTGCTCTATCTGTGCAAGCAATACGACCTCGAGCTGGAGCTGATCGGCAGCATCATCGCCCTGCGGCCGCACGTGGCCGAGGTCCCGCCACCGCCCGCACCCACCTGGCGGCCGCCGGTGGTGACCTTCGCCGCGGACAGCGGCTGGCTCGACCTGGACCTGAAAGGCGACAGCCTGGGTGCGGTGGCCCGGGCGATCACCCTGGCCACCGGCACCAATGTGGTGCTCGCGCCCGGGCTGGACGACCGGCCGGTGCGCGCCTTCCTGCGGCGGACCAGCTTGGCCGGCGCACTGGACAAGCTGGCCTTCGCCAATGGCCTGTTGGTGGAGCGTGGCAGCGATGGCAGCTTTCTGCTCCGCACGCAGGTGGCCGAACCCACCAAGGGGGGCGAGCGCGGCCTGCGCGGTGCACAAGCCGGCGGTGGCCAGGGTGGTGAACTGGAGCTCGGCGTGCTGCCGGACGGCCTGCTGTCCGTCCACGCGCGGCAGGCCCCCATCGCCCAGGTGATCGAGCAGGCCTCGGCCATGCTGGACAAGGATTACTTCTTCTATGATGGCGTGGAGGGCACCGCCACCCTGCACATGGACCGGGTGAGCTACGAGGACCTGCTCACGGGCCTGCTACGCGGCACGGCCCTTACGCACCATGTGAACGAAGGGGTGCACCTCGTGGGACGGCGCGACCTGGAAGGGCTGCGGCGCACCGAGCTGGTGCGGCTGCTCAACCGACCGGTGAAGGACCTCAGCAACACCATACCGGAGGCGATGCGCAAGGATGTCACCCTGCATGAGTTCGTGGAGCTCAACGGCATCATCATCAGCGGCGATGCCCATCGCATCGACGAGATCAAGGGGTTGCTGCGCGGGCTGGACCAGGCGGTACCGGTGGTGATGATCGAGGTGATGATCGTGGACGTGAACCGTTCGCGCACGGTGAGCGGAGGCATCCAGATGGGCGTGGGCGATCCGCCGGAACAGAGCGGAGGCACCATCCTGCCCGGCATCGACTACACCTTGAACGCCGGCACCATCAATGACCTCATTCAGAGCTTCAATGGGTTCGGGCTCTTCAACCTGGGCAACGTCACCCCGTCGTTCTATGTCGGCATCCGCGCTTTGGAAGCGGACGGTGTGCTGCGCATGCGGTCCACCCCGCAGCTGAGCACCTTGAACGGGCACGAGGCCACGCTGAGCATCGGAGAGACGGAGTTCTACCTGGAGGTGCGCAATGACCTCATCGGCACGCAGAACCCGACGGTGAGCACCTCGCAGATCTACAAGCCGATCAACGCCGACCTGTCGCTGCGCATCCTGCCGATGGTGAGCAGTGACGACCTGGTGACCCTGGAGATCGAGGTGAACCAGAGCAACTTCACGCAACGCATCGCGGCGACGGCCCCACCGGGCTCGGTGGAGCGGAAGTTCAGCAGCATCGTGCGGGTGCGCGACCGCGACATGATCGTGCTGGGCGGGCTGGAGGAGAAGGAGAACAGCCGCAGCGGCAACGGCCTGCCGCTGCTCTCGCGCATCCCTGTGCTGAAGTGGATCTTCGGCAACCGCACCTCGAAGCGGGGCCGCAGCAAGCTCACCATCTTCATCCGGCCCACCATCATCCTGTGAGGCATGGACAAAGGCGGGCCATATGTGGGTGCGGGTCATGTCCTGGGGGTGTCGGTGCAGACCGGCACAGGCGGCCCCGTGCACCGGTGGGTGCATCTGGTGCGGGGCCGGCGCGCAGTGCACTTACGCGGGCATGGTGAGGCGGAGAACGCCTCTGAGCTCATCCGGCAGGTGGGCACCCGGGTCCCCCTGGCCCTGTGCGTCGACCATGAACGGTGCATCCACCGGGTGGTGCCCGACGAAGGCAGCGCCGAGGAGCAGGTGGGCCGCGCATTCGCCGGAGCGAACGTGTCCGAGGCGTGCGTGAGCCTGCGCGCGAAGGAAGGCAGCACCGGATGCAGCATGATGCGGCGGGGTGAGGCGGTGTCGATCATGAACAGCCTGGCCGAATGCGGCGCCCGGGTGGTGGACCTGCGCATCGGTCCATGGGACCTGCTGGCCCTGGAGGCGCTGCTGCCGAAGGGTACCGATGCGGTCACTGCGTCCGGCACCTGGGTCGGTCTCCGCGATGGCCGACTTGCACTGGAACGAAGCCCCTCCGGGCCCGCCACCTCGATCGACCTGGAGGGCGAGCGACTCCCGGCCACCCATGCCCTGGCGTTCGTGACCGCATGGTGCTGGCTTCTCCCCGGCCCGGGTCGCACGATGTTGCACGAGGACCTGTTGACCGGCGCACGCGCTCAAGAGCGGGCACGCCTGTGGTATGAACGCATGCTGCTCGCCGGGCTCGGCGTGATCCTGTTCCTGGTCGCCTTCGAGGCCGGTCTGGCCCATCGGGTGGACCGGGAAAAGGCCGTGGAGGACGGGGCGGTGCGTCGGCTGGCGGACCTGGAGGTCGCCGTGGAGCAGGCACGAGCGGAGCTTGTCGCCGGCCAGGCATTGGCCTCAGCGATGGGGTTGGAAGGAGGTGGCCGCCTGGCCGCCCGGGCCGCCGCCATCGCGGCGCACACCCCCCTGCCGATCAGGCTCGACCGGCTGGTGGTGGATCCCATGCGGAGCGCGCCGGAGGACAGGGAGCCGCTCGTTGTCGAGCGCGGTGTGGTACGCATCCATGGCCGCTGTGACGATGCCGCCTTGTTGAACAGCTGGATGGACAGCCTGCGGACACGACCTGGTACAGGTACGGTGCGGCTCCTGGGGTATCGCCCCACAGCGGACGGCGGCGGGCCGGAATTCGAACTGGAGATCGGACGATGAACAGCCGGAGAACGATCGCCTTCGACCAGCGCCGAAAGCTGCAGGTGCTCCTGCTGGTGATGGGCCTGGTGGTGGCGTTGCTCGTCCACCGAAAGGTGCTGCCCACCGTGCACCGATGGGCGGAGCTGCGGAACACGGCGGCGGGCGCACGGAGCGAGGAGGAGCTGTCGTCCGAACTGCGCCACCTTCGATCCGCACTGGACCGGATGGAACAGGTCTTCGGACCCGGACCGCGCGGGCAGGACCGCTGGGCCATGGTCCTGACCCGTACCGGACAGCTCCTTCAGGAGCGACAGGGGGCCCTGCACGAAGTGCACAGCGAGCACCAGGAGGAGGTGCAAGGCCGCGTCATCCACACCCTGCCGATCGTCATCACCGGGCGCGCGGACGACCTGCTCACCTGTGCGGATGCCTTGGAACGGGAACTGCCGGGCGTGCGCCTGGTGTCGCTTGACCTGCAGGCCGAACAACGACCACCCGCCCGCGGTCGTGCGCTTTACGCCACCCTCACCTTCCGCACCATTCAGCCATGAAGCACGCACTGCCATCCATCCTGCTGCTCCTGGTCCTTACGGGCTGCAGCGACATCATTGAAGCGGACCTGACGGACCTGACCGTGTCCTTGTTGACGCCTCAGGACCGGGATACCGTGTCCACGAACGTGGTCACCTTCCGGTGGACGGAGGTCCCCGACGCGGAGACCTACCGGATCCAGATCGCCACGCCGGACCTGGTGGCTCCCGAGCTCTTCCTGACGGACTCTGTCGTGAGCACACCAACGGTCACGTTCGCCATGGCCCCCGGGGCCTATGAATGGCGGGTGAGGGCGCAGAACTCCAGCAGCCATACCGAATACGCCGTTCGCCGTTTGGTGGTGGTGGCGGCCACATCGCTGGAGGACCTGACCCCCATCCTGATCGCGCCAACAGCCAATGCGCACCTGATGGAAGCCGATGTGGCCCTCGAGTGGGAGCCCTTGCCCGGGGCCCAGGACCACCGGCTGGAGGTGCGGGAGACCGACCAGAACGGTCCCTTGGTGTTGGTGCAGGTGATCACAGGTGGTAGCGCGACCCTCAGCGCCTGGCCTGAGGGCATCTATGTCTGGGGGATCCAAGGCCAGAACAACAACTCGGTCTCGGCGTTCAGCTATCGCACCTTCACGGTGGACCGTACGCCGCCCACGGCGCCGCTGTTGATCGCACCGGCGAACAACGCCGGACTGCCGAACACGACGTTCACCTTCCAATGGCAGAGCGGCACGGACCTGAACGGAACGCGGGACACCCTGATCGTGGCCGATGCGAACCAAGTGGAGGTGCGGCGGATCGGGGTGGCCGCGACAAGCTGGCCGGATTCACTGGGTACAGGCACGTACCAATGGAGCGTCCGCACCACCGACGAGGCGGGCAACGGCACGACCAGCACCCTGCGCACGCTCACCATCCAATGAATCGAAAGGCCATTCGAGCGATCCTGTTCACCTTGGCCGCGGCGGTCTGGGGGGCGGTGATGGTGAAGGCCTTTGTGCGCCGACCGACCACCGACCGGCCCGGTCCGGTCCCGGTGTCCAGCGAACAGGCGTTGGAGCTGCGACCCGACGCGCCGGCGTTGGACCTGGCATGGGCAAGGGACCCGTTCCTGGACCACCATGCGAGCGGCAGGCGCCCCCCCCAGGCCCCATCCGTGGGCGCTTCGACCGCCACCCTCAGGCCGCGCCCACTGGCGAACGTTGCGACACCCGCCCGGGTGGACTGGCCTGCCATGGAGTATGTGGGCCGGATCGGAGGTGGCGGAGGGCAGAGCAAGCCGGTGGCCTTGTTCCAAGTGAACGGCAGGGACATCGCCATCCGGACCGGCGACCATTGGCGGGGTATCCAGGTGGTGACCGTGGAAGCGGATAGCGTGGTCCTCCAACAAGGCAGCCACACGCGGTCCTTGCGGCGCGGGAGCAGCCGGTCCGAGCGCGATGCGGAGAACGCGGATGGCACGAGCGGGAAGCGCTGACGCGAGGCCGCTCACAGGGTCGTGCTCAACTTGAACATGGGCAGGTACATCGCCACGAGCACGGTGCCCACGAGCAGGGCGATGATGAGGATGGTGATGGGTTCCAGCACACTGCCGAGCATGGTGGTCCGGTGCTTCACGTCGGCCGCGTAGCGCTCGGCGAGGCGGCCGAACATGTGATCGAGCTGCTTCACCTCCTCGGCCACGCCGATCATGGCCACCATTTCCGGATCGAACACGGTGTGCGCGGCCATGGCCTGGCGAAGCGAAACGCCCGCGATCACCCGACCCCTGACGTCGGACAGGGCATGCTGCGAGCGTGCCGTACCGGCCATGCCTTCGGCCAGGAACAAGGCCCGGTCCAGTGGCGTGCCCGGCCTCAACAGGAAAGCCATCGCGCTGCAGAACCCGGCAAGTCCGACTTTGCGTGATAGTGGGCCTAGTACCGGCAGGCGATCAAGTGCCCCCTCCTTCCAGCGGCGAAAGGCGGCATGACCGTCCAACCGGGCGACGCCCAGTGCCAGCAGGATGAGACCGCCGAGGAGCACAGGCCACGCCGACCGGACCACCTGGGAACCGACGAGCACACCGGCCGTCAGCGCGGGGAGCTCGGCCCCCGATCGTGCGAAGACCTCCGCGAACATGGGCACCACCACGTTCATCATGAAAAGGACCACCACCATGGTCACGGCGAGCACGAAGAGCGGATAGGCGAAGGCCTGACGGACCAACCGGCGCAAAGCGATGCGTTCGGCGTGGTGATCGGCCAGCTGCAGCAGGATGTCGGCGAGGCGCCCGCTCTCTTCGCCGACGCGCACCGCGTGCTCCTCGTGCGCGGAGAACACCCCGGCCTCCGACATGGCCACGCTGAGCGGGATGCCCGAAAGCACAGCCTCGCGGACCTGGTGCAATGCCCCCACGGAGCGTCCATGGCCCTGCGCCGACACCAGGAGATCGAGCATGGTACGGGGGTCCACGCCTGCGACCACCAGCAGATGCATATCACGGAACAACCGCTCCTTGCGGACGTCGGTCCATCCGGTACGGTCCAACCGGGTGATGAACCCCCGGGCGGAACGGAACACCGCGATGGGCCGGTCCTTGGACCCACCGTTCGTGGCCGAAGCGGGGACAGAGATGGGCATGCTACCGCAACAGGGTGTGATAGGCGCGCGCGGGTGATCGAGGAATGCGCAGCGTAAGCGGGACCGGCCTGCCTGCGCGGAACGAGGTACCGCTCCAGAGAACAGGCGGGGAGCGCCGATCGCCACCCGGCTCGACCCACATCCGGTCCAGCCCACGAATGAGCGTGTCCGCAGGCCCATCCCCCGTGCGCCGGACGAGGGCATTCCGCACCACGCGGTAGTGGACGACCTTCGAAGGGGAACGTACATCCAGACCGTCCTCCAGGACATGGACCGAACAAGCTGCGTCATTCAGGTCGGTGGCCCACGCTGTGAACAGCGTCAGGCGTTCATCCAGTTGTTCGCTCCGATCGCCCATCCCGGTGCGCTGTTCACCGAGATAGCCGATCACCAAGCTGCTCATCGTGGCCACGATGGCGAGCATCACAAGCGCGAGCAGCGCCTCCAGAAGGGTGAATGAAGGTGCCCTGTTCATGGGTCTTCGATGATCACTTCGCGGAGGAGGACCTCGGTGTCCCCATGGCTGACGCGGATACGAATGAGATGATGATGGCTGTCCACAGGAACGGACACATGGTCGACCCGCAGACCCGAGCGCGCCGGGGGGCTCCACGTGCCCTGAGGTCGCCATTGGGCGACGAGCTCTTCGCTCAGGTCCCATGCGACGAGCCGGACCCAGGCCCGGTCGGCCTCCCTCACCCTGAACTGAACGGCCAGTGCAGTGGAGAGCACAGCGGCCAGCAAACCAAGGGCGATCACGGCTTCGAGCAGGCTGGAGGCGGGCAAGCGGTCCATCGGTCAATGGATCTCGGACCAGGTGAGCAGGGACGGTTCCCGATCGGACTCCAAGGTGCCCGCTGAAACGAGCGTTGTCCTGGCCGGGCCGATCTCACCATCCAGGAGGTGATCGCCGAAGAGCGACCCATCGGTGCGCACGCTCAGTGATCCGACGATCACACGCCCGTGGACCATCCCTCGGACGTCAGCGGCGCCTTGGGCGAACAGCTCACCGTCGAGGACGGCGCCGTGTTCAAGGACGACGATCGGCTCCGCCTTCCCGCGGATGGAGGCATCCAGCGCCAACACGGTGCCCTGGACCTGCGCACCTGAGGCGATGACGATAGGAGCGACCCGTGCATCCTGAGGCCCACGGACCGTGCATAAGGCCGATGGGAATTCGAGCACGGCCGCGCTGTCCACCCGGATGCCCCGATCGGCGAAGCACTGTACGCTGCCGCGAACGCCGCCCAGAAGTCGGATGAACGGCGCTCTGATGATGGCGTTCCGCAGGGCACAGGCCGGCCCGATGACCAGGGTATCCCGGGACATGATGACCACCTGCTGAGCGAGGCCGGGGTCGTTGAGATGGCCGGAGGCGGTCACAGGGTCCGCTGTCGTCCGGCCAAGGTGCACCATGCCATGGCGTACGCGCTCATGCATGCTGGTGTTGAACGCTGCTTCGGGATGCGCGGCGGACAGGTGAACGGTTGCATCGATCAGCCGATGGCCCGTGAACGGCCTCCCTGCGATGTGCCCTCGCCGTACCTCGGTCCTGGGCAGGTGCGCGCGGCCACGGACCCGGGCATCCCCGCACATGTGCAGGGGGCCCGCCCGGCGATCGATGCGGAGGGTCGAGGTGGTGTCCAGGTACCTCCCGCGGAGACCCGTGGCCTTCACCGTCCGATCCGCATGCGTCGCAGTGGCGCTCACCGCCTCGAACAGCCCCCACGGTTCCACCTGGACCTCCACGGATCGCTGCCCCGTCCGGAGCGGGTCCAGCCAGCCCCTCCATGAGGGTTCGCCAGCGGTCAGCGTCGGTGCGGTGTACAACGCGGCCAGCGCGAGGTCACGTGCATGTTCCCTGGCGAGCACCCTGGATGCACGCAGGTTCTGGTGATGGTCGAGCAGGATGATGGAACTGGAGACGGACCCGATCAACAGGGCGACCGTGACCGCGTAGAACATGGATGAAGCCCGCAACCTCCTCATGGTTCGGAAGGCTTCCGTTCCCTCGCTCCCCGGTTCTTCGCTGGGGCGGCCTCTTTCTTGGACGGGGCCTGTTCTTTCGCCCTCGGGGTCCGGGCACGATCGGCCTCTTGTCTACGAAAGGGCCAGAACCGAGCTCGGCGTCGCTTCTCGACGGACCGGACCTCCTCCTGTGCCTGGACGTTCCGATCGGAGCGCTGCCCCCGGAGCAGAGCGGTCACCGGGAACACCGTGTCCCGGTTTTCGCCCCGGCGCCACCGCGTGGCGAGGACCAGGTTGCCCTGTTCATCCCAGGTCCGCCATTCGCCATGCCTTAGCCCGTGGAGATGTCCGCCCGCTTGGCGCAAGCGGCCGTCGATATCGAACGCACGATAGGGACCATGGAGCAGGTCGCCCGCAGCACCGCCCTGTGTGGCGTGGATCTGATGACCGGAGACCCAGAAATAGACCTTGTCGGTCCCGCGAACGGGACGCGGGCCCGGCTCCTCCGTGGAGAACTCCACGTATCCTTCGGGCGTGCCTATCCGGCGCGCATCATTCGGAAATGGCCGTGGTCCGGTGCAAGCACCGAACACCAGGGTACCGAGCACGCCGGTCGCGATGATGGACCTCACATCGGCAAGGTACTACATATTATTTAAGTATACTCCACCACCGGCGAGGTCCTGCGCGTGATGGTGGTGCGCTAGGACAGATCCTTCAGCGTGTTCCGGATCTGCAGGAAGTGCCGGTCCTGGTGCGCGATGGGGAAGCGGAAGGCGTCGCCGACCTTGAAGCGGAGGACAGGCCCGAGGGTGCTGGTGATGCGCTCGCCTTCGAGCCCCCGGGTGCGGGCGCGCTCCAGCAGGCCGTGGAGGCCGTGGAGCATGGCGGCACACCGGTCGATGGCGGCCAGGCCCTGGGTGTGGGCCGTGCGCGGCTCGAACAGGAAGAGGGTGCGCATACGCCAGCCGATGCGGCCGTCGGCGCCGGGCTGCATGGCCCGCGTGGCGAGCTGTCCCCAACGGCCGGGGGTGAAGGTCGGTGCGAAGCGCAGCCGGTTGTGGGCCCTGGCGTAGCAGGCGTCCAGTCGGCGGTGGTAGACCCCGCTGCTGAGGTTCATGTGCTCCACCACCTCCAGTACGCTCCACCGCTTGGGGGCGGGGCGGCGCGTGAGGGTCTCGAGCGGAAGGCCGCGCAGGGCATCGAGCTGGGCGCGCTGATCGCGCAGCCGTTCCTGCAGGTGGTCGATGAGGGCGAGGGTGTTCAAGGCGTCCATCGGGGACAAAGCTCCAGCGCGGTCGCAGGCCGACCGCTTGACGTGGATCAAGAACGCGAAGTAGCTACAATGTAATTACATTTGGGCATGCGGATCGACATCATCGCCATCGGGAACTCGAAGGGCATCCGGTTGAGCAAAGCCTTGCTGCAGCGCTACGAGCTGACCGACGAGGTGGAGTTGGTCCTGAACGAGGACCACATCGTGTTGAAGCCGACGAAAGGCCCACGGCATGGCTGGGATCGGGCGTTCAAGCGGATGGCGGAGCGCGGTGATGATGCGCCGTTGCTGCCGGATGTGTTCGCCGATGAGGACATCGCATGAAGGTCCCTGAACCGTATGCGATCGTGCTGGTGAACCTGGAGCCCACGATCGGCAGCGAGATCCGCAAGACCCGGCCTTGCGTGGTGGTATCACCGCGGGAGATGAACGAGCACCTGCGTACCGTGGTGGTGGTGCCGGTGACCAGTGCGAGCAAGGGCTACCCCACACGCGTGCCGATCGCTCATCCGAAGGTGACGGGATCCATGGCGATCGATCAGATCCGAACGACCGACACCCGGCGGATCATCCGCGTGCTCGGCAAGCTCGCACCACGGGAGATCACCCGGTGCAAAGCCGTGCTGCGGGAGGCGTTCGTTGACTGAACCCTCACCGCACCCGGGCCCTCAATCGGCTGAAGGTCTCGGGGGTCATGCGCAGGTAGCTGGCAATGTCCTTCTGGGCCACCAACTGCAGCAGGTGCGGACTGCGGGCGATGAGCTTGCGGTAGCGCGCCTCGGCATCGAGGGTGAGCTGTTCGATCTCGCGCGTGGCGCGCCCGATGAGCAGCTCCTCGAGGATGAGCCGTCCCCAGCGGTCCATGGCGGGCACGGTGTCGTAGAGGGCGTAGAGGGCCTCGCGCCGGATGGACCACAGGCGGCTGTCGGTGACGGCCTGCACCGCGAACCGGCTCGGCGTGCGGGTGACGAAGGAGTCGTACACGCCGCTCCAACTGCCGTCGTAGGCGAAGCCCACGCACACCTCCGCGCCGTCATGCTCGATGAACAAGCGCTGGACACCCTGCTCCACGATGCTGAACCAGGGCTCCACGTCGCCGGTGCGGGTGATGAAGGCGCCCTTGGGGAAGTCGCGCGGCTGCCAATGCGGCTCCACCAGCGCCCATTCGGCGTCGGTGAGCTTGACGTACCGCTCGATGGTGCGGCGCACAAGGGACATGGGGCAAAGATGCGGGTGTGAGGACGTAGGCCACAGGCCGCAAGCCACAAGCCGCTCACCTGGAGCCACAGCCCATGAGCTGGAAGCCGGTGGCCGGTGGCTGGTGGCTGGAAGCTGGTGGCTTGCGGCTGGAGGCTCGTGGTGCAAGGGTGCGACCGAAGCTCACGCAGAGGGGCAACGGGAGTCGGGAGCTCGAGTGCGTCCACTGAGTCAGGGGTCTGAGGGGACCTGACGGCAGCAGAGGACTTGACCTCACGCAGAGGGGCAGAGGGCGCAGAGGTCGCGGAAGCTGGGGGCTGGGGACTTGAGGCCGGAAGCTTGAGGCTTGAGGCTTGAAGCTTGAGGCTTGAAGCTTGAGGCTTGAGGCTGGTGGCCGTTGGTGCACGGGTGGAAGCATGTGGCCTGTCGCGATAAACTTGTGCGATGGGACAACGGGGCAAGGCGACGCCGGAGACCTGCACGCTGGTGCGGATCCTGGGCGAATCGGTGCGGCCGGGAGAGCGGCGCACGCTCGACCTGCAGGTGGCGCGCCTGGTGACGCGTACGCCGGTGGAGATCCCCGTGGTGGTGCAGCGCGGTCCGCAGGAGGGGCCGGTGCTGCTGCTGCTGGCGGGTGTGCACGGCGACGAGATCAACGGCATCGAGACGGGGCGGCTGGGGGTGGTCAACCCGCTTGGGCGTCCGCTGGAGCGCGGCACCTTGATCGCGATCCCCATCCTGAACGTGTTCGGCTTCCTGGCCATGAAGCGGGAACTGCCGGACGGGCGCGACCTGAACCGCTTCTTCCCCGGCTCGGCGAACGGGTCGCTGGCCAGCCGGCTGGCGCATGCGTTGGTCACCGAGGTGCTGCCGGCGGTGGACGTCACCATCGACCTGCACAGCGGGGCGGACCAGCGCCACAACCATCCGCACCTGCGCTACACCGACGGCGATGAGCGGTCGCTGACGCTGGCGCACGCCCTCGACCCGCCGCTGCTGCTGAAGGCGGCCATCCGCCCCAAGAGCCTCCGCGAGCACCTC
>OEIV010000371.1_pt1 | contig 25631 bp, 12 predicted proteins | sample 1539231 | NCBI WGS metagenome assembly OEIV01 (sample SAMN03794762, study PRJEB22550) | activated sludge metagenome | feature: wastewater treatment plant; material: activated sludge; isolation source: Wastewater treatment plant of a petroleum refinery complex | place: Argentina: Buenos Aires ... | reverse complement strand
GTTCTGCCGGGTGCCGGGCGTGCTGGCCGTGCTGCTTCAGCGCTGGCGCGGCGGGGGCATCGGGCGCTATGCGCTGGCCACCCACCTGGGGGCGGTGGTGCTCGTGATGGTCTCCGGCACCCTGTTCCCGGGCTACGATGTGCTGGAACTGTTCCGGGTGAAGCAGAAGGACTTCATCGGCATGGCGACGGGTGTGGGCAGTGGCAGCCTGGTGGAGATGCCCCTGCTCGGCGACGGTGTGTGGGGCTTCGTGCGCAACGCCCCGCATGCGCTGTACATGACCTTCCTGTCGCCCTTCGCGGCGGCCGACCGGGGCGCGGTGGGCCTGGCGGGTGCGCTGGAGAACGCGGCGCTGCTCCTGCTGCCCGTGCTGGCGCTCTGGCGGCGCAGGTCCTGGCCGCACATGGACCGGTCGGCCCTGCTCTTCACCTGTTCCTTCCTGCTGTTGCTCGCGCTGGTGATCGGCTGGACGGTGCCGGTGGTGGGCGCCCTGGTGCGCTACCGCGTGCCCCTGCTGCCCTTCGTGGGCCTGTTGGCCCTGCTGCTGGTGGACACCCGTCGGCTGCCGACCTTCGTGGCCCGCCTGCTCCGCGCCTCATGAAGACCCTGTTTCCCACCAACGCCGCAGCCTTGGGCGCAGGCGTGCATCGCATCGCCGGAGCCTTGTGCACAGGCGCGCACTGCATCGCCGCAGCCTTGTGCGCTGGCGTGCATCGCATCGCCGCAGCTTTTGGCGCAGGCGTGCTCCTGCTCAGCGGCTGCTTCCAGCATGTGGAGGCCGACCTCGTAGTGCACAACGCGGTGATCCACAGCATGGATGAGGCCGGCACGGTGCACCAGGCCATGGCGGTGAAGGATGGACGCATCCTCGAGCTGGGCCCCGAGCGCGAGATCCTGAACCGGTACCGGGCCAAGGAGCACTACGACGCCGCCGGCCGCTCGGTCTACCCCGGCTTCATCGACGGCCACTGTCACTTCCTCGGCTACGGGCTCAACAAGCAGAAGGTGGACCTCACGGGCACCCGCAGCTGGGCCGAGGTGCTGGAGCGCACGGCCGCGTTCGCCCGCACCCATCCCGGAACGGGTTGGCTGCTGGGCCGGGGCTGGGACCAGAACGACTGGCCCGGCGCACCCTGGCCGGACAACACCGCGTTGGACTCGCTCTTTCCCGACCGCCCCGTGCTGCTGCAACGCGTGGACGGCCATGCCGCCGTGGTGAACAGCGCGGCCATGCGCACCGTGGGGCTCGACGTGGAGGCCGAGGTGGAGGGCGGCTTGCTGGTGAAGCGCGACGGCCGACCCACGGGCCTGCTGGTGGACAACGCGGTGAACGTGTTCCAGCGCATCTTCGATGATGCGGACGAGGCCACCAAGCGACAGGCCCTGCTCGACGCGCAGGCCGACTGCCTCGCGGCCGGGCTGACGATGGTGGTGGACGCCGGGTTGGACACCAACACCATCGCCCTCATCCGCCGCATGCAGCAGGAAGGCGTGCTCCGGATCCGCGTGTACGCCATGGTGGCCGATGGTGCGGCGAACCTCGCGCACTTCGCGAAGCACGGGGCCATCGACGACGAGCGGTTGAAGGTGAACAGCGTGAAGGTCTACGCGGATGGCGCATTGGGCTCCCGCGGGGCGCTGCTCAAGGCACCGTACCACGACCAGGCCGGTCATCATGGCCTGCAGCTGGCCACGCGCGAACACTTCGCGGAGGTGGCGGCCTGGTGCAAGGCGCACGGCTTCCAGATGAACACGCACTGCATCGGCGACAGCGCCAACAAGCTGCTGCTGGACGTGTACGGCGAAGTGCTCGGCGGCACCAACGATCGGCGGTGGCGGATCGAGCATGCGCAGGTGGTGTCGCCCCAGGACAGGCCGCTCTTCGCGCGGTACAGCATCGTGCCGAGCGTGCAACCCACTCACGCGACCAGCGACGGCCCGTGGGCGGAGCAGCGGCTGGGGCCCGACCGGATCGCCCATGCCTATGCCTACGAGGACCTGCGCCGCACCATGGGCCTGGTGGCGCTGGGCACGGACTTCCCCGTGGAGGGCATCGACCCGCTGCAGACCTACCGCAGCGCCGTGCTGCGGCAGGCGGCGGACGGCTGGCCCGAGGGCGGGTACCAGCCGGCGAACGCGCTGAAGCCGATGGACGCCCTGCGCGGCATCACCATCTGGAACGCGCTGGCCACCTTCACGGAGGATGAGCTCGGCAGCCTGGAAGCGGGGAAGCGGGCGGACCTGACGGTGGTGGACCGCGACCTGGCGAAGGCCGATGCCGAGGGCCTGCGCAAGGCCCGTGTGGTGGCCACCTTCGTGAACGGCGAGCGCCTGCACTGACGATACCTTGGCCACGATGACCACCGGTGCGTTCGTGCTCTCGCTCGACTTCGAGCTGTACTGGGGCATGCGCGACCGGCGCACGCTGGAGGCCTACGGTCCACGGATCCTGGGCGTGCGCCAGGCGCTGCCTCGGATGCTCGCCGCCTTCGATGCGCACGGCGTGAAGGCCACCATCGCCACCGTGGGGCTGCTCTTCTTCCGCGACAAGGCCTCACTGCGGGCGGGACTGCCAGCGCTGCGGCCCGGCTACACGAACACAATGCTCTCGCCCTACCACGGCCACATCGATGGCATCGGTGTGGACGAGCAGCACGACCCCTACCACTTCGGGGCTTCCCTCGTCCGGCTGATCCAGCAGCATCCCGCGCACGAGATCGCCGGCCACACCTTCAGCCACTACTACTGCCTGGAGCGGGGCCAGACCGAGGCGGAGTTCGCCGCCGACCTGGAAGCGGCCCAACGCGCCGCCGCGGCATACGGGATCGCGTTGAGGAGCTTCGTGTTCCCGCGCAACCAGTACAACGAGCGCTACCTGGCCCTGTGCCATGCCCATGGCATCCGGGCCTACCGCGGCAACGAGCGCAGCTGGCTGTACGATGCGCGCAACCGCGAGGACGAATCGCGCTTCCGCCGGGCCTTGCGCCTGCTGGACACCTGGCTGCCGCTCAGCGGGCCCAACACCCACGCCTGGCCGGTGGTGCAGGACGGACTGCCGGTGGATGTTCCGTCCAGCCGCTTCCTCCGCCCGTGGTCGCCGCGCTATGCAATGCTGGACGGGATGAAGCTCCGCCGCATCACCCGCGCCATGGACCATGCGGCAGGACGCGGCGAGCTGTTCCACCTGTGGTGGCATCCGCACAACTTCGGCGCCGACCTGGAGCGCAACATGGCCTTTCTGGAGCGGGTGCTCGCGCATTACACGCACCTCCACCGCAGCACCGGCCTGCGCAGCCTCACCATGACCGAGGTGGCCGAGGAAGCCCGATCCCGCCATGGCCGCTGAACGCGTGGTGCTGCTGGCGCGGGCGAGCGGGGCCACCGCCATGCTCTACCACGCCCTGGCCGCGCACTTCGATGTGCAGGTGGTGCTGGAGGACCCGCCGCCCACCATGCAGCTCCTTCGCTCACGCATCCGCCGGCTGGGGCTGTGGCGCTTGCGCATCCAGGTGCTCTTCCAAGTTTGCGTGGCGCGGCCGCTGGCGAAGCGATCGAAGGAGCGCGTCCAGAACATCCTGCGTTCGACGGGAACATCCCAAGCGCCGATCCCCGCGGCCGTCACCCATCGCGTGCCCACCGTGAACGGTGCGGCGTGCCACGCCCTGCTCCAGCACCTGGCCCCGCGCGTCGTAGTGATCAACGGCACACGCATCCTGAAGGGCGCCACCTTGAAGGCCATCGGTGTGCCCGTGCTGAACACGCACGTGGGCATCACCCCACGCTACCGCGGTGTGCACGGCGCCTACTGGGCCCTGGTGAACGACGATCGCGCGCACTGCGGAGTCACGGTGCACCTGGTGGACGAAGGGATCGATACAGGAGGTGTGCTGCATCAAGCGGTGATCGACCCCGGTCCCGCGGATGACTTCAGCACCTATCCGGTGCTGCAGATCGCCGCCGGCTGTCCCCTGATGGTGCGGGCGGTGCGGGAAGCTGTGGACGGCAGGCTGCGGGTGGTGAACGGCACAGCGGACAGCGGCCGCTGGTACCATCCCACTTTGGGGGAGTATCTCCGTCATCGCCTGCGGAAAGGCGTGCGCTGAAGGGCTTCGTTCGACGATCCACCGACCGAACCGGTCGAATGGCGAGGTGCCGGATCAAACCTCGAGGTTAACTCGGTGTCAATTCCGCGTTACGGCGACCTGAACGCTGTACGCACTCCATCCCCATGCCTCACCGGACCACCGCCCTGCTCCTCGCCGCAACCCTGTTCCTCACGAACGCCGTTGCGCAGAACCTGCCCATGGAGCAGTACCACAGCCCGGACGGGCATCAACTGCTGCTGGGCGGTCTGCCGAGCACCGGCCTCTACGAGAAGGGCGTGATTCGCACGCTCGACCTGCAGTTCGCGCAGTCGAACTTCTGGCAGCAGCTTCAGCAGAACTACCAAAGCCAGACGGACATCCTGGCCACGCTCACGGTGGACGGCACCGTGTACGACAGCGTGGGGGTGCGCTTCAAAGGGCAGACGAGCTACATGATGCTTCCGCCCGGCGCGCAGAAGATGTCCTTCAACGTGACCCTGGACCATGTGGACCCGGGGCAGGACCTGATGGGGTATGAGACCTTGAATTTGAACAACGCGTTCCAGGACCCGTCCTTCCTGCGTGAGGTGGTGTTCCTGGACCTGATCCGCGACCATGTGCCGGCGGCGAAGGCCAACTACGTGCACCTGAACATCAATGGCGCGAGTTGGGGGGTGTATCCCAACGTGCAACAGTTGAACAAGGACTTCATCAGCGAGTGGTTCCAGAGCAACGACGGGCATCGGTGGCGTGCCGACCGTCCGGACGGCCAGGTGGGTGGCGGTGGCGGTCCCAGCTGGGGCGATGGCACCGCCGCGCTGAACGACCTGGGCCCCGATACCGCGGACTATCAGCAGTACTACACGCTGAAAGGCACGGACCTTACGACCAACCCGTGGGAAGCCCTGGTGCGCACCTGCCAGAAGGTGGACGGCCTGCCGCAGGGGCAGCTCTTCGACAGCCTGCCGCGCTACCTGGACATCGACCGCACGCTGTGGTTCCTGGCCTCGGAGATCGCGTTCGGCGACGACGACAGCTACGTGTACAAGGGGAAAATGGACTACTACCTCTATTGGGAGCCGCTCACGGAGCGCATGGTGCCCCACGAGTTCGACGGCAACAGCGTGATGAAGAACAACACGGTGAACTGGAGCCCCTTCTACCACGAGACCGACGTGAACTACCCGCTGCTGAACCGGCTGCTGGCCGTGCCCGAATGGCGGCAGCGCTACCTGGCCCACCTGCGCACCCTCATCCACGAGAAGATGCAGAGCCCGACGTTCAATGCGCTGGTGGACAGCTATGTGGCGCTGATCGATGCCGAAGTGCAGGCCGATCCGAAGAAGCTGTACACCTACGCCAACTTTCAGACCGAGGTGAACGGGCTGAAGACCTACCTCACCAACCGCCGCAACACGTTGTTGGCCAACAGCGAGGTGGCCCAGCCGGCGCCGACGATCACCGCCGTGGAGCACATCGTGTCCGGTACGGCCTGGCAGGCCCCGCTGCCCACGGAAAGTCCCGTGGTGCATGCGACCGTCACCAGCGGCAACGGCATCTTCGCCGTGCGGCTGTACCACGGCACCGGCATCGAAGGCACCTTCACGCGGACGGACATGTTCGATGATGGCCTGCACGACGACGGGGCCGCAGGCGACGGGGTGTACGGCGCCATCCTGCCGCCCTATGCGCCCAACACGGTGGTGCGCTACTACGTGGAGGCCGTGGCCAACAACCCCGACCGCACGGTGGTGTACGCACCGCCCGGCGCCGAACATGACGTGTACACCTACACGGTGCAGGCCCAGACGGCGGTGATGCCCGTGGTGATCAACGAGCTGATGACCGGCAACACCGTCACGGTGACGGACAACTACGGCGAGTACGAGGACTGGATCGAGCTCTTCAATGGCAGCGCGGCCGACATCGACCTGAGCGGCGGCTTCCTCACCGATGACGGCGCCGACCTGTTCAAGTGGCCGATCCCGCCGGGCTCCATCGTGCCGGCCGGTGGCTACCTCACCTTCTGGGCGGACGAGGACCAGGTGCAGGGCGACGGCCACACCAACTTCAAGCTCAGCGCCAGCGGCGAGGAGCTATGGTTGGTGAACGCCGACAGCGCGGTGGTGGACCATGTGGTGTTCGGCGTGCTCACCACGGACATGGGCTACGCGCGGGTGCCCAACGGCAGTGGTCCCTTCGTGGAACAGACGCCCACCTTCGCCGCCAACAACGACCTGGTCTCCACCGTGCAGGAAGCGGAAGTGGCTGCCGCGTTCGAGGCCTACCCCAACCCCACCGCCGGCGCGTTGACCATACGCTGCGCCACACCGACCGAGCTGCACCTGCTCGATGCCACAGGAAGGCGTGTGTGGAACGGTCGTGTGAGCGGCAGCACGGACCTCGACCTCGGCGTGCATGCGGCCGGCAGCTACCTGCTCCGCTCCACCACCGGCGAGGTCCTGCGCGTGATGGTGGTGCGCTAGTGTAGTATTTCATCCTGCGGACTTGCAAGGGTCGGCCTCAGGATCGGACCAGTATATTAAAGGGCCATTGCGTTCGTCCGCCTTGACATGCGTGGGGGTGTATGTGCTATTATTGAGTATGGCACAACGAACACCGATCGGGAGAACAGGGTATGGCCGGCGCTGGTGAAGGATATGGTGCGCAACTCCCTTCGCTCGATGTTCTGGTGGCGCAGGCGGGGCTTTCCTATGGCACGGTGCTGCACGCCCTGAGATCGTGCCATGCCATGTTGTTCCCACCCCTATGTCCACCGACCAGCGTGTTGGGCACCTGGGACAAGCTCCATATGGAGCGCCTCATGGCCACGGTGGAACAGATGGCCCTCTTGGACCGCGTGGATATCCGGGCACTAAGCACGCGTTGCGCCGACCAGGTCGCATGCTATGCACTTTGCCTCGAGCGGTGTGTCGCCCGGTCAAAGCAAGCCGGCGCCTCACCTGACGTACTATCCGTGCTCCGCAGGATCGTGGTCCTGGTGAACCAGGTGCGGTCCGCCATCACCCCACCTTCCGCTTGGCTTTCGTGAACTCGGCCACCCGGCGGTCGAGCTCGATGACCTGACGTTGGATGTGGTTCATTGTCTCATCCATGAGCACGTTCCGTTCCAGCTGAACCTGGATCGAGCGTTGAAGCAGGTCCTCCATCCGCACCAAGCGATCCTCACCTCCCGCTGAACCAGGGATCGATCGCGGTGGCTCGATCACTGTGCGCTCCTGTTCCTGCTTGAACGGTCGACCACGGCCGGTCAACAGCCACTCCGCACTGACCGATTCATACTTATTAAGTAACTGTTCAACCAAGAGGATGTTGGGCGGGTTCTTCCCCTTCCGGATGTTCGAGATGACCGCTTCCGAGGTCCCCAACTCCTTGCTGAAGCTATAGCCCGTGTGGCCCAACCGCTCCATCAGGTGGATGAAGCGTTCGTTCAGCGGAGCAAGTTTGGGGTGGGGACTTGACACTTAATCTTTCTTTAGTATACTTGACGGCCGAAGCACACCAAACCTACCCAGACCGCGATGGTGCGAACCAGCTCTTTTTTGGAGATCATCAACCGCTTGCCGTTGATGAGATCAAGCTGCTCGGCACCGGCCTCATCGGAGGAGCCTCCCCCGCCATCGCTCGTGGCCCGGGCTCCGATCTGCGTCAGCATCCTCCTAGCGCTTGGCGGGGTTGCACACGCCCAGGATACCCTACCGGTGGTGCGCGACATCCATCACCTTGGGGCCACGACACTCGGTTTCCTTTCAAGCCTTCCTGATAGCAGCAGATGGGGTTCTGCTGTGACCGGAATTGGTGATCTGAACGGGGATGGCGTACCCGAGCTGGTCGCAGGGCACAGTACCTACAACGGCGGTCGAGGGGCGGTATGGGTCCTGTTCATGAATGAAGAAGGTGGCGTGGACGACCATGTGCTGATCAGCAACAGCAGCGGTGGGCTCGGCGCGGTTCTCGATCCAGGGGACTCCTTTGGATCAAGGATCACCAATGCGGGGGACCTGAACACGGATGGCCGATCGGAACTCGCGGTACTGGCCTCAGGTGATGACGACGGTGGCACCGACCATGGCGCCGTGCACATCCTCTTCCTGACCGATTCCGGCACGGTCGCCAGCACGAGCAAGATCTCCGACACACAGGGAGGCTTCACGGGTACCATGTCCAATGGTAACGGGTTCGCCGGTGCGCTCGGAGGCGTAGGAGACTTGAACGGGGACACCATTCCCGACCTGGCGGTCGGATCCTACCTGTCCAACACGGGAGGCAGTCAACGTGGAGCGCTATGGATCCTGCACATGAAGGATGACGGCACCGTAGAGTCGCACCAACAGATCAGCTCGCAGAGCACTTGGCCTGGCGGAAGCCCGCTTGCGAACAGTTCACAATTCGGTTTCAGTGTCTGTGGCTTGGGTGATCTGGATGGGAACGGCCATCAGGATATTGCCGTTACCGCCCGGTACCACTACAACGGTTCAGGACTTGCGCGCGGACGTGTATGGATCCTGTTCAGGGGCGTAGGTGGCAGCATCAGTGCTGTGCAAGCCATCGCACCAGGGGGTACTGGCGGACTGGCCACCACGATCACAGGGTCGGGTGGACATTTCGGCTGGTGCATTGCGAACGCGGGCGATGTGAACGGCGACGGCGTTGTGGACATGCTCATCTCCGCGCGCCAACAGGATGTGGACCATATCAATGACGGCGCGCTGTTCATCGGCTATCTCACAAGCGCAGGCACGTTGAGCCATGAAGAAATGATCAGCGAGAACGATGGGCTCCAGAATGACACGCTCGACCTCCAGAACTACAGCTATTTCGGTGCATCCGCTGCCCTGCTCGGTGACATAAGCGGCGACGGATCCCCGGACGTAGCGGTCTCCGCGAGCCACCATCCCTGCGGAGGTACCGAACGCGGCAAGGTGTATGTGCTCGAACTCGAACCAAAACCATTGGTCGTTGAGGTGCTCACCTCGACCGCGCACCTCGATACGCTAGCGGCTGTTAACATCAACGCTCTTGGTGGCGCGCGCCCCTACAGATACATCCTGGCCGATCCCTTGGTGGTCGACAGCGTCCTGACCGGATGGGCCGAAGCTGCGGACACCAGCGGATTGGCGTCCATCGGCGTACCGACGTGGGGCCTCTTCCGGCTCGACCGCAGCCATGTCCAGCCGATCCTTCTCACGCCCCCCGAGGCGCTGCCCACTGGGTCCTATAAGCTGCTGGTGATCGATGCGGCATCGGATACCGCGGAAACAGCCTTCACCCTCGGGCAGGACCTCCAAGCAGCATCTGCCGAGCAAGTAACGTTGTCCGATGGCCACCGGGTGACCAAGACCGGAAGTTCGGGCTGGGCTGATGGACGATGGTCCGGACGGAACACGGTATGTGGGACCGATCGTTGCTGGGTGCAGTTCCGTGCAGCTGCCGAGCCGATCCTCGCGGCTGTGGGCCTCAGTCCTTTTGGTGCAGCAGCGCTCGACGGATATGAGCAGATGACCTATGGCATCCTCCTCTCAGGGGACTCGGTAAAGATCATCCATGGGGGTTCCTTGCATTCGACCACGGCATCCGTGAACACCGAGGAGGAGTACATGGTGGAGCTCACCGACGGGCAGGTCCACTTCTCCAGCACACAAGGCCTCCTTGCCTCCTTCGAGCAGGTCCATGGCGCCGATTGTCTCAGCCTCGATGTGGCCATCCACACAAGTGGAACAGGCGTTGTCGATCTGCGCACGGATGCACCAGCCTCCTTCACGGTCAGGGATAGCCTTGTACATGGTGGGGCGCTTGATCCGTCCAGCGGCGCCGTTCACCTCACATTCCTGCCGGATACAGGATCCTATTCGACCACCTGGAACAACGCAGCTGGCGCATCCAGCAGATCTGGGCTTGGTACGGAGACCTGGTCCACCCGGTCGACATCGACCTACTTCGGCGTTGGAGCACCCCGTGTGGTCCATGTCGGGCAGCGCCATCATTGGGAAGAAGCGACCGTGCATGCGGTGCGGGCCGACCAACGTGGACAGACCATTGCACGAAAAAGCGGGGGCTCTGGCTGGGGACCTGTACATCTCACGGTGAACAGCTCGAACACCTTGGTGGACCACAGACTCCTCTGCGTGCCTGTGGTCGCGGACACAGCGCGACCGGAGTTCGTGGCCGGCTGGCGCGCAGAGGGCGACAGCAGCGTCGTGGCCTCCTGGCTGGTGCGGCCGTTCGGGCCGGCGTGGACGTTGGCCCATGCGATCGGTCCTGACTCCGCGCTCACCAGCGTGCTGGTCAGGCCGATGGATGAGCTACAGATCGTGAGCACCGTACATGGAAGGGCCTTCCTGCTCAACAAGGACACCGTGGCGATCGACAGCACAACGGCACCCGTGGGACCGTTCCGGACCATGATCGCATTCCGCGATACGCTGAGCGAGGTCCAGCAGGTGCGCGGTTCGATGGCCGTTCCGCTGATCCTGAGCACCGAGGAGCTTGCCGGCGGTTTCCCCCTTTCCCTCGTAACGCCTTCGTTGGACACCATCACCGGCATCAGTGGTGGCCAGCTTACCGCGATCCTGGATCCCGGACCTGGTCCAGGTGATCATGAGCTGATCGTGGCGGCTACGGACACCACCGTGGCCCTCACCTTCCTGTTCGAGCTCGACAGTGGGCATGTGACCAATGTGCGTCTCGTGGTCGAGGATACCACATACGCGATGGACCCCTCACAGGTGTCGACCGCCCCGCCGAACGTAGTGTCCCTATTTGATGAGCCTCGCTCCACGGGAACAGAAGCACCCGCGGCCATTCACCTGCTGCTCGAGGAGAACTTCCTGATGACACCGAACGACGACGACCATTACGACGAGTTCCGGGTGCTGGGTGTGGATCCACGAACGGACTATGAGCTCACCATCACGGACCGGCAGCAGAACATCCTCTTCCAGACCACCGATGCAGGATCGGCCTGGAACGGCAAGTACATGAACACCGGCAGCGCCAGCGCGGACGGCATCTACGTGTACCGCATCGAAGTGGACGGCGAAGTGATCGAAGGCTACTTCCAACTCAAGAACTGATGGAGAACAGGAGCCGCATGCTCATCGCGACCGGCCTGCTGCTGCTGGTGGCGAACCTGGCGCTTACCCTCGGCACGGTGCTCACACGGCCGCGGATCGCCTTCGTACGATCCCAGGAACTCGTGTATGGTTACATGGGCATGAAGGATGCCATGGCGGCCTTTCAGGAACGGGAACGAAGTGTCCAAGCCAACATTGACACCATGACCCGTGACCTGGAGCGGCAACTGACCGTGCTCCGGCATCCGGGTGCCTCGCCGACCGCCGTGGACCTGAAGGCCGTGAAACAGCAACAACAGGAACTGGTGAACTACCGGGGACAGATGACCGATGAGCTCGCCCGGCAGGAGGAAGTGCTGCTCGCGCCGGTGCTGGAGCAGGTGAACACGTTCGTGGAGCGATATGCGAAGGAGCATGGCTACGATGTGGTCCTTGGGACCACGGCATCCGGCAATCTGCTGCACGGCGATCCGGCGATGGACGTGACCGAGGACGTTCTCACCGCCTTGAACAACAGCTACGAAGGGCGATGAGGACCAGTGTTCTTGCGATTCTGCTGACGGCCTGCACCGGTCCATCGCCCTCCTTGGATGGGCCTGCCCTGCAGGCCTATGCCCATGATGTGGAGCATGGCCTCACGAAGGAGCGCACGGTGGGGGACATCCGCACGCGGGTCACATTGCTGCCCGCTGCGCTCACCGCCTGGCGCGCCCTTCAAGCGGCCGACGATAGTTGCGTGGACCCCAACAGCGTACTCGATGCGCACAAGAGGATGCTCACGTTCGAACTGGCCATCGGTCCTTCGGCGGATGCGCGCGGGGATGTCCTGCTGGCCGGTGTCAGGAACGCACAAGAAGTGCAGCAACGGGTCTACGCGCTCCACTTCGATTGGGCCTCCATGGTGGAGCTCACCTGCGGAAGCCACCGGTCGGCACCGGTCCTCAGTGCGTTCGAGAACACCTATGGCATCACCGAACACCGCACCGTGACGCTGGCGTTCGCCCCGCGCGACAGCGCGGACATGGACTTCCACACCGCAAAGGAGATCCGGCTCACCTGGGACGACCAGGTCTTTGGCACGGGTCGACAGCATTTCCTGTTCGATCGCGCCGACCTGGAGGCGCTGCCACCCACCGCGCTCTAGCATCAAGAACACGATCCGCATGCGAACCTTCCCCACTTGGAAACGGCGCACCGCCGCCATGCTGCTCCTGGCGTTCACCGGGCAGGTGCTCCATCCCACCGCGGCCTGGGCCTTGACCAGCGGACCGGCCCAACCGGAGTTCGCCAGCTTCGAACCGGTGACGACCACCGAGATGGTGAACCTCTTCACCGGGGACTTCACCTACAACCTGCCCGTGCTCGAAGTGCCCGGGCCGGAAGGATCCGGGTATGCGATCTCGCTCTCGTACCACTCCGGTGCCTCACCGGAAGAAGAGGCCAGCTGGGTGGGCCATGGGTGGACCCTCAATCCCGGTGCGATCAACCGGCAGGTGCGCGGCGTCGCCGATGATTGGTATGACAAGGAGGTCACCTACCATAGCAAGGCCTTTCCGAACGCGACCGTCTCGTTGAGCACCTTCGTCGCGGTTGAGCTCGGGAGCTACGATCTGGGCCTGAACGCGAACGGAACCATGCGCTACAACAACTACACCGGATATGGGCTGTCCTATGGTGCCGGGGTCTCGTTCGCCTCCGGCACCGTCAGCTTAGGATTTCAGGTGAACGATGGCGAGGGAAGCTTCTCCTTGGCCGTCAACCCGGGCGCAAAGCTGAACGAGTATATCGGGGACGTGGAACGCGAGAACAAAAAGGACGCCAAGAAGTACAACAACCTGAGTGATGACGCAAAGAAAGCGGAATCCGGTAAAGCACTGAAGGACAAGGTCAGCAAGACCAGACGGGACGTCGCGCTCATGAACATGGCACCCATGCCAAGCGCGTACGGCACCGCCAACCTGATCGCGCGCTCCTTCCCGCTGGCCACGACCAATATGACAGGCACCACGCACAGCTTGGGCTTCTCGCTCAATGGCACCTTCCTGCCGATCGAGATGGGCGTGAACGGCAACGTGACCGGGCGTTTGGCCATCCAGCGGAACGAAGACTATGTGGTCCGCAATGCATATGGCTACCTGTACACGGACAAAGCAAATGGTGGCTATGATGTCCAGGACTATCACTCGGAAGAGACCAGCCCATACAACAAACGCGACAAGTACCTGCCACCGGTCTTTGCGGATGCGGATCCCTTTACCGCCACCGGAGAGGGGATCGTGGGGGGCATGCGCTTCTTCGCCAGCACCCCCAGGGATTTTCGTCCAGCGGAGTCCAGGGGAACCACCACCATTGTGCAGATCGGCGCGGAAGGGAACGCCGGCTTGAATTCGGGCGGAGGCGTGGATATCGGGATCGGCTTGCAGGAGCTGCTCCTGGGCACTTACTCCAATGGGGGTTCCGGCACTGCGCAGGCGCCCGAACTGGATATGGACCACATGCTGCGCATGAGCGGCGACGCCGGAGGTCACCTCACCTACGGGGATGGAGGCCAGGAGGCCGAGGATGCGGGGCTCAGTTTGGACGATGATCTCCCACAGGGCTACCGGGAGGCCACCTTCACGGCACCGGCGATCGCCACAGCGGGCCTGAACGCCGGTGGCCGCCCCGGGCGCTCCAGCCACGTGGGCTTCAACACCAACGAAAGGATGGCCGACAAACATCGGTGCTACGAACGAAAGGATATCGTGGATCTCACCAATGGCACCGTGGCTCATCGAAGCAGCGATGAACTCATCGGCGAGCTCTCGGTCGTGAACGCTAGTGGCCAACGCTACAACTACGGATTACCGGTGATGGCCAAGAACGAAAAAGTGATGAGCCATCACTATCCGGATCAGGTCGGGCCGAACGATGTCACCAACCAGTGGACCACCGCCACGATCAATGGCTCGGAGGCCTTTGTGGAAGGGCACCAGACCAGCGAAACCTATGCCACCCAATACCTGCTGACGAGCATCCTGCAACCGGACTATCTGGACAGGGCGCAGGACGGCCCTACCGAGGACGACTTCGGGGGCTACACGCGGTTCATCTACGAGCGGGTGATGGAAAACTATCATTGGCGGCTACCCTACATCGGCTACAGCCATCGTGACCCCCTCCTCTCCGAGTGCTATGACAACCGTGTGAGCTACTCCAGCGGCGATAAGGAGATCTACTACCTGAAGGAGATCAGGACCAAGACGCACAGAGCGTTGTTCAAGACCATCCCACGGGATGATGGGTTCGGTGCGGCTCCGGACCAGCAAGCAGGCAGCGGTGTGGTGCCCTCGCCACCTGTACAGCTCCAGGCGTTGGAGAGGATCGACCTGTATCAGATCGACCAGGACGTCATCAACGGGGCCCGCCCCATCCGAACCGTCCGGTTCGCCTACGCGGACCAGGACAAGGTATGGCCGAACGTCCCGAACTCCGTGGGCCAGGAAGGCAAGCTCACGCTCACCAAGGTCTGGATGGAGCACAACGGGGTGGTGCCAGCGACCATCGCACCGTACACCTTCCACTACACCTACCCCACGGCCGCCTATCCCGCCCCGTATGCGGGCCTCCATCCTGACCCGAACAACACGCTGAACGAAACGCCCGACTATGGCCCGGCCTGCACGGATGCATGGGGGAACTACTACCATGATGGGGCCGATCGATATCGGCAACGCCGGCCCTGGCTTGACCAGGACCCGCCGGACACCTTCGATCCGGCAGCCCATCAATTGAAGCGCATCGTCCTGCCTTCGGGTGGAGAGATCCATGTGCAGTATGAGGCCGATGACTATGCGTTCGTCCAGAATGAGCGCGCGCACGTCATGGTACCACTGACCAGCTACGACGGCGCTACATGCGTGGTCGATCTCGATGCGGTCCACGGCACGAACGCCCCGCGGGCAGCGCAGCTCGCCGAGTTGCTGTACACCGCCGCGACCTCCCATCGCAAGATGCGGTTCGACTTCGCGTTCAAATTGACCGCTACCGGAACCTTCGACCCGGAAGGATCGAACCGGTTGTACGAGATCATCAGCGGCTATGGGACCATCCACGACATCGATGCGACCGATCCCGATGAGGTGGAGATCGAATTCAAGTCCGGGGATCACAGCACACCGAAAAAGGTGTGCCAAGACCTTGTGAAGAAGGAGAAACGAGGCAAGGACCTCAATGAGGATTGTGCCAGCTATCCCCTGTTCTCGAGCGACCCGGTAAGCCATGGCACCGGAGGTCCCGAGCAATTGATCCGGGACCTGGCCAGCTTCATCGTACCTGAACCCAGCGCCTGCGAGGACGTAGAGGCTGGTCACTCCTATCTGCGCCTACCCGTGCCGGTGCGCAAGCTGGGCGGCGGTCTGCGGGTGAAGCGCTTGTTGATGGTGGAACCGGGCACCTCCGGATCAGGCCACCAGGCGGTGTACGGTTCGGAGTACACCTACACGACCAAGGATGACGCGGGCCACGTGATCAGCAGCGGTGTGGCCACCTACGAACCGGCCGGCCTGGACATGGAGAATCCCTTGGTGCGGCCGCTGGACCGGTACCACCAAAGCTGGCTCGATAAAGCGATCGCCGGCCGTGACCGCAAGCAGAGCGAAGGTCCGTTCGGGGCCAGCGCCTATCCGCAGCCCAGTGTCGGGTACGCGCAGGTGATCGTCAGCAACATCCACCAGGGGTTGAACGCGCCCGCCTATTCTGTGCATGAGTTCCACACCGCACGCGAACACCCGGTACGCGCCGATCTGACGGAAAAGGATGAGCGCAACGACAAGTTGAACCTCACCACCGGCATCGTGAACATCATGCGCGAGAACTGCTACGTGAGCCAGGGGCATACGCTGCACCTGAACGACATGCATGGAAAGCCCAAGCGCCAGGCCACCTATGCAGGCAGGGCGGAAGACCACCTGGATGTGGACGCCTTGCCGGTGCTCCAATCGTATACAAGCACGGACTACTTCCCCATCGGTGAACTCGTTCCGGTGCTCACCAAGATCACGCCTTTGACCATCGAGGACCAGCCCCTGGGGCAGGAGATGGATGTGGCCGTTGAGCGGCGGCATGTGCGGGACCGCATGAACGACGGCACGGTGGAACTGGACATTGGGGTGAGCACCACCGCCCCCTACATCATCCCGAGCTTCTCGGGACTTCCCACCGTGAGCCACGTGAGCTCACAGATCAAGACGCACATCACCACCAAGTTGGTGAAGCACACGGGCATCGTCCGCGGCACCACGACCTTCAAGGACGGCATCCTGCATGTGACGCGGCACCTGGCCTACGACGCGGGCAGCGGCGAGCCGGTGATCAGCCGCACGCACGATGGCTTCCTGCCACTGGACATCGCAGCACACCCCGAACAGCTCGACGCCGCCGGCCCCGGGACCTACACCAGCGTCGGGATCCCCGCCCACTTCATCTACCCGGACATGGGCCAAAAAGCCAAGGGTGAACGCTACTACGTCGGAGCCAGCGGACCGGGCATGGAGATCAGCAACACCGGCGGCGGTGTCATCCACCTCTCGCCACCCGCGCAGAACAGCAGCCAGTCCATCTGTGATCTGTTGAACGCCCTGTGCATCGGCGATCTGCTGGAGCTGACGGTCAACAGCTCGACGGTGCTCTGCCATGTGACCGGGACCGCGGGCAATGACATCCAGGTGGTGAAGGCGTCTTACAGTCCCAACCCGATCCCCTCTGCGGCGGTGGTCAACGCGCTGCAGATCATCCAGAGCGGTTGCAACAATACGGTGAGCAAGCAGGCCGGTGCCTTCACCTACTACGGCAACGGGACGATCACGACCAGTGCGGTGAACGCGGACCGTGTCGCGCTGGCCGCTGCCCTGTCCGATGCGTTGTGCGCTCTCTCCGCGCCCGGTAGCGAGTTGCTGCAAGACATCCCGAACATCGGCAACTTCCAGTTCCAGACCGATCCTGGATGTGCGACCCCCTCTGGAGATCTCGACCTGCTGATCCTCGATAATCATGGGAACACCGTTATCAATTTCAAGGGCTGCACGATCGACCTGGGACCGCCCAATTGCACGGACGGCGCCTTCGGCATCGATCCGGTGAACGGACAGTTGCTGTTCTACCCGGAAGGCAACGATTGCCGCGGTGTCCCGGTGACCTGCCTGCAATTCTGCGAGGACGATTACCCGGTGACCCAGGTGACCCGGGTGGTATCGACGAGCGCGATGCAATACGCCCACGACTGGTCGTACGACCCCTACGCCTACCGGCCCGCGATGGGCAATGCGAACCCGAACGATTTCGAGGCGGGCATCCGGGGCCGCTGGCGGCCACGGAGCCAGCACGCCTACCGCGCGGCCCTGACCCCCGGCAGTGCCAACTCCGACCAGGGCATGTTCGACATGCAGCTGTTCAATTGGCGAACACCCCAGGCCAATCCGCCCGAGTGGGTGCGCACCGACAGCATGTTGGCCTACAGCCCCGATGGACCGGTGCTGGAGCAGCTCAACGCCCTGAACGTGCCCAGCTGCGCGCGCTATGGGTATGACCGGAACCTGCCGGTGCTCACCGCCCAGAACACGTATGCGGACCTGGTGCTCTTCGAGAGCTTCGAGACGATCAACCCGATCAATGGGGTGGACCATCTGGAGAACCAGGTGGTGTACACCGGCAGCGCCATGGAGGCGCATGGGGACCTTGACGCCACCGTGGCCCACGCCGGCAAGGGCAGCAACCGGACCGATGCCGCGACGGCCTACCTGTATCAAGGACCGACCATGAAGGTCCCGCTCCCGTGGGCCGCCAGCAATCCCTCGTTCAACATGCTCGTAAAGGCCTGGGTGAGGGCGGAGGATGGCAACGGGGTGGCCACCGACCCGCTGGCCGTGTCGGCCACGATCAGCCACAACAACAACGCCCTGTCCACCGTGCCGATGGAGCGGGTGGCGCGGACGGGCGAGTGGGTGCTGATGGCAGCGACCCTGCCGGTGACGACGAGCGAGCTCGACATCGACCTGAGCTGCGTGAACGCCGCCGGCATGAAGACCTGGGTGGACGACGTGCGCATGCAGCCGGAGACCGCGCAGATGACCTGCTATGTCTACGATCCGCTCAGCCACCGGCTGCTCACCAGTTTCGACGACCAGCATTTCGGCTTGATCTACCAGTACAACGATGAGGGCAAGCTCGTGCGCAAGCTGGTGGAGACCGAACGGGGCATCCGCACCGTGCAGGAGACCCAGTACCACACTCCGCTCACCGAACCGAACCCGTGATGTTGCGCGTCCACATCCTGATCATCGCCACCCTGGGCACCTGGCCCGGGGGTGACCTCCACGCACAGGGCACCTGTGCGCAAGAGCTCCTGCAGATCCTGGGTGCGGTGGAGGACAGCGCCAAGGCCGTGGACAGACAGGCTGTGCGGACCCGGTTCGAAGTAAGCACCGTGGGTGTGGAGGAGGGTGCCACCTCCACCGTGGAGGTCGTGGAACACGCCGTGCTCGACGATCGGACCGTGACGCAACATTCGCATTTCACCATCTACCAGGACCGTACCACCAAGGTGGTGGTGCTCCCTTTGGAGAAGCAGGTGTATCTGTACGACCGGCGACCCGAGGACCGGGAAGTGCGCATGGACGAATGGCGGACGCACAGCGACGTGATCTTCCGATACGGACAGGTGAGCTCCTGTAGACGGTATCACGATCATGATGGGCGCAAGCTCCATGTGGCCTTCGACCTGCCGGACAGCCTGCGCAACATGCCCTGGGCGAGCGTCAGCTACACCGTGGATGTGGACCGGCGCATGCCGCTGGCCAGCCACATCACCTATCGGAAGGGGGCGGCAGCCAGCAGCCAGAAGGTGCGCATCCTGGAGCATCGGTTGGGTGAAGCGGACCCGCGACTACGCAAGCCCGCGCTGGCCCAGGTGATGGCCGGGCGCAAACCGCTCTCCGCCTACTCCGACTTCGAGTTCCACGATCTCCGCCGAACGACCAAGGCCCATGAAGACCGCCCCCTTGTTCCGTGAACGCGCCGCCCGGTGCGCGCTGCCGTTGCTGGTCCTGCTGCTGGTATGCACAACGGGCCGGGCGCAGGGACCCTACACCCTGATCGAGGACGAGCTTGAACTCGACGATGCGCTCTTCAACGATCCGGCGTCCACCCTCTTCACCCTGGTGAATCCCTTCGCACCACCTGCACCCACCATCTGCGGGGCCGATTGGACCTACGAGGGCGTGCGGCTGGACCTGCGCTTGAGCACGGGAGAGACCAACGATCTTGGTGCAGAGACCTTTCAGACGACCGTGCCGCTGGTGGTGCGAGCGGTGGATGCGCTGGGCGACCCCTATTTCGTGGTGCCGTGCACCTTGTCCGTGGACCAGAATGCTCCGGAACAATGGTTCACGCTTGATCTGGCCTTGCAGTTCACGGCCGCCGAGCAGGTGGAGGTGGTCCTCGACGGCGCACCCTCCTTCACCCCGGGCAACCTGCCCCTCGCGCACATCCGCCTGAACGCGGACCTGCACCTCCATCAACGCATCGCCCTCACGGCGATACCGCATACGCTGAACGCGGTGGCGCTCACCAGCGCCGGTTCCAACAGGGTCCGCTTCGAGTGGTTCTACCAGCACAACGGATGCAACATCATCTATCCCCGTTACGAGCTGCAGGTGCTGCGCCTGCACGACCTGGGCGGAGCAGGCCACGCACCACACGCCCTGCAGTCGGCCACGGTGGACTGGAGCCAAGCCGCGGTGCTTCACCTGGACAGCGATCCCAAGGGGGCGCTGCAACGACTGGACCTCACCTTGGCCGAGGGCACCGGATTCTACGCCTGGCGGGTGCGGCCCATCACCAACTACCACGAAGGGGGAACTGTGGATCCACGCAACTGGGGCCTCTGGTCGGCGCACAGCCCGGCCACGCAAGGCAGCACGGTGACCGGCCTGGATGCCGTGGGCTACACCCCGCCCGCCGCATGCGGCGTATGGCCGGCGGACCAGGGCGGTCCAGCCATCTTCTTCTACGACCAGTTCGACGAGGACCGCACGTGGAGCTATGCGCGGACCTACAGCGAAGGTCAGGCCCACACCGGCATCCCCCTGCGCATGGCCGAGGGCATGACCTACGTCACCGCACTGCTGCAGCCCGACCAGCAGCAACAGCGGCAAAGCACCGAGGGGTATGTGGTGGCCAGCCGCACGGTGCATGACCGCGCCGGCCGACCGGCCGTGAGCTCGTTGCCCTTTCCCATCACCGGACAGCCCGGGCTGGGCTATGTCGAACAGCTGCTCACCAACACGGGCAACAGCGACTATTCCGCCGACGATTTCGATGTGACGCCCCATACGGCCGGCCCGGCCAACGGTCCGTACTACACGAACACGAACCCGGACAGCGAGGTGCCCGATGCCGAAGGCTATCCGTACACGCGCACGGTCTTCCACCCGGACGGGCGGCCCCGGCAAGCGAGCGCACCCGGCAGCACCTTCGCCTTCGACGGCACCGCACCCCCCACCACGGCGAACTACTTCGCCAGTGTCACCCGCACCGAGCTGGCCCGCGTCTTCGGCACCGAAGCCTACGACCCCGCCGCCGTGCACCACGTGATCAGCGTGGACCCCAACCAGGTGATCACCAGCACCTATCAGGACAAGGAAGGCAAGGTGCTGGCCACCAGTATCATATCCACCTCGACCACCCTGAGCCAGATGCCCCTGGAGTCGCAGGCCAACGGCGGCTATACCATCACCGAGACCTTGGCCGGCAACGTGTCCGTGGGCGACCATGTCGCGGAGGCCACGACCAACCTGTACGTGGAGGCGCAGAACACCTCGATCGAGCTCACGTACTCGATCACCCCGCAGGACGTGATCGATGCCTGCGTGAATTTCTGCCGCCATTGCGACTACGTGGTGGAGATCTCGCTGGTGAACGTGGACACCGGGGTCGATCTGATCGCCAGCGCATGCCCCGCATGGAGCTCCTTCCCCATTTTCACGGACCTCACCTGCAACGCCACGGCCAGCTATCCGACCACCTGCACCGTGGTCGCGAACGATCGCGGGGTGTACCAGCTCCGCAAACGGATCCGGGTGAACAACATGGCCAATGGGCAACCGGTCCTCTACACCCATCTGACCGACCTGTCCCAAGCCTACGCGGACCATTGGGACAACCTGCCGGTGAACGATGTGCTGAACGTGCTCACCGACCCGGCGCTGGGCCTGGACGACCTGTGGGACCTGGTGAACGTGGACCCGGAGGTGGACACCGAATTCACGCTGGACCTGGGCTGCGGCGAGGAGCCCAGCTACCCGGTGCTCCCCTGTGCGGTATGCACGCTGTACTTTGAACAGTGGCTCGATCACCTGGAATCGGAATACAACGCCATCGCTGATGTATTGGACATCGATGGAACACCTGGACTGGACTTGAGCCGAGTGGAACTGTCCGGCATTGGCTTCGATCCACAAGACCTCTTCGACTACCCGGAATCGGGTGATCCGGGCGCAGCGTTCGACCGGGACCAGGTGCTGGCCCTGCTGACCAACATGTCCACCGTGGTGGACGAGAACAACGAGCTGGTCTATACCTGCGACGAGCTGCTGGCCTGCTGGCACAGCGCGGTGATCGCCTACACCACGGCCCTGGCCGCCGGGCAGACCGTGATCGAGCTGGGCCAGGTGGACCTGAGCGATGTGCCGGGTGGCACGCCCCCCCTCCAGAGCAACGCCACCTTGGAACTGCACTTCATGGACATCTTCCTGGACTGCGCCGGCCGGCAATTGCAGGGGTGGACGAACGTGGAAGGAGATATCAACTACCAGCGGGACGACCTCTACAACGATAACGACTACCCGCATGACCCCATGAGCCAGACGCCGACCATAAACGGCCTGGGCTACCTGACCCATGCATATGCTTACTTCTACTCCTCTGTATCACCCGATGCGTTGACCTATCCGAACAACTTGTGCTATGGATCCATAGCCAGCATCGGGGACCCGAACGACTACTTCGGCGCAGGGCTGGCGGATTGGGATGAACCGGTGACCATCGACCATCAGGGCACCCCAACGACGACCACCGGCTGGACCGCCTATTACGAGTGCCTTGTCAGTGCGGCGAATGCCGGCGGGCAGGATGCCATTGGTTCTACCGCTGCCGAAGCATACCTGGAAGGCTTGCGCGACGCCCTGATCGCCGACTGCGAAACGGCCTGTGAAGGCCACCGGGAGGCCTTCCGCTTAGAGGTCATGAACACCACAGAAGAAAACTGCGACGACCTGAGCCCAGAGGAGGTCGAATGCCTGGTGGATCGCTTGGTGGCCAATTGTGCCGCCCTGTGCAACGGGCTGGAAGTGCAGTACGACGCCAACTACACCCCTCCTCTGAACGGTTTGGGGCCTGCATCAACCCTCTCCTTCATCAATGGTGTGCTTACCGGAACGCCGGAACTGTACGTGCTGTTCGCGGCCGAGCAGAATTCGCATCTGAAGTGCGAGACCGGCATGGTGGATATGGTCACCGCTGGGTACGACTATCCCGGCACGAACCTACCCATCACATCGGAGGAACTCGTCGCCCAGCTGAACGAGGCCTTGGACGACTATGCACGCTTCGTGTTCGCCTACGACCCGGATGACCCCATGACATACGGCGACTTCGGCTGGCAGGCCGATCCGCGGGACATGACGGCCATCAGGCGGTTGACCCTGAAGGGCCTTCATTGCGCGCCCCTGGAGCTGGCGATGTCCATGTGCAAGGTGGAGGGCAACGTGAACTACGATCCGTTCAACACGACCGCAGGTGCATCCAACTGCAATGGGGGCACCGGGGCCAGCGCCTACGAATGCCTCCAGTTCGGGTTGCAGAATTTCCGGCCCCATCGCCTCACGGTGACCCTGGACCCGGATGGCACCCCGTATACCATGGTCCGGTTCAGCTATGGCGAGCCTGGCGAGGCCCACGATTGGAACGCCGACTTCGGCACCATGCTCGCTGAGGAGGCCCTGGGCCATGCCCCCTTCACCGATGTGCATACCCGATTCGCCGCCATCACCACCAACGAGATCGACATCCTGGTGTGCTCCTCTTTCACCACGCAAGGCGAAGTGATCACCGCGGACTGGGAGTTCGACGACGCCACCAACACACCGGTGGACTACCAAAGCCCCTATTGCGGCAGTGGCTTCGCCAACCCGTTCCTCACCGGCCATGACCACATGGGCAATGCCGATGCGGCGGCCATCATCAACCAAAGCTGCGGGGGCGTGCAACCGACCCTCGAATCCTGGGCCGACATCCGCGACCGCTACGCCTCAGGTTGCTATACTAGTGATGAGCAGGTGTGTTCCACGACCTGCACTTACTGGTGCCTCTCCTTCACGCACGGCATCCCCGTCAGCGAGGACGCCGATGAAATGTCGCTCATCAGCTGCGACAGCGTGACCCAGGCGAACTACCACAATGCGATCATGGGCCAGCTGTACGACCTGGAGGTGGCCGCCCTGCAGACCTACAGCTCCGCCTACACCAGCACCTGCGCCGACCCGGCGAACATCCAGGACGCCCTCACCTACAGCTACAGCCGCAACCAGCACCATTACACCCTCTACTACTACGACCGCGCCGGCAACCTCATCCGCACCGTGCCCCCCGAGGGTGTGGAGCCCTTCGTGGACCCCACCCCGCCCGTGGCCAACTGGCCCACCACCGCCACGGCCCACACCATGCGGACGCACTACGGCCACAACAGCCTGCAGCAACCCGTGCGGCAGGAGACCCCCGATGGCGGTGTCACCCGCTTCGGCTACGACCGCCTGGGCCGCCTGCGCATCAGCCAGAACGCCGAACAGCGCATCGCCAGCCCCGAGCGGTACAGCTACACCCGCTACGACGACCTGGGCCGCGTGGTGGAGGCCGGCGAAAGCCACGAGGTGCCCACCGGCGGCCTCAGCATCCAGGACCTGCTGGACCCCGGCAACGCCAACGCCGCCGCCTTCCTCAGCACCGAGCTCGCCTTCCCCGGCACCCTCGCCGACAAGCACGATGTGGTGCACACCCACTACACCGATCCCGCGCAGGGCATGGCCTACCTGGATGGCACCGCGCCCCGCCACCTGCTGAACCGCGTGGCCTGGACCGAGAGCGATGAGGATGGGCAGCCCTCCACCATGCACGACCGGGTGACCACCCACTACAGCTACGACCCGCACGGCAACGTGGAGTGGCTGGTGCAGGACCTGCCCGTGCTGGGCCGGCACTACGTGCGCTACCACTACGATCTGGTGAGCGGGCGCGTGCTGCAGGTGGACTACAACGAAGGCCGCCTCGATGCCTTCCACCAACGCTACGACTACGACGCGGACGGCCGCATCGTGCACGCCGAGAGCAGCGCGGACGGCCTGCTCTGGGAGCGCGACGCGGAATACAGCTACTACCCGCACGGCCCCCTGAAGCGCACCGAGATCGGCGAGGACCGCCTGCAGGGCGTGGACCACACCTACACCCTGCAGGGCTGGCTGAAGGGCATCAACGACCCGCGCCTGGCCGGCAACGACGCCGGGCAGGACGGTGACGCTGTGGGCCGCGACGCCTTCGGCATGGAGCTGCACTACTTCGCGAACGACTTCACGCGCACGGGATCCGCCTTCGCGCCAACAGCCACCCCGTGGACGGCAGACCTCTACAACGGCAACATCCGCGCCTGGGCCTTCAACACGGAGAAACCGGACAATACGTTCCTGGACCCCCTGGGCTTCGGCTACACCTACGACGTGCTCAACCGCATCCGCCAGGCGGACAGCTACAGCTACGGCACCGGCTGGTCGGCCAACATCAGCAACGAGCACCAGCGCGCCTACACCTTCGACGCCAACGGCAACCTGCAGACCCTGGTACGACACGACGAAGGCGGTGCCTCGGTGGATGAGTTCGACTACGCCTATGCCGCGGGCACCAACCGGCTGACGGAGGTGGAGGACGGCCACCCCGCCGATGGCCAACTGAACGAAGATCCCGCCTCCGCCTACAACGCCAGCGGGCAGCCCCCCCAGGAGAGCGGGCCCCCCCCCGGTGGCTCACCGGAGCACACCGCCATCTCCGGGCCCCCCGCCGGCAAAGTGCGCCAGGTGACCCTGAAGGACGGCCGCACCCTGCGCTTCCTCTATGACGCCGCCGGCCACCGCGTGATGAAGGCCGACCTGGCCCAGCCCGACAACGGCTTCACCGCCCCCCTGGCCCTGGGGGACCGGATCACCACCTACGTGCGCGACGCCCAGGGCAACCTGCTGGCCACCTATAACCGCACCGCCGCCGAGGTGGGCAACCTGGTGGAGGACCGCACCGACCTGGAGGAACAGCCCCTTTACGGCAGCAGCCGCCTGGGTCTGCACACCCCCACCGCCCCCCTTACCGTGCACCTGCA
>OEIV010000369.1_pt1 | contig 25876 bp, 21 predicted proteins | sample 1539231 | NCBI WGS metagenome assembly OEIV01 (sample SAMN03794762, study PRJEB22550) | activated sludge metagenome | feature: wastewater treatment plant; material: activated sludge; isolation source: Wastewater treatment plant of a petroleum refinery complex | place: Argentina: Buenos Aires ... | reverse complement strand
CTGGGCGGCGGGGCCGTCGGCCTCTCGGCGGTCATGGGGGCGGTCATCCAGGGCTGCACCACCATCATCGTCGTGGAGCCGCACGAGAAGCGGCGCAAGCTGGCGCTGGAATTGGGCGCAACTCACGTCATCGACCCAGCTGATGTCCCCGATCTCGCCGCTGCCGTGCGGACGATCGTGCCCATGGGCGTCGATTACGCCTTCGACACGACCGGCATTCCGCCGGTCCTGCAGGCGACGATGCAGGCGCTCGGACCGCATGGCGTCTTCGGCATCGTCGGCATCGCGCCGCCGGGTACGCCGCTGCCGGGCGACCTGATGACGGCGGTCACCTTCGGCCACACGGTCAAGGGGATCATCGAGGGGGACAGCGATCCCGATGTGTTCATTCCCCAGCTCATCGACCTTTACCGCCAGGGCCGCCTGCCGTTCGATCGACTGATCCGGACCTATCCGCTGGCCGAGATCAATCAGGCGATCGCCGACCAGCATCATGGCGACTGCGTCAAGGTGGTGCTGCTGACCTAGACGGCCCTAGTCGGCGATCGCCGGCCCGGCGCAGTCCGCATAGACGGCGCCTGAGGGACTCACGGTGATCGCCGCGCTGCCCGCTCCCTCGATCCCGATGATGAGCCGGGCGTCGCTGCGCGGCTCGACGCTTTCAAGCTCGAGGACGACAGGCCCAGACAGGCTCCCCTGCCGCGCCGCGACGACGCGGTAGGCATGCTGGGCGTCGGGCGTCTCGCCCGAAGAGCCGGCGGGAGCCCGCACGAACACGGGTTCGAGAGGATCGAAGAGATCGATATAGAGCGTATCGGGATTGTCGCCGGCGCACGCTGCGGCGCGGTCCACGCCGGGGCGCAGGCGCTTGAAGCGTATCCCGCTGCCGTCCGCCGAAAAATCGCCGTTGGTGAGCGCATTGGCCGTCTCGAAGGGCAGGGCGAAACGGACGAAATTCGTGTCGCCCCAACGCTCGAAGGCGCCCGGCTGGATCCCTGCGGCCGCGACCAAAAGCCGTCCGTCGACGGCCATGTCCAGCGTCACCGCGCCGCCGTAGCGGCTCGCGACCGGATACATCCCGCCGCCTGCCGCGCGCGGCGGCAGGGCCTGCCAGGCCATGCCGCGTGGCGTCTGAATGCGCACCAGGTCGCGGCCGTAGCCGGTGGAGACGGCGACCTCCCAGTCCTCGCCGGCCACCGTGCCGGTCCAGCGGCCTTCGAAGGCAGCATAGGCCGAGGGGCCGCCCGGCGTCTCGCCACAGGCGGCTGTCAGAAGACCGAACCCGAGCGCAGCGAGGCGGATTGCTGCCGCTATCGTCATCTCCAATCGCGGCCTTTCGCCCGATGTCATAGTCGTTCCCCATTTTGATCATGCCACGGCACGCGCCAGGCCGGTTGACGCGTATCAAGGCGCGGAATTGCACGACTCGCCATGTAAAGCGGATCGCTCCGCTTTGCAGCGAGTGCTGGGTGGTCCGTTCATTTGACGATCAGGTTTGCCATCTATAGTTGGCAGCCGGATCGCAACGCCAGTTGCGCCGCGTCTCGCTTGGCGGGTACGCGGCGTTGTTCCCGTCCGCCGCCGCACGTCGTATCGTGTGGGCGCCATTTGAGGAGAAGTGTAATGCGCCTTAAGACCTTTGCCGCCGCAGCACTCTGCGCCGCGGCTCTGTCGTTCGCTGCGCCTGCCATCGCCGGTTCCGTCGAACTCGACATTACTGGCGCCGACGGCGTGAAGATGACTGGGGATCCAGAAGCCGGAAAGACCAAGTACAATCAGTGTGCCACCTGTCACTCGCTGGAAGCCGGCAAGAACAAGGTCGGCCCGACGCTCTATGGCATCATCGGCCGCGTCGCCGGCACGGTCGAAGGCTACAATTACTCGAAAGCGAACAAGGAGTCGGGCATCACTTGGACCGAGCAGGAGATGTTCGTCTATCTGGAGAACCCCAAGGCCAAGATTCCCGGCACCAAGATGGCCTTCGCCGGCCTGAAGAAGGCCGAGGATCGTGCCAACGTGATCGCCTACATCCAGGAATCGTCCAAGGCGCCCGCCGCAGCGCCCTGATCGGGACTTCGTGCTGAGCGGACGGCGGCGGATCGATCCGCCGCCGTTGCCGATGGCGATGTCCGGCTGGCGGCATCCGATGGGCGTCATGGAACATGGCTCTGGCAGTTTGGCTCTTGCGCCAGTCCGGGCCGGCGTAGCGGGACGGTGGACGCGATGACGACACGCGACGAGCGCAAACTGTTGGCCAGGGCCTGGTTCGAGAGCCTGAGGGACCGCATCATGGCGGCCTTCGAGGAACTCGAGCGCGAGGCGCCGCCCGGCCTGTACGGCGCGGCCCCGGGCGCCTTCGTGCGGACGCCCTGGCAGCGGCCGCGGGCCGCCGATGGCGCCGACCAGGGCGGTGGCGTCATGGGGATGATGCGCGGCCGCGTGTTCGAGAAGGTCGGGGTCCACACCTCCACCGTGTTCGGCAGCTTCCCGCCGGACTTCGCCCAGCAGATCAGGGGCGCCGCCGACGATCCGCGTTTCTGGGCCTCGGGCATCAGCCTGATCGCCCATATGGCCAACCCGAACGTCCCGGCCGTGCACATGAACACCCGGATGATCGTGACGACTCAGTCGTGGTTTGGCGGCGGCGCCGATCTCAACCCGACGCTCAGCGCCCAGCGCACAGCCGATCATCCCGACGCCCGCGCCTTCCATGCGACGATGAAGGCCGCCTGCGACCGCTTCGACCCGGACTGGTACGAGCGCTACGCCAAATGGGCGGAGGAATATTTCTGGCTACCCCATCGCGGTGAGCCACGCGGCGTCGGCGGCATCTTCTATGACCACCACGACAGCGGCGACTGGGATCGCGACTTCGCCTTCACCCAAGCCGTCGGCGAGGCCTTCCTGGAGGCCTTCCCGGCCGTCGTGCGCCGCCACATCGCGGAACCCTGGGACGACCGGCTGCGCGCCGAGCAGGCCCATTGGCGCAGCCGCTATGTCGAATTCAACCTGCTCTACGATCGCGGTACCACCTTCGGCCTGAAAACCGGCGGCAACGTCGACAGCATCCTCTCCTCAATGCCCCCCGTCGCCGAATGGAGATGAATGGGCCGCCAGCTGGCCAATTGACGCATATCAACGTTTTCGGGCGCATCCGGGGCGAAGCGTAGCAGTTCGATGACGGGGGTAAGAATGGTCGCCAAACGGGGTAAGTCCGCCGCACTGCGCAGTGCTTCCGGTGCTGCGGTGTCCGCCAAGCCCGGGCGGATGGGTAAGAAGGCGCGACCCGTCGAATCCGGGGACGTGCCGCCCGATCTCAGCGCCACGGGACTGCAGAGCCATGCCATTTCACGCGCCACGACGCGCGCGCGGGTAGTTCTGGGCTCGACGCTGCGCGAACTGCTCGACCACCATCAAAGGGGCGTACCGCCGGTCAGCGTGATCAGTCAGCTCCAGACGCTGATGGACGGCGCCTCGCTCGACGAGCGCAAGATGTTGCGCAAGCTGCTCGCGAGCGCGACCGAACCAACCGATGGCGGTGGCAACAGGGTCGATCCCGATACCGAGCTCGCGCCGGGGTGGCGGACCGGCAGCTATCCCTATCGCAATCTCCTGTCGCGCAAGTCCTACGAGCAGCAGAAATACCTGCTCCAGGTCGAGTTGCTGAAGCTTCAGGCCTGGGTGAAGACGACCGGACAGCGCGTCGTCGTCCTGTTCGAGGGCCGTGACGCGGCAGGCAAAGGCGGCGCGATCAAGCGCTTCATGGAACATCTCAATCCGCGCGGCGCGCGCGTGGTCGCGCTGGAGAAGCCGAGCGAGGTCGAGCGCGGCCAGTGGTATTTCCAGCGCTATATCCAGCACCTGCCGACGCGCGGCGAAATCGTGATGTTCGACCGGTCTTGGTACAACCGCTCGGGCGTCGAGCGTGTCATGGGGTTTTGCAGCGAGACGGAGTATGATGAGTTTTTGCGCCAGACGCCTGAGTTCGAACGCCAGCTCGTGCGCAGTGGCGTCTATCTTTTCAAGTTCTGGTTTTCGGTGAGCCAGGCCGAACAGCGCCGGCGCTTCAAGGAGCGCAAGCTGCATCCGCTCAAGCAGTGGAAGCTGAGCCCCATCGACATGGCCTCGCTCGACCGCTGGGATGACTACACCCGCGCCAAGGAGGCGATGTTCCTGCATACCGATACATCGGACGCACCCTGGACGGTCATCAAGAGCGACTGCAAGAAGCGGGCGCGGCTCAACGCGATGCGATTCGTTCTCGGCCGGTTGCCTTACGAGAATCGCGATCTGGCGACGATGGGCGCCATCGACCCGTTGATCGTCGGCCGGCCCTCTCTGGTGCCGGGCGTTACCGACGACCAGCTGGCTTCGACCGGCGTCGGCTAGCCCGAGCAGGACAAATTGCTATGCGTCAACGCCGGGCGCCCTGAAACGGGATCGTCTGCCTGCAGTCCGCGACAAAGGGGGAGTGACGATGTCCGACAGCAGTGCAGCGCCTGGCACCTCGGCCGTTGCGACGATTCTCGCGGCCGTCGATCTGGGCGAGGGTGCGGCAACGCGTCTTGAACTCGCCTTCGATCTTGCCGATCGCCTTGGAGCCTCGGTCATCGGCGTTGCGGCCTGCCGGGCTGATCTGCCCTTTTACTTCGACGGCGCGATCGGCATGGCCGATACGATCGCCAACCTCGAACGCCGCGAGGCGGTGCAGCATATCGGCGAGGCCGAGGCGCTGTTCCGCCGGGCCGCCGGCGGCCGAACCAATATCGAGTGGCGCGCGACCGCCACGGCACCGCTCAAGTTCTTCGCCGAGCAGGTCCGGGCCGCCGATCTGGTCGTCGTCGGCGGAACCGGTGGGGCGGAAGCGCCGCTGCTGCCGATGGAGTTGGACCCGGGCGACGAGGTGATGGTCGCCGGACGACCGCTTCTGGTGGTGCCGCCGGGTATCGCCCGTCTCGCCTGCCGCAGCGCGGTCATCGCCTGGAAGGATACGCGCGAGGCACGTCGAGCGGTCAGTGATGCGTTGCCGCTGCTGAAGCTCGCGGCCGATGTCTGCGTGCTGGCGGTGGGGCCGGCGCCGGACGAGGCGGGCGCGAATGACGTCGCCGCCCATCTGAAGCGCCACGGCGTCGCGGCCCGCGTCATGCTCCGTCCATCGCCCACTCACGGTCCCGGGCAGGAAATTCTCGATGTCGCGAAGCAGTGGAACGCTGATCTCATTGTTGCGGGCGCTTACGGGCACAGTCGGCTGCGCGAGTGGGCCTTAGGTGGCGTGACGCGCGACCTTCTGCTGAAGTCGCCCGTTTGCTGCTTGATATCGCACTGACCGGCGCCCCGTCATGACCGCCGCCGCTGCGCCGCTCGTGTGGACCACCGATATCAAGCTCTTCAGCCCTGCGATGCTGCGGCAGTGGACGGTCGCCATGCTGGTGACGGCCCTTGTCATGACGTTGCTGCTCGGCACGATAGCGGCGGCCCAGGACGACTGGGACGCGCTGCCGAGCTTCGCGATCATCGCGGCGGGGGCGGCCGGCGGGCTGTGGCTGCTGGGCCTCGTCATCATGGCCGTCCTGTTTCGCGGCCGGATGCGCGTCCGCTACACGCTAGGCGAAGACGGGCTGCTGCAGGAGACGGTCGACAGCGTGGCCAGAGGTGCGAACCGCGCAGCACTCGTCGTCGGCGTCCTGGCCGGCAAGCCCGGCCTTGCCGGATCGGGCCTCATCGGACGTTTGCGCGAATCCGAGGGCGTCCGTTGGAGCGGCGCATTCCGGGCCGTGCCTCAGCCGACGCGACACATGATCGCTTTGCGAAATAGCTGGCGGACATTGATGTTCGTGCAGTGCACGCCGGCCAACTACGACGAGGTTCTCGCCCGTATTCGCGCGGCGCTCGCCCTGAACGGTGCGGAAGGCCGCGTGAAAGGCGGCTCGCCGCTCCCCTTCTTCATCCTGCACGGGCTGTTGATCCTCCTGGCCTGCGTGCCGCTGTTCGGCCTTTGCGACGCGTACGATCTCGACATCTTCGCACCCATCCTGATCCTCTGCTTCGCCGAAGCGACTCTGTGGCTGATCCCGCTTTTCGGGTGGGTGGTGATCGCGGGCCTCGCCTATCTCGCCTTCATGGTGGCGGCCGACCTGGCGGAGGTTCGGCAATCCATGTTCTCGCCGGGCGAGAGCTATAGCGGTTTCGAATTGCTCGGCGGCGACGACTACACGGTGCTGCTACTTGGCGGACTGGGCGCCGCATATCTCGTCTGGCTCTCGCTGCGCGCGCTCCGCGGCCGGCTCGTGCCACTGCTTGCGCGCGACCAGGGCGACATGGACGGCGGCTAGGCTGCCCCGGCGATGAACCGGACCGAGAGACCATCGGCATCGTGGGCGACGCGGGACTCCACCTCGTAGAGCGTTCTCAGGAGATCGTCCGTCACGGCCTCGGCGGTGGGGCCGTCCGCGATGATCCGCCCGCCGCGCAGGGCGATCACGCGGTCGGCGAAGGGGAGGGCGAGCGCCAGGTCATGCACAGCGGCGATCACCAGATGGCCGGCGTCCGAGAGGCTGCGCAAGCGGCGCATGGCGTCGAGGGCATGACGCGGGTCGAGCCCGGCGGTCGGTTCATCGACCATCAGAACGTCCGGGTCGCCGACCAGCGCCCGGGCGAGCATCGCCCGCGCCAGCTCTCCGCCCGACAGCGTCGTCGCCGGCTGGTCCTTCAGATGCGTCAGGTCGCAGGCCGCCATAGCGAGCGCGACGCGCGCCGCATCGGCCGGGCCGAGCTCGCCGAATGCCGGCAGGACCGGGGTGAGGCCAAGCGCTACCAGCCGCTCCACCGCGATCGGCCACTCGCAGCGTGCGTTCTGCGGCAGATAGGCTCGGCGCCTTGCGAGAGCCTTGAGCGGGATGCGGTTGAGCCCAACGCCGTCCAGAGACACCGCGCCGGCGTCCGGTTTCAGCAGCCCGGCCAGCACCGACACGAAGGTCGACTTGCCGGCGCCATTGGGGCCAATGATTGCGGTGAAGCTGCCGCCGGCGAAGCGCGCCGATGCGCCGTCGAGGATGAGGCGGCCGCCACGGCGCACGCTGACGCTTGCGGCTTCCAGTGCTGTCATGGCGGCCTTCATCGTCTCAGAACTCCGCCCGGAGACCGACAAACGCGGCGCGACCGGGCGCGCGATAGGTGTAGACCTCCTCATAGGTCTCGTCGAACAGGTTTTCGATCCGGGCAAAGAGCCGCACGCCCTCGTTGAGCCTGACATCGCCGCCGGCATTGACCAGCGTGAAGGCCGGCAGCGTCACGCGCGGACCGCCCGTCGACGTGAAGTTGTTGTCCAGCGTTTCGCCGTTGTACCGGACGGTCAGCGTCGCGCTGAACGCGTCACTGGGATCGACATAGGAGAGGTTGAGGCTGCCGATATGCGGCGGACGTCGCACTTCCTCCTGACCGCCCTCCTCGGCGTCGAGCCACGCCCAGGCGGCGTGGACGCGCCAGGCGTCGCCGATCAGCGCTTCGGCCGAGACCTCGACGCCGCGCTGCTTCGACACCGTGTCGCGGTTCGCTGCCGTCGAGATCGGCCAGTTGGAGAAGTCGGTGTAGATCTCGTCTTCGAGGCGGGTATGGAAATATGTCGCTTCCAGCCTCACGCGGCCATCGAGAAACGTCTGCTCGATGCCGGCCTCCCAGCCATGCGAGCGCTCGGCCTTGAGATCGGGGTTGCCGATGAAGCCGTCGGGATCGAAGCCGAACAATTCGTAGAAACCCGGCGCCTTGATGCCGGAGCCGCCGGCCGCATGCAGTCGCGCGCCCGACTCGAAAAGGTAGCTGGCGTGCACACGGTAGGTTGTGGCGTTGCGGAACCGTTCGTTTTCATCATAGCGCATGGCCGCGCCGAACCCGATATGATCGCCGATCGCAAGATCGTACTGGGCGACGAGGCCGGTGTTCTCGATCTGGCGCTCCAGCGCCTGTGCCGGAGAGAGGCCGGGTCCGGAATTCCGGAACTTCTCCCGCTTCCAGTCGATCGCGCCGGTGAGTTTGTGAAAAACGCCCTCCATGCCGAAGCGGTAGGAGCTGACATAGGAGAGCTTCACCCGGTTGCCCTCGTTGCCGCTGTCGCGGGCGCCGCCCGAGAAGCCGTCGCGCGAGGCGTCCATGCTCTGGAGTGTCAGGCTGTGGCTCCAGGCACCCTCCATCAGATCGAGGTTCGCGCCGACGAGTCCGTAGAGCTGCTCGATCGCCGAACTGTCGTCGCTGTCGATGACATAGCCATAAGTCGGACTGCCCCAGGCGAAGTCCTGGTCGTTCACGTCTGCCTCGGCCTTCAAATAGCGGGCGATCGCGCGGAGCTTGAGATTTGGCGACAGCTCATAGACCAGACGGCCCGAGAGCGCTGTGTTTTCCGCACCCAGATCGCGGCTGCCGAAGCGAGAATTGGGCGTCCCATCGGTGCGGCGATGGCCGGCGCTGATCACATAGTCGAGCGCGCCGTCCGCGCCCGCGATGCGCAGGGCGCCTTCGGTGGTGCCGAACGAGCCGGCCTCGATGCGACCGCGAGCACCGGGCGCCTCAGTACCGGAGACCGTCAGGTAGTTGATCACGCCCCCGATCGCGTCGGAGCCATACAAAGCGCTCTGCTGGCCACGCAGCACCTCGATGCGCGCCACGTCGTCGGCGATGAGGGCGGAGAAATCGAACTCGCCCTGGAAGGGATCGCTGGCCTCTAGCCCATCGATCAGGACAAGCGTGTGATTACTCTCCGAGCCACGTAGGCGGACTTGGGTCTGCCCACCTACGCCGCCGAGGCGGCTCACCGAGATGCCTGGCACGTCGCGCAGGACATCCGAAACGGTGCGGGTCTGGCGCAAGCGCAGATCGAGCGGCTGAAGCAGCGTGACCGAGCCGCCGAGCTGGGCGCGCGTGAGTCCGCCCGGAGCGCGGCTGGCGGTGACGACGATTTCCTCGGCGCTGGATGCGGCGGCGAGGGCAGCTAGAGACATAGTGACAAGAGCCGCGGCGAGCGCGGCGTATGAGACAGAGTAACGCACTGGAAATCCCCCAGATGGGCGTCGAGCGACCTGGCGAAGGGCCTGCGTGCGAAGCTCCCGCACGTCCGACGCGTCCGGACGGACGGACGCCATCGCGCCCGCCGGACCCGGTCGATGCGGCCCTCCGCCGCTTCTGCGTCGCTCAGACGGAATCCCGCGCCACGGGCTCACCTGGCCCACGGCAAAGAGCGACACGCATCGGCCGGTCTCCTGGCTCGCGGGTCACTGCGCGATGCGCGCCTTCCCAGATCCCTTGCGGCATCCAGTGGCTGCGATCCGGAACGCCGGATCACGATGCGCATCGCACTCACCGCTCACAGTTGCAGGGACAGCTGCAGATTTGGGGCGAACCCCGCGCTGCATTCCCGTAGAGCCCTCGCGGGCGCCGGTGCGATAGTCGAAGGCCTGTTACCGGACCTTCAACGCACCCGATACAGCAGATGATCGCATCGGCCAAGTTATCCCAGACGTAAGCTTCCTCCTGCTTGCGTCCGGACAAGGTCTTGCCCCTAATCGCCGCGAACGAATGCAGGTGGGGTGCGGCATGAGGATGGTGAAGCACGGCGTAAAGGCGGTTCTCGCAACTATCCTGCTTTCACTTGGTCTTGCTGCACCGGCTGCGGCCGACGACTGGAGCGTCGTGGCCGAGGACCACTCCGTCGCCGAGGGGTCGCCTGTCAGTGAGAAAGTCTGGACCGCCGCGCGCCCGCCCGGTGGTGCATTCGACAAAGTCAGCCTGCATCGTTATCGCGCGGCGGGAGAGCCGGTCGCGACGCTGCTCTATCTGCCCGGCACCAACATGAACGGCGCGCTCGCGCTGACCGACGAAGCGCACAATCTCTGGCTCTTTCTCGCAGCGCGCGGCGTGGAGGTCTTCGCCCTCGACTACCGCACGCATGCCGTCCCGGCCGACGCCTCGCCCGACGCGCTGGCGGCGATGAAAGACTGGGACAGCGCCGTCTTCGTCGACGACATTCGCGCTGCTGCCGCCAAGGCGCGCGCCGAGAGCGGCCGCGCGAAACTCTTCGTCGCCGGGTTCAGCCGGGGCGCCTTCCTCGCCTATGCCTATGCCAATATCGAACCGGAAGCGGTCGCCGGCCTCGTCATTCTCGACGGCCCGTTCAAGGCCTATGCGCCCAAGGAGCGCGTCGACCGGGCGGCGGCGGTCGCGGCGCTGGCGGCCTCGGGCGAGTGGGCGAGCGATGTCGGCGGCTCGCGCGGCTGGGAGGCGCGCCAGCAATTGATGCGGGCGGTGATCGCCGATCCGAACGGGCCGGCGAGCGACCCCGCGTTCAAGACCATCGGCGCGCAGCTCGCCCATGTCTTGCAGACGGCCTGGGGACCGGGGGCGCTCGCCAACCCCGAAGGCGGCGCTTCCGACCCCGCGGTGCTCGCCCGGCTGCTCGTCGGCTATGACCGCTACTACCCGGCGGTGCAGGACATCGACGGCAAGGCGATATCGTCCGAGGCCGACGCGCCAGATACCGCGCTCGACGACCGCTGGGGCAGGCTGGAGATCCCGGTTCTGCTCTTCGCCAATACCGGCATGGGGGCGGAGTGGGTGCTGACGGCGCTCTATTCGGCGGCCCATGCAGGCTCGAAGGACGTGACCTTCGCGGTGTTGGAAGGCTATGGCCATCTCGACGTGCTGGTCGGCGAGCGGGCCGCTGCCGACGTCTTCGATCCGACGCTCGCCTGGATCAGGGCGCGGGCGCAGTAATTCGGTTTACAGCCGGGCTGGGTTGCCCGACCATCGGCGACGCGGCACTTCGGGTATGCAGGAACGATGACAGCGCTGGCGGTTGATCCAAGAGACGAGGACAGGCTGAGGACACTGATCGATGGCCGCGAGGCGGAGTTGATCGCGCTGACGCAGGACCTTATCCGAATCCCCACGGTAAACCCGCCGGGCGATGCCTATGTGCCGTGCGCGGAACTCATCGGCACGCGCCTTGCCCGTCGCGGCTTCGAGGTCAGCTATGTGCGTGCCGAAGGTACGCCCGGCGACAGCGACCGTTACCCCCGCGTCAACGTGATCGCCCGCCGCGAGGGCAAGCGTCCCGGTCCGACGGTCCACTTCAACAGCCACATCGACGTGGTGGAGGCTGGCGGCGGGTGGAGCGTCGATCCATTCGCAGCGGTGGTGAAGGGCGGCCGCGTCTATGGTCGCGGCGCCTGCGACATGAAGGGCGGGCTCGCCGCTTCCATCGTAGCGGTTGAGGCGCTGATCGACTCCGGCCTCGACCTGCCGGGCGCGATCGAGATTTCGGGCACGGTGGACGAGGAATCCGGCGGCTTCGGCGGCGTCGCCTATCTCGCCGAGCGTGGCTGGTTCTCCAAGCCCCGCGTCGACCACGTCATCATCCCCGAACCGCTGAACGTCGACCGGGTCTGCATCGGTCATCGCGGCGTCTGGTGGGCCGAGATCAAGACCAAGGGCCGCATCGCGCACGGCTCCATGCCGTTCCTCGGCGACAGCGCGGTGCGCCACATGGGGGCCGTGCTGGAGCGCATGGAGCGCGACCTCTATCCGGCGCTGAAGCGCAAGACGACGGCGATGCCGGTGGTGCCGGAAGGCGCGAGGGAATCGACGCTCAACATCAACTCGCTGCATGGTGGCCAGGCCGAGCGCGACGACGGCGGGCTGCCCAGCCCGGTCGTCGCGGATTCCTGCCGCATGATCATCGACCGCCGTTTCCTCATCGAGGAGGACATCGCCGACGTGAAGGGCGAGATGCGCGATCTGCTCAATGGCCTCGCCCGCGAGCGCGCCGGCTTCGCCTACGAACTGCGCGATCTCTTCGAAGTCATTCCCTCGATGACCGATCCCGAAGCGCCGGTCGCCCAGGCGGCAGCCCGGGCGATCCGTCGCGTGCTGAAGCGCGAGCCCGCCTTCATCTGCTCGCCCGGCAGCTACGACCAGAAGCATATCGACCGGATCGGCCGCCTCAAGGACTGCATCGCCTACGGCCCCGGCATTCTCGATCTCGCCCACCAGCCGGACGAGTATGTCGAGATCGACGCCATGGTGCAGTCTGCCAACGTAATGGCGCTGGCAGCGCGGGACTTGCTGCTCGGCCGCTCATGAACGCCATTCGCCGTCTTGCGGCGCTGCTTGCCTGCACCCTCGCGCTCTCCGCTTGCGGCGAACCGCAGGCACGGGCAAACGACGTGCGGCTCGGCATCGCGCTGGAACCGCCCAATCTGGACCCGACCTCGGGCGCGGCGGCGGCGACCGACGAGATCGTCTATGCCAACGTCTTCGAAGGCCTGACCCGTGTCGGCGCGCATGGCGAGGTCCTGCCCGCCCTTGCCGAACGCTGGGACGTCTCGCCGGACCGGCTGACCTATACCTTCCACCTCCATCCCGGCGCGCACTTCCACGACGGCACGACTTTCGATGCGTCCGACGTCAAGTACTCGCTCGATCGCGCTCGGGCGGCGGACTCGACCAACGCCCAGAAGGGCCTTTTCGAACCCATCGCCTCTGTCGATGTCGTCGATCCGCTGACCGTGAAGGTCACACTGAGCCGCCCGGCGGGCGACTTCCTCTTCAACATGGGCTGGGGCGATGCGGTCATCGTCGCACCAGAGAGCGCCGCAACCAACGCCGTAAAGCCCATCGGCACCGGGCCGTTCCGCTTCTCGCGCTGGCTGCGCGGCACCCAGATCGAACTCGTTCGCAACCCGGACTACTGGGGCCCGCCCGCCCGGCTCGATGCGGCGACTTTCGTCGTCATCTCCGACCCCGCAGCCGCCTACGCCGCGCTGTTGGCGGGCGACATCGATAGCTTCCCGAACTTCCCCGCCGTCGAGCTTCTGCCCCAGATCGAAGGCGATCCGCGCTTCGCCATCGTCATCGGCACGACCGAGGGCGAGACGATCCTCGCCATCAACAACACCCGTAAGCCGTTCGACGATCTGCGCGTGCGCCAGGCAATCGCCCACGCCATCGATCGCAAGGCGCTGATCCTCGGCGCGTCGGAAGGCTATGGCGTGCCCATCGGCAGTCATTTCCCGCCGCACGACCCGGCTTATGTCGATCTCACCGGCACCTATCCCTATGACATCGCCGCCGGCCGCCGCCTGCTTGCTGAGGCCGGGTTCCCCGACGGCTTCAAGGCGACGATGAAACTGCCGCCCGTCGCCTATGCCCGGCGCGGCGGCGAGATCCTCGCCCAGCAGCTCAAGGTCATCGGCATCGACGTCTCGATCGAGAATGTCGAGTGGGCGCAGTGGCTCGATCAGGTCTTCGCCAATGGCGATTTCGACCTGACCATTGTCTCCCACACCGAGCCGCGCGACATCGCCATATACGCCCGCGACGACTACTACTTCCGCTACGCCAAACCGGCCTTCAAGGCGCTGATGGCCGAGCTGGACCTCGCCGGCGACGATGCGGTACGGCGGCCCGTTCTCCAGGCGGCACAGCGGATGCTGGCCGAAGACGCGGTCAACGGCTTCCTCTTCCAGTTGCCCAAGGTCGGCGTCTGGAACGCAAGGCTGATGGGACAGTGGGCCAATGCGCCGGTTCAGGCGAACGACCTCACTGGCGTCTATTGGCAGGAGCCGTGACGATGGTGCGCTTTCTTGCCGGCCGGGCGCTGGCGCTCGTCATCACGCTGCTCGCCGCGACGCTCGTCGTCTTCCTCGTGCTGAACGTCGTGCCTGGCGATCCGGCGGCTTACATGATGGGTCTCGGCGGCGATCCGGCCGCGCTCGCCGAACTGCGCCGTGAGTTGGGCCTCGATCTTCCCGTTTGGCAGCGCTATTTCGCCTGGGCTGGCGGCCTTGCCATGGGCGACTTCGGCGTCAGTTACACCTACCGCGTACCGGTCGGCGACCTGATCCTGGAACGCATGCGCGTCACGCTGCCGCTGACGCTGATGGCGATGGCGCTCTCCACCGCACTCGCCATTCCGCTGGCGCTCTTCGCCGCGGGACGACGGGGTCGGGCGGCGGACGCCGCAGTGTCGGGCCTTGCCCAGGTGGGCCTCGCAATTCCCAATTTCTGGCTGGCGATCCTCCTGGTCTTCGTCTTCTCCACGACGCTGAAGCTCTTCTCGGCAGGCGGGTTTCCGGGGTGGGAGGCCGGCGTCTGGCCGGCCCTCAAGGCGCTCGTCCTGCCCGCCGTCGCGCTGGCGTTGCCGCAGGCGGCGGTGCTGACCCGCGTCGCGCGCGGTGCGCTGATCGAGACGATGGGCGAGGACTATATCCGCACCGCCCGCGCCAAAGGCCTCAGCGAGCGCCGCGCCTTGCGCGATCATGCGCTGCGCAACGCAATGATCCCGGTGCTGACCATTCTCGGTCTGCAGTTCACCTTCCTGCTGGCCGGCGGCATCATCATCGAGAACGTCTTCTATCTCCCCGGCCTCGGCCGTCTGGTCTTTCAGGCGATTGCCCAGCGCGATCTCGTCGTCGTGCAGGGCGTGGTGATCGTCCTCGTGTTCGCGGCGGTGCTGGTGACGCTCGCCGTGGACGCCGCCTATGCGCTCGCCGATCCGCGCGTCGGGAAGGGGCGGCGATGAAGCGGTCCTCCGCCAGCCTCGCCATCGGCCTCGCGTTCACCGCGTTGATCCTCGCGGCGGCAGGCCTGTCGCTCGTCTGGACGCCCTATGACGCCGAACTCATTCTCGTCGAGCAGCGGCTGATGCCGCCTTCGGCCGCGCACTGGTTCGGCACCGACCAGATGGGCCGCGACGTCCTTTCGATGATCCTCGGCGGCGCACGCAACTCGATCGCCGTCGCTCTGGTTGCGGCAGGTATCGGCCTCGGCGCAGGCGTCCCGCTCGGCCTTTTCGCGGCGGCGCAGGGCGGGATCGTCGATGAGATCGTCATGCGCTCCAATGACCTCATCTTCGCCTTCCCGGCGCTGCTGCTCGCCATCCTCATCACCGCGATCGCCGGACCCGGCGCGATCAACGCCATCGTTGCCATCGGTATCTTCAACATTCCCGTCTTCGCCCGCCTGGCGCGCGGCGGCGCGCTGACGCTCTGGCCGCGCGACTTCGTGCGGGCGGCGCGGGTGGCCGGAAAGGGACGGTTGCGGATATCGCTGGAGCACATCCTGCCCAATATCGCGGGCGTGCTGATCGTGCAGGGCACGATCCAGTTCTCGCTCGGCGTGCTGGCGGAGGCGGGCCTCTCGTATGTCGGCCTCGGTGCCCAGCCTCCGGCCCCGAGCTGGGGGCGGATGCTGGCCGAGAGCCAGACTTATTTCGCGCTCGCGCCCTGGCTGGCGCTTGCGCCGGGGCTCGCCATAGTGACGACGGTTCTCGGCCTCAACATGCTGGGCGACGGGCTGCGCGACCTTCTCGACCCGCGCATTCGGCGGGAGCGCGCGACATGACGCTGCTCGCCATCGACCGCCTCTCGCTCGCCATCGGCGGCAAGCTGATCCTCAGATCGGTATCGCTCACCGTCGCGCCGGGCGAAATCCTCGGTCTCGTCGGCGAATCCGGCTCGGGCAAGTCGATGACGCTGAACGCGATCATGCGCCTCGGGCCACCCGGCACGCGGACCGAGGGCGCGATCCGCTTCGAGGGCGCCGACCTTCTTGCCGGCCCAGAGCGCGCGATGGAATCCGTCCGTGGACGGAAGATCGGCATGGTCTTCCAGGAGCCCATGACGGCGCTCAATCCGGTGCAGACGATCGGCCGCCAGGTCGCTGAGTGCTTCCGCCTGCATCTTGGCTTCGGCGCGCGCGAGGCGCTGGCCGAAGCGGCCGAGCGGCTGCGGCGCGCCGGCCTGCCGCCGGAAATTGTCCCGCTCGACCGCTACCCGCACCAATTGTCGGGCGGCCAGCGCCAGCGCGTCGTCGTCGCCATCGCCGCCGCCTTGGGGCCGAAGCTGATCCTCGCCGACGAGCCGACGACGGCGCTCGATGCGACCGCCCGGGGCGGCATCATCGACCTTCTCGCCGGTCTCGCCCGGCGCGAGGGCGCGGGGCTCGTCTTCGTCACCCACGATCTCGCGTCGATCGCCGGCATCGCCGACCGCATCGCCTTCATGAAGGATGGCGAGGTGGTGGAGGAAGGCTCGGCCCCGTCCATCTTCCGCAGCCTCCGCCACCCTTACGCACAATCGCTGCTCGCTGCCTCGGCCCTGCCGCCGATCGCGCCGGACGAAGCCGCGGGCGGGACGGAGCCGATCGTCGAGGCGCTGGATGTGTCCGTCGTCTATGGCGTCGGCGTGCGCGCGGTCGACGGCGTCTCGTTGACCCTCATGTCGGGCGAAAGCCTGGCCATTGTCGGTGAGTCCGGCTCGGGCAAGTCGACCCTGGCGCGGTCCGTTCTGGGTCTGGAACCGCTCGCCGCCGGGACAGTGCGGATCGCCGGTACCGATATCCACCGGGCTAGCGGCGGCGCGCTGCGGGCCGCGCGCGCCGCGATCCAGGCGGTTTTCCAGGACCCCTATGGGAGCCTCAACCCGCGTCACCGGATCGAGCGCATCGTCGCCGAGCCGCTGCATTTGCTGGGGCGCATCGCCCCGGCGGAGCGTAGGGCCCGCATCGCCAGGGCGCTCGCCGATGTCGGCCTGCCGCCGGACGGCGCCCGGCGCTATCCGCACGAATTCTCCGGCGGTCAGCGCCAGCGCATCGCCATCGCCCGCGCCCTGATCTCCGAACCCAAGGTCATCGTGCTGGACGAGGCGGTCTCGGCGCTGGACGTGACGACGCGGGCGCAGATCGTCGCGCTGCTGCGCGATCTGTCGCGCCGCAGCGGGCTTGCCTATCTCTTCATCACGCACGATCTGGACGCGGCGCGCGCCGTCGCCAACCGGGTCGTGGTCATGCGACGCGGCCGCGTGGTCGAAGAGGGCAGAACCGCCGCCGTTCTGGCGCAGCCGCACGACCCCTATACGAAGGAACTGATCGCCGCCGCGCCGGACCTCGAGACCGTGCTGGCGGCGCGTGAAGTGGAGGCGAGGACGAGATGAGTGGGACGCAGCCTCTGGGCGATCTCCTGATCGGCGGCGTCTGGCGGCGCGCCTCGGCGACGCTGCCGGCCGAAAATCCCTCGACCGGCGCGGTCGAGGGCGAGATCGCGCGCGGCACGGCCGCCGACATAGACGAGGCGGTCGCCGCCGCCAGATCCGCGCTGGCCGGCGACTGGGGGCGTCTCGATGCCACCGAGCGTGGCCGCGTCCTGACGCGCATCGGCGAAGCGGTGCGCGCGAGGGCCGAGGATCTGGCGCTCATCGAGGCGGCCGATGTCGGCAAGCCGCTGCGTCAGGCGCGCGCCGACGCGCTGGCCCTTGCCCGCTATTGCGAATTCTATGGCGGTGCGGCCGACAAGCTGATGGGCGAGACCATCCCCTATCGCACCGGCTACACCGTCTACACGCTGCGCGAACCGCATGGCGTTACCGGCCACATCGTGCCTTGGAACTACCCGATGCAGATCGTCGGCCGCTCGGTCGGCGCGGCGCTCGCCATGGGCAATTCGGCGGTCTTGAAACCGGCCGAGGATGCCTCGCGTTCGGCCCTCGCCTTCGCGGCGATCGCGGTCGAGGCGGGGCTGCCCGCCGGGGCGCTCAATGTCGTGCCCGGCCTCGGGGCGGAGGCGGGGGCGGCGCTGACTGCCCATCCGGGCATCGATCACATCTCCTTCACCGGCTCCTACGCGGTCGGCTGCGCGGTGCAGGCGGCGGCGGCACGCCGCGCCGCGCCGGTCACGCTGGAGCTTGGCGGCAAGTCGCCGCAGATCGTCTTCGACGACGCCGACATCGCCCGCGCGCTGCCCTTCCTCGCCGACGCCGGTTTGCAGAACGCCGGCCAGACCTGTTCGGCCTCTTCGCGCATTCTCGTGCAGCGCGGCGTCTATGACGAGGTCGTGGAGCGCCTCGCGACCCGCTATCGCGGCCTCGTCGCGGGTCCGGCGATGGCCGACCGCGATCTCGGGCCGCTGATCTCGGCCAAGCAGAAGGCGACGGTCTTGTCCTTCATCGCCCGCGCCCGCGCCGACGCCCTCGCTATCGCCGCCGAAGGCCGCATCGCCGAGGACTCGCCCGCCGCCGGCCACTATGTCGTGCCGCTGCTCTTCGCCGGCGTCGATCCTTGCCACCTGCTGGCGCAGGACGAGATCTTCGGCCCCGTGCAGGTGGTCATTCCCTTCCACGACGAGGACGAGGCTCTCGCCATCGCCAACGGCACGCCCTATGGCCTGGTGGCGGGGGTATGGACGCGCGACGGGGCGCGCCAGATGCGCCTCGCCCGCGCGCTGAAGGCCGGGCAGGTCTTCCTCAACAACTACGGCGCGGGCGGTGGCGTGGAGCTGCCCTTCGGCGGCGTCGGGCGGTCGGGTCACGGCCGCGAGAAGGGTTTCGAGGCGCTCTACGGCTTCTCCACGCTGAAGACCGTGGCGGCCTGGCACGGATGAGGATCGCATGAGACTTCAGGGCAAACGGGCCATCGTCACCGGCGGCGCATCGGGTTTCGGCGCGGGCATCGCGCGCGCCTTCGCGGCCGCGGGCGCGCGCGTAGCCATCGCCGACCTGAACGGCCCGGCGGCCGAGGCGCTGGCGCACGAGATCGGCGGCGGCGCGATCGCCGTCGCGACCGACGTCTCGCGCGGCGACAGCGTCGCGGCCATGGCGTCGTCGGCGATCACGGCGTTCGGCGGCGTCGACATCCTCGTCAACAATGCCGGGATCGGCCATGTGCCGCAGGCGTTGGAAGATCTGCCGGAGGAGAGCTTCGACCGCATCCTCGCGGTCAACGCCAAGTCGGTCTATCTCACCGCCCGCGCTTTGGTCCCGGGCATGAAGAAGGCGGGGCGGGGGGCGATCCTCAACATCGCCTCGACTGGCGGCGTCAGCCCCCGGCCGCGCCTCACCTGGTACAACGCCTCCAAGGGCTGGATGATCACCGCGACGCGGGCGATGGCGGTCGAGCTCGCGCCCTTCGGCGTGCGCGTCAACGCGTTGAACCCGGTCGCCGGCGAAACCCCGCTGCTCGCCACCTTCATGGGCGAGGACACGCCCGAGATTCGCGCGAAGTTCCTGGCGAGCATTCCGCTCGGCCGCTTCTCGACGCCGCAGGACATGGGCGCGGCGGCGCTCTTCCTGTGCAGCGACGAGGCCTCGATGATCACCGGCGTGGCGCTCGAGGTCGATGGCGGGCGCTGCATCTGACCTTGACGTAACCTGAGGCACAATTGCCACGCCCGCACCGAATGGCGCGCGGCGGGTGAAGTCCGCTTGAACCTTAGGTTTAGGCGTAGCCTGATGAAAGGCGGGGAAGAAACGCCGACAAAGGGACCGGCTTGACGAGCTCCTTCGCTCACCAGGGGAACCCAGACATGCGCCTTCACAGACTGCTCATCGCCACGTTGCTCGCCGGAAGCGCGCTGTCCGTCCTGGCCCGTGCGCAGGAAGCGCCGCCCGCCACGCCTGAGGGGAACGAGGAAGTGGTCGTCACCGCCCAGCGCCGCGCCCAGAAGGCGCAGGATGTCGGCATCGCGCTTACCCCGGTGACCGGCGAGACGCTCAGCGAGCGCGGCATCACGACGGTGAACGGGCTGGAGAACATCACGCCCAGCCTCGAAATAGAGAACCAGTTCGGCTCCGGCCAGGTCGCCTTCACGATCCGCGGCATCGGCTTCCGCGACTACGCGACCAACAACACCTCGACCGTCGGCCTCTATGTCGACGACGTCGCCTACACGCTGCCTGTCCTTAGCCAGGGCGTCCTCTTCGACATCGACCGCGTCGAGGTCCTGCGCGGGCCACAGGGCACGCTCTACGGCCGCAACTCGACCGGCGGCGCGATCAACGTCATCACCCGCAAGCCGACCGAGGAAACCGAAGCCGGCTTCGTCGCCGAATATGGCCGCTTCAGCGCCTTCCGCGCCGAGGCCTATGCCGGCGGCAAGCTCGGCGAGGGCGTCACGGCGCGCCTGTCGGTGGCGACCGAGCAGGGCGGCGCCTGGCAAGTCAACCGCGAGACCGGCGTCGATCTCGGCGACGCCGACAAGACGGCCGGCCGCCTGCAGGTCGAGATCGCCTCGCCCGACGACAAGGTCAGCCTGCTGCTCAACCTGCACGGCCACACCGATCAGGGCGACGGCATCGGCAAGAAGCTCTTCACCGACTTTCCCGGCTCCTTCGCCGCCGCCCCGGCGCTGGCCCATCAGGGCCGTGAGACGAGCTGGGGCACGTCGGCCACCTATGCCGGCATCATCGGCATCCAGCCGGACTCCAAGCCCTTCCGCGACAACGAAGGCTGGGGCTTCAGCGCCACCTTCAGCGCCGATCTGGGCTTTGCGGACCTCACCTATATCGGCGCCTTCGAGCACCTCGATCGCCGCGAATACAACGACTATGACGGCCTGACGGAAGGTTATGCCGACGTCTATTTCGTCAGCGATGTTTCGGTGCAGAGCCACGAGGTGCGCCTCGCTTCGGCCGATGAGGGGCCGTTTAACTGGGTCGGCGGCATCTACTACGCGAACGAGAATCTGGACGAGCTTTACACCTCCGGCTTCAACGGCAGCTTCGGGCCGGCCTTCTCGGTGCTCTGGGTGCCCTACAAGCAGGAAGTCGAGACGCTTGGCATCTTCGCGCAGGGCGACTACGCCGTGAACGACAAGGTCAGGATCGTCGCCGGCTTGCGTTGGGAGAGCGAGGACCGCGACCTGCGCGACGCGGCGACCTACGCCATCGGCTTCCCCGGCCTCAACTTCGCCAACGGCACGGTCGACGGCACGCTCGAAAGCCGCAGCACCTCGTTCGACGAGATGAGCGGCAAGGTTGCGCTCGAATACCGGCCCGACGAGAACCTGCTGACCTATTTCAGCATCAGCCGGGGCATCAAGTCGGGCGGCTTCACCGCCTACAATACCTTCAACCCCGCCGGCCTCGATCCGTTCCTGCCCGAAAAGCTCTGGGCCTACGAGGCCGGCTTCAAGGCCGACTTCGCCGACGATACGGTCCGCCTCAACGGCGCGATCTTCTACTACGACTACAAGGACCAGCAGGTTCAGTCGGCCGCCTGGGTCGCCCCGGCAGGCCCCGGCTCGCCGGCCCTCGTGGGCAAGATCGTCAATGCGCCCAAGAGCGAGGTCTATGGCGGCGAGCTCGAACTGATCTGGCGCGCCACGCCGGAGCTGACGATCACCCAGTCGCTCGGCTGGAAGCAGGGCACGTTCCAGGAATTCCTGGATGCCGACTTCCTCGTTCCCTTCGGCACCATCGACCGGGCTGGGCAGGACATCGGTTTCCCCGAACTCTCCTATGGCGGCTCGATCGCCTACGAGAACCAGACGACCGCCGGCTTCAGCTATGCCGCTTCGATCGGCTACTCCTATCACGACACGCGCAGCTTCCCGCTGCTCGGGTCGCTGTTCGACATCGACTCCTACTGGCTGGTCGATGCGAACCTGGTCTTCCGTCCCGACAACACGCCGTGGGAGTTCGGCCTGTGGGGCCGCAACATCTTCGACGCCGAGTACGACGAGACGCGCAACACCTTCAATTCGGGCGCGGGCGACAATTTCTCCGTACCCGGACAGCCCGCGACCTATGGTGTCCGCATCGGCGCTCATTTCTGATCGCGCTGCCATCTCATCGGGAAAGGCCGGCTTCGCGCCGGCCTTTTCGTTTCACTTCAGCGCGGCGAGAATGGCGGCGGTCGTCTCGTGCGGGCGTTCCAGCATGATCTGGTGACCGGTGTCCGACAGCACCTCGAAGCTTGCGTTGGGCAGCGCCTTCGCCAGCGCCTCGCCGGCCGCAGGCGGCGTCAGCCGGTCGCTCGCGCCGGCGATGATGCGCACGGGAAGGGCGATCTCCCCCAGTCGCGCAAGATCCAGCGGCGCGATCTGGCGCATCAGCGATTGCATCATGAAGAGGCTGTTCGCCTTGGTGACCTCCTGCTCGTAGGCGACGAGGGCCGGATCGGCGCCCTTGTCCCAGGCGAGCTTGGCGAAGCCCGCCGCCAGCCAAGGCCGGATCAGCCGCAGCACGAAGACCGGCCACGAGACGATTGGCCCTGTAGGATTGAAATTGGCGGGCGGCGTGGCGCCCAGCAACACCGCACCGATCGCCGTGTTGGCGAGTTCGGGGCGCGCGGCGAGCAGCGCCGCCAGCGTCAGCCGCGTGCCGTAGGAATGGGCGACCAGAAGATTGCGCGCCGTGCCGAAGCGTTCCAGCAACGCCACATAGTCGTCGGCGAAGGCCGATCCGGCATAGGTTGCCGCGATCTTCGGAGCCGGGCTCTCGCCATGCCCCGGAAAGTCCCAGGCGACGACACGAAGCCCGGCCGCCGTCAGCGCCAGCCATTGATGGCGCCACTGGTTCTTGTTGCCGCCGGAGCCATGGCAAAGAAAAACCGTGGTGTCGCCCGGCGCCTCGTGCACGGCGACGGACAGCGTGCGTCCGGGGCGCAGCTCGACGGTCGTGCCGGCGAAAACGCGGCGGTTCGGGGCGAGAGCGTTCATGATCGGCTTCCGGATGACGGCAACGGGCAGAGCGTCGCCCAAAGGACGGCGAATTGGAACTGCCGCGCGCGGGCGGCTATAGACGGTCGTGCATCGACCAGCATCGGACCCTCGCAGTGACCCAGTTCCGGCCCGGCCCGCTCAATCTCATTACCGATGTCAGCGGCCTCAAGGTCGGCCACGCGACCGACGAGCATGCGGGCTCCGGCGTCACGGCGCTTCTCTGCGACGGCTTCTGGGCGGCCGCCGCCGATCCGCGTGGCGGTGGACCGGGCACCCGCGAGACGGACACGCTCTCAGCCGAAAACCTCAATGCCCGCGCCCACGCCATCGTGCTGGCAGGCGGCTCGGTCTATGGCCTTGCCGCCGCGGACGGCGCGGTGACGGCGCTGGCCGGGCAGGGCAGGGGATTGCGCCTGCGCCCCGGCTCGCCGCCCATTCCCATCGTGCCCGCCGCCGTGCTGCACGATCTGGGCAATCCCGGCGACAAGAACTGGGGCGACGATCCGCCCTATCGCCGTCTCGGCGCCGCGGCGGTCGCGGCGGCCGCTGAGGATTTCGCGCTCGGCTCGGTCGGCGCGGGACGCGGCGCGATGGCGGGGCTCGCCAAGGGCGGCATCGGTTCCGCCTCGCTCGATCTCGGCGGCGGGTTGATGGCCGGGGCGCTGGTCGCCGCCAATCCCATCGGCAGCACCTACATGGCGGACGGCCGCACCTTCTGGGCCTGGCCGTTCGAGATCGACGGCGAGTTCGGCGGCGCACGCCCCGCCGCCGACATCGTCGCCGCCGTCGATCCGGTCCCCGACGCCTCGCGCCTTTCGCAGTTCGGCCGCCTCGCGCCCGGCGCCAACACGACGCTTGGCGTCGTCGCCGTGAACGCCGATCTGACGCCGGCCGAGTGCAAGCGCATCGCCATCATGGCGCAGGATGGCTTCGCGCGCGCCATCCGTCCTATCCACACGCCGTTCGACGGCGACATCGTCTTCGCGCTCGCTGCCGGGCGTGTTGCTGTGGGCGAAGGGCCGGAGCGCACGGTCGCCATCGCCCGCCTCGGCGCGGCGGCGGCTGACTGCATGGCGCGAGCCGTCGCCCGCGCCATCCATGCCGCCGCGTCAACCGCCTGACGGCTTGCGCGGCGGTCGCCGCGGTGCTGGTCTTGCCAGCGAAAGAACAAGCGGAGGAAGCCTCATGACCATCTCGTTCGACAGCGATTTCACGATGACCATCGGCGGTCAGGGCGTCGCCGGCGCGTCGTCGTTCGACGTTCTCAATCCGGCCACCGAGCAGCCGATCGCCAAGGCGCCGGACTGCTCGCGCGAGCAGCTCGATCAGGCGGTCGCGTCGGCGCGCAAGGCCTTCCCCGGATGGGCGGCAACCCCTTTTGCCGAGCGGCAGAAGCTGGTGACGGCGATGGCCGGCGTGCTTTTCGCCAATGCCGAGCCGCTCAAGCGCCTGCTCACCGCCGAGCAAGGCAAGACGCTCGAAGCCGCCGGGGCGGACGTGATGGGCGGCGGCTTCTGGCTGCAGCAGACTGCGACCCTCACCCTGCCCGAAACCGTCAACGAGGACAGCGAGACTCGCCGCAGCATCACGCGCCACGTTCCGCTCGGCGTCGTCGGGGCGATCGCGCCGTGGAACTTCCCGGTCCTCCTCGCCTGCTTCAAACTCGGACCCGCGCTGCTCGCCGGCAACACGGTGGTTCTGAAACCCTCGCCTTTCACGCCGCTCACCACGCTCAAGGTGGGCGAACTCCTGCGCGGCGTGCTGCCGCCGGGCGTCCTCAACGTCGTCTCGGGCGGCGACGCGCTCGGCCCCTGGATGACCTCGCATCCCGGCATCGACAAGATCAGCTTCACCGGCTCGACGCAGACCGGCCGCAAGGTCATGGCCAGCGCCTCGGATAGCCTCAAGCGCGTGACGCTGGAACTGGGCGGCAACGACGCCGCCATCGTCCTGCCCGACGTCGATGTGAACAAGGTGGCGCAGGAACTGTTCTGGGCGGCCTTCGGCAATTCCGGTCAGATCTGCATCGCCACCAAGCGCATGTATGTTCACAAGGACGTCTACGAGCCGCTGAAGACGGCGCTGGTGGACTACGCCAGGAGCGTGAAGGTCGGCGACGGCGCGCAGCAGGGGACCCAGCTCGGACCGATCCAGAACCGCCCGCAATACCAGCGCGTCGTCAGCCTGATCCAGGACGCCAAGGACAAGGGCTATTCGTTCCTCATGGGCGGCCTGCCCGACGAGCAGAAGGGCTATTTCGTCCCCATCACCATTCTCGACAATCCGCCGGAGGATTCGCGCATCGTCCAGGAGGAGCAGTTCGGTCCCGTGCTGCCGCTGCTCAAGTTCGATGATGTGGACGAGGCCGTCACCCGCGCCAATGCCAGCGACTACGGTCTCGGCGCATCGGTCTGGTCGGGGGATGCGGAAAAGGCGCTGGCGATCGGCCAGCGGCTCCAGGCCGGAACCGTCTGGATCAACGAGACGCAGCACCTCTCTCCGCTCGCTCCCTTCGCCGGCCACAAGCAGTCCGGCGCGGGCGCCGAGAACGGCCTTGAGGGTCTGCTGGAATACACCGCCACGCAGACGATCACGGTAAAGAAGCCAGCTGCGGTCGCCTGACGCGGCGTTAGGAGGGGCGATTGCCAGGCCGGCGATCGCCCTTGCAGCCTGGAGAGGGATGGTCGAAGAAGACGCATGTCCCACGACCTGCCGCTGGCGCCCGAACCGATTTCCACGCAGGCCTTGCGCGGCCTCGCTCTGCGTTGCCCGAAATGCGGGCAGGGCAGGCTCTTTCGCGCCTATCTGAAACCGGTGGAATCCTGCGCTTCTTGCGGCGAAACCTATGGCCATATCCGTGCCGATGACGGCCCGGCCTGGCTCACCATCCTCGTCGTCGGGCACATCGTCATCTCGCTTGTGCTGGCGTTCGAACCCCAACTCGACTGGCCGGAGTGGGCCTCGATGCTGGCGTGGTCGGGTCTGTCGCTGGCCATGATCCTGGCGCTTCTGCCATCGGCCAAGGGCCTCTTCATCACGCTGATCTGGCGCTCGAAAGGCCCGGGTTCCGAACGCGAGACTTGACCCTTACGGCAGTCTTTACCCCGGCCGGCGCGGGGGGATAGCTTGCGCCCCACGAATTTAAAGACCGTCAGAGGGACGACAGGCATGGCTGAGGCATGGATCATCGACGCGGTGCGCACGCCCCGCGGCATCGGCAAGGTTGGCAAGGGCGCGCTGGCGGACATCCATCCGCAGCAACTCGGCGCGACCGTTCTCAAGGCGCTCGCCGAGCGCAACAACATCAAGACTCACGAAGTCGACGACGTCATCTGGGGCACCTCCTCGCAGCGCGGCAAGCAGGGCGGCGACCTCGGCCGCATGTCGGCGCTCGACGCC
>OEIV010000368.1_pt1 | contig 25896 bp, 23 predicted proteins | sample 1539231 | NCBI WGS metagenome assembly OEIV01 (sample SAMN03794762, study PRJEB22550) | activated sludge metagenome | feature: wastewater treatment plant; material: activated sludge; isolation source: Wastewater treatment plant of a petroleum refinery complex | place: Argentina: Buenos Aires ... | reverse complement strand
AGACAATGATGGGAAGGGTAATTTTGTGACAGCACCCGATGAAGAACATTTTGTGCTTATTTTTCTTAAAAATGTAGATGGTAGATCGATGGCTTTAAAAGCTGCGATGAGCGATTACAATTTACTTAAAAACAATATGCAGGAATATACCACTGCATTGAATTTGTTGACTGCTCAACAAGGTATATTAACCATTCAGAAATTTACCAATGCATTTTTTGCAAAAAAATATTTAAACGAACTGAATAAAGAAACCCTCATCTTTTCTCAACTCAAAAAGTATGAATATGATACAGCCATCATAACAGTTGTAAATTATGGTGAATTGCTCAAAAGCCGGGATATATTGGGTTATATGAAGTTTTATAAAAAGAATTATAAATAGGTTTTACATACAAACCTTTATATTTTGTCAAATGAATCGGTATTAAATGTTACTTTATTTTACATCTGTATGAATACTTGAAAAACCTTTTTTCATTCCTTTTATTTGAACAATAAACAATATGATTAAAGCCATTAATATCAAAGGCCACAACTTCAACAATGCAATTACAATAAAGGAAATACCATGCCATCCATCTTGCAACGACTTGTAGGCTTTTATAAAAAATGGGGTACTGATCGATTGCGGGGCGAGTGTCATTTGTTTGGTTTGGTAACTAAGTCCATTAAAATGAATGTCAAACCATAGATGCTTTGTTTGATAATTTAATTTAGCAAAATCTGTCGTTCTTTTAATCAATGTTTCTTTAGATGGAATTGAAGTATTGGATGCGTTTTTGTTTTTAGTGTTTACTGTTGATCCATTCGCATCAAGTAACATCAAATTTTTCTTTTCATGAATATCTTCAGTGACATCATTTTCATCTAATAAAAAATGATCTATATCTCCATCCATCGCTAAAACTTCTGATATAAAACGATCGCTTTGCGCAAAGGGAATTTTTACTTTCATCATACCTGTGGGATGTATATTCGTAATAAGGATATTGGAGTCAAGGGTATGTTGCACTTCATCTGCAAATTGTTTTTCATGATCAATTTCATAATGATATACATGGCCGTCTAATTGATTAACAAGGGTTTGAAAATGTTGAATTGATTCTTCTACTTTGTTGACATTTAATCGGATCTCGGCTGTTTTAATAATGATCCTTTCATTGCCCAATGTGGTGTCGGGTAATGGTGATGCATTACTTTCAAGCATGCTTGCTTCTGATATATTAGGGTTATTGTTGCAGGCATTTATCATCAGCATGCCTAATAACATGAGAACGATTATTTGATTTTTAGATTTCATGTGTATATATTTTATCATTAATCCATTTTGAATCAATATTGTAACCTATAAGCTCTGTTAAAGAAAATGGAAATCAATTAGCTTTAAATATCAATACCTGTGTCCTGAAAATTTTAAACCTTTCAAACCCTATTATCCTATTTGATGTTTAAATATCTTACATTTGTAAAAAGAATAAAACTAAAAAATATGAAAACCTTTTTAACAGCAATCTTATTATTTGCCACTACATGTTTGTCATTTGCACAAACTAATCACAAAAATCATAAAGTAAAATACGGGAGAAACATTATCAGTTTTATGCCTGTTTATGCCATCACCAATAATTATGTTGGTATTGGTGGTTCGTATGAAATATTAGCAAATGATTATATTGGTATCAGGGTGCCTGTAATGGCTGCAATCAATACCAACTATGTAAACGTAGGTTTGGAAATGAAATTATATCCTGCCCGCAATACGGGTCCTGCCAAATACGCGATAGCTCCGATGATTACTTACGGTACCGGATCTGAAAGAATGAATGATTACGTTTGGGATTATCAATTAAATCAATATGTTTATGATAATTCAAAATATGATCGTTCACATTTTGGGTTTTTATTAAACCAAACCTTTAATTTTACTATTATGCAAAACTTCTTCATCGGCATGGATGGCGGATTAGGAATTAATTATTACGACAATACCCGTTGGAATAATAATAATGGACCAAATAATCATCAATCAAACAACAATAATTCCAATATTACTTTCCTAGCACAATTTCATGTAATGATGGGTTGTAGATTTTAGTTCGCGTAGTTTTTCTCTATAATAATTTCGCTACTTTCTATTTGTGCTGCTAAGGCAGGGTGTTTTTTCTTGATAGATAGGTAGAAGTACAATATAGCAGGAAATAGCTGTTTGGTTTCCATTTCTATTTGTTGCGCAAGGGTTTCAAGCAAAGGTGTTTGCTGATTAAAATGCTTTTTTATAATCGTCAATAAGGCATTGTAATCAATGGTATCGTCAATGGTATGAACATGAAGATCATTTATACCCACTTTGCATTGTACAATGAAATGATTCCCTAATAGATGTTCTTCAGGATATAATCCATGATATGCTATCAGTTGAATATTATTTAAAGCAATGTATAAAATGTAAAAACGATTTAATAGAAAAGACTATGGATTAACTGTAAGGTTTTTGGTTGCTTCGAAATCATTGACAAATTCGTCGTTTGAAACAAACAATTTAAAAGTAAAAACCCCAGAGGTTGTAGGAATAAAATAAGCATAGTCACCATAGCTAATTGTGCCATCAGGTAATAGCCAACGTTGTTTGGTATATCTTTTTGAACAATTGTCTACCCGAATAGTATCTGTGAGTTTGTATGAAACTTTATTTGAACATATTTCAGCAAATGGCTCGCCTTTTTTGTCACAAGCAAATAAAAAGAGGGCCAATCCTATTAAGATAAAAAAGTATTTCATGTTGTCGTCAGATGTTTAAAGATTGTACAAATATAATTTTTTAAATTTTAAAGTACTTGTTTTCGTACATAAATATTTATTCAAGATAGGATTCTTCAAAATCAATGCCCAATTCAGCCAATTCCTTTAAAACAGGTTTGTAAACATCTTTCATAATAGGAATTTGCACACCTACTAAATTTTTGATTTTCCCTGTTAAAAACAACTTTGTAAAAATAGCCATGGGGAGTCCTACTGTTTTGGCCATGGCTGTATACGTTTTATCTTCTCCGGTTACAATTAAAGTACTGCTTAATTTAGCATCCAGGTTTCGTCTTCCATACACAAATTCATGATGCATTACGATCATATCTATATCTGAAGCTTCCATTTTCCATTTTTCCTCAATCACAGCCTGTAATATTTGGGCAGAAGTAGCAGGGGTTAAAACTTGTATTTTTTCTTCATCAAAAAGGCCTAACCACGCAATTAAGTCTGTTGCAATCGACTGTTTTCCTGCAATATGTGCAATACGTTCCTGAGGCGTATTTCCTTCAATGTGTTTAGTGGCATCCATAAACCATTGATAATAAGTCATCAGATCTGTTGGGTAAATGGTTTCATGTTGGGTTAGACCCAGATTAACAATTACATGCCAGCCAATACAAAAATCAGCATGTCTAAAAGTGGCTCGCAACATAGTTTTTACATGCTCAAGTCCATACAATGACTTGTAGTTTAAACTATCTCTATTGGCATAAGCGACTAATTTGCCTAATTTAGGAACACTTACATTTTCTACATCATTAAAAAGTTGTTGATAAGGGATATGTTTTTCAAAACCGCTAAGTAAAAAATCAGCCCCTGATTTGCCTGCATTTAAAATGTTATTGGCATTCCATGATATTTTATAATGCCATGGATTATTATCACTCACAGGAGAAACCAATCCGCCACAATAGGATTTAAAGGAATAAATGTCTCCCCCTAATCTTTCTACTTCATGTATAATTTTCATGGCGCTCATGTGGTCAATGCCAGGATCAAGGCCAATTTCGTTCATAAAGAGTAAGCCCTTATTTCTTGCTTCTATATGTAATTGTTTTATTTCGTCAGAAACATAAGATGCGGTCACAAGATTTTTATTCATTTCTAAACAATCCTGAGCAACGATGATATGTAAAGCAGGGGGGAGCAATGAGATGACAATATTAGCATTGGCAATATGTCTTTTTCTATTGGCTTCTTCATGAATGTCAATTTGCGTGGCAGTGCCAAATGAATGATTGGCAATGCGCTCTAAGGCCGCATTGATATTTGAATCAGCCACTGTTACCTGCCAGAAGTATTTTGATGAACACTCTAAAAGGTATTTAATCAAGTAAGAAGATGATTTGCCTGCCCCAAAAACTAAAATATTTGTCATTTGATAAATTTAAAAATAATATTGTACCTTTGCAAAGGTATAAATCTTAATATATTTAGAATGAAAAAAAATACATTCAAGTTTGTGTTCGTTGCATTTGCATTTGCAATCTTATTTTCTTCTTGTGCAACTAAGAAAAAATATGGTTGTCCTGAACATATTTCTATTCAAAAGTTACTTGGTTTATAAAAGTAATGAACTGGATATCGCTGACTACCGCTGATCAAATTTAACATATTGAATCTGATCGAATGAATCAATTCATTGTTATATTTAAACATAGTACTAGGTGCTCAATTAGTTCTATGATACTTCATAGACTGGAGCGAGAACAATCTCCTGACAATATAGATTTTTATTTCCTCGATTTAATCAAATACCGAGAACTTTCTCACGCAATAGCTGCTCAATTTGATGTGCAACATGAATCGCCTCAAATCCTTTTAATTAAAAATGGCAAATGCATTTATAATGAAAGTCATAATGGCATAAGCTTGCAAGCATTGATTGCAGAAGCATCATAATAATCATTATAGATAAATAGCTGGGTACTGATAAATACAGCTAATGCCAAATGTATTTAATAAGTAGTTTGAAAATTTCAGTATAATGCCCCCACACACAAATTATTTAAGCTAATTACCATTGTACTGTCTTTAATGTGAGGTTGGTAAAATACCCATTTCTAAAATGAGTTTTGAATTCAAGTATGGATCGAATAAGTTTTATCGTCCTTTCACTTTTGTACACCCGAGTTTATAAAAAAGGGGGCCTAGTATAAATCTACATTAAACGATTTGTAATTGATCAACACATTTGAAATGGCATCGCAATCACCATTTCCATAGTTTAAGGTACGTAATGCTTTACCTTGAGGTTGCATTTCAATTTTTCCTTTTGTGATATATCTACAAGCTACTTCTTTATAAAGAGGCTCTGTAATATTCATTGAATAATATTGTTTGTTACCATTGATGCCATTTCCTGTACCTTGAAGTTCATAAACATCATCACCCCAAACAGGTGTATTTTGGCCTTGAATCCAGGTTCTTAAACGTTCAGCATTCCAATAAACGGTATCAGCACCAAGGGTTGTAACAATTTTGCCTGCAGTTTCAATTTCGAAATATTTTTGACCTACTAAATTTAATCCTTTACTTTTCACTATACTAGTTCCTGAAACATTCATATCGTTTACATAATAGTTATCAAATTGTATGGTTAAAATATTTGCAGTGTCAGTATAACGTTGTGTGTAAGTAGCTAGTATACGTCCTCTGCGATTTCTACCATCATTGCATAAACAGTCTACAGCACCAAAATCAATGGTAATGCTACGTGGAGAGCTTAGGGTATCGTGTATAATACTAGCGCAATAACCGGTTGTTTTATAATTTGCTAATAATTCGCCTGTATTTTTTGTTGCGGCATCATCCACAATGGCAAGTGCATTGTCGTAAATAAACTCGCCCAGAACAGCTTCTTTAACGATTTCTATATCTGTATCTCGTTCTCTTACACAAGCACTAAATACAAATAAAGTAACTAAGGTTGTTAATACGATAACAATGCTGGTTTTATTAATTCTCATAAATAATGTTCTTACTAAAAATCGAATAAAAGTAATATAAAAGGATTAAAAAGGTATTATTTTTTTGAAAAAAAACATTTTTTTTCAAAAAAAGCGAAAAACAATCCAATTTTAAGAACTGTTTTTCGCCAATTTAGAACAATTAAAAATTTTAATGATAGGTGCTGATTATTTTAAAGTAATGGTATAAGTATTGCCATTGATCAACACGGTAGCGGTATTATCGCAATTGCCATTACCAAAGTCAATCGTGCGAAGCAATTTACCTGCAGGTTGTAATTCCATTTTTCCGGCAGTAAACCATTTGCAGCCTAATTCTTTTACTAATGGAAGGATTATATTCATGGTAAAATTGCCATTTTTATTTTGACCGCTGCCATTGCCTGTGATTTCATAGATATCGTCGGTCCAGGTTTGCGTATTTTCACCTTGTATCCAGGTTCTTGTTCGGTTCGAATTCCAGACTATAGAATCTGTTAGGTTTGATTTGATGATTTTTCCAGCCACTACAATACTAAAATAGGATTGGTTGGAAGCATTTAACCCCATATTGGTTACCGTTTTAGTTCCCATGATTTGATTGTCGTTTACAAAATAATTGTCAAAACCAATGGTATGAACACTTCCAGCTATTTTATATTTACCAGTATAGCTTACTAATATTTTTCCTCTACGATCTCTGCCATCATTACACATACAATTTGTAGGACCAAAGTCAATGGTAATGGTTCGTGGGGTAGTGGTGGTGTCATGGGTAACCGTTGCACAATTGCTTGCCGTTTTATAGCTGCCTAAGTTGTCACCTGTATTTAAATTAGAAGCTTCATCAGCAATGTTTAAAGCGTCGTTGTAACTAAATTCTGCCAATGCATTGTCATTTGACATTTCGGTTTCATTGTCCTGGTTTTTGTCTCGATTACGATTACAAGAAATGGTGAAAATTGAAGTCGCTAACAAAGTAGCAAATAATACTGTTTTAATTGAATGGTATTTCATGATGTTTTTTATTTTTATGCATCCTAAGACCGCTTGTTTAACTAAAAGTTTAAAGTATTTGTAAATTAATTTATAAACCAATTTGTAGAATTATTTATGATTAGCTTTGCGTCCTTTAAAATTAAGAAAGCGATTATTGGATTTGAATATGAAAAAAAGAGTAGCCATATATGGAAGTACCGGTTCAATTGGTACTCAGGCATTAGAAGTAATTGAAGCGCACCCCGATTTGTTTGAATTAGAAATATTGACTGCACATAGCAATGCCGATTTGTTGATACAACAAGCAAAAAAACACAAACCAAATATTGTTATCATCAGCGATGAATCAAAATACCAGCAAGTGAATGAGGCTTTGTCTTCTGAACATATTAAAGTATTTGCAGGTGAAAAATCATTGATTGAAATGGCTGCCAGTGATAATTATGATATATTATTGGCTGCAATTGTTGGGTTTGCGGGCTTGTCGTCTACCATTGCTGCTTTGCAACAGGGTAAAACAGTGGCTTTAGCCAACAAAGAAACTTTGGTTGTAGCAGGTGATATTGTAAGTGAATTAGTAAAAAAACATCATGCCAGTTTAATTCCAGTGGATAGTGAACACTCTGCTATTTTTCAATGTATAGTGGGAGAAGCTGAAAATGCAGTTGAAAAAATTGTTTTGACAGCCTCCGGAGGTCCTTTTTTAGGTAAAAAGCCAAATTACCTTATTAATGTGAAGAAAGACCATGCCTTGCAACATCCTAATTGGACGATGGGAGCTAAAATTACGATTGACTCAGCTAGTTTGATGAACAAAGGGTTGGAAATGATTGAAGCCAAATGGCTTTTTGGTTTGCAAAATGAACAAATTGAAGTGATCGTGCATTCTCAATCTATCATACATTCTATGGTACAATTTATTGATGGCAGCATGAAAGCACAGATGGGATTACCCGATATGAAATTGCCTATTCAATATGCTTTGGCCTTTCCCCATCGTATTCAAAACGATTTTAAACGCTTTGAGTTTAAAAATTTTCCGTCCCTCACTTTTGAGGTGGCAGATACAAAAACTTTCCGTAATCTTGCACTCGCAAAAGAAGCTATGTTGATGGGTGGAAATGCGCCCTGTGTGTTAAATGCAGCGAATGAAGTAGTGGTGGATGCATTTTTAAAAAACAAGGTAGGATTTTTAGAAATGAGTGATATTATTGAAAGTTGTCTTGAAAAGGTTTCATTTATTGAAAAACCAACATTGCACGACTATATCATGTGTAACACAGAAACACGCAATTTGGCTTCTTCTTTTATTAAATAAAAAATTATGATGCAATTATTAGCAATAGACTGGTCGGTTGTTGGCGTTAAAGCTGGACAATTGATTTTAGCGTTAAGTATTTTAGTGATCTTACATGAGTTTGGCCATTATATTACAGCCCGATGGTTTGGGTGTCGTGTAGAAAAATTTTATTTATTTTTTGATCCTTGGTTTTCACTTTTCAAAAAGAAAGTAGGCGATACAGAGTATGGGGTAGGTTGGTTACCCCTTGGTGGTTATGTAAAAATTTCAGGTATGATCGACGAAAGCATGGACAAAGAGTCTATGAAATTACCACCTCAACCTTGGGAATTTAGAAGCAAACCCGCCTGGCAACGATTGATTATCATGCTTGGAGGTATTATCATGAATGTCATTGTAGCGGTTGTGATCTATGCGATGGTATTGTTTACCTGGGGCGATAAAAAAATACCTGGAGATTCAATAAAATATGGGATAGCAGTAACAGATAGTACTTTGTACAAAATGGGTTTAAGAAACGGCGATAAAATATTGTCTATTGACGGTCATAAAGTGAGTGATTTTGAACATTTACTAAAAAGCATTTTGTTATCAGAAAATGTGATTACCATTGAAAGAAACCAACAAGTACAGGATTTAAAAGTTCCGATTGATTTGTTGGGTCAATTGATTGAAAATAAAAAGAAAGGAAGAATTTCATTGATAGAACCCCGTAAACCATCTATGGTTTTTTATGTACCTGACACCTCAGATGCGTATAAAGGAGGCCTGAGAAAAAATGACAAAATCATTGAAATTGACAATACGCCTATTGTATATCATGATGATATTATCAGTGTGTTAAAAGACAAAGCCAATCAATCGGTACAAGTAAAAGTCAACCGTAATGATTCGATTATCGGCTTAGCATTAAAAATTAATGCCGAATCTAAAATTGGTTTTGTACCTTATGGTTATGATTACTTTCAGATGGATAGCCTTGGTTGGTTAAAAATGGTGATAACCAAATACTCATTTGTTGAATCTATACCTGCTGCTGTATCGAAAGCTAAAGGGGATTTAAATTTTTATGTTGCTCAGTTTAAAAAAATGGGGAATTACAAAACGGGAGCCTACAAAGGGATGGGTGGCTTTAAAGGCATCGCCAATGCCTTTCCGGGTGAATGGAATTGGGAATCTTTTTGGAGTATGACTGCCTTTTTATCGATCGTATTGGCCTTTATGAATTTATTACCCATACCTGCCTTAGATGGTGGACATGTTATGTTTACCTTGTATGAAATGATTACTCGACGCAAGCCCAATGAAAAATTTCTTGAATATGCTCAAATGGCCGGAATGATATTATTGTTGTTGCTTATGCTTTATGCAAACGGGAACGACTGGTTTGGTTGGGGTAAATAAGGACTGCTGATTGATGCTTATGTTTACTTTTAAAAAGCATTTCATTGATATTTAAATGCTCATCATTTATCTAAAGCATTCATTATGATTTTCTCTTTTTTAAAATAAGACTATCCGCTGGATAAGTGTTTTTTAATAGATCCATTTGAGCTTTAGCCCAATTGATTAAAATCGTTCGCTGATTGTCTGTAAGATTTGCTTCTTTGTGCAATCCAAGATAAGTATAAGAGGCCAATGGCATTTCTTTTTCTTCCAGCATTTCAATGGTTTCTTCAAACTTATGATTTTGACGCGCTATAGATAAATGTGTGAATTCAGAAAAATTTAAATGTTCTTTTCCTTCAACCACATGTTCATTTAAAAACCATGCAGAAGGCTGTATTTCAGCATACCATGGATAAACAGTTTTGTTGCTATGGCAATCATAACAAGCGTTTTTTAATAGGGTATTGACTTCGTCTGGAATGGTATATTTTTTGGAAAGATGGTAGGTATTGTTGTCAGAAACATTTTTTGCGGGTCTAACAAATTGAATGGCTATAAAAATGAGTAATAATCCAATAAAAATTTTCTTGAGCATCTTGTGAAGTATTTTAATTGGTTGAAATTACAAATAATATTTTTCAACTGCATGGTTTTTATTTTTTAAAGTTTAACCTTAAACCATTTTTAAAAAAAACTACCCCAAAATGTTTATAGTTTTACTTCCCTTTAATTCTGCTATTTTCACTATCTGCACCAGATTTTCGGTCTCGTTGACGCTCTACCTGATTGCTACCAAAACGATAAGAAACATTGAGTCGCAATTGTCGACTTTCATAATTACCGTTGGCATCTACATATAAGCCTGAGAAATTACTAATAGCATACCATCGTTGGGTTTTAAACACGTCTGACAAGCTCAACTTTACCGTCAATTTCTTTTTCATAAATGTTTTCTGCATTCCGAGGTCTAAGCTGCCCATTGGTTTTAATTTGAAAGTACCGCCCCAATAGTTTGGACCACTATACCAACCTGATATATTGACTGAAAAATCATTGGGTAAAGTGAATGTATTGTCAGCATAAAAGGTATAGGTATAATACTGATTGCTTAATTTTCTACCTTCAAAATCAGCTTGTAACTGATTGTAGTTTGCATTGATGTTAGCCATAACCATCCACCATTTTTTAACCGGTACTGGAAATGAAATATTAATACCTGCTATATCCATTGTGGCAAAGTTTTTTTGGGTAACATATGTACGCGAAAACTCAGTGGTATCGGTGGTTTGCATAAACATATCCCGCACATGACTATAGCTTAACGAAGTAGTAAAGTATTGCATAAATGTGTGTGTCAGATCAAGTGTATTGGTGTATTGTGGACGTAGAAAAGCATTTCCTTTTTCGTAGGTAAGTTCGTCTAACTTAATTTCAAAGGGATTTAAATCTTGATAGTTTGGTCGGTCTATACGTCTGCTATAAGTAATTCCTAATTGGTGTTTAGCATTGATGGTATAAGAAAACCCTGCACTTGGAAAGAAATTTAAATATTCGCGTTCTACGGTGTCGTCATTTTGTGGGGTAGCACTGCTGAGCATCCCTTTTGAATGGGTATGTTCGGCTCTAATACCCATTTGTATCGAAAGTTTATCGAATGCTCTGGAAAAGTTGAGATAGGCAGCATTGACATTTTCCTTATATAAAAATCGATTTGTTCTATTCACATTTAAAGTATCCAGATTATTGATTACATCATAAAATTGAAAATCATTGTCTGTATTTACCAGAGCTGATTTGATACCAACCCCAAGTTTACCTTTCATTAAATTTTGTTCATAATCGGCCTTTCCAGAGTAGATGTGTATATTGTTTGCTGTATTGCTTTTGTAAATAGCTTCACTTGTTACGGCTGTTTCATCTTGATTCCAGTAAAAATTGGGCTGATAGCTTCTGCCTTTACTACTGAAATTGCCATAATCCACATCAATGTTTAATGAATGTCCACTTGTATCTTCAAATTTATAATTTAAGTTGGCGTTTCCATTTTTACGAGTGATTGGGATTTTATTAGTAGCCTTCATCACCTGATTGTAAGGTGCGTTTGCAGGGCCTATGAGTGTTTTGCTTTCGCTGTTAAAATCGCCCGTACTTGACATGCCATTGACCATAATACCAATCACATTTTTTGCATTGAGATAATAATCTACACCAGCCTTTAGGGAATGATTGATGCCATCGCTGACATTTTTTGATTTGAAGTTGTAGGTATAGTTATTTTGCGTTCGATCAAAATTTTGGAAGTTGAAATCTTTGCCATTATTTAAGCTGTAATTACCAAAAACATTCACTTTTTTACTTCGGTTATTCAGGCTCAGTCCAAGGTTTTGCTTAAAGTATTTTCCTTGTGCTATTCCAAGGTTGACATTTCCATTGGTGCCAAATTTTTTGTTCTTTTTCAACTTAATATTAATGATACCTGCATTACCTGACGCATCATATTTCGCTGATGGGTTTGCAATCAGTTCGATGCTTTCTATATTATTTGATTGCATGTTTTTCAACATGGCGGCAAGGTCTTTATTATCCATATAGGTTGGCTTCCCATCAATATAAATCAGTACATTGTTTTTTCCACGCATTTCTACATTGTCATCTTTGTCTACCCGCACACCAGGGCATTTGCGAAGCAATTCAAGTGCATTGGTACCTGAAGCATTGATACTTTGTTCTACATTAAAAACAGTTTTATCGGCTTTTACTTCAATCATTGGTTTTTTTGCCAATACCTTTACTTCTTTCAAAGCCATTTCACTTACGCTTAAAGCAATGTTGTGTATTACATCTGCATCATTGATTACGATCACTGGAGAATAATATTTTTTATATCCAATATTGGTAGAACTAATGATATATTCTCCATTGGCAACTTCGTCAAACTGATATTCTCCTTTGTCATTGCTTACATCGCCTTTTACAAGACTTGAATCCTGACTTTTCAGGAGTAGAACACTCACAAAAGAAGCTGGTTTTTTATCTTTATCTGTTACCACACCTGCAATATGGTGAGGCGTTCCAATGGCTATGAAAGAGGACAATGTCATGACTGTAAAAAGCCCTAAGAAAAAAGTATAAGGTTTCAAATGATTTCTATTTTGAAGCGAAAGTATACTCCGTATGCAAACTATATTAATGGCTTTCCATGAATGGAAAAAAATAAATGTCCATTGGCAAATTTTGATATTTTTTTAGTTACAAAATGAATGAATAATGTTGCTTGGAATAAATTTAGTTTATTGGCTTTGAATATTTCATTGAAGGTAATAGTTCATGCAATGTTGATCCTGTAACGCCCTTTCAAACTTGTCTAAGATAAAAAATTCGTTTATTTGTATTTACTGTAGAAGGGTAGTTTGGAGCAAAGGGACCTATTAATGCAATGCAAGTTGAGTACTTTGAAAGTATAAACTTTCAGTGTGTATTTTTTAAATTTAATTTATGCAAAGAGAAAATTTCGTATCATTAGGTAAGTGAGGTTTGGCAGAGAGGATTGTCAACTTTTATCTTTGATTATTTGTTTACTTATTCTTATGTAAAAATAATTTTAAAAAACTTTTTTATATAGACAACACATTAAAAATTGACCAATTGTTATTCGTTTAAGTGCAATATGCGTTGATAGTAAACCGATATTTTTCAAACAACATCCTAAATACATTTTGTATAAGTTGTCAAAGTCAAATGTGAATAAATGAATCTGTTTGCTTAGATTATCTGGATAGGGATGTTTTATATTTAGTAAAAAAACATTCTATCCCTATCATCTTATTTTCATACCTAAACACCTATTTTACCTTCACCATTTATTTGTTTATTAAAACAATAAACGGTCTCGAATTTTGACAAAATCTCATTTCTCCAAAGATGAATAATTCACTATTTTAAAAATAATCTTAAGGGCAAATTTTCAAATTCCATATTTAAATACTAACTTTAAATCATAATTCAGAAGATATGTTTGAAACTTCCAAGCCTATGTTAGGCATTGACTTAAACAATACCGTAAAATCGAAAATTGCTTATATTGATGATGTGCCTTACTCACTCATTCCTGGCGAAACAATCCTGTCTTTTGTCAGACGAAACTTAGGTGGCGATTTAGTGCCTACCTTATGTGATGCACCCAACTTAGATCCATTTGGAAGCTGTCGTGTTTGTAGTGTGGATGTGGCATTGGTGCAAAATGGAAAAGCCAAAGCCATGGCTTCATGCCATACACCCGTTATGGAAAATGCCTATATTTATCCAACAAGCAAACGAATTCAAAAGCTTAGAAAAAATATCATCGAGTTGGTATTGACCGATCATCCGCTTGATTGTTTAACCTGTGAAGTCAATAATAATTGTGAACTTCAACATGTGGCAGCCCAGGTGGGTGTTCGCGATGTGCGTTACCCCGATGGTAAAACGCATCTCGATCGAAAAAAAGATTTGAGCCATCCTTACATGACAAGTGATATGAGTAAATGCATCAACTGTTTTAGATGTGTGCGTGCCTGCGATGAAGTACAAGGTCAATTTGTATTGAGCATGGCAGGTCGTGGGTTTGATAGTCATATTGTAAAAGGAACCGAACAAACATTTTTTGAAAGTGATTGTGTGAGCTGTGGTGCATGTGCACAAGCTTGTCCCACAAGTGCCATCAGCGATGTGTTTGAAAGCAAAAGCATTGTAGCCAAGGAAAAAACACGTACTGTATGTACTTATTGTGGTGTCGGTTGCAATCTGGAAGTAGCCACCATCAATGGCGCTATCAAAAGCATTCAAGCACCTTATGATGCAGCAGTGAATGCAGGCCATACTTGCTTAAAAGGACGTTATGCCTTCCAGTTTTATAATCATCCGGAAAGATTACGTACCCCACTCATCAAAAAAGAGGGAGAATTTGTAACAGCTACATGGGAAGAAGCTTATGACTTTATTGCTGATAAACTCAATGAGGTAAAAGCCAAGTATGGGGCGGATGCCATTGGCGGTATCTCATCTGCACGTTGTACCAATGAAGAGAATTATTTAATGCAGAAATTTATCCGTACCGTCATTGGAACCAATAATATTGATAGTTGTGCTCGGGTTTGTCATTCACCTACTGCATTAGGTATGCAACGAACTTTTGGCACAGGAGCTGCCACCAACTCAGTGATTGATATACAATATACTGATTGTATCATGGTGATTGGTGCTAACCCCACCGATGGTCATCCTGTGACAGGGGCTAAACTTAAACAGTTTGCGATGAAAGGTAAACCGTCTATAGTGATTGACCCACGCAGAACTGAAATGGCTAATTATGCAACTTATCACTTGCAATTAAAACCAGGTACCAATGTGGCTTTACTCAATATGATGTTGTATTACATCATACAAGAGCAATTAGAAGATCAATCATTTATTGAATCCAGAACTGCTGGCTATGAAGATTTTAAACAACATGTACTCGCCTTCGATATCAACGAATTAGAAGCAATCACAGGGGTTGATAAAGCATTGGTGCGTCAAGCAGCTATTGCATATGCAACTGCTCCCAATGCCATGAGTTTTCATGGTTTGGGTGTTACTGAACATTCACAGGGAACGTTTACCGTAATGTTGATAGCTGATTTGGCAATGATCACAGGTAATATAGGTAGAAGAGGGGTAGGGGTAAATCCTTTACGTGGACAAAATAATGTACAAGGTGCTGCAGATATGGGTTGTCAACCACATCAAGGTGCTGGCTATTATGATGTGACTAATCCGGAATATCATGCTAAATATGAATCCTTTTATGGTGTATCATTGCCCAATTATATTGGGTTGAAAATACCTCAAATGTATGATGCTGCCATAGATGGAAAATTTAAAGCGTTGTGGTTGATGGGTGAAGACAATGTACAAACAGACCCCAATACCAATAAAGTAAAAGAGGCCTTGAATAAACTTGATTTGTTGGTGGTGCAGGAATTGTTTATGACCGAAACGGCTAAGATGGCCCATGTAATATTACCAGCAGCGTCATTTTTAGAAAAAAGCGGCACTTTTACCAATGGAGAACGTAGAATACAACGAGTGCAAAAAGTGGTTGAGCCAATAGCGGGTACTAAAACAGATGGGCAGATTATGGTTGAAATCATGAATAAAATGGGGGGGCATGAAAAAGATTATGACCCTAAACATTTATTAGAAGAAATTTCGCAAATCGTTCCTTTTTTTGCCGGTGTTAAATGGGATGAACTTGGTGAAAACGGTAAACAATGGCCTGTATTAACAGATGGATCAGACACAGAAATCTTACACATTGATAGTTTTAAAATGGGTAAAGGACAGTTTAAAAAAGCCACCTGGCAAGAGTCTACTGAATTGACCGATCATAAAAAAGATTTCCCATTTATATTGACAACCAATCGTGAACTTGAACATTATAATTGTGGCGCACAAACACGAAGAACAGGCAACGCAGATATACTTTTAACCGATACCTTAATGATACATCCGATGGATGCTGCAAACCATATGATTGAAAATGGCGATATGGTATGTATTGAAAGTGCAAGAGGGAAAATAGATGTGAAAGCAAAAATTACCGATGAAGTGAAACCAGGCATTTTATCTTCTACTTTTCATTATCCTGAAGTGAGTATGAATATTCTTACAAGCTCTGTAACCGATACAGATGCCTTATGTCCTGAATATAAAGTATGTGCTGTGAGAATTAGAAAGAGTAAAGGGAAGTACAAACTGGTCTGAGTTGTGAAGTAGATTTTTACTGAGTTATATAATGCTTTGACAGTTTATAATATTCGATAACAAAGATTGAATGCCATACGCATATCTCCATATCCTGATTTAAACTTTGCAGGTTCTACCACTTTGTTTGTATAGTACACATCTTGTTGTCGAAGATAATACCCACCCCCTATACCCATATTGTATTCTAAGGCAAAACGTTTGTTTAACTGCAAAACACAACTGGTGCCCATGCCAAAACGAAGTGCATGACCTGTGAAATCTCTGCCTAAATCATTGATATCAAACAAAAAATTTGAACCCTTGATTTCTTGGTCATAAATGCATCGTTTTATATATCCAGTATAAGCTAACATTCGCAATTTAAATTTATTGTTTTTTGTACCAACTAATTGATAAAAATAATCAATGGTGATTGTTTGAAACGAATAGGTGGGTCTCTGACCATCACCCGGATGAAAAAAGGTAAGTCCAGATGAGAAATGGGTAGCCATACTATGTTTCGATATTAAATGGGCTTCAATATCCAGGCTGGGTCTGGCCAGAATCCAATTGAGGGTATTGGTTTTAATGCTTAATTTTTGTGCTATACCATTCAACGTAATACCCATAAGCAATAAGGTAGTTAGAGCTATTTTCATTGACCAAATTTACAACAATCCATTGAGTTATCGAATGAGTGCATCTTCATTCCTATGCATTGTTTACATGGTGATAAAAAAATGGAATGGTTTTTTTAGAATTTGTTTTTATGTATGAGAATGACTTTTTCATGACAAAAACCAACTAACTTACAATACCTTTGGGGCGTCTTATATAAAAAATATTATCATGAAAAAACTATATTTACTCTTATTGATGAGTCTCTCTTACATTGCCCAAGCGCAGATTGTAAACTTAACACCACAAGCTGCTTCTACATTAATCAATACCAATACCACGATTCCAATGGGTGGCAACTTTAAAACATATATCGTTTGTAGTGGTAATACATTGACGTATCAGGAAAATAGCACGATGGATACAATTGTATTGATGCCAGGTGCGACTTTAAAAATTGATAGTGTCTATAGTTATGGCTATTCAAAGATATATGCAAAAGCTGGCAGCATTGTAGATATTAACTTCAAACAAGTTGGGTCTCTTATTTACGAAGCGGGTGTTACCATTCAAGATACCAATGTAGGTCCGCCTTCCTTTTTTATGGGTGCGCAACAAGTCACTACAATCAATGTATCGTATGCCAATTTACCTGGAGGTATCGGGTGCACGCCTACTGGTTTAACGCCAGTAAATACAAATCAATCGTTGATAAGCCTATTCAACAATGATCATCATTTATATATCAAAAACGCAACCACAAAAGATGGCCGTTTTCAAATAGTAAATCCAATAGGCGCAATTGTGAAAGAATGGCATCATGGAAATGTAACTGAAACAATAGATATCAGCTCGCTTCCAAAGGGTGTATATTTTGTAAGATGGATGTTAAATGGTGAAGTGGGTGCCATGTCTTTTTTGAAATAAGACCTTTTGTGAAACTCCGTATAAAATGTTTTGAAAATGCTAAGCTATTAGGTTTATAAGCAAATTTTATACACATAATCGATCAACAGCTTTGCTACGTTTTCATAATGGGTAAATGTTAAAGTAGCAGGTTTGTCAAAGACATCATGATAGAATCCTGTTCCTCCCATTGAATAAATAAAAAAGGAGGGGATGCCTTTTTCTGAAAAATAATAATGATCAGAGTTTTTTGCTTTACCCCTGATTTTTACATCAGGGATATATTTCTTAACGGTGTTCAATGATTTTAATGATTCGAATTTTTCTTTAAAAATTTCACCATTTACAACGGTAATTCCATTTTCGGCATTGCCCATAATATCGATATTAATCAGCATTTTTATTTTGAAAATATCAAATATGGGTTGCTTTGTAAAATGTTGGGAACCTAATAAACCTGCCTCTTCTCCACTAAACAAAATAAATACCATATTGCAGGGAGGTTTGTGCTTAGAAAAATAAGCGGCGAGGTAACATATCATACTTGTACCACTTGCATTGTCGCTTGCGCCAGGAAACATGGCATCGCCTTGCATTCCTAAATGATCATAATGAGCTGAAAATACAATACAAGAATCAGTTCGTTTGCCTTTTATATATCCGATGATATTTTTATTTTCTAAAGCTGATTGCCATTGGTTTTCAAACGAAATTTCAATGTTTTCCTTGCCAGCGATCACACTGTCAAAGATTACAATACTAGCATATTTATCTGTATCTGTAGCAATGGTATGGGTTAATTTTTTTTCTTCCGTAAAAATGATCAGGCCTGGAAATTGATGATAGAATTGCAAGGAATCAATAATCTTATTGTTTTTGCGACCTGATTGATGCAATACCAAAGCATCTTGTTGGGTAAATCCTTTTTTAATTTTTTTTGCAAGCAATGCTAAGTCTAATGAGTCTTTGGTATTAAAATGGAGAAGCTTGAAATTTCCTTTACAGGAAGGAGCCCCTGCTGATACTAGAAATTCATGGCCTACCCTTAATTCTTTTTGATCTACTTTACAATGAATGGGCGTAGGGTGGGTGTTTACCCCAAAAGAATAGGACTGGGTATAGGAATTGCCAAATTTTTTCAATTTTAAATTCGTAAATTCATTGGCAAGAAAAGTGGCTGCTTTATTCACGCCATCATCTACATATCCACGGCCTTTATACTTTTCAGCACATAGTTCATTGACAATCAACTTTGCATAGTTCATGTCTTGTGCGTAAGTGGGCAATCGCAACAGAATAAAAAATAAAAGGATGACAAAATACCTGAATGACATAAAGAATGAATATTGAGTCTAATAAAGTGGCTTAGTTGATTTTCATGCCTAATTCGCTAAATACAAATGATAAAACATCGGTCCATTCATCAATTTGTTTTGATGTGGGTTTGCCAGCACCGTGTCCTGCCTGCACATCAATTCTGATCAACATGGGATTTTCGCCAGCATGTGCATCTTGCAATGCTGCTGCAAATTTAAAGGAGTGCGCAGGTACCACCCGGTCATCATGGTCAGCAGTGGTAATCATCGTTGAAGGGTAACGAGTTCCTTTTTTTACATTATGTAAAGGTGAGTATTTGATAAGGTATTTAAAATCTTCTGCTTTGTCGCTGCTACCGTATTCCACAGCCCAACCCCAACCAACGGTAAATTTATGATAACGAAGCATATCTAATACACCCACACCTGGTAATGCCACTTTAAATAAATCGGGGCGTTGAGTCATACAAGCACCAACCAATAAGCCACCATTGCTTCTGCCATGAATAGCCAGTAACTCTTTGGTGGTGAAATTGTTTGCAATCAAGTGTTCGGCAGCCCCAATAAAATCATCAAATACTTGTTGTTTTTTGGCAAGCATTCCACCTTTATGCCAATCTTCACCAAATTCACTACCTCCCCTAAGACTTACAGAAACATAGATGCCACCTTTTTGTACAAAGTATGACATAGGAATGCTAAAACCAGGGGTCAATGGAATATTAAATCCACCATAGCCATACAAAAATACAGGGTGGGGGCCAGCAGTTAAATCTAGATCTTCGCGATGATACACAAACATAGGCACTTCAAGACCATCTGTGCTTGTAAACCACATTTGCTCTACCACCGTTTTAGCCATTGGAACATTTAAAGTGGCTTGTTTAAATAGTTGACTTTTACCCGTTTTTAAATCGTACTTGTAAATGGTAGGAGGGGCATTATATGAGTTAAAGGTGTAAAAGGTATGATCATCTTTTGCACTGCCATTGAAACCACTTACAGTGCCGATGCCAGGCAATTTGATGGTGTCAATATATTGGCCATTTAAATCATATATTTCAATTTTACTCGAAGCATTGTATAAATACTTGCAAAATATTTTATCACCTACACGTGTAGCACCATCTAGTTTGAAGTTTTTTTGTTTTACAAATGTTTTTTCGGTGTTCGTAGACGGATCTACCAATAAAAGTTGATAATTAGGGGCATTTTTATTTGAAATAATCAAGAACTGATTATTGATGGTTTCAATAAAATCCTGATTGATTGTATATCCTTCATTGCCAATAACTTTAAAGTCGGTTTGCTTGTTTTTTAAGTCTTTGTAAAACAATTCACTACCATCGGTACCTTCTGAAATACTTAGTATAAGCCATCTTTCATCCTCGCTTAGGGTAGCGCCTTTGTATTTGAGTGGATGATTTTTGTCTTCATACACCAATTGGTCATTTGATTGTTCGGTGCCTATTTTATGAAAAAATATTTTTTGATATTCTGTTTTAGCTGAATATTTTTTATCATCTTTTGCAGGTTTATCATACCCGCTATAATAAAATCCTTCATCACCTTTCCATGAGATACCACTAAATTTTGAATAGTTTATCATATCGGGAATGCGCTTTTTTGAAGCCATATCTATCACGTAAATATCTTGCCAATCGCTTCCTGCATCAGACACGCTGTAAGCACAATACTTTTGATTTTTTGAAAGTTGTACTCCATTAAGAGCTGAGGTGCCATTTTTATTTAAGGTATTGGGATTGATGAGTTCGCTGGGTTTGCCATTGATTCCTTTTTGAATGTATAACACACTTTGATTTTGGAGGCCATCATTTTTATAAAATAAATAATAATCACCTTCTTTGGTGGGGCTACTATATTTTTCATAATTCCACATGTTGGTGAGTTCTTGATTGACCTTTGAACGAAAAGGGATTTGACTTAAAAAATGTTCGGTATGTTCATTTTGCATTTTTACCCATGCACTTGTGCTGGGAGCATTGTCATCTTCTAACCAACGGTAAGGGTCTGCGATTTCTGTCCCAAAATAATTGTCAGTTTGGGTGCCTTTGTTTGTTTTGGGGGTTTGATCTGCATGCTGTGCATATAATTGAATAGACATAATGGATAAAAAGAAAAATGAAAATCGTTTCATAATTACTGAGATTAAATTTTTTTTGAATGCTGTAAATATACAATTAGATAATGGTCAAAAAAAAACATCCTGAATAAGTTTCAGGATGTTTTGGTTGTTGTTTTTTATAAAGATTTACCTATTCTGCTGAAGGTGCTGCTGCACTTTCGTCAGTATTTTCAACAGCTGGTGTTTCCGCTACTGGTGTTTCCGCTACTGGTGCTTCTTCTGCAACAGGAGTTTCTACAGCCACTGCTACCGGTGCTTCTTCCACTTTTTTAATCATGGGTTGAATTTTAGAAGCAGCTTTAGCTTTTTTGTGTGAATCTTGACGGGCAGCCACAAGTTGTTCGTGTGAGCCATTCCATGCTTCAAATTTATCTAAAGCAGTTTGTTCGTCAAATAATCCCAATTTAACACCTCTCATCAAATGTTTTAAATATAAAACACCTTTAAAAGAAAGAATACGGTTTGCGGTGTGGGTTGGTTGTGCACCTTGATGTAACCAATGCATCGCACGTTCTCTGTTGATTTGGATGGTAGCCGGTACAGTCAAAGGATTGTAGGTACCTAATTTCTCGATAAATTTTCCATCGCGACGTGAAGTAGAGTTTGCTACTACGATGAAATAATAAGGGCGTTTCTTAGCGCCGTGACGTTGAAGTCTGATTTTTACTGACATAAATAATAGAAATTATTTTAGTTTGGTTGTGAATAAATTAATTAAGGGCGCGAAGGTATGTTTAATTTAAATAAATTCAAAATATGTTTTAGAGATCCCTGATAAAATCAAGCAATTGGATTGTTTATGTAGCAGATTTAGCTCCTGATAAATTTCAATTGCAAAATCTGGGTTTAATGCGTTCTTACGACTAGTTCCTTTCGTTGTATGCTAGTCTTTGTGCATTTCAACATTTTATATAGACTGCAATCATGATGCTTGTTGCAAAGATTGCATTCTTGCAAAATACTTTCCTATTATATCAAATTCAATATTGACCGCATCGCCTTCCTGGATTAAACGGATACTTGTATGGTAATAAGTATAGGGGATGATTGCTACTTCGAAGGTGTTTTTGGTAACATTAAAACATGTGAGGCTTGTTCCATTCACACAAATAGACCCTTTTTCAATCATGAGATGGTTAAAGGTGGTGGGGATTTCAAATCGGTAAACCCAATTATTGTTTGTATCAGATTTGTACACACAAGTAGCTGGGGTGTCTACATGTCCTTGTACAATATGCCCATCTAAACGGTCATTGAGTTTCATACAACGTTCTAAGTTTATAATATCATGTAGCTTCCACTGACCGATAGCGGTTTTAAGCATGGTTTCTGACACTGCACATACGGTATGGGTATTTTCGCCTAAGGCGATGACCGTTAAGCAAATGCCATTGTGAGCCACCGATTGGTCTATTTTTAATTCGTTTGAAATATTACTTGCAATGGTAATGACTATAGTTTGATTTTCATGCACAATCGATTCGATGTTACCCGTTGTTTCTATGATCCCTGTAAACATAATTTGTATTAATTTTTAAAGGCAGTGCCTTTATGTAGTACCACGCCTGTGTCAGTTTGCAATTGGTATACTATCTGAATGGTGGTGGTGTCTTGTATACTGGCTTTTGAACCACCGCCTGCAATGGTATCTTGCTGGTTACAATATTGCTGTCCGTTGCCTAATAAAGAATCTAATGTAAATTTAAAAAAACGATTGGCAGTTGCCATATACGGATTCAGACCGCAAAAACCAGTAACAGTCAATTTAGTAGAATCAATTTGAAGAAATGAAATGTAAAAAGAATCTTTGCTTACAAAAGCACCCAAATCGTCAATAACGGTATCGTGAAAAAGATAAGTGCCTTGGTAAATTTGTGCGGGGAAAATACAAGTGGTATTGTCTTCTATACCTGGGAAATCCCAATTGTAGTTAATGGCAGAGGGTATATTGCAATATTTGTTTTTGATTCTTGGGTCTGTAAAAGGTTCGGGGTCTTCATACTTTTTGCAAGCACTCAAAAACAATATAAATAACACTAAAATTCGTATTTGCATAAGGCACAAAAATAACGATAAATGAATGAAAATATTATAATTGAAATTAAATTTGATTTTTTGTTTAAAAGCGTTACTTTTGCGCTCCAAAAATTATATTAAATAAACGTATGTTAATCATCGACTCAAAAGATTGCGAAAGCATAGACAAAGCTTTAAAAAAGTACAAAAAGAAATTTGAAAAAGCACATATCTTAATACAATTAAGAGAACGTAAGCATTATATCAAAAAATCAGTTGTACGTCGTAAAGAAATATTAAAAGCAATTTACAAACAGGAGTTTGTAGATGGCATCAGAGAATAAATCATTTAAATGGTATCTTTACCTGTAAAGAAACTGAATGCAAACACTCATCTCAGCATTTACAGCTTATTTACAATTTGAAAAAAGATATTCAAATCATACTGTTCAAGCATATCAACATGATCTTGAACAGTTTTTTTTATTTGTCAAAAGCCAGTTTGGCGAGATGCTTATTCATCAGGTATCGCATATCCATATAAGAAGCTGGCTGGCACAAATCAAAGAACTTGAGATAAGTTCAAAATCAATCAACAGGAAAATTTCTACCTTAAAATCATTTTATAAGTTTCTTTTAAAGAATGATTTGGTGAAGCTTAGTCCGATGGCTAAAATTATTTCCCCCAAAAGTGCAAAAAGACTTCCCGTATTTGTCAATGAAAGCAATATGGAACAACTGATGGAGGAACCGCTTTTTACGGACGATTTTAAAGGCAAAACAGATAAACTTATACTGGAATTATTATACCAAACTGGTATGCGAAGAGCTGAATTACTTGGCTTGAAAATCAATGATTTTGATCAATCAAATCAACAATTAAAAGTGCTTGGTAAGGGCAACAAAGAGCGTATCATACCCATACAACGCGAACTGAGTACTTTAATCAAAGCCTATCTAGTGGATAGAAGCCTTATAGAATCTATGCAGCATGATTTTTTATTAAGTTTTGCAAATGGCAAACCCCTTTATGAAAAATATATTTACAATACTGTCCGTAAATACCTTTCGCTCATTACAACCCTAGATAAAAAAAGTCCACATGTGCTTCGTCATACCTTTGCTACCCAATTACTCAATCAGGGGGCTGATTTAAATGCAGTGAAAGAATTATTAGGTCATGCTAATTTAGCGGCTACGCAAATATATACCCACAATACCATTGACAAATTAAAAGAAGTGTATAAAAAAGCACATCCAAAAGCGTAGTTTTTTTTAAATTACCATGTGTGTTTAATACCTTTGAAAGATGACAAATTTTATTCCCATTTTTCCTTTAAATATTGTAGTTTTTCCAGGTGAACAACTCAATTTACATATTTTTGAACCTAAATATAAGCAACTGATCAAAGAATGTTTTTTGCAAAAGAAAATGTTTGGAATACCAACTGTTTTAAAGGGTAATATGGGTGAAACGGGCACTGCTGTTGAAATACTCAGTATAGAAAAAGAGCATGAAAATGGCGAAATGGATATTAAGACCCTGGGTATTAAGCTGTTTAAAGTGCTTGAAATAATCAAAGAAATACCTGACAAATTGTATAGTGGAGCTATCGTTACCTATCCTGAAAATATTGAAAGAGGCATTGAAAAAAAAATGAAAATGATTTTAGAAGAGGTGAGGCATTTTCATGATTTGCTTGAAGTAAACAAAGAATATAAAAAAACTGATGATATGCTTTGTACTTATGATATTGCCCATCATGTAGGAATGTCGCTTGAGCAAGAATATGAATTTGCAACCCTGTTGCGTGAAGATCAACGTCAGGAATATATTCAACGACATTTAAAAAAGATTATTCCAACCATAGAGGAATTAAAAAATTTGAAGAAACGGATACAAATGAATGGGCATTTTAGAAAATTATCGATTGAAGACATCGATTAATCTCATGAAATAGAAGATTAAAAGCGCATTTTGGAAATATTTTAAAAGATATTGATATTTTGTGCGAATTAATATAAACATTTTCTTATTATTGCCCTTTAGCAAAAACAATTCTACATAATACATGCAACCTGTTTCACTCTGTATTGATTTTGGCAACACTCATTTAAAGGCAACTATTTTTCAAGGAGATAGGATGGCACAGAAATTTATTTTTACTGAATCAGACGCTATCAATACCTTACAAAAAGTAATTTCCCTCCATAACCCACAAAAAGCGATACTTTCTTCTGTTATTAATCACTCAAAAAGTATTGAAAATTTTTTAGTTGAAAATACTAAACTCACCATTCTCAATAATCAAACGAAATTGCCTTTTCTCAATGCATATGGTACCCCTGAAACCCTGGGTAACGACCGATTAGCTTTGGTGGCTGCTTTGAGTAAACAATTCCCTTCACAAGACAGTTTGGTCGTTTCAATAGGTACTTGCATCACTTACAGTTTATTGGCTAAAAACAATGCATTTAGAGGTGGTGCCATTTCACCAGGTGTAGATTTACGTTTGCGTTCATTACATGAATTTACCGACAAATTACCTTTAGTACAACGCGAAGGTCATATTTCAATACTGGGTTATGATACCGAAACATCTATCAGAAGTGGTGTGATCAATGGTATGGTGGCCGAAATTGAAGGCATGATTGAATTTTATGAAGGTCAGTATGGTAAAATTA
>OEIV010000367.1_pt1 | contig 25929 bp, 25 predicted proteins | sample 1539231 | NCBI WGS metagenome assembly OEIV01 (sample SAMN03794762, study PRJEB22550) | activated sludge metagenome | feature: wastewater treatment plant; material: activated sludge; isolation source: Wastewater treatment plant of a petroleum refinery complex | place: Argentina: Buenos Aires ... | reverse complement strand
GGGCGGCGGTGGTCCGCCCTGATCCTGATGCCGGCCGCGCGGGCGGGGGGGGCGGGGGCGGAGGCCGCGCCGCCGCCCGCCTATCTCGATGACCGGAGCGATGCGGCCTCCCTGGTGCGCTCGCTCTATAATGCCGTGGCGCTGAAGGACTATGCCCGGGCCTGGAGCTATTTCGGGCAGCCGCCGGCCAGGGATTTCGCCAGTTTCGTTGCGGGCTACGCGGCCACTGAATTCGTGGCGGTGAAGGTGGGGCGGGTGGCAGCCGAAGGGGCGGCGGGAAGCAGCTATTATTCCGTGCCGGTGGCCCTTGCCGCCCATGAGACGGGCGGCAAGGTTTCCTATTTCGCCGGATGTTATGTGGTGCGGGCGGTCAATGGCGCTATTCAGGAGCCGCGCTTCAATCCCTTGCACATCGCGCAGGCCAAGCTTAAGCCGGTCGCGGATTTCGCCATGCCTGACGAGGTGGCGAAGTCGTGTGGCGGGGCGGACGCAGCAGATGACGGCGCGGCGGCGCTGGAACGGGTGAAGCGCCAGTTTGCGGCAGAGCAAAGGCTGACCTGCGGGCTGGACGGGGCGGAGACGGCGCCGGGCGCACTGCGCGCGCCGGAGGTGCACGACCTCACCTTCCGGTTTGCCAGCGACGAGGCGGCGGCCAAGCCCCGCCACTACCGGCTCTATCACTTCCCCTGTCAGCTCTTTGCCTACAATGAATCGAGTCTGTTCTACCTTGAGGACGACATGGGCGCGGCGCAGGTCCTGAGCTTTGCCGAGCCGGTGGTGGACGCCAGTTTCAGCGACGAGGAACAGACCAGGCTTGCGACCTGGACGGTCGGCGGGTTCAGTGCCGCCAACACCCTCATCAATGCCGACTATGACGCCAGGACCATGGCCATCACGAGCTTTGCCAAGGGGCGCGGCGTGGGCGATATTTTCACCTCGGGAACCTGGGGTTTTTCGGAAGGTGCCTTCCATCTCAGGGACTGGCTTTACGATGGCACCGGCGATGGCGCGCAGAACCCGGTGACGGTCATCAAGGACGGTCATCTCCAGCCCGATAACCCGCCCAAGTAACCCCAAGATTTCAGCGGCTTAGGGTGCGGCCAAAAACCCGCCGAAAGGTGCGGACGGGGCCTCGTTTTCGTTGCCCGTGGCGGCACCTTCCGGTAAATTTTCCTGACCCTCGAATCGGACTGCCGGTGGTGGTTTCCGGCGGCCGCAGGCGGGGGCGGCGGGAGGCTTCCCGCGCTAGGATTTCCGGTGACCGACAAGACTGACAAGACGGGCGGCATGACGCCTGCCAATCCCCACGAAATTTCGCCCATCTCCATCGAAGACGAGATGCGCAAGAGCTATCTCGATTACGCCATGAGCGTGATCGTGAGCCGGGCGCTGCCCGATGTGCGCGACGGCCTGAAGCCGGTGCACCGGCGCATCCTCTACACCATGGAGGAGAACGGCTTTTCGCCCGACAAGGCCTACAAGAAGTCGGCCCGCATCGTCGGCGACGTCATGGGCAAATATCACCCGCACGGCAATCTCGCCATCTATGACGCGCTGGTGCGCATGGCGCAGGATTTCTCGCTGCGCCTGCCGCTCATCGACGGTCAGGGCAACTTCGGCTCGGTGGATGGCGATCCGCCCGCCGCCGACCGCTACACGGAATCGCGCCTCGCCAAGGCGGCGGTGCCGCTGCTCGATGACCTCGACAAGGACACGGTGGAGTTCCAGCTCAACTACTCCAACGAGTTCCGCGAGCCGGTGGTGCTGCCGGCGAAATATCCGAACCTGCTGGTCAACGGCTCGGGCGGCATCGCGGTCGGCATGGCCACCAACATGGCGCCGCATAATCTGGGCGAGGTGATCGACGCCACGGTGGCGCTGATCGACGACCCCGCCATCGGCATCGATGATCTCATGGCCCATATGCCGGGGCCGGATTTCCCAACCGGCGGCATCATCCTGGGGCGGGCGGGCATCCGCTCGGCCTTCCACACGGGGCGCGGCTCCATCACACTGCGAGGCCGGGTGGCGGTGGAGGACATCCGCAAGGACCGCGAGGCGCTGGTCATCAGCGAGATTCCCTATCAGGTGAACAAGGCGCAGATGATCGAGCGCATCGCCGAACTGGTGCGCGAAAAGAAGATCGAGGGCATCTCCGACATCCGCGACGAAAGCTCGCGCGAGGGCATGCGGGTCGTCATCGAGTTGAAGCGCGATGCCGTGGCCGATGTGGTGCTGAACCAGCTCTACCGGCTCTCGGCGCTGCAAAGCTCCTTCAGCGTCAACAATATCGCGCTCCTTGGCGGGCGGCCGGAGCAACTCAATCTGAAGGACCTGCTGGCCGCCTTCGTCGCCTTCCGCGAGGAGGTGGTGACGCGGCGGGTCAAGTTCCTGCTGAAGAAGGCGCGCGACCGGGCCCATGTGTTGGTGGGTCTGGCCATCGCGGTGGCCAATATCGACGAGGTGATCCGCCTCATCCGGCACTCGCGCGATGCCGGGGAGGCGCGCGAGGCCCTGATGGCGCGCGACTGGCCGGCGAAGGATCTGGCGCCGCTCATCGCGCTCATCGCCGATCCGCGCCATGTGCTGACGGCGGAGAACACCTATCGCCTGTCGGATGAACAGGCGCGCGCCATTCTCGACCTGCGCCTGCAGCGTCTGACGGCGCTCGGCATCGAGGAAATCACCGCCGAACTGGAGAAGCTTGCGAGCGAGATCAAGGATCATCTCGAAACCCTGTCGTCGCGCGGCCGCGTCATGGACGTGATCAAGTCGGAACTGGCCGAGATCAAGGCCAGCTTCGCCACGCCGCGCCAGACCGAGATCGTGGAGAACGAGGGCGAGATCGAGGACGAGGACCTGATCGCGCGCGAGGACATGGTGGTGACGGTGAGCCACGCGGGCTACGTCAAGCGCGTGCCGCTGTCGGCCTACCGGGCGCAGCGCCGCGGCGGCAAGGGCCGGGCCGGCGTGCAGATGAAGGAAGAGGATTTCGTCACCAAGATGTTCGTGGCGAACACCCACACGCCGATCCTGTTCTTCTCGTCGGCGGGCACGGTCTATCGTATGAAGACCTGGCGTCTGCCGGTGGGCAATCCGCAGTCGCGCGGCAAGGCCATGATCAACCTTTTGCCGCTGGAGCAGGGCGAGCGCATCACCACCATCCTGCCGCTGCCGGAGGTGACGGAGGAGGGGGCGCGGCCCTATCTGATCTTCGCCACCACCTCGGGCTATGTGCGCCGCAACGACTTCGAGGATTTCGAGAGCATCAACCGCAATGGCAAGATGGCCATGAAGCTCGAACCCGGTGAGCAGATCGCAGGGGTGGATATCTGCACCGAGGGCGACGATGTGCTGCTGACCACGGCGCAGGGCCAGTGCATCCGCTTCGACGTCACCGATGTGCGCGTGTTCAAGGGCCGCGACTCCACCGGCGTGCTCGGCATCAGGCTGGACAAGGGCGACCGGGTGATCTCGCTGGCGGTGCTGACCCATGTGGAAGCCAGCCCGGACGAGCGCGCGGCCTATGTGAAATACAGCCGCAGCGGCGGCGAGGAGGGCGAGGGCGGCGAGGATGAGGCCACGGCTGACGTGGCGCTGGCGCCGGAGCGGCTTACGGCCATGCAGGCGGCGGAACAGGTGGTGCTCACCGTTTCCCAGAATGGCTATGGCAAGCGCACCTCGGCCTATGAATACCGCATCACCAATCGCGGCGGCAAAGGCATCGTCGCCATGGTGGTGAACGAGCGCAACGGGCCGCTGGTGGCCTCCTTCCCGGTGACCGAGGATGACGAGATCATGGTGGTGACCGATGGCGGCCAGTTGATCCGCTGCCCGGTGAATGACATCCGCCAGGCGGGCCGCAACACCCAAGGGGTCATCGTCATCAATGTCGCGGATGACGAGAATGTGGTGTCGGTGGAACGTCTGTCGGAGGCTGGCGAGGACGGCGATGACGCCTGAGGGCTGCTGACATGGTGCAGCCCGGCCTGCTCGCCGCGTTCGTCGGCGCCACCCTGCTGCTGTTCCTGAAGCCGGGGCCGGCCATGTCGGTCATCATCGCCAACAGCGTGGGCTATGGCGTGCGCGGCGGGCTCATCACCGTCATCGGCAATGTGGCGGGCTTTGGCCTCATGGTGGCGGCGGCGGGCTTCGGCCTGGCCGGTCTGGCCAAGGTCATGCAGGACTGGTTCGACGTGGTGCGCATCGGCGGCGGGCTGTTTCTCATCTGGCTCGGCATTTCGCGCCTGCGCCACGCCGGGCGCGGCACGGGCCAGATCATCAAGCCCACCGGCCATCTGCTGCGCGATGGCTTTCTGGTGGCGGTGGCCAACCCGGAAGTGATCCTGTTTCTTGCCGCCTTCCTGCCGCCCTTCGTGGATACGAGCCGGCCGGCGGGGCCGCAGCTCATGGTGCTGGGGCTGGCCTTCGTGGCGGTGGCGGCGCTGGCGGGGGCGGCTCTGGCCATCGGTGCGGGGCGGGCACGGGACGTGCTGTCGGGGGACCGATTGCTGCTGCTTGACTATGCCTCGGGCGGCTTGCTTGTCTTGGCCGGGGCCATTCTGGGCTGGCCGTGAGGGAATTGTCATGACGCTCGACTCCTACCTTGCCTTTTGCGCCACGGCGGCGGCTCTGGCCGCCGTGCCGGGGCCGACGGTGACGGTGATCATCGCCAACAGCCTGCGCGCCGGCTGGCGGGCGGGCATGGGCAACGTGCTGGGGACACAGGCGGGCTTTCTCATCTGGCTGGCGGTGGCGGCCCTGGGCCTCGGGGCCGCAGTGAAACTCATGGGCGTGTGGTTCGACCTGTTACGCTACGCCGGTGCGGCCTATCTGGTCTGGCTCGGCGTCAAGATGCTGCGCGCCCATGGCGACCTGGGCGCGGCGGTGGACCGGGCGCGGCCCGGCGGCAGCTATTTCCTGCAAGGGTTCATCGTCATCCTGTCCAACCCCAAGATGCTGGTGCTGTTCGGGGCCATGATCCCGCCCTTTCTGGCGGCGGACGAGCCCGCCGTGCCGCAAATCCTGATGCTCGGCCTGACCTTTATGGTGATTGCGGGGGTGGGCGATAGTCTTTATGCGCTGGGGGCAGACAAGGCCGGCCGGTTCCTGTCGCACTCGCGCATCCGCACGCTTGAAGTGGTGAGCGGGCTGTTTCTGGTGGGCGGCGGGCTGTGGCTGGCACTGCGTGGCAAATAGGAGGTCCCCATGGCGCGATGCGGTTTCTATCCCGGCAGTTTCGATCCCGTCACCTATGGCCATCTCGATATCATCGCGCGCGCCGCGCGGCTGGTGGATGAGTTGGTGATCGGGGTGGGCGTGCATGCCTCCAAGCAGGCGCTGCTGGCGCCGGACCGCCGCGTCGCGCTGATCGAGGAGGTGGTGAAGCCGGTGGCGGCGGCCACGGGCTGCACCATCCGGGTGGTCACCTTCGACGGGCTGGCGGTGGCCGCGGCGCGCAAGGAACAGGCGGAATTCATCATCCGCGGCATCCGCGATGCCACCGACTTCGACTATGAAGTGAAGATGTCGCAGATGAACGCAGCCATGAGCGGCGATCTCGAAACGGTTTTTCTGGCCGCCTCCACGGCCACCCGCATGATCGCCTCGGCCTTGGTGAAGCAGGTGGCGCGCATGGGCGGCGACATCACCCCCTTCGTGCCGCCGGAGGCGCGTGCCGCAGTAACCACGGCGCTGAAATACGGTTCATAAGAAAGCGCAGAAGGCGGAAGATGACCGGGCGCGGGAGATTGCGCGGTGGCCCGGCGCTGGGCTATCCTTGCGGCCTGAATCAACGGGAGTGCTGATGGCATGAAGTGGTTGGCGTGGTTGAGCGTGGGTGTGGTTCTGGCGGCGGGGCCGGCCGTGGCGGCGGACAAGCTGACGGTGGAGACCAGCATCGGCTGCAGTTTCGACATCGATCTGCGGGCCGATCTGGCACCCAAGCATGTGGAACGGGTGACCACGCTGGCCGGGAAGGGCTTCTATGACGGCGTGGTGTTCCACCGTGTCATCGACGGCTTCATGGCCCAGACGGGCGACCCCACCGGCACCGGCGCGGGCGGCTCTGACCTGCCTGATCTTCCGGCAGAGTTCAGCAAGGAGCATTTCGGGCGCGGCGTGGTGGGCGCGGCGCGCACCAGCGATCCCAATTCCGCCAACAGCCAGTTCTTCATCATGTTCGCCGACGGCGGCTTCCTTGACGGCCAATATACGGTCTTCGGCAAGGTGAGCGAGGAAGGCATGGCCTGTGTTGACCGTATCGCCCGGGGCGAGCCCCCGGAAAACCCTGACAAGATGCTGAAGGTGACCGCGCCATGACAACGAGCGACCGCGAAAACGTGATTTACATGGATATTGCCAACCACCAGGGCCAGGCCAAGGGCCGGGTGGTGATCAAGCTGCGGCCTGATCTGGCGCCGCTGCATGTGGCGCGCATCAAGGAACTGGCGCGCGAGGGTTTCTATGACGGCGTGCCTTTCCACCGCGTCATCGACGGCTTCATGGCGCAGGGCGGTGACCCCACCGGCACGGGCATGGGCGGCTCCAGCAAGCCCGACCTGGCGGCGGAATTTTCGCTGGAACCGCATGTGCGCGGCGTCTGCTCCATGGCGCGGGCGCAAAACCCCAATTCGGCCAACAGCCAGTTCTTCATCTGCTTCGACGATGCCCGCTTCCTCGACCGGCAATATACGGTCTGGGGCCAGGTGACCGAGGGCATGGAAGTGGTGGACGGCATCAAGCGCGGCGAGCCGGTGGCCCAGCCCGACCGCATTGCCAAGATGCGCGTGGCGGTGGACGCGGGCTGATGCGGTTTGCGGGGGCGGCGGTTGCGGCGGTCATCGCCCTGGTGACGCCTGCTGCGGCGTCCGAGTGGGTGGTGTGCAAGGCCGCTGCCAAGGACGGGCCGGAAATCCGGGTGTTGCTGGGCGCCATGGAGGTCATTGCCGTGTCGCGGGTGGATCTGACAGCGGGCAGCCAGAGCTGGTCCACCGATCCCACCGTCGAAGGGGCGGGCGCCAACCGCATCACCGTGGGCCAGGCCTTCGAGGATCAGGATCACATGGCCATCGACCTGACCGACGAAAACGTGGCCCGGATGGTGGCGCAGTTGCGCATTGCCAAGGCGGCGGATGGCGGTGATGTGGCCATGGGCGGAACCCTGAAGGTTGCGGGCCAGGGGGTGTGGCCGGTGGTCTGTCAGGGACCGTGACGGCCGCCCATGCGCGTCGACCAGTTTGATTTCGACCTGCCGCCGGAGCGGATTGCGCTGCGGCCCATGGTGCCGCGCGCGGCGGCCAGGCTGCTGGTGGTGCCGCCGGCGGGCGGTTTTCAGGATCAGGTGGTGGCCGACCTGCCGCGCCTGCTGCGGGCGGGCGATGTGCTGGTGTTCAACGACACCAGGGTGATCCCCGCCGCGCTGTCGGGCCGCCGCGTCGGGCGGGGCGAGCATGAACCAGCCATGGAGGTGCTGCTGCACCAGCGGCTGGACGGCAGCCGGTGGAAGGCCTTTGCCAAGCCGGGCAAGCGCCTGCAGGCGGGCGACCGCATCCGCTTCGGGGCGGAGGGCAGGGTCTGCCTGCTGGGCGTGCTGGACGCCACGGTGACGGAGAAGGGCGCGGCGGGCGAGATCACGCTGGCCTTCGATTTTCACGGGGCTGCGCTGGACGAGGCCATTGCCAGCCTGGGGCGCATGCCCCTGCCGCCCTATATCGAAGGCAAGCGGGCGCAGGACGAGCAGGACCGGGCGGATTATCAGACGGTCTATGCCGAGCGCGACGGCGCGGTGGCGGCCCCCACGGCGGGGCTGCACTTCACGCGAGAGCTGCTGAAATCCCTGCAGGACATTGGCGTGCAGGAGGAATTCGTCACGCTCCATGTCGGGGCGGGCACCTTCCTGCCGGTCAAGGCCGAGGACACGGCGGACCACAAGATGCATGCCGAATGGGGCGAGGTTTCCGCCGCGGTGGCGGCGCGGCTGCGCCGGGCCAAGGACGAAGGGCGGCGGGTGATCGCGGTGGGAACGACCTCGCTCCGGCTGCTCGAATCCTCCGGCCTTGAGGCCTTTTCCGGCACCACGGACATCTTCATCACCCCCGGCCATCGCTTCCGGTCGGCGGATGCGCTGATCACCAATTTTCACCTGCCGCGGTCCACGCTCTTCATGCTGGTTGCGGCCTTCGCGGGCCTGTCCCGCATGCAGGCGGCCTATGGCCATGCCATCGCGCGCGGCTATCGCTTCTATTCCTATGGCGACGCCAGCCTGCTATTCCCGCCCCCATGCCCCGCGATTTCCCCTTTCCCCTGAGGAGGCGTGATGGCGCGGCCCGGCTGGGCGTGGTCCACACCCGCCATGGCGACATCCGCACCCCCGCCTTCATGCCGGTGGGCACGGTGGGCACGGTGAAGGGCGTCTATCTCGATCAGGTGCGGCAGGCCGGGGCCGATATCATCCTGGGCAACACCTATCACTTGATGCTGCGCCCCGGGGCGGAGCAGGTGGCGGCGCTGGGCGGCTTGCACCGTTTCATCGGCTGGGACGGGCCGATCCTCACCGACTCCGGCGGCTTCCAGATCATGTCGCTGTCCAAGATCCGCAAGATCACCGAGCAGGGGGCAACCTTCCAGTCGCATATCGACGGCCGCCGCCACGAGTTGACGCCGGAGCGGGCCATGGACATCCAGGCGCTGCTGGGCTCCGACATCCAGATGCAGCTCGACCAATGCATCGAATATCCGCACACGGAGAAACAGGCGGAAAGGGCCATGCAGCTTTCCCTGCGCTGGGCCGAGCGCAGCCGCCGCGCCTTTGCCGGACTCCGGGGGCAGGGCTGTTTCGGCATCGTGCAGGGCGGGGTGAACGAGGCGCTGCGGCGCGAGAGTGCCGAGGGCCTGAAGGCCATCGGGTTTCATGGCTATGCCATCGGCGGGCTGGCGGTGGGCGAGGGGCAGGAACTGATGCTGCGCACCATCGACTGCACCGCGCCGCATTTGCCGGAGGATCAGCCGCGCTACCTCATGGGCGTGGGCACGCCGGATGACCTGCTCGGCGCGGTGGCGCGGGGTGTGGACATGTTCGACTGCGTGCTGCCGACGCGTTCCGGCCGCCATGGCCAGGCCTTCACCCGCTTCGGCAAGATCAACCTGCGCAACGCCAGGCACGCCGATGATCCGCGCCCGCTGGACGCCGAGCATCCATCCCCGGCGCTCAATGGCTATTCCAGGGCCTATCTGCATCACCTCATGCGGTCCGGCGAATTGCTGGGCATGATGATCCTGAGCTGGGCCAACCTGGCCTATTACCAGTCCCTGATGCAGGACATGCGGGCGGCCATCGCGGCGGGGCGCTTTGGCGATTTCGCGGCGGAAACCCGGGCGGGCTGGAAGCGCGGCGACCCGGCGCGCTGAGGGCGCTTACTTGCCCGAGCCTGCCGTGTGCTCGCCGTCGCGGGTGAGATAATAGGCGAGCAGGATGGGCAGGAAGGTGACGGCGATGACCAGCACCGCAACCACATTGGTGACCGGGCGCTGGCGCGGGCGGATCAATTCGTTGAGCATCCAGATGGGCAGGGTCGATTGCTGGCCCGCCGTGAAGGTGGTGACGATGACCTCGTCGAAGGAAAGCGCAAAGGCCAGCATGCCGCCCGCCAGCAGGGCGGTGGCGATCTGCGGCAGCACGACATGGCGGAAGGTCTGGAAGCCGTCGGCGCCGAGGTCCATGGAGGCCTCGATCATGCTGCCGGAGGTGCGGCGGAAGCGGGCGAGCACGTTGTTATAGACGACGACGATGCAGAAGGTGGCGTGGCCGAGGACGATGGTCCAGGTCGAGAAGGGAATGCCCATGATGTCGAAGGCCGAGCGCAGGGCGATGCCGGTGATGATGCCGGGCAGGGCGATGGGCAGGATGAAGAGCAGGGAGAGCGAGTCCTTGCCGAAGAAGGATGCGCGATGAAGCGCGGCGGCGGCCAGGGTGCCGAGCACGAGGGCGAGTGCGGTGGCAATGGCCGCCACCTTGAGCGACAGCCAGAGCGGCGGCCAGATGTCGGGCCGGTCGAACCAGGCGGTGGCAAACCATTTCAGCGTCAGGCCCGGCGGCGGAAAGGCGAAGCTCTTGTCCTCGGTGGTGAAGGCATAGAGCACGATGAGGGCCAGGGGCACATGCAGGAAAAGGATGCCGAGGGCGGCGGATAGCCGCAAGCCCAGTCCGGCGCGGGGGGTGCCGTCAGAGCGCATCGAAGGCCCCCAGGCGTTTCGCCACGGTGAGATAGACCGCCATGATGGCCATGGGCACCACGGTGAAGGCGGCAGCGAGCGGGATGTCGCCCGCCGTGCCCTGCAGGGCATAGACGGTCTGGCCGATGAAGGGCCGCGAATTGCCCACGATGGCGGGAATGATGTAGTCGCCCAGCGTGAGCGAGAAGGTGAAGATGGAGCCCGCCACCACGCCCGGCAGGGCGAGCGGCAGGAGCACGGTGCGGAAGGTCTGGCCGGGATGGGCACCAAGGTCGGCAGATGCCTCGATGAGGGTCTTGGGCACGCGCTCCAGGGCGGCCTGAATGGGCAGGATCATGTAGGGCAGCCAGATGTAGGTGAAGACCAGAAAGGTGCCGATGTAGGAGATGGAGAGCGACGGCCCGCCGATGACCGGCGTGGCAAGAAGGGCATCGATGGCGGGCGTGAGGTGGAGCTTGGCCGCGAGCCAGGTGAGGATGCCTTCCTTGGCGAGGATGAGCTTCCAGGCATAGACCTTCACCAGATAGCTGGACCAGAGCGGCATCATGACGGCGAGATAGAACAGCGCCTTCAGATGGCCCGTGGCATAGCGCGCGGCATAATAGGCGATGGGGAAGGCCAGGAAGGCCGAGGCCACGGTGACGGCAGCCGCCATGGCCACGGTGCGCAGAATGATGGCAAGGTTCGCGGGAGCGAAGAGCTGGGCATAGGTGGAAAGGGTGAACTCGTGCACCACCAGGCCGGAGAAATCATCGAGGTGATAGAAGCTCTGCAACAGGAGCGCGATGAGCGAACCGATATAGACGATGCCGATCCAGATGAGCGGCGGGGCCAGCAGCAGCAGCGTGAGCAAGCCGGGGCGGCGGAAGAAGGTGTCGGAGAGGCTCATGGCACGGGCCGCCATCAGTCGGCCGCCATGGGCACCAGCGCGGCGCGGTCCCAGGTGAAGCGGGCGGTGTCGCCTTCGGCGAAGGCAATGCTGCCCGAGGGCACGGCGGCGATGAGGCGGGTGCCATCGGCCATGATGACCACGCGGGTGAGCGCGCCCTGATAATGCAGGCCGATGATCTGGCCATCGGCGCTGCCGGGCTGCACCTTGCCCCTGGGCGCCTCGACCCGGATGGCCTCGGGGCGCAGGCTGACCCAGCCCGTGGGTCCGCCGTGTTGGCGTGAGAACTCCGGCGCCATGACATTGGAGGAGCCGACGAAGTCGGCCACGAAGCGCGAGCGCGGGCGCTCATAGATGTCGGCGGGGGTTCCGGCCTGAACGATCCTGCCCTCGTTGAAGATGGCCACCCGGTCGGCCATGGACAGGGCCTCGCCCTGATCGTGGGTGACGAAGACGAAGGTGATGCCAAGCTGATGTTGCAGGGCGCGCAATTCCTCCTGCATCTGCTCACGCAGTTTCAGGTCAAGCGCACCCAGCGGCTCGTCGAGCAGCAGCACTTTGGGTTCATTGACCAGGGCGCGGGCAAGCGCCACGCGCTGGCGCTGGCCGCCCGACAACTGCCCGGGCCGACGGGCCTCGAAGCCCGCGAGCTTGATGAGGGCAAGGGCCTGTTTTGCCCTGGCCTCACGCTCGGCGCGACTGACGCCCTTGATCATCAGGCCGTAGGCCACGTTCTCGCCCACCGTCATGTGGGGAAAGAGGGCATAGTCCTGAAACACGGTGTTGACGGCGCGGCGATAGGGCGGCAGGCCCTCGGCTGTTTCGCCGAAGATCTCAATGTGGCCGGCGGTGGGCTGCTCGAAGCCCGCGATGAGGCGGAGGCAGGTGGTCTTGCCGGAACCCGAGGGGCCGAGCATGGCGAAGAACTCACCCGGCGCGATGTCGAGCGAGACATCGTCCACGGCGCGCACCGTGCCGAAGTGGCGCGAGACATTCTGGAAGCGGACGGCTGACGGCATGTTGAAAGGGGGCCCGGCGGACCGCCGGACCCCCGACTCCCCTATTGGCCCATGACGGCGAGATAGTCCTTGGTCCACTGGGCGTAGGGCACGCAGGCACCCTCCGCCTCGCATTTGCCGGTGGGCGTGCGCCAGAACCAGATCTTGTCGAAGTTGGCGAAACCGTTGGTGTCGCAGCCGGTGTCGGTCAGCAGGGCGTTGCCCGTGCAGGCTGCGGGCACTGACGGCACCGATCCGAACCAGGAGGCAAGGTCGCCCTGCACCTTGGGATCGAGCGAATGATTGAGCCAGAGGTAGGCGCAATTGGGGTGCTCGGCCGAGGCATGCAGCATGGTGGTGTCGGCCCAGCCGGTGGCCCCTTCCGCGGGAACGACCGAGGCCACTGGCTTCTTGTCGGCCTGCAGCAGGTTCACCTGGAAGGGCCAGGAGGAGGAGGCCACCACGCCCTCGTTCTTGAAGTCATCCACCTGCACCATGGCGTCGTGCCAGTAGCGGCCCACCAGGGCGCGCTGTGCCTTCAGCAGGTCAAGGGCGGCGGCATATTGGGTGGGGTTCAGTTCATAGGGGTTCTTGATGCCCAGTTCCGGCTTCCTGGTCATGAGATAGAGGGCGGCGTCGGCCACATAGATGGGGCCGTCGAAGGCCTGCACCCGGCCCTTGTTGGACTTGCCGTCGGGCAGGTTCTGCTCCTCGAAGACCACCGACCAGCTCTTGGGCGCGTCCTTGAAGACAGTGGTGTTATAGGCCAGCACGTTGGGTCCCCACTGATAGGGCGTGCCATAGTGAACGCCGTCCACGGTATGCCAGGGCGCGTCCTTCAGGCGGTCGTCGATGGTCTTCCAGTTGGGCACCAGGTCAATGTTGACGGGCTGGACCTTCTTGCCGGCGATGAGGCGGAGCGAGGCATCGCCCGAAGCGGTGACGAGATCGAAGCCGCCCTGATTCATAAGGGTCACCATTTCGTCCGAGGTGGCGGCGGTCTTGACGTTCACCTTGCAGCCGGTGGCCTTCTCGAAGCCGGTGACCCAGTCATAGTTCTTGTCGGTTTCGCCGCGCTCGATGTAGCCCGGCCAGGCGACGATGTTGAGCGCGCCTTCGCCGGCACCGATTTCCTTCTTCACGTCCTGGGCCAGAGCGGGAGCACAGGCGGCGGACAGGGCCAGAAGCCCGGCGACAATACGGGTAATGGACATCAGTTCTTTCTCCCTTGGTGGCCGCGCTTCAGGCGGCGCGATTTGTTCTTTCTGCCGCTTCTTCGGCGGGACGAGGTTAGCCCGGCGCTCCCCTTCCGGTCAAAGCCAAACCCGGCACGGGAAAGGCCAAACTCGCCAATTGCGCGGGCGGGAAAATTCCTGTTAGACTGCGGGCCATTACCAAAAAAGGGCGGGAAGCCCTGGGGGAGGAGCTGAATTGTCAGCCAAGGTTGAAGGGGCCAACGGCACGCGGCCCGAGGCGGTGGTCGTCCATGACCTCCACAAGACCTTCGGGGATCTGGAAGTGCTGAAGGGCGTTTCCATGACGGCGCGTGAAGGCGACGTGGTGACCATGATCGGGGCTTCCGGCTCGGGCAAAAGCACCTTCCTGCGCTGCATCAACTTTCTGGAAATGCCGACCCAGGGCAAGATCACGGTGACGGGCGAGGAGATTGCCCTGAAGCGGGCGCATGACGGCGATCTGCATCCGTCGGACCGCAAGCAGCTGGAGCGCATCCGCACCCGGCTGGGCATGGTGTTCCAGAGCTTCAACCTGTGGCAACACATGAACGTCATGCAGAACGTCACCGAAGCGCCGGTGCATGTGCTGGGCCTGAGCAAGGCGGAAGCCACGGAGCGGGCCGAGGCGCTGCTCAACAAGGTTGGCCTCTACGAGAAGCGCGACGTCTATCCCGCCTTCCTGTCCGGCGGCCAGCAGCAGCGCGCCGCCATCGCCCGGGCGCTGGCCATGAACCCGCGCGTGATGCTGTTTGACGAGCCGACCTCGGCGCTCGACCCGGAACTGGTGGGCGAGGTCCTGAAGGTCATCCGCGATCTGGCGGAGGAGGGGCGGACGATGATCCTCGTCACCCATGAAATGAAATTCGCGCGTGGCGTCTCCAGCCACGTCATCTACCTGCACAAGGGCGTCATCGAGGAAGAGGGGCCGCCCGCGCAGGTGTTTGGTTCGCCCAAAAGCGAACGCTGCCGCCAGTTCGTTTCCAACAGTCATTGAAAGGCATGTGGGGAAACGGAATGAACCGGAAGGGCCAAGCAAGCCGTTACAACAACATGGACCTTTCATCGGAAAACAACTGCCAACGTTTCAATCAGGGAGACTGACATGACACTTTCAAGACGCATTCTGATGGCTGCCGCCGGTGCTGCCGCCATGGTTTTTGCTGCCGGTGCGGCCCAGGCTGACATCAAGATCGGCCTGTCCTCCGAACCCTATCCGCCGTTCTCGTCCAAGAACGCCGCCGGCGTGTGGGAAGGCTGGGAAATCGACTTCATGAATGCGCTCTGCGCCGAGCTTGGCGAGAAGTGCTCGACCGAGGAAGTGTCGTGGGATGGCATCATCCCGGCCCTGACCTCGAAGAAGTTCGACGCCATCATCGCCTCCATGTCGATCACGCCGGAGCGCAAGAAGACCATCGACTTCACCGACATGTATTACAATTCGCCGGCGCTCATCATCGGGCCGAAGGACGGCGACAAGGATATTTCGCCTGAACACTTCAAGGGCAAGACCTTCGGCGTGCAGGTGTCGACCATCCATTCCAACTACGTCGACAAGTACTTCAAGGCGGCGGGCGCGGAGGTGAAGACCTATGGCACCGAGGACGAAGCCAAGGCCGATCTGGCGGCCGGTCGCGTGGACTATGTGCAGGGCGACTCGCTGACGCTCTTCACCTATCTGGACTCGGATGCGGGCAAGGCCTGCTGCGAAGCCAAGGGCTTCCCGCCGGACGACAAGGAAGTCCTGGGTGAAGGCATGGGCATGGGCGTGCGCAAGGAAGACACGGCGCTGAAGGACAAGCTGAACAAGGCAATCCATGCGCTGTCGGCCAAGGGCATCCTGACCGAGATTTCCAAGAAGTGGGGTCTTGACGGCCGCATGACCATCGCGACACCGCAATAAGGAACGGGCCGCGCCGGGGCATGCTCCGGCGCGGCACTGACTTGGGGTTTCGCATGTCCGCCTGGCTCGCAAAAGCACTGGTGCTCCTGTCCTGGGGCCCCGCAGGCTATGGCGATGAATTGTTCTATGGGGCGCTGCGCACCATCGAAATATCGGTGCTGGCCTATTTTCTCGGCCTGACCATTGGTGCCCTCGGCGCCACGGGCAAGCTCTATGGGCCGAAATGGCTGAAGGAGCTGCTTCACGGCTACACCACGCTGGTGCGCGCCGTGCCGGAACTGGTGCTGCTGCTGTTGCTCTATTACGCCGGCACCGACGTGGTGAACACCATGCTGGGCGGCTTCGGCAAGGGGCCCATCGAGGTCAACGGCCTCGCCGCGGCCGTGGGGGTGCTGGGCTTTGTTCAAGGCGCCTATTCCACGGAAGTGATCCGCGCTGCCATTCTGGCCATTCCGCATGGACAGATGGAGGCGGCGCGGGCCTTCGGCATGGGCGGGCCGCTCATGGCCCGGCGCATCATCCTGCCCGCCATGCTGCCCTTCGCCATGCCGGGGCTGGCCAACCTCTGGCTCATCGTCACCAAGGATTCCGCTTTGGTTTCGGTGGTCGGCGGCATTGCCGAACTGTCGCTGGTCACCAAACAGGCGGCGGGTGTCACCAAGCAATATCTGCTGCTCTATCTGGTCACCGCCTTTATCTATCTCGCCATCACGCTGTTCTCGAACCGGATCTTCAACTGGCTTGAGAACATGACGCGGCGCGGCCAACGCAAGCTGACGTGAGGGCGTGATGGTCTGGGACTGGCTTTTCACCTATTGGCCGCAACTGCTCTACGGGCTGTGGATCACGCTGGTTCTGCTGGTCCTGTCCATGGTGCTGGGCATGTTGCTGGCCGTGCCGATCGGGTTGGTGCAGGTCACCGGGCCGTGGTGGCTGAAATATCCGGCGCGCGGCTTCACCACTTTCATCCGGGGCACACCGCTGCTCATCCAGCTCTGGCTCATGTATTACGGCCTCGGGCAAATCTTTCCCATGATCCCCGGCCTGCGCCACAGTTTCATGTGGCCGGTGCTGCGCGAGGGGTTCTTCTACGCGGTGCTGGCCTTCACGCTGTCCACGGCGGGTTATGAAGGCGAAGTCATGCGCGGCGCTTTTCTGGGGGTGCCGCGCGGCGAGCTGGAGGCGGCGCGGGCCATCGGCATGTCGCCCTTCCAGGTGCTGCGCCGGGTGTGGCTGCCGCGGGCCTTGCGCCTGGTGCTGCCCACCCTCAACGGCGAAACCATCCTGCAGCTCAAGTCCACGCCGCTGGCCTACACGGTGACAGTCATGGACCTGATGGGCGCAACCAGCATGATCCGGCAGGACACCTATCGCATCTATGAGCCGCTGATCTTCATCGCGGTCATCTACATGTTCATCACCTTCGTCATCACCAAGGGGTTCTCCTATCTCGAACGCCAGGTGCCGGTGAAGCGCTGATCATGGCGGCGGGCGGCATTGATCTGGTGGCGCTGCGCCACGACCTGCACCGGCACCCGGAATTGCAATTCGAGGAAACGCGCACATCCGGCATCGTGGCGCGGGAACTGGCGGCGGCTGGCTTTCAGGTGGCCACCGGCATTGCCAGGACCGGTGTGGTCGGCACCCTGAGCAAGGGGCAGGGCCGCAGGGTCATGGGGGTGCGCGCCGACATGGATGCGCTGCCCATCCACGAGACGACGAACCTCGCCTATGCCTCGGCCACACCGGGCAAGATGCATGCCTGCGGCCATGATGGCCACACCACCATGCTCATCGGCCTGGCGCGGCGGCTTGCAACCATGGATTTCGATGGCACGGTGCATCTCATTTTCCAGCCCGCCGAGGAGGGCGAGGGCGGTGCGCGCCACATGGTGGAGGAAGGCCTGTTCCGGCGCTTCCCCTGCGATGGCGTATTTGCGCTTCACAATCTTCCCGGCGTGGCCCCCGGGCAGGTGATGGTGCGCGGCGGGCCGATCACGGCGGCGGTGGATGTGCTGAATGTGACGATCCACGGGGTTGCGGGCCATGGTGCCATTCCGCACCGGGCGGTCGATCCGGTGGTGGCGGCCGCGGCGGCGGTGATGGCGCTGCAAACCGCGGTGTCGCGCAATCTTGACCCGCTCGATCCGGCGGTGGTGACGGTGGGCGCGATCCACGGTGGCGTCATGGCCACCGCCATCCCTGATCAGGTTGCGCTCAAGATCGGGTTGCGGACGGTGACGCCGGAGGTGCGCGCTCTGATGAAGGGCCGCATTGCCGCCATCCTTCTGGGCCAGGCGGAGAGTCTCGGCTGCCGGGCGGAGATCGACTGGGGCGAGGGCGGGGACTATCCCCCCGGCTTCAATGATCCGGCGCTGGCGGCGCTGGTGCGCGAGGCCGCACTGGAACTGGGGCAGGAGGCGGGTGCCGTCGACATGCGCGGCCCCTTCATGTTCTCCGAGGATTTCGCCTTCATGCAGCAGGTGGTGCCGGCCTGCTATTTCGGTCTCGGCAATGGCGACAGCCGGGCGCTGCACGACCCCGGCTATGACTTCAATGACCGGCTGCTGGAGCTTGGCCCGGCCTTCTGGGCGCGGCTGGTGCAGAAGTTTCTGCCGGTCAAATGAAAAACCCCGGCACAGGGGCCGGGGTCTTCCATGCAGGGGATGCGGAATGCACTACTTCCGCCGCTTTTCCGGGTGCAGGGTCTTGCCGAGGATGCTGTCATCGCGACCGATGACGTGGGAAGATGAACCGACGATGAGGGGATCGGGGCCGCTCGCCACCTTCTTGTTCTTGTCGGTATAGGGCAGCGACGACAGGAAGTGCTGCATGCAATTGAGCCGGGCGCGCTTCTTGTCGTCGGACTTCACGATGGTCCAGGGCGCATCGGCGGTGTCGGTGTAGAAGAACATGGCCTCCTTGGCCTCGGTGTAGTCGTCCCACTTGTCGAGGGAGGCCTTGTCAATGGGCGAGAGCTTCCACTGTTTCAGCGGGTCGTGCTCGCGCGACTTGAAGCGGCGCAACTGTTCCTCGCGCGTCACCGAGAACCAGAACTTGAACAGGTGGATGCCGGAACGCACCAGCATGCGTTCGAGGTCAGGGCATTGGCGCATGAATTCGAGATAATCATTGGGCGTGCAGAAACCCATGACGCGCTCCACCCCGGCGCGGTTGTACCAGGAGCGGTCGAAGAAGACGATCTCGCCCGCCGCCGGCAGGTTTTCGATGTAGCGCTGGAAATACCACTGGGTCTTTTCGCGCTCGGAGGGCTTTTCCAGCGCCACCACGCGGGCACCGCGCGGGTTCAGGTGTTCCATGAAGCGCTTAATGGTGCCGCCCTTGCCGGCGGCGTCGCGGCCCTCGAAGATGATGACGATCTTCTCGCCCTTTTCCTTCACCCAGCTTTGCGCCTTCAGCAATTCGACCTGCAGCCGCTCCATTTCCTTTTCATAGGCCTTGGTGGAGAGGCGCGAATTATAGGGATATTCGCCGCTCTCGAAGGCATGGCGGATGGCGTCGGCATCGCGGCGCTGGCGCGGCGGTTGCGGAATTGCCGCAGCCGGAGGCTGGCCGCTGCCGTTCTTGTCGGATTTCTTTTCGAAGGCAGGGGCGGAAGCCGCCGCAGCGGTGGTGGGGGGCAGTTCAGCCTTGCTGTCGGTCATGTCATGTCCTCGCGGTTGAGCAAGTCTAACGCGGGAACGTCACGGAACAACTGCCGAAATGTCAGGATGGTGAAAATGCCGTGGGGGCGATGGGGGAATGGTGAGCCCGGCGCGGATCGAACGCGCGACCTACTGATTAAAAGTCAGACGCTCTACCACTGAGCTACGGGCCCCACGAGTCTCGCCCGGCAGGACGGCGCGGACCATAGTTGCGGCTCCTGCGGGGGTCAAGCCTTCTCTCCGGTGGCTTTGCCGGCCGTGGGGGGACTTTCCCGTTAGCCAACAAATGTCGTAATGAGTGTTCGGGGCATGGCTTTAGGCTATGTTCCGGCACGATTTATGCGAGTCTGGACCGGGAGCGGCGCTCTCGCGGTCCCTTGCTTGATGGCCGGGCCGTGGGGAATTGCGAATGAGCGATATTGCATTGATAGTTCTGGCGGCGGGCAAGGGTACGCGGATGAAATCGTCCCTGCCCAAGGTCTTGCACCGGGCGGCGGGCCGCAGCCTGCTGGGGCATGTGCTGACGGCGGCCAAGACGCTGGACCCCAGGCGCGTGGTGGTGGTGCATGGGCCGGACATGCCGGCGGTGGAGGCGGAGGCGCGACGCTATTTCCCGGATTGCGCCTTTGCCCTGCAGGAGGAACGCAACGGCACGGCGGGCGCGGTGCGCACGGCGGAGGCGGCGTTAAGGGATTTTTCCGGCACGGTAGTGGTGCTCTATGCCGATGTGCCGCTGGTCAACGGCGAGAACGTAAAGGCCCTGGCCGAGGCCCTGTGGGAGCGCCAGCCCATTGCCGTCATGGGCTTCGAGGCGCGGAATCCGCATGGCTATGGCCGGCTGCTGCGCTCGCGCGACGGCCACATCAGCGGGATTGTCGAGGAACTTGATGCCGCGCCCGAGGAAAAGGCCATAACGCTCTGCAATTCAGGCATTATCGCCATCGACGCAAAGCTGTTATGGCAGCTCTTGCCGCAGATCGACAACCAGAACGCCAAGGGCGAATATTACCTCACCGACCTGGTGGGGCTGGTGGCCGACAGCGGCAAGCGCGTCGGACTCGTCACCTGCGCCGAGGATGATGTGGCGGGGGTGAACGACCGGGTGCAGCTTGCCCTCATCGAGCAGCGCCTGCAGACGCGTTACCGCGAGCGCGCCATGCTGGCGGGGGCGACTCTGGTCTGCCCCGGCAGCGTCCATTTCGCGGCGGACACGATTCTGGGCAGCGATGTCATTGTCGAGCCCTTCGTGGTCTTCGGCCCCGGCGTCACCGTGGGCAACAACGTGGAAATTCTGGCGCATTCGCACCTTGAGGGCGCGACCATCGCCGATGGCGCGCGCATCGGTCCCTATGCCCGGCTGCGCCCCGGCGCCGAGATCGGCGAAAACGCCCATATCGGCAATTTCGTCGAAGTGAAGAAGGCCAGGATCGGCACGGGTGCCAAGGCCAATCATCTGAGCTACATCGGCGATGCGCTGGTGGGCGCGGGCAGCAACATCGGCGCGGGCACCATCACCTGCAATTATGACGGCTTCGACAAGCACCTCACCACCATCGGGGAAAAGGTGTTCGTCGGCTCCAATACGGCGCTGGTGGCACCGGTGACGGTGGGGGCGGGGGCGACTATCGGCGCGGGCACCGTGGTGGCATCCGACGTGCCTGCCGATGCGCTGGCGGTGGCGCGGCCAAAGCTCGACATCCGGGACGGTTGGGCGGCGCGCTTCCGCGCGGCCAAGGCGGCGAAGAAGGCCGCGAAGCACAAGGTTTAAGGGGGCATCATGTGTGGCATTGTAGGCATTCTCGGCACCAGGCCGGTGGCCATGGATATCGTCGAGGCGCTGCGCCGCCTGGAATACCGGGGCTATGACTCCGCCGGGGTGGCCACGGTGGAAAAGGGCAGCATCGGGCGGCGGCGCGCGGTGGGCAAGTTGCGCAATCTCGAAGAGGTGCTGCGCGCCGAGCCCCTGTCGGGCACGTCAGGCGTGGGCCACACACGCTGGGCCACCCATGGCGGCGTCACTGAAATCAATGCCCATCCGCATATCGTCGATGACGTGGTCATCGTGCACAATGGCATCATCGAAAACTTCCGTGAACTGAAGAACGAACTGGAAGCCGAGGGGGCCAGGTTCGAAAGCCAGACCGACACCGAGGTGGTGGCCCAGCTTCTGGCCCGCGCCCGGCGGCAGGGCAAGAAGCCGCGCGCCGCGGTGGCGGAAATTCTCGGCCGCCTGCGCGGGGCCTTCGCGCTCGCCATCCTGTTTCGGGGCGAGGAAGATCTGCTCATCGGGGCGCGCAACGGCCCGCCGCTCGCCGTTGGCCATGGCGACGGCCAGATGTATCTCGGTTCTGACGCCATTGCGCTCGCCCCCTTCACCAACCGCATTACCTATCTGGAGGATGGCGACTGGACGGTGCTGACCCGCAATTCGGTGGAGATTTACGGCCCCGACAATGATCCCATCACCCGGCCCATGAGTTTCTCGCAGGCCTCTTCCATGATGGTGGACAAGGGCGGCCACCGCCATTTCATGGCCAAGGAGATTGCCGAGCAGCCGGAAGTCGTCGGCCATACGCTGTCGGAATATGTCGACTTCGCCACGCGCACGGTGCGGGTGCCGGACAAGCTGCCCTTCGATTTCAAGAAGCTGGACCGCATTTCCATAACCGCCTGCGGCACGGCATCCTATGCGGGCCTTGCGGCGAAATACTGGTTCGAGAAAATTGCCCGCCTGCCGGTGGAGGTCGATATCGCCTCGGAGTTCCGCTACCGCGAGGCTCCCTTGTCGCCGCATGGGCTTGCCATCGTCATCTCGCAGTCGGGTGAGACGGCGGACACGCTGGCCAGCCTGCGCTATTGCAAGCAGCAGGGCCAGCACACGCTGGCCGTGGTGAACGTGCCGGAATCGACCATCGCGCGTGAATCCGAACTGGTGTTCCGCACCTTCGCCGGGCCGGAAATCGGCGTCGCCTCCACCAAGGCCTTCACCTGTCAGCTTTCGGCGCTGGCGGCCCTGGCGCTGCTGGCGGCCAAGGTGCGCGGCACGCTGACACCGGAAAAGGAACAGGAACTGGTGGGCGCGCTCATCGAAGCGCCGCGCCACATGACCGAAATCCTCAAGGAAGAAAAACACATTGCCGAGGTGGCGCGCGAGCTGGCGCATTCGCGTGATGTCTTGTTCCTGGGGCGCGGCATCAACTTTCCGATTGCGCTGGAGGGGGCCCTCAAGCTCAAGGAAATTTCCTATATCCACGCCGAGGGCTATGCGGCAGGCGAGTTGAAGCACGGCCCCATCGCGCTGGTCGATGAGAATGTGCCGGTGATCGTCATTGCCCCGCGCGATGAGCTTTACGACAAGACCATCTCCAACATGGAGGAAGTGGCGGCGCGCGGCGGCAAGATCGTGCTGCTGACCGACGACAAGGCGCTGGAAGACAATGCCCACAAGACCTTCCGGCGGATCCGCGTGCCGGTGGCCCATTCCTTCATCAGTCCACTGATCTATGCCATTCCGGTCCAGCTTCTGGCCTATCATGCCGCCGTGTTCATGGGGACGGACGTGGACCAGCCGCGCAACCTCGCCAAGTCAGTGACGGTCGAATAGAGCAACCGGCGGTCAGTTGGACTCAACTGCCGCCGACAAGTTGCTCGAAAATCAATATGTTGGCGCAACTTTTCTCTCTCAAATCGTTCCGATTTGGTCGTCCGTTGCGCTAGACCCTCAATGATGGCGTGACTGGCGCGGGCGGAAGGCATTCAGCTTCTTGTCGAAGCCGTCGAAGCGGTCCTTGATTTCGGGGTGGCGCAGCGGCTCGCCGGAGTCGTCGGAGAGCAGGTTCTGCTCCGACACATAGGCCTGATATTCGGTGTCCTCGTTCTCGGCCAGCAGGTGATAGAAGGGCTGGTCGCGGCGCGGGCGCACCTCGGCCGGAATGGCGTTCCACCATTCCTCGGTGTTGCTGAACACGGGGTCCACGTCAAAGATCACGCCACGGAAGGGAAAGAAGCGATGCTTCACCACCTGGCCGATGCGGAACTTGGCGCTGGGCATCTCCTTCATGCGGCACCTCAGGCACGCTTCCGCATGGCATAGGGCAGCGAGGCATTGGGGGCCAGGCCCTCGCGCATGATCCATTCGCGCACCGGCGGCAGGGCCCTCACCAGCGCCAGACCAGCGACGCGGGCAAGGTCCAGCGGGGCGACCGCCGACAGCAGCGAGGTGTTCATGAAGCCGATGGCGCTTTGCCGGAGCCAGAGATCGCCTTTGCGGAGATCGTCGAACTCCTTCATCACGCTGTCGGCGCCGGGGTCGGCGGAACCCGCCACCAGATCGGCGGCATGGGCGGCATCGCGCAGCGACATGTTAAGCCCCTGGGCACCGATGGGCGGGAAGAGATGCGCGGCCTCGCCGATGAGGAGGGTGCGCCTGGCGGCCCAGACGGTGGGGCGCATGCCGCGCATGGGGAAGGCCCGGCGCGGTCCCAGGTTGGCGATGAGGCCGAGGCTGCCGTGCAGTTCCGCCTGGATTTCGGCGGCAAGATCAGCATCCGGCAGGGCGGCGACCTCCCTGATGCGCGCAGGGCGGTCCATCCACACCAGGGCCGAGGCCCGGCCGGGCAGGGGCACGGTGGTGAAGGCGCCGTTGCGCTTGTGGGTTTCGACGGAAAAATTGCGGTGGTCCGCCGTGTGGCTGAAGCTGGTCACGAAGGCGTCCTGATCATAGGACCAGCGTTCCACCGGAATGCCCGCTGCCTCGCGCAGGGCGGAGTTGGCGCCATCGGCGGCGAGGGCCACGCGGGCGGTGACGGTCTGGCCATTGTCCAGTGTCACGGCGATGGCTTCGGCATCGTTCCGGGCACTCAGACACCTGGCGGTTATGGTGGTGACCCCGGCTTCGGCGGCGCGGGCGACCAGAGCGGGGATAAGGAGATCAAGCGGCAGGTTCCAGCCGAAGGCTTCCTCGCCCACTTCGCTTGCCGCGAAGGTAAGGCGCGGGGCCTGCACCAGATTGCCCGTGTCGTCGACGATTTCGAGACCCTGGAGCGGTGCGGTTTTTTCCTTCAAGGTTCCGGGCCACAGGCCGATGTGTTGCAAAAGCCGGATGGAAGGCGCCATGAGGGCGATGGTGCGCGGGTCGCTGCGGCTTTCCGGCGTGATGAGGGCCGTCCTGACGCCCTCCGTGGCCAGAAGGATGGCCGCCGCCAGACCGGCGGGGCCGCCGCCGGCGACGATGGCGGTGAAATCAGTGTTCTGGGTCATGTCAGGCCTTGGGCAGGGGCGCGGCCAGCATGGACTCGCGCTGGCGGAATTTCTGATGCAGGGCGGCCAGGCGCGGTCTGCCTTCGCGCCAGTTCAGCCGGTCGTGGCGGTGATCGAGATAGTCGAGGCCGACGGCGGTGGCGATGGCCCCGACATTCACCTCGCTGAGGCAGGGAATGAAGTTGCGGTCGAGTTCATCCGCCGCGGCGAGAATGCGGTCTTCCAGACGCTTCATGTAATCGGGCCAGCGCAGCGCCTCGGGCCGGGCGGAGGTCTCATAGCGCAGCGCCACGGCGGCGTCGGCCATGCCCTGGGCGGTGGCGAGCAGGGTGAGGATGCGGAAACGCTTCACCCCGTCATCGGGAATGAGCGTGTGATTACCCGCCACATGGGCGAGGTATTCGATGATGACCCGGCTGTCGTGCAGCACATGGCCATGATCGGTTTCCAGCACGGGGATCTTGGCAATGGGCGAGAGGGTGGCAAGCCGCGCATGAACCTCATCCACCTTGGTGCTGACGGCAACCTCCTCCAGCCGGTCGGCCACACCCGCTTCGTGGGCGGTGACCACACACATGCGGTAGAAGGGTGAAACGGTGTTGCCGTAGATTTTCATGGCGCGCCCTCCACTGGCGGCACTCCGCCGCCCTTCGAGACTGGCGGCATTCCGCCGCCCTGCGAGCGGAATGCGCTTTGATTGGCTCAAAGCGTCCGCTCTGACTTCCTGATGGCGAGCAACTTATCTGGCTTTTGTTGATTCCAACAAAAGCCAGGTTGCCCTGCGCCCATTCAAAAGGGCGAAGGGCCTGCTGTCAAAGGGGAGTTGGCGGCAAGGTTTAACAACAGGCCGTGACAAGCCAGATGCGGCGCGCACAGCGAGGGGGAAACCTGTGCTTCAGTATTTGCGCAGAAGGCCGACCAGCCGCCCCTGCACCTTGATCCGGTCAGGCCCGAAGATGCGGGTTTCATAGGCCGTGTTGGCGGCTTCCAGAGCCACCGACTCGCCCTTGCGGCGCAGACGCTTCAGGGTCGCCTCTTCCTCATCCACCAGGGCCACGACGATTTCGCCATTGGTGGCGCTGTCGCCACGGCGGATGATGACCGTATCGCCGTCGAAAATCCCGGCATCGATCATGGAGTCGCCCTTGACCTCGAGCGCGAAATGTTCGCCGCCGCCCAGCATTTCCGGCGGCACGGAGATGTTGTTGGTATGGTCCTGAATGGCGGCGATGGGCACGCCCGCCGCAATCCGCCCCATGAGCGGCACCACGGCGGCGCGCGGGCCACCATCATTGGCGGGTGCCATGGGCTTCACCTTGCCGAGACTGCCCTGAATGACATTGGGGGCAAAGCCGCCCTTCTTCTGGGCCAGGCTGGGGGAGTGATTGTCCGGCAGCTTGATGACCTCCAGCGCCCGGGCGCGGTTGGGCATGCGCTTCAGGAAGCCGCGCTCCTCCAGCGCCACGATGAGACGGTGAACCCCGGACTTGGACTGGAGGTTGAGCGCCTCCTTCATCTCCTCGAAGGAGGGCGGCACGCCTTCTTCCTTCAGGCGATCGTTGATGAACAAAAGGAGTTCAAGCTGTTTGCGGGTGAGCATGGGGGCCTCGCGGGAATCGGAACAAAATCGAAACATGTATACATGTTCCGGGTTGGTTCCGCAAGTGTTTGGGTTATGGGCCGGTTTCGGCGGTCAGAGCAACCGGCGGTCAGTTGGACTCAACTGCCGCCGATAAGTTGCTCGAAAATC
>OEIV010000366.1_pt1 | contig 25995 bp, 21 predicted proteins | sample 1539231 | NCBI WGS metagenome assembly OEIV01 (sample SAMN03794762, study PRJEB22550) | activated sludge metagenome | feature: wastewater treatment plant; material: activated sludge; isolation source: Wastewater treatment plant of a petroleum refinery complex | place: Argentina: Buenos Aires ... | reverse complement strand
GTCCGCGCCGGCCGGGGCCGCGGGCTCACGCCACAACATCGACGTCGCGGGCTCCGTCACCTTCCAACCCTCGGGCGTCCTCAGCACCGACATCGGGAGCGCCTCGGCATTCGGCCAAGTGACCGGTGCCGGCTTGGTCAGCGCCAACGGCACGCTCCGCGTCCGCCTCGTCAACGCCTTCAACCCCACGCCGGGCCATACCTTCGACGTCGTCAGCGTCGGGACGCGCACCGGCGTCTTCGCCGACACCGACATGGACCTCTTCCCCGAAGGCCCCGATCGCTTCTACGTCAGCTACCCCGCCGGAAAAGTCCGTCTCCACGCACGCAAGTGCGCCGCCGACTGGAACGGCGACGCCTTCGTCAACGGCGATGACTATGACGCCTACAGCGAGCTCTTCGAGGCCGGCGACCCCGCGGGCGATTTCAACAACGACGGCTTCGTGAACGGCGACGACTACGACGCCTTCGCCAGCGCCTTCGAGAACGGCTGCTGATCACGCCGCTTCGCGCGTGGCACGGCAAGCCCGCCGCATCCATTCCGCACGAATACCACGGACCCGCCTTCGGGTCCGTGTTTTTCCAAGCACCGTCGGCGCCCGCGGGTACCGGATGGCGATCCGTCTGAAACGAGCGTCTTGGCGTGCTGCGCGATGTTAAATGCGGATGTCGTCATACGATTAGCGACTGAACTCGATCCCCACCATGGATCGACAGCGCGACGGCGTCTTATTCCCAAGGAAAGCTGTTGTGGGAACACGAGCCGCAACATACGCTGCATCGATTGTTGGGTGTTGCCCGCGAAGTTCCGCTCGCGGCACGCCCTGATGCGTTGCGATTCTCGACCGTTACAAGGAGAGAGAGATGTTTGCCAAAGCCGTATTACGCTCCTCTGTCCGCGCGCTCGCGTCGCTTCAGGCGCTGGTTGCCTTCTCCGCCTCGGCCCAGGGCGTGCTGACCTACTCCGACCAGCTTGCCCAAGCCGACGCCCTCTACGAGGTCGGCACCACCACCTTCGGCAACTCTGGCATCACGCGCGACCTGACGGGCGTCGACTTCCACGCCATCCAGTCCCGCTCCTACAGCGCCGGCGGGTTCACAGGCAAGGGCTACGCCGAGCACGGCGCCACCTTTTTCCCGTCCAGCCCCGGGATCGGAGGCCCGTTCCTGGGCGCGATCCTCGACGCCTGCACCTCCGCCGAGATCACCCGCTCAACCATCGGGCCGCATTCCTACGAAGAGGCCTACGGCCTGGCGTCCGGCGTCATTGAGTTCACCATCTCCGATCCGCATTTCTGGTCCTGGGCTGGCGGCTGGCAGGGCGCCTCCTTCAACACCGGCGCGTACAACCTCGTCGACGCCGAGATCTCCTTCACCGACCTCGGCACCGGCACGCCGTATGTCTACGACCATCAGGCGTCGCTGAACGGCGTCGGCGACTGGGTCCAGAACTTCGCCTATGGCGGAGTGATCGGCCCTGGAAGCTACCGCATCACCTGGTGGCACCAGTCTTATTGCGCCGGCGGCAACACGCCGTTCGGCTTCTACTCCACGGGCGTAGGCGGGGGCCCCCTCATCTCCTGCATCAACAGCACCTTCCAGATCACGCCCGTGCCCGCCCCCGGCGCGGCGACGCTGCTCGTGCTCGCCGTGCTCGCACCGCGCCGGCGCCGCATTTTCGCCCGCCGCGCGTGAGCCCGCGCCATTGGCGTCGCTTTCAATGTACGCCGCAATCCCGCGGCGGCAACGCACCGTTGGTAGGAGATCGCCATGAAGAGTTCGTTGATCGTCCCGTCTCTTCTGCTCTGCCTCGCCGGCACCGTCCACGCCAAGCCGCCGCTCCAGGTCGTCGACACAGCGGACGCCATCCCGGTCGTCCCGCTCCGCGTCGCACCCGCCACGATCGTCGACGGCAAGATCGTCCCGGGCGAGTGGTCCGACTACTCCGGCGTTTCCACCCGTGCGCCTGTGTGGTGCGGGTGGGACGCCTTCGGGCGCGACTGGGGCGTCGGCGCGACCGCCGCGCCCATCTACGCCAACTACTGCGGCATGGGCAGCCCGAGCGACCGGCACTTCTACGGCTGGGGGTACAACTGCCCCCTCTTTGTCGACGACATGACGAACGTCTCGCAGCCCGGCGCCCCGATAGACGAAATCAACTTCGCCTGGACCTGGGAGGGCACTGGAGACTGCGACATCCTCGTCATGCTCTCGGAAGACCCGGCGATCTGCGCGATTTCCGACCCGCTCTTGAATACGTACTACGCGGGCCTGATTTTCTCTTTCGGCCCGCTCCCCGGATCGCCCGGCACGATGTACTACTCCAATTTTTCCGGCATCTCGTCATCGTTTATGTTCACGCTCCAGGCCAGCGGCTCCGGATCCTATCTCGTCGGCATGGGTCGATACGACTTCCTCAGCGGATCGTTTCAATCACAGCCCTGGCCCACGCAGTCGCTCTTGTGGGGCTCCAAGAGCATGATGACTCCACCCTTCAACACCGCCCCCTACGTCGAGGGATGTGGCACGCACGACCACGACACCTGGGACGACGATAATCCCGCCGACCTTTCCTTCAACACGGCCGAGTGCTATCAAACCAACTTTGGCCTCTGCCCCGACCCCCTGAACCACATGATCGCCTTCGGTGTCGCCCAGGCGCCCACCCCCCCGTGCTCGCTCGTGACGGTGACCAAGAACTTCCTGATCACCGGGCCGGCCAACGGAACTCCATGGACCTGGGGTATCGCCGAATCACCGTTCGGAGGCCCACTCAGCGCGCACGGCACGAATTCCGGTGTGACGGGCAGCGTGTGCGCGCTGGCGACGGCCCTGATCAACGACATCAACACATACGCTGCCCAGGACCTGTTCGCACCCACCGCACTGGTGGCGTCACTCGTGTCGTGCAACACATCGAACAACACCGCGGTCGTCCAGATCATCGCCCAGGTCTGTTCCGGCTCGTCTTTCGATTTCTATACCGGCAACGGGAATGTCGACCCCACCTGCCTCGTCCCGACCTGGCCCACACCGGGCTGCGTCTTCAACCCAGAGATCGTTGAGATCGTTCCCGGCGGGCAGGATTGCAACGAAAACGGCGAAGACGACGGGTTCGACATCGCGACCGGCTCCAGCAATGACATCAACAACGACGGCATCCCCGACGAGTGCCAGTGCCCGGCCGACTTCAACGGCGACGGCTTCGTCAACGGCAACGACTACGACTTCTTCGCCGTGCTCTTCGACGCCGGCGACGCGGGTGCCGACGCCAACGCCGATGGTTTCGTCAACGGCGACGATTACGACCTCTTCGCAGAACACTTCGACGCCGGCTGCTGAAGACGTGTCTCGTTTCACCAGACCAATGAAAGAGGGCCGGCCCAGAGCCGGCCCTTTTCGTTGGAAACACGCCGATCGCGCCGCCTTGATCAACGCATCCGGATTCCGTTGCCCGGGAAATCCCAGCCAAGGAGCGCGTTCCTCGTCCAGCGCAGACGCCCGTAGACGTAGTCGGCGCTCTGCCCGCTCAGCGTCGGGGGCTCGTAATACATCGGTTGGTACAGATATGTCATTGCGAGGTTGTTGTTTGGTTGGGTGGGATTCCAGCCCGGATCGCTGGTCGCCATGTCACGCCGCAGCACCGAGCCGTCCACCGTCAAGACCGCGATCTTCCCCTGCGCGTAGCCAAAGTACGCCTGCTTGCCCGTGGCGTGGCGCTCGTAGCGATCCCAGCGAAGCGCCTTGCGGCTTGGATACACCACCGCGCTCAACTGGTTCCCGCCAAACTTGCAGTTGCCCGGCACGAGGTAGATGTTGTGCTGCTGAGCCTGTGACATCGCGTCATTGCCGCGATCGGGCGATGAATAGAACGCCGGCCCGGTCTCGTACGAACTCCAGAACACCGCCCGTTCGTTGGGCGCGTTGTTCTGCTGCCAGTTCAGCGGGTCCTTGGCCCATTTGATCTGGAGCGCATCCAGTTCCGAGATGAACCGCTTGTCCGGCAGCGGACGATCGAGATAGTCGGCCAGCACGAGGTGGCTGGTCAGCACATGCGGGAGCCAGTACTGCACTCGCGGAAAGTCCTGCATCACGCTCCGACGCCGGATGAGGTCCACCGCCTGGTTAGCCGCGGCCTCGAGGTCCGTCGCGGCGAACTGCAGGTCCGGGAACTGGCTCGGATTCTGTCCGGCCTTCCACGAGAACGTCGCAAACTTGTCCTGGTTGTCCGCCGCGTACCACCCTTGCACCTGCGCAAACCACGCGAGCTTTTCAAGTTCGCTCTCGTCCTGCGCCATCCGGCGGCTCTCGCGCGCCATCGGCACCAGCACCGCCGCCGCCAGCGCGATCACCAGCAACAGCATGACAAGGTCCGTCAGGGCAAAGCCCCGCCGACCCCGCGCTCCAGCCGGCCCCCCAGCAGATGCGCCACTCCCAGCGCCACCGGGCTCAACGCCACCTCTCCCGACCGTTCGGTGCGATTCCCGCGTGCTCATGTGCGTACTCCTCTGCGTGCCTCGCGAGCGACCGCCGCGGGCGTAACGGGTGATACCCCGATCAAATCAACAGGTTCCCCGAGCATCGCAATCTTGACGCTTGAGTGCAAGCAAATTCACGCTCCGCTGAGGATCGGGCCGTGCGGAATTCGCCCCCGTCGGGCCCCCTACTACCGCCCCGTCCACTCCCGCAGCCACTCGCCGCGAACCTGCCGCGTCACCTCGCCCACCTCGCCGTTCCCGATCGCCTGGCTTTCCACCCGCGTGACAGGCAGCACGCCCCAACTCGAATTCGTCAGGAAGACCTCGTCGGCGCTCAGGATTTCGTGGATCGTGATCATCCGTCGGCGCACCTCGATCCCGATCTCGCCCGCCAGGCGCGTCACGACCTTCCTCGTCACGCCCGGGAGCACCGGGCTCGGGATCGGCACGCCGTTCCCGCCGCTCCGCGTCGCTTCCTGCTCTTCCTCGCCGCGCGCGATCGGCGTGTGAATCACGCCGTCCTTCACGATCATCGCGTTGCTCACGCACCCGCCCGCCAAGTGGTTGGTGATCGTGAACACCAGCGCCTCGCCCGCTCGCTTGGCGGCCGCCGCCTGCAGCTCGCGCAACCTCGCCCAGTACGACAGCGTCTTATGCCCCTCCAGCGGATTGAACGGGTTGATTCGCAGGTCCGCCAGCGTCACCAGCACGCCGCGCTCGAACATCGCCTCGGGATATTCCGTCGCGCGCTGCGCGTGGATCAAGAGCGTCGGATTGTGTTCGACCCCCCCACCGCTCGCGCGCGACTCGCCCGCGCCGGACTCCGCTCCCGATTCGGCATCAGGCTCAACCCCAGACTCAACTCCAGCCCGCCGCGCCCTCGAAAGCATGTTGAGATCGCCGCCCGTGATCGACAGGCGCACGCGCAATCGTGTCTCGCCCCCGCCCTTCCCCGCGCCGGCTACGTTGCCATTTCCCGCGCCGTTCATCTCACGGGCCGCCCGCTCCGCCGTCTCGACGACCGCATCGCCCAAGGGATCGCGCCGCAGCGACTCCGACAGCCCCAGCGCCCGCGCCGATTCGACCAGGCGATCGAGGTGATCGCCCAGGAACGGCACGCGTGCCTCTCCGCCGCTCACGCTCGCCAGCATCGTCTCGAACAACCCGACGCCGTGCTGAAACCCGGCGTCAAACGCCGACACCATCGCGCCGTCCGCGGCACAGAACCGACCATTCAAGAAAACCGTGGGCATGGGCAAGGGTAGGTGACAATCCGCCACGCTCACTCGTCCTGGCTCTTCCCGTCCTCGTTCTTCACGATCCCCGACAAACCCACGACAAACAGCGTGCTCAAGATCCACCCTGCCGCGATGTGGAACCAGAGGTACCAACGCACGAATCGCCCCGCGTCCGGGAACGGGTAACCGAAGACCGTGCCGCGATCAAGATTGGCGATTGCTCTCCATCGATCAGGATCTGGGTCGCGCTTGGGAAGCCAGAATCGCTCTTGATGCAGGTCAATGAACGGGAGCATGGCATCGGCCGAGTACGTCCACACATTCATGGGCTGGTAATCCAGTGGGACCTTGCGGCCGGACTCCTGCTGGTACTCCGAGGTCGTGAGCACCTGATCGCTGGCTGGGACCATGAGGCCTTGTCGATTGGCCGCCTGGAACACAAGCCCCCCAATCAGCCACAGCACGAACATCGCGTACAACGGCCCGAGCCGGTTGTAACCACAACCGAGCAGCCGGATCACGAGCCACCGCCACCAATACCAACAGGCACCGCTTATGTCCCAGAACGACCGCGGCCTTTCGTGCTCTCGCCGAGCTCGAAACTGTGCCTGACGTACCTTGACCGCGTCGTCGGACCGTCCCATCGACGCGTAAACGCGGGCCAATTGTTGATATGGCTCTGCGGAGAACACGGCTTGTGCATTTGAATCGACACCGCCGTGCCCAACCCAATCGATGCGATCCGCGACGGTCATGTCGCATTCGTCGGTGAATGACCCGTAGCGGAAGCCGTGCAAGTTCAGCCGCCGAGGGCGCCGCCAAGCATCCAAGGAGTCGCGCAGACGCGCGACTCTTGCATCGCTCAGATCGAGCACGCCCGAGATCGATGCCGTCGGATCGATCCGGAGAGTGCTCTCGATCGAGGCGCGGTCGATGTTGAGATCGCCATCGCATTCCAGCATCTGAATCTGAAGATCACGCCCGACTCGAGCCCCCACCATAACAATCGACCCGAGCGTTCGCGTCGGCAACCCCGGCGGCTGCCCCGCATGCGCGGGCCTCTCGCCTCGGAAATAGACACCCCGCGATACGTCTAGGCGGTGCAGGCTGAGCGCTCGCCACTTCTCGGGCCGCGACATGATCGGGTTCTCAAACCGTGCGCCGTTGCACTCCAGCGCGCCGTCGATGGTCGCGCCGAGCAGCCTGACTTCGCCCCGCGAGTGAAATGCGGCCCCGAATACGACATCGCCCGCCACGCGGACTCCCTCGGCACGCATCGCGTAGCCGACCGATTCGCCCACACCCGTGGCGCCATCGATGACGCATCCCGTTAGATCAATAGACCCCCCGATGGTTGCCCCGCGAAGCCGCACCTCGCCCCTGATGGAAGCTCCCCCACTGAGATCGACCGTCCCCGCAATCGCCCCCCGGTCTAGGTCCAGGGCCGAGCCCGTCGTGCGGTCGCTTCCACGCCGACCCGAGAGAGTGGCTCCGGCAAGAACGAAGTCTCCACCGATGCGCGCGCCCCGAAAGCAACATTCGCCCCGGGCGGCGGACCGCTCCAGATACACGCTCCCCTGTACCTCCAGGCCGATCGCCAACAATGCCTCGCCGCCGCTGTTCTCGAACGTGGCTTCACGGGCATTCAGGTCGTTGCCGATTCTGGCGCTGGAAAGAACGAGCCGCCCGCTCACCGCGGCGCCCCCGGCTAAGGAGAGCGAGCCTTCGATGCGGATTCCGACGCAACCAAGCGCGGGCGGATCATCGTCGTTCGCGCTGAAAGTCCCGCCTTGGCAAAAAAGGTTACGCCCGACTCTCGCTCGGTTCAGCCGGACACCTCCGCGCGCACTGAACCCCTCGCACATGCGAACGGTCCCCGCGACCCGTATGCCGTCGGCGGAGATCGCTCCGCCCGCGTCCGAGTTCGTGGGCGCGGCGAACAGACTGCCCGCGCAATCAAGCTCGCCATGTATCTCGGCCGCCACCACTCGAAGTCCGTGATCGAATCGGCATTCTCGGAGGAGTACGCTCTGCAACGCAACCATGCCTTCGCCAAGCACATGCCCCACCGCGCACCCACGCAGCGCCATCAGCGAGAGTCGCGAGTACCGCAGATTCATGCCCTCGGGCGCCGCGACTCGGACAAGAACAAGCGGCTTGCGAACACCGCCGCCCACGAGCTCAATGCGACCCTCAACGAGCGCGTCCTGCAAGTTCATTCCTTGCTCGTGCACCAGCCCCGCCGCCTCATCATCCACCAGCACCCATCGCAGCACCTCGGCCCTGATCTTCCGATGCTCCCCCCACTGCTCCCAGCAGCCCCACGCCGACTCCCGCGTCAGCGTCTCGTCCCCCGGCTGATCCGCCACGTTCGCCGTTGTCCCCTCCGCCGCAGCGCGCAGCATCTTCGCCTCCGCCGGCCAGAGGTTGCCGAACCGCTCCATCGCCAGCCGTATCAGTTCTCTCGCGGGGTCGGGCATGTCACCCAGAGTATCCGTCTGATAACGCGAAGCGCCACCAAACGCTGACCGAATATCCCGGCCACAGCAGCCGCGCGAAGCCAATTCGAGTATGTGTATGCCCAGTTTTCCGCATGATCGGCTATCATCTCGCTGTCGTCGCGGGACTTTGGGCGCGCGCCCATCTTCGCGGCGACCTCTTGAGAAGAGGAGAGACCATCATGATTTCGCGTTTGCAGACGGTTGTGTCATTGGGTGTCCTTGTCGCCATCGCCGGGGCCGCGTCCGCCGCGGTCTATGAAAAGCCCCTGTGGCTCAACGACGACAACGGCGCCTTCTCGTACTTCGACCAGCTCATCGTTGACGATTTCAAGCTCGCCGGCGATGCCACGGTCACCAACGCGTCGTGGTACGGCAACTTCGTCGGCGCCGGCGATCCCTTCTCCGGCGGCGAATCGTTCCAGTTCACCGTCCGCTTCTTCAACGACGACGGCGCCGGCCAGGCCAGCACCTCCGCGTTCTTCACCCAGAATGTGGCCGCCACCCTCGGCACCACCGGCCTCTCGCAGGAGGGTGATGCGATCTACTCCTTCTTCGCGAACTTCGACGGCGTGAGCCTGAACGCCGAGACCAAGTATTACTTCAGCGTCGAGGAGATCGACCCCAACACCGCCAAGCCCTCGTTCCGCTGGAACAACGGCATCATCGACGGTGACGACGACTTCATCAACTACGGCGTGCTCGGCCAGGGCTGGTCACAGGACACCAATCGCTCCGCCGCCGCCTTCGCGCTCAACGTCCCTGCGCCGGCCTCGGCCTGCGCCGTGCTCGCGGGTCTGCTCGCCGTCGGCCGTCGCCGCCGCTGAGTGACCATCGCGTCGTGCATCCATGAATGAACCAGGCGTCGCCTTTGCGGGCGACGCGTGTGTTTTTGTGGCTCGACCACGTACCTCGTGGAAAGACACTCAGCGCGACCTTCGTGCCTTCGACCGCTTCTCTTTGGCACTTCTCTTCCCGATGCCTACTTCCTGAACGCAAACGCCCCGCCGTCGTACTCAACCCGGATCGCATCGCCCGGGCCGAACTCGCCCGCCAGAATGCGCGACGCCAGCGCGTTCTCGATCCGCTGCTGGATCGCGCGCTTGAGCGGGCGCGCCCCGAACTGCGGGTCCCAGCCCTCGACCGCAAGTTCGCTCTTAGCCTTGTCGGAAAGCTCGATGGTCATCTCGCGCTCCGCGAGCCGCTTGCGGAGTCGCGTGAGCTGAATCTCCACGATCCGCCCGACGTCTTCCCTCTTGAGCTGGTGGAACACCACGACCTCGTCGATGCGGTTGAGGAGCTCGGGGCGCATCAGCCCCCCGCTCATCGTCATGGCCGCCTTCGCCATCACGTTCGTCACCTTCGCCGGCAGGCCCGCGGCCTTGCCCAGCTCCTCGGTCATCATCCCCGCCGGACCACGCTTCAGCAGCTCGCGCACCGCGGCCTCGATCTCCCAGTCCTCAGCGCCCTGCGCCGTCAACTCCTGGATCTGCGCGCTCCCATAGTTGCTCGTCATCACGACGATCGTGTTCTTGAAGTCGACCGTGCGCCCCTGACCATCCGTCAGCCGCCCGTCGTCGAGCACCTGCAGCAGAATGTTGAACACGTCCGGGTGCGCCTTCTCGATCTCGTCGAGCAGCACCACGCAATACGGCCTGCGCCGCACGCTCTCCGTCAGCTGCCCGCCCTCGTCATAACCCACATATCCCGGCGGTGCGCCCACCAGCCGCGCCACAGCGTGCTTCTCGCCGTACTCGCTCATGTCGATCCGCACGATCGCCTCGTCCGTGTCGAACAGAAACTCCGCCAGCGCCTTGCACGTCTCGGTCTTTCCCACGCCGGTCGGCCCGAGGAACAGGAAGCTCCCGATCGGGCGGTTGGGATCACCCAGCCCCGCGCGGGCGCGCCGGACCGCGCCCGACACCGCGCGCAGCGCGTGGTCCTGCCCCACCACGCGCATCGACAGGTGCGTCTCCATCCGCTGCAGCTTCTCGCGCTCGCCCTCGACCAGGCGCGACACGGGGATGCCCGTCCAGCGCCCCACGATCTGCGCCACCTGCTCGGCGTCCACCTCTTCCTTCACCAGCGCACCCCCGCGTGCCTGGCGCTCGTCGAGCGCCTTCTCGGCGCCGGCGATCTGCGCATCGATGTCGCGCATCTCGCCGTAGCGGATGCGGGCCGCGGTCTCCAGGTCGCCGCGCCGCTGCGCCTGCTCGAGCTCAACCTGCTTGCTCGCGAGCCGTTCCTTCAGTGACTTGACCGAATCGAGCTCCTTCTTCTCTTCCGCCCACTGAGCCGTCAGCGTGCGGTTCTTCTCCTGGAGCTCCGCCAGCTCGCGCTCAATGCGATCGAGCTCGCGCCGTGAGCCATCGGGCTCGTCGCTCCGGCGTTCCTTGGCCTCGATCCGCAGCGCCTCGCGCTCGATCTCAAGCTGCATGATCCGCCGGCGCAGCTCGTCCAGCGCCGTGGGCATGCTGTCGTTCTCGATGCGCAGGCGGCTCGCCGCCTCGTCGATCAGGTCGATCGCCTTGTCGGGCAGGAACCGGTCCGCGATGTAGCGGTGCGACAGCTGCGCCGCCGCCAGGATCGCGCCGTCCTGGATCCGCACGCCGTGGTGCGCCTCGTAGCGCGGCTTCAAGCCCCGCAGGATCGCGACCGTCTCCTCCACGTTGGGTTGGTCGACATAGATCGGCTGGAAGCGCCGCTCAAACGCCGGGTCCTTCTCCACGTGCTTGCGATACTCGTCGAGCGTCGTCGCGCCGATACAGCGCAGCTCGCCGCGCGACAACGCCGGCTTGAGCAGGTTGCCCGCGGAGACCGCGCCCTCCGCCGCTCCGGCGCCGATGATCGTGTGCAATTCGTCGATGAACAGGATCACCTTGCCCGCCGCCGCCGTCACCTCGCGCAGCACCGCCTTGAGCCGCTCCTCAAACTCGCCGCGATACTTCGCGCCCGCCAGCAGCTGGCCGACATCCAGAGCAAGGATTCGCACGTCGCGCATGCTCTCCGGGCAATCGCCGTTCACGATCCGCAGCGCCAGCCCCTCCGCGATCGCGGTCTTGCCCACGCCCGGCTCGCCGATCAACACGGGGTTGTTCTTCGTGCGACGGCTCAGCACCTGCATGCAGCGCCGGATCTCCTCGTCGCGCCCGATCACCGGGTCGAGCTTGCCCTGCTGCGCCTTGCCCGTCAGATCGATCGCGTACTTCTTGAGCGCCTCGAAGCTGCTCTCGGCGTTCGGATCGTTCACGTTCTGCACGCCCGACGCCGCGCGGATCGCCTTGATCGCCGCCTCGAGCTTCTTCCGGTCGAGCCCCAGCGTCGACAGTACCTCGCGCGACCCCGGCGAGTCGAGCGCCGCCAGCAGCAGGTGCTCCGAACTGATGTAAGAATCACTCAGCTTCTTGCTCTCGCTCTCGGCCTTGCTCAGGATGTCCAGCACCGCACGCCCCGTCGAGCCCGCGCCCGAAGACGTCGTGGGCAGCCGCGACAACTCCGCCTCAACCACCTGCGCCACCCGCGCCGGCTCGCTCCCGGCCTTGGCGATCACGGAGAACGCCGGGCCGCTCCGGTCCGAGAGCAACGCCGACAGAACGTGAAGCCCCGCGACCTCCGGGTGAGACCGCTGCACCGCCAGGCTCTGGGCGTCCGCCAGGGCCTGCTGAGCCGTCGTCGTGAGTCGATCCATACGCATGCCGCACCTCCGGGGGCAATCGCCCCTTGAGAGGACATTGCAAGCGGCGGGCCAGCGCGGAGGTGTGCCCACGACCCCGCCGGCTTGTGCCGCGAGCGGCCGAACGCCCCCACTCTTCTCTTCGTCGAATCAAGTAGGCGTGATCGCGCCGTGATCCTGTCAGTTTGGCAGACGTGCCGTTCTCGGGCGAGCGCGCCGGACTTGCGTCAGACCGTGATGTCCAGGTGGAACATGGCCCGACGCTGTGCCTGCGCCTGGGCGGCGGCCCGTCGGATCTCGGCCGAGACCTGCGACAGCGACGTCCCCGACACGCGCGTCAGCATCGCGCGACGGGCGACGTTGTCCGCGATGGTCTGGCGCAACATCGCCGCCATGGAGGCCGGGTTGTAAATCTGCCCGATCCGCATCCATCGCAAGCATCGACGAACCGCATGGACCGCGCAAAATTCGACCATTCCGGTCGCCTATTGAGCACGCGAGCGTACCGAGTGATCCGTCTTTCCGAGCTGGTTATCGGGGACGCGCGCGTTTCGGGACGCCGCGCTCCACACACGCTTGGCGTTCCGTCGTTGATCAGGCGTATACATCGAGCGACCGGCCCTCTCCGTCGCTCAGGTTCTCCCCGACCGACGCGGCCTGTCTAATGAGCTCGACCATCGCGTCGCCCTGGGCCCGCTCGTGATCCATCGCTTTCTTTGCCACGGCGACCTGCACCTGAAAGCTGGTGTTCGACGCGGCCAGGGAGACGGCGCTGGTGGAGTCCATGCCGGTTCTATCGGGCTTCGAGCACGGTCGCCGCACCCCGGCCGAGAACACGGCGCGAATTGCCGCGTCTATCCCTCGGGAGGGCCGTCGGGCCGGACGATTCCGCCCAAATTTCGTGCGGTACCCCGAACAAACCGGGATCAAACACGGTCTCGGCCTCGAATCGGAATGCCCGGGCGTTGACTCGATCCCGCGGGATCGGTACAACACCCGCCCCAAAGGAGCGTTTTGGAATGAAGAAGCTCAACCGCCGTCTCGTCGCACTTCTGGCCGCCGCCGCCGCGGGCGCCCTCGTCGGCTGCTCCACCGGCGACTACAACGAAGACCTCGCCAACGAAGTTCGCGGCGATCTTTCCCCCGAGCTCGAAACCATGTACGAGCGCCCCACCGACATCAAGAACCGCGAAGCCCTCGTGATCGACGAAAATCTTCGCCTGCTCAACGAAGACCTGGCGCGCATCTTCCTGATGGATCGCTCCAGCCTTCTGGCCGATCATCCCATGCCGCGCTGAATCATCACACGTGCCCGGCCTTTCAAAGCGTGCCGCCCGGCACGCTTTTTTCATGGTCCGATCTTCCCGAGCGGCGTCCGCATGGACCAGAGCAACACCGAAAGCCGCGTCCGCGCCCGTCTCTCCCGCGCGCCGACGCCGAGATCACGCGCCCCGCATCACGCCGGTGTTCACGCCGGCGTCCGGGTCATCATCTCCGTCGCACCGCCGAAGTTCTTGCGATCAACGACGCGCGCGCACCGAAGCATGTGCACTCGTGCGGGCGGCCATGAGAATGGCCGAGGCCTCAACCGCGATTCGCGCGTGAGGCCGCTCAGGCCGCGGTGTACTTGCCGCGCTCGAGCTTCTTGAACTTGTCGGTGTTCTTGATGAGGGCCTGGTTCACGATGGTGCGGAAGTTGGGCGAGGTGGTCTTGTAGCCGGCGCGCTGCACGGCCACCGAGACCTCGGTCACGCCCATGGTCTTGCCCCTGAGCACCTTCACGAGGAACGGCACGAGCCCCATGGTGTTCTGCGGGCGCTTACGCGGGCCGCCAACACGCATGACGCCTCCCGTCGAAACATCGAGCAGAGCAAGCTGCGCATCGATCGCCTCGACTTGGGCCGCGAGCTTTTCGCGCTTCTTCAGCAGCTTGCCCGAGGAACGGCGACGACGCTCGAGTTCCTTGCGAAGATCCTCGACCGTTACGCCCCGCAACGAGCCGCCCGTCCGTCCCGCCTTCTTCGCCATTGATCTCATCCCTTCGTGCATCATGTCCGTGCGCATAACGCACCCGAGTTCCGAAGGTGCGTCGATCGCAATACTACACCCGAGCTCGGGGGTTGTGTCGAACGAACGTGAGATTACGTGTGGTTTTGTCTGGTTCGGCGGTTGTTGGTAGGGCCAATGCACACGCTTGGGTACGGCTCAACCCTTCGATTGAAATCCGAGGCGAGACATCAAACCGTCAAAATGATCCAGGCCGTAGAACTCAAGAACGACGCGGCCCTTCTCGCCCTTGGCGTCGGTATGAATCGAGACCTTGGTCCCAAGGTGTTCGCCCAGCCTGCGCTCCAAGTCCGCAATCGCGGCGGCCTGAGCCGATGAAAGCTGCTTCGAGGGTCTCACCTCTTGCCGGCGTCCTTCCGCCAACCCCGCCGCGGCCCGTTCGACGCGTCGAACGCTCCAGTCCTCGCTCGCCGCCTTCTCCGCCAACGCCGCGCGGGACACGCCCGCAGGCGCCATCAGGAGCGCCTTGCCGTGCCCCGCGCTCAGCTTGCCCGAGACGATCATGTCGCGGATTGAGGGCTCGAGCTCGATCAGCCGGATCAGGTTGGCGACCGTCGATCGATCGATCCCCACACGCTCGGCCACCTGGGCCTGAGTTAGTCCGAATCGATCCATCAGCCCCCGCATCGCCATGCCTCGCTCGATCGCGTTCAGATCCTCGCGCTGCACGTTTTCGATGACCGCCCATTCCGCCGATTCCGCGTCCGACAGCGTCTTCACGATCGCCGGTATTTCCGCCAGCCCCGCGAGCTTGGCCGCCCGCCAACGCCGCTCGCCCGCGACGATCTCATACCCCCCCACCGCCCGCGGACGCACCAGAATTGGCTGAACAACGCCGACACGCCGGATCGAATCCGCCAGTTCGGCAAGCCCTGAATCATCAAAGTTCGCACGAGGTTGGTATTTGTTTGGTACGCAATCGTCAGGCTTCACGGTCTGGGGTGACACTGAAGTGGTCGCCGATGGTTCGACGGCCGGTGAGAGCGCCACCGGCGTGGTTGAATCGAGAAGCGCGCTTAAGCCTCGACCAAGGCGCCGCGGACGTGCGGAAGATTCACTGCTCATGGGGCCTCCAAGCCGATGCGATGGGCGAGCATCGTAACACTCCCCCACTCACTCAACAACCGGAGGCGGCATGTCGGATCAATCGATCGAGTTCATTGCACGCGGGCTGGCGATTCGAGACGGCCGCGTGCTGCTCTGTAAGAACATCAAGCGCGGCTACTACTTCCTACCTGGAGGACACGTCGAGTTTGGTGAGACTGCGGAGGCCGCACTCGCCCGCGAATTCAAGGAGGAGGCGGCCGTCGAGGTGAGATGCGGCGGTGTTGCGCTCGTCGCGGAACACATCTTCGATCGAAGGAATGGTCCGTGCCACGAAGTCAACGTGGTGTTTCACGTGGAACTATCCGGGAGCGAGATCAGGAGCTGTGAGCCCAAGATCGCGTTCGAATGGGCCGACCTTGCAGAGATCGGTGAACGAGATCTACGCCCAAATTGCATCAAAGCGTGGCTGGTCGCGGGGGGGCGCGCCATGCAGCCAATTTCATGGGTCACCGAGCGCGTGTTGCACGTGGAACGTTAGCCCGCGACGACAGCAGCGTCGCCGTCGATCGAGATTCCGACACGATCGCCAATCCGAAACGTCGGCGAACCCGCCTCAAGCGACAGGATCGAAAGGCCGCACACCCCCAGCGAGTAGCGCGTGTGGTGCCCAACGAAGCTGACGTCCTTGATCTCGGCCGGCAAGCCTTCCCTCAACTTCAGACGAACCTGCTCCGGGCGTACGACGGCGGTCACGGCTTGGCCCACGGCGCCTATGCCCGGAATTGAACCGAGCGGAGATTCGGCCAGTACGCGTCCGCCCTGTGCTGGTGTCGCTCTAGCTGGGATGAAATTCGCCTCTCCAAGGAATTCGGCCACAAACTTCGATGCGGGGCGTGAGTATACCTCCGCCGGAGGGCCGACTTGTGCGACCTTGCCTTTGTCGAGCACCGCAATCCGATCGCCAATCGCCATCGCCTCTTCGCGATCGTGCGTTACGCAAATCGTGGTCATCTCGAATTCACGGCAGAGTCTCTTGATCTCGTCGCGGAGCTCGTGACGCAGCTTGGCGTCGAGATTTGATAGCGGCTCGTCAAGCAACAACACATCGGGTCGGATGACCAGGGCTCGCGCAAGGGCCACTCGTTGCTGCTGACCACCAGACAGTTGGTTTGGCTTACGATCGGACAATGATCGCATTTTGACAGCGTCAAGTGCCGCGTCGATCCGTGCTGAGGCCTCGGCGGTGGGGGTCTTTCGCACCCGTAGCCCGAACGCGACGTTTTCCGCCACAGTCAGGTGGGGCCACAGCGCGTACGACTGGAAGACCATGCCCGTGTTTCGCTGGTTCGCGGGCAGGTCGGTGACGTCGCGATCTCCGAAGCGGATCCGGCCGTCGGTCGGCTCGATGAACCCCGCGATCATGCGCAGGATGGTGGTCTTGCCGCAGCCGCTGGGGCCCAAGAGGAAGAAGAGTTCGCCCGGGTTGATGGAGAGATCGACGTGGTCGATGACCCTGGTCGCCGGGCCCTTGGCGGCCGGGTAGTCCTTCACCACGTTGGTGAGCGTGATCGCGGTGGGCATGAGGGCGACACGATAGCAGGGCCGCGTTCTTCTTGTGGCTACGCTGGTGTGAATGTCCACCCCGCGCGGATTGAAGCAGAGCCTGGCGTCGATCGAGAAGCTGCGCTCGATCCGACCGGGATTCCGCGCGGCGGGGACGCTGGCAACGCCGATGAATCAGCTGTGTCAGACCCTGCGACGCCAGTCGAGAGCGGTGGGGGGGTTGCACGACACCTGGGAGCGGCTGGCGCCCCCGGAGCTGAAGGCCCTGTGCGGCATCCGCGGCCTGTCGAAGCGCACGATCACGCTCCTGGTGCGGGACTCGTCCGCGTGCTTCGAGGCCGACCGGTTGCTGCGGGCGGGGTTGGGCGACGAGCTATGCCGGGCCTGCGGGGCGGCGTGGATCCGCCTTATCGTTGATGCGACACACGCGTAATGTGTGTAATTATATATCACGTATTACAATGTGACATTATCGCAAAGTCATAGAACGAATTTATATCAACAAAGCCCCGTCGAATACGCGCTCGCGGAGTTATCCACAATTTCAACTTTATGCCGGGAGGAGTTGCGTGCGGCACCCTGGCCGGGTAGGGTGGAAACTCCAAGAAAGGACTGTTATGCCAACCACGCAGATTCGCGGACGAATTGTTCATGTTCCCGGCCCTTGGGGCGCGTCGGTGCCCGTGCGTGGGCTCACCGTCAAGGCCTACGACATCGACGCCGGCGATCCGGACGATCTGATCTGGCAGGGCACGACGGACTCCAACGGCGATTTCGGCGGGCAGTCGAGCGAATGGAAGGACCGGATCCGGATTCCACGCCCGTTCCCGCTTCCGCCCGCCATGGTTGAGAATCCGACCGACCTGTTGCTGCTGAGGCTTGAGATTTCCGATGGAAGTACCACGATTCCGTACACGCCATTCTTGAGCAATTCGCCGATTCCCGTCGTGTGGCCGGTTCCCCCGGCACCGTGCGTGTTGGTCAACGGCGAGGTGTGCAATTCTCCTGTGGACGTCAAGCAGAAAGTGATCGCTCGCACGCAGCAGCGGAGTGGAATCACGATCGAGCTTTCCGGCCCCGTGGCGGCGTACCTGTGGTCGATCCGGCTTCGCGGCACGGAGTTGAAGCAGGCGCTCGAAGCGGCCCGACCGGATCTGACAGGTTTCATCAATCCGTGGGGCGCCGACGATGTGGCCGCCCTCGTTGTCGCTATAGCGATTCTGTGCTTCGCCGTCGGTGTTTCCACATTCGTCGTGTGCGTCGGTATCGCCATCATCATTATGGTGGCCAAGAACTACAGATTTGACGACATTTCATTCGAAGGCAATCCCGCGACGGGAACCGCCAAGATCACGATTCGCTCAAGTCCCACCTAAGAGAACAAAGATCGGCCCCCCTCAGCGGGGTTTTCCGCGAGGGGATTCGTTGTTGGGCAAACGAAACACCCGACCATTGGCCGGGTGTTTCATGGGTCGATCGTTGCGTTTGAAGTTCGCGGGCCGGGAGGGCGCTGACGCCGCCGGCCCTGGTTCGATCGACGGTTGTTTACTTGCTGCGGCGCTGGCGGCGGGCGGCGAGAAGGCCGCCGAGGCCGGCGAGGCTGAGGGAGCCGGGGGTCGGGACATAAATCAGCTGGTCCTGCGAGCCGTTGTTGGTGAGGCCCAGCACCGGGGCGGTCCGGGCGGTGTGCCCGATGGAGTTGATCAGGGTGTTGTAGTGGCCGGTGATGCCCGACGACAGGGCGCTGCCGTTGGTCTTGGTGGCCTTGAAGTGCCCGCCCGACAGGCCGAGGCCGGCGACGCCGGTGCTGGCGCTGTAGTCGGCGACGATGTCCCAAACGGCCAGCTGGAACGCGGTGGCCAGGTCGTTGTTGAGGCCGGTCTGCGAGATCGTGATGCCCGCGGTGGTGTAGATGTCGCGGATGGCGTTGGCCTTATCGACGCCCATGGGGGCCGAGTTGGGGGTCCACTGCGGGTCGACGACGCGGTAGGTCTTGTAGCTGGTGGTGACATACTCGCTGAAGTCGGTGCAGAAGGTGCGGTGCTCGCCGTCCAAGCGCGAGGACCAGCCCGTGCCGCTCGTGATCATGTGCTTCAACTGCCCGGCGAAGACGTTCATGGTGTTGGAGAAATACGTGGCCTTGACGTCCGAGCCCGAGCCCTTGCCGGTGTACTTCATGCTCACGGTGTCGGCGGCCATGGCACCCGAGGCGAAGCCGGCGGCGGCGACAACAGCGGCGATCATCGTGGTCTTCATCTCTCTGCTCCTTCAGCTTTGCGAATGTGCATCCGTGCACGGCTCGCGTCTCGCGGCCGGCTGCCCGAAAGGTGCCATACGCACGCGTGATCTCCAGCCCCAGACCACCACACGCCCCGTCGACGCAACGGTCCTGCGGGCGGGGGCGAGTACATCACCCCATTCGCGCCAGACGACGCGGGTTCTGGGGCGTAGAAAGGCCGACGGCTGCTGATTCGGCGGCGGTGGGGGGCGGGTTGGGTACACTGGCCCCGGCCCCGGGGCGGTTCTCGGCCGGCGGGGCGGGTCGGCGTCACGGAGGAGCGGGGTCATGGCGGGCGGTGAGAGCAAATCGGGAGCAACCAAGCCCGTGCCGGTGATCCCGGCCGACCAGCAGTTCGTCCACCTGCACCTGCACACGGAGTACTCGCTGCTCGACGGCGGGAACCGCGTCGACAAGCTCGTGAATCGCGTGGCCGAGCTTGGCATGACGGCGGTGGGGGTGACGGACCACGGCAACATCTTCGGGGCCGTCAGCGTCTATCAGACCTGCAAAGAGAAGGGGATCAGGCCGATCCTGGGCGTTGAGGCGTATGTCACGCCGCCCGGCAAGCCGCGCCAGGACCGGACGTATTCGGGCGGCGGCGAGGGCGGCTACCACCTGGTGCTCCTGTGCGAGAACAACGAGGGCTGGCAGAACCTCCTGGTGCTGTGCTCCGAGGCGTACCTGACGGGGTTCTACTACAAGCCGCGGATCGATCGCGAACTTCTCGAGAAACACAGCGCGGGGCTGATCGCGGTCAACGGGCACCTTGGTTCGGAGATCGGCGAGCACCTGCTCGATTACGAGCGCACGGGGGACGAGAAGTACTGGAAGCTCGCGGTGGAAAGCGCGGAGTGGCACGCGCGGGTGTTCAATGGAAATGGTGGGGCGCGCCCCGGCGAACCGCCGCGGTTCTACGTCGAGCTCCAGCACCACATCGCCGAGCAGAACTCGATCAACAAGCACCTGATTCGCTTGGCGCGCGAGCTTGACCTGCCCCTGGTGAGCGACAACGACGCGCACTTCCTCAAGGCCGAGGACCACGACGCGCACGACACGCTGATCTGCATCTCGACGGGCAAGAACAAGAGCGACACCAACCGGATGCGCTACCCGACCGAGCTGTACGTGAAATCGCCGGCGCAGATGCGGGCGATGTTCGAGGCGTACGGCGACGCGGGTCGTGAGGCGTGTGACAACAGCGTGCGCATCGCGGAACGCTGCAACGTCGAGCTTCCCCTCGGGCGCAACAACGCGCCCGCGGTGCGGATCGACCTGCCCGACCCCAAGAAGCTGCCGCGCCACGACGATCCGAAGTACGCCGGCGATCTTTCGGCGTGGTACAAGGACTACTGCGCGAGCTTCGAGCTCAAGCCCTTCGCGAGCGTGCCGACTCAGGCCGAACTGGCGGAATCAAAGAAGAACTGCGACGCCGCCCTGCGGATGCTGAGCGACGCGGGGTTTGTGTGGAGGTATGGGCCGGGGGAGCAGGCACGAGGCACTGGGCACTTGGCACCAGAAAAGACCGGGGCCGCCCATGAAGCGGATCGCCGGACCGCGCAGATGGCACGCCTCGAGCGCGAGCTGAAAATCCTCGCCGACAAGAACATCTCCGCGTACTTCCTCATCGTGTGGGACTTCGTCAACTGGGGAAGGCAGCGCGGCATTCCATCCAACGCCCGCGGTTCGGGCGTCGGCACCATGGTCGGCTACGTGCTCGGACTGTCGAACGCCTGCCCCGTCGAATACGGCCTGCTGTTCGAGCGGTTCACCGACCCCGATCGCTCGGAATACCCCGATATCGATATCGACCTGTGCCAGGACGGGCGCGGTGAGGTCATCAACTACGTCCGCAAGAAGTACGGGCACGTCGCCCAGATCATCACGTTCGGGACCATGAAGGCCCGGGCCGCGATCCGCGACGTCTCGCGCGTGCTCGCGGTGTCGCTCCCCGCGGCCGACCGCATCGCCAAGCTGATCCCCGACACGCTGAACATCACGCTCGACGAGGCGATCGAGCAGGAGCCCGATCTCAAGGGGTTGTACGACGGTCAGCAGCGCTGCCTCGACAAGGTGAACGACAAGCTCTCGCCCGAGCAATCGATCGACGCGAGGACCGTGCGTTCGCTGATCGACAACGCGCGGACGCTGGAGGGCCAGGCGCGCCACGCGGGCGTTCACGCCGCGGGCGTGATCATCGCGACGCGCCCGCTGCAGGAGATCGTGCCACTCTATCGCCAGAGCGGGAGCGAAGAGACGGAGATCGTGACGCAGTGGGACGGGCCGACGTGCGAGAAGATGGGCCTGCTCAAGATGGACTTCCTGGGCCTGCGGACGATTTCGATCGTGGAGCGGGCGCGGAAGCTGATCCGCGAGGGTTTGAGCGAGGAGGAGATCTGGAAGGCCGTCGGCCGCTCGGCCGAGTTCGAACAACTCAGAGCGGCCAAGCAGCAAGGCTCGAATCAGAAGGGCAAGAAGAGCGCGGGCGAATCCGCGGCCGCTCTGAGCTTCGCGCATCCCCTCGACCTCGATCGCCTGCACTACACGGATCAAAAGGTCCTGGAGCTGTTCAGACGCGGCGACACCACCGGCGTCTTCCAGTTTGAATCGGGCGGCATGCGTCGCCTCCTGGTCGAGATGAAGCCCGACCGCCTCGAGGACCTCATCGCCGCCAACGCGCTCTTCCGCCCGGGCCCGATGGACCTGATCCCCGACTACAACCGGCGCAAGCACGGGCAGGACGCCGTGCCGAGAGTCCACGACATCGTCGACCGATACACCGCCGAGACCTACGGCGTGATGGTGTACCAGGAACAGGTCATGCAGATCGTGCACGGCCTGGGCGGCATCAAGCTGCGCGACGCCTACACCCTCATCAAGAACATCAGCAAGAAGAAGCACGACAAGATCGAGAAGGAACGCCCCAAGTTTGTCGAGGGCGCGCAGAAGCAGGGCCTGAACAAGCAGGCCGCCGAGGAACTGTTCGAGCTCATCCTAAAGTTCGCGGGCTACGGCTTCAACAAGTCGCACTCGACCGGGTACGCGATTGTCGCCTATCAGACCGCGTATCTGAAGACGTATTTCCCCGCGCAGTACATGGCCGCGTTCCTCACGTACGAGAGCCAGGCGCAGAAGGCGTCGGAGTGGATCCCGTACCTGGAAGATTGCCGGCGCACGCGCGTGATCGATCCGGAGACGGGCAAGGTCACAAAGGTCGGCGTGGAGGTGAAGCCGCCCGACATCAACCTGTCGCAGGCGGATTTCGCGGTGGTGTTTGAGGCGGGCGAGGCGCACACGTCGTCGGGCGGGCACATCCGCTTTGGCCTGCGCGCGATCAAGGGCGTGGGTGACAAGCTCATCGAGGCGATCATCCAGGAGCGCGACCCCAAGTCCGGCGACGAAAGAGCGGAGCCGCGGCCCTTCACCTCGCTGTTCGACTTCTGCGAACGCGTGATGTCGCACGGCACGGGCATCCTGAACAAGGCCGCGCTCGAATCGCTCATCAAGTGCGGCGTGTTCGATTCCGTGCACGGGCGCCAGAACCGCGCCGCGATGATCGCGTCGATCGAACAGGCCGTCGGCGCCGCGCAGAAGGCGGCCCAGGATCGCGCGAGCGGCCGGGGCTCGTTGTGCGGCCGCGCGGGTGGGGGCCTGGGTGGTGGGGGACCTGCGCCCGCGGCACCCGCCGACACCGGCGTGCTCACGCGCGCCACGCCCTGGAGCGAAAGCGAGACACTCGCGGGCGAGAAGGACGTGCTGGGTTTCTATGTCTCCAGCCACCCGCTCGAAACGTGGAAGCACTGGGCCGCGACGTTCGCCAACGCCGACACGTCGAGCGTGAAGAACATGGCCCAGGACACCCGCGCGATCATCGCGGGCTTGGTGCAGAGCGTGCGCCAGTTGGTTGTGAAGTCCGGGCGCTCCGCCGGGCAGAAGATGGGCATCGTCACGTTCGAAGATACGGCCGGCGCGATGGACTGCGTGCTCTTCACCGACGCCTTCGCGCGCTTCGGGCACCTCGTCGACGCCTCCAGCACCACGCCGGTCTTCCTCCTCGGCCGCGTCGATCGCTCGCGCGGCGACCCGCAGCTCATCGTCGAACGCGTCGTGCCGATCGACGGCGTGCCCGTGCTCCCCGGGCGCCTGCAGCTCTTCTTCGACGGCGAGCGGCTCAACGGCACGGGGCGATCGAGCATGGAGCGGGCCGCGGAACTCGTGCGCGCCAAGGCGGCGGCGGGCCCCGCGGACTTCCCGATCGAGATCGCCGTCGCGTCCGCGGGCTCGGTGGCGACCATGAGCGTTGATTCGCGCACGCGCGTCGCGCTCGATCCCGATCTCATCAAGCAGCTCGTGCTGATCCTGGGCGAGGGGTGCGTGCGCGTGGTGGGGGGCGTGACGGCCGAGGTCGTCAACGGCAGCAACAGCCGCCCGTGGGAAAAGAAGAAGAGGCCGGTCGAGGTGTGAATCGAATCGGCGTGTTGTGGACCTGATCTGATCTTCGCAACGCGGCGGCACTCACCTTGGAGTCGCGCGGTGGCTGCCCAGGTTCTGAGCGCCTGACGCTAGCGTTCCTTGTCTTCCTCGTACGCGTCGATCACACGCTGCACCAAGGGATGGCGCACCACGTCCGAGCGATCGAGCGAGACGAAACCAACGCCGGGGGTCTTGGCCAGGCGCGCCGCGGCGTCGACCAGGCCCGATTCGCGCGGCTCTTCGAGATCGATCTGCGTCGTGTCGCCGGTCACGATCATCTTGCTCCCGTGGCCCATGCGGGTCAGGAACATCTTCATCTGGCCACGCGTCGCGTTCTGGGCCTCGTCGAGGATGATGACGGCGTTGTTGAGCGTCCGCCCGCGCATGAACGCCAGCGGCACGACCTCGACCACGTCGTTCTCCATGAAGCGGCGCACGGTCGCGTAGTCCATCATGTCGTGGAGCGCGTCGAGCAGGGGGCGCAGGTACGGGTTGACCTTGGCCTGCATGTCGCCGGGGAGAAAGCCGAGCTTCTCGCCCGCCTCGACCGCGGGGCGCGCCAGGATGACCTTGGTGACGCGCGAGGTCTTGAGCAGGTGGACGGCGGCGGCGACGGCCAGGTACGTCTTGCCCGTGCCCGCGGGACCGATCGAGAAGACCAGGTCGTGGTCGCGGATGGAATCGAGGTAACGTTGCTGGTTGGTGGTCTTGGCGCGGATGAGCTTGCCGCGCGAGTAGACGTCGAGCGAGCCGTCCCACGTGGCGGCCGAGTCGATGAACTGGCCATCTTCATCGGAGACGTCGAGCGTTGGCACGGGGCGCCCCGCCTGGTCGCTGATGATGTCGAGCACGTCCTGGCGCGTGAGCGAGCGCTCGTCGACGGCGGCCTGGAGCAGGCGCTCGATGACGCGCCGGGCGGCGGCGACGGCGTCGCGCGGGCCCTTGAGCTGGATCTCGCCGTCGCGCGACGTGATGTGCACGCCCAGCGCCTCGCGGATCAGCTTGAGGTTTCGCTCGGCGGGCCCCAGGACGGGCACGCTCCGGTCGGACTTGCGTTGGATTCGGATGGTTGTTTCCACGACGTGACTATCGTAGGGCTTTCGGGACGAAAGTCGGCGGGCCCGATGGCCGACAGTTTTCTCTGGGACCATCGCGACCAGGACGGCAAGGAGAGACCATGGCACAGAAGCCCGTGATCGGCATCGACCTCGGCGGCACCAACATGCAGATCGGCGTTGTGGCCGAGAGCGGGAAGGTGCTGGGAACCTCGCGCAAGAAGACCAAGGCCGCGGACGGCATGGACGCGGTGCTGTCGCGTCTCTCCGAGGGCGTGATCGAGGCGTGCGCCGAGGCGAAGCTGTCGCTGAAGGACATCGCGGCGGTGGGCATCGGCGCGCCCGGCGCGGTCGATCCGGGCCGGGGCGTCGTGCTGGAGGCCGTCAACCTCCGCTGGTCCGACGTGGCGCTGGCGAACATCCTGACCAAGAAGCTGGGCGTGCCCACGTTCCTGGATAACGACGTGAACGTCGCGGTGTATGGCGAGAACAAGGTCGGCGCGGGAAAGAACGCCGCGGACCTGCTCGGCGTATGGGTCGGCACGGGCATCGGCGGCGGGCTGATCCTGAACGGCGAGTTGTACTACGGCACATTCATGACGGCCGGCGAGATCGGGCACACGATCCTGATCCCTAATAACCCGCCGGGACACCGCTCACTCGAGCACAACTGCTCGCGCACCGCGGTGGTCGACCGTCTCGTCCGCCTCATCGAGAGCAACCATCCAAGTTCGCTCTCATCGATGGTCGACGGCGACTTCGAGCGCATCAAGTCCAAGGTCGTCGCCAAGGCGTATGAAGAGGGCGACGAACTGACGGTCGAGGTCGTCGACGACGCGGCGAGCTTCCTGGGCATCGCGATCTCCAATGTCGTCACGCTCCTCTCGATCGGCAAGGTCGTGCTGGGCGGCGGGCTGACCGAGGCGATCGGCGACGCGTTCGTGCAGAAGGTGGCGGAGAGCTGCCGCCGATTCGCGTTCCCCGACGTGTGCAAGAAGGTCGAGATCGTGGCGAGCAGGCTGCGCGACGACGCGGGGGTGATCGGAGCGGGGCTCATCGCCATGGAGAGGATGAAGAAGAAGTAGGGAACGGGCATCAGCGAAGTCGGAAGACGTGGAGAGACGAAGCCAAGACGCGGGGCCGCTGGCATGAACCAGTTCGATCTTCCGTATACGTGGTATGAAGATCTCTACGCTCGCGATCTTGGTCTGGAGCGCCTCGGTGACGGCCATTTCAATCGCGATGCAAGCAAGGTTGATTTGATCGCTCGGTACTACCTTGCGCACCCCGAGCACAACCGGGTCGGACGAGAGATGCTGGCCGAAGCGCTGCTCGATTCTCTAGCTGAACTGCTCGAGGCTGGTCCGGCTCCGGAAGCGATCAATCAAATCGCGCACGAGGCCGTGGCTCGGATGATCGCGGATGTGTACGACCGCGATCAGGTTCGCCACTATTGGAACCTCGAAGGCCCGCGCGGGACGCTGGTTCCGTTGGCCGTCTGGCTTAACAGACTCTTTCCCGACTGGGTTCCGCCGCCTTCGATCTGGCGCCAAGGCGGAGATGAAATCCGTTAGAGCAGTCTTACTCCAGACGTAGCGAGTAGCCGCAGTGGCGGTAGCAGTTGGC
>OEIV010000365.1_pt1 | contig 26035 bp, 24 predicted proteins | sample 1539231 | NCBI WGS metagenome assembly OEIV01 (sample SAMN03794762, study PRJEB22550) | activated sludge metagenome | feature: wastewater treatment plant; material: activated sludge; isolation source: Wastewater treatment plant of a petroleum refinery complex | place: Argentina: Buenos Aires ... | reverse complement strand
TTTGATTGCTCTTGTTAATGTTGCATTGTTTTTTCAAAAAAAATATTTCGGAAAAGTTGAAGAAGGAACAGTGAAATCTCCTGATATTTGTCCGTAATAATTCATAAACTTTATATTATTTCTAAGGGGAAATGTATGATGTTAAAATTTAGGTTACTGGTTTTTGTTTTTATAGTAGTCTCAATAAATATTTATTCTCAGATCTACGAATCAGTTGAGAATGCAGCGGCACAGTATTTTATTAGTCTTTCAAATAAGGATTCTAAGGTAGATAATAATTTTATTGAGTTAAAAAAAACACTTTTTGGCAATTATGATAAAGCACAACTTGAAAGTAAATATCAAATCTTAACAAATGATTTTGATAGTCTAAAAAATCATTTTAACGAGTATGAATCAATAATAAAAACCATATCTAAAGATTCTGCGTTAGTTTTATTTAATCAATGGTATCTGCACTTCTCAAATCTATTTTATAATTATGCGGATGAAAAGTTTTTTTCATCAAGTAAAACAAAAATTCTTTTCTTCAGTACATCAATGTCCTGTCATTGCACACTTGAAATGTGTAAGAACCAAACAATTGAAATATTAAATCTTGCAAGAGAAAAAAAACTTGATTACTGGATTGTTGATTCATACGACCATAATGAACTTCAACTAAAGTATGAAACATTGTTTGCGCCAGCAGTTATTTTATTTGATGGTAAGAATAATGTTTTGCTTAAGATAGAGTATGATGAAAATATGCTTACAAAAGTTAATCAGTTTTTAAAATAAAATTAAAAGGATAAAACCATGATATCTGTAAAAGTATTAGGCACCGGCTGCAAAAAATGCCAGAATCTTGAAAATAAAGTTAGAGAACTTGTAGCATCAAATAACATCGATGCCACAGTTGAAAAAGTAACAGACATTCAGGAGATGGTTAGATACGGAATTATGATGACTCCTGGATTAATTATAAATGAACAGGTAAAAAGTTTTGGAATTATTCCTAAAGATGATCAGATAATTAATTGGCTAAAGGAAAACTAAAATGAAAAAATTTTATATAGTTATATCTTTGATTTTATTTACATTTACCCTTATAGGGCAATCAAATGATAACAAACCTAAAGTTACTTTTGTTGAGTTAGGTTCTGTTAACTGTATTCCTTGTAAGCAAATGCAGCCCGTTATGAAAGCAATTGAAGAAAAATATGGCGACCAGATTAAAGTAGTATTCTATGATGTTTGGAAAGAAGATCAGAAAAAATATTCTAAGCAATATGGTATCAAGTTAATACCCACGCAGGTTTTTCTTGATGCAAACGGTAAAGAATTTCATCGCCACGAAGGATTTTATCCGGAAGCTGAAATAGATAAAATTTTACAAGGCAAAGGATTAACAATTAAAAAATAATAAACTCAGTGGTTCTCAGTGGTAACTCTGCGTTCCTCCGTGAAAGTATGATAAGTTACACAGAGAAACACGGAGAAGGCACAGAGTGACACGGAGAATAGGACTAATATGATAGAAGAAATATTTACAATATTAAGTACAGCACTTTACGAAAACTATTGGATTGCATTGCTAGCATCATTCGGTTGGGGAGTATTATCAATACTTTTATCACCGTGTCATTTATCTAGCATTCCACTTGTTGTTGGATTTATAAGTTCACAAGGTAAAATTACACTTCGCAGAACTTTTAATATCTCACTTATCTTTTCGGTCGGAATCTTAATTACAATCGCTGCGATTGGAATTATCACTGCATCACTTGGAAGATTGATGGGAGATGTTGGTGCAATTGGCAATTATCTTGTTGCAGGAATTTTCTTTTTAGTTGGTCTATATCTTTTAGACATTATTAAGTTTGATTGGAACAACTCAGCATTAAAACAAACAAAATCAAAAGGATTATTAGCTGCATTAATTCTTGGTTTACTTTTCGGTATTGCTCTTGGTCCTTGCACGTTTGCATATATGGCTCCTGTACTTGGAATAGTTTTTCAAACAGCACAGACAAATTTTACTTCTGCAGCATTTCTTCTATTATCATTTGGAGTTGGACACTGTGCGGTAATTGTGGGAGCAGGAACATTAACCAAAAAAGTACAACAATACTTAAACTGGTCTGAAGAATCTAAGACTATTTTGTGGATAAAAAGAATTTGCGGTGTACTGGTTATCTTAGGAGGAGTTTATCTCATATACACAACATATTAATCGTAATAAATAAGCAAAATCAAAGAATATATTTATCCTGTTTATCCTTATATTTACACTATCATGTTTAAGAATAAATTTTATTAGCGCATCTTCACACTTCATTCAGGCTTTTTAGCAAGCCGATTTTATTTTCCCAATAGATTTGAATTTAAAAGAAAATTATAATGAGTATCATTAAAGAAATTAAGAATAGAAAAACATTTGCAATTATTAGTCACCCTGATGCTGGTAAAACCACATTAACTGAAAAATTGCTTTTGTTCAGTGGTGCGATACAAATCGCAGGTGCTGTTAAATCAAATAAGATTAAAAAAACCGCGACGTCGGATTTTCAAGAAATTGAAAAGCAGAGAGGTATATCAGTATCTACATCTGTTCTTAGCTTTAAATATAAGGGTATAAATATAAATCTTCTTGATACTCCGGGTCATAAGGATTTTGCGGAAGATACTTACAGAACATTAACCGCCGTTGATAGCGTTATTCTTGTTATCGATTGTGTTAAAGGTGTTGAAGAGCAAACTGAAAAGCTTATGAATGTTTGCAGAATGCGTAACACCCCAGTAATTGTTTTCATAAACAAACTTGATCGTGAAGGTAGAAATCCAATTGAGCTGCTTGATGAAATTGAAGCGAAATTAAACATTAAAGTTCGTCCGCTAAGTTATCCAATGGGAATTGGAGTTAGCTTTAGAGGTGTTTACAATCTTTATGAAAACAGCTTTTCATTCTTTAAAGCAAACAAGCAAAGAATAGAAGATGAAATAGAAAAATTTAATGGTGTTGATGATCCAAAATTGATTGATTATTTCGGAGATGATGCATTAAAACTTAAAGATGATATAGAACTGATTCATGGTGCGTATGAATCATTTTCTATAGGTGACTATTTAAATGGATCAACTGCTCCTGTTTTCTTTGGCAGTGCTGTAAATAATTTTGGTGTACGAGAATTGCTTGATAGTTTTGTTAAGATTGCACCTAAACCACAACCGCGAGAAACAACAAAGGGATTGATAAATCCGGAAACCGAAATATTTTCAGGATTCATATTTAAGATCCATGCAAACCTGGATCCAAAACATAGAAACAGAATTGCATTCCTTCGAGTATGTTCCGGAAAGTTTGAAAGAAATAAATTTTATCATCACGTTAGATTGAATCGCGATATTAAGTTCCCAAATCCCGCATCATTTATGGCTCAGGATAAAACCACGATTGATGAAGCTTTTCCTGGAGATGTAATTGGATTATATGATGTAGGTAATTTTAAGATTGGTGATACAATTACTGAAGGTGAAAATTTTATGTACAAAGGCATCCCCACTTTTTCACCTGAAATATTTAAGGAACTTCATCTGGAAGATCCATTTAAATCAAAACAGCTTAACAAGGGAATTATGCAGCTTACTGATGAAGGACTTGCGCAAGTTTTTATCCAGAATAATGGAAGTAGAAAAGTTGTTGGAACAGTTGGCGATCTTCAATTTGATGTGCTTGAATATAGATTGCTTAATGAATATGGCGCAGCATGCAGATTTCGTCCATTGAATTTTTATAAAGCATGCTGGGTTATTTATGAAAAGGAAGAAGATATCAGTGAATTAATGCGAATTCGTTCACATAATTTATTTTTAGATAAACATAATAAGCTGGTCTATCTTGCTGAGTCATCCTATTCGGTTATAAGTGCGCAGGAAAAAAATCCTAAAGCTAAGTTTTTATTTAGTGTTGAGCACAACACTCAAACACACGAACTTGAGAATGAGGATTAATATTTAGTCATCCCGAACTTGTTTCGGGATCTTATCTGTTAAATAGAAGCTTAAACAAGTTCAGCTTGACGATCTCATTCATAATAATCAATCTTACAACCACAGCCATCCCATTTACGTTCGTAAAAATCTAATCGTTCCTGAATAAATTTATCAGCATCGGCTAAAGAATTAATTTTTCTTAGGATAATTTCATTCTTTAAAGATAGCTCTTGAATAAAGAGTATTCCGTCAAACTTAATTAATCTAATAAAATCAGATAGATGAGTGTCTTCAACTCTTAATATTTCAGAATTAACTAAAACTGATTTAAGCTGTTCTTCTTCAATTATCAGAAAATTTGTACTTAACGCCTTATTAAAAATTTCTTTTGTTTGCATAACTTACCTGAATATTTATTCATTTGATGAATAAACAAAATAAAAGGTTCTAAATAAGGAAATGAATTTATTGTGAGTTAACAAGCAGTACAGGGCAGGGAGCATTATTTAATACTCTTTCAACACGCGGACCAATATAAAGTTTTTCTGAACCAGGCCTAATGTCTGTTCCTAAAACTATTAGATCAAAATTCTTTTCTTTTGCCATCTCTATAATCGCACTTTCAGTATCAGTGCCAATTTCAACTTCAGAAAATGTATTTACAGATAACGATTCACCAAGCTTTTTTAATTCCTCAGTAATCTGATATGCAAAAGTAAACTGTCGTTCTTTTATACTTCCTTCCATATCCAGATTATAAATATCTTCCTTCTCCTCAATTACTTTTAAGATATGAACTTCCTGTGAGATTTCTGAAGCAAGAGCAAAAGCAACCTGAGCAGCTCGTTTTGCTGCAAGACTACCGTTAGTTGGAACCAAGATTCTATCCGGCTGCCAGTTGTCCGAATGGAAACCACTCTGTACAACAATACTTGGACAAGACGACAATCTCACAATGTTGTCAACGACCGGATTAAAAATCATTTTGGATTTTTTATCCTTTTCGGTAGCACCAATTAAAATGAGATTATAACTTTTACTTGCTTCTTCTAGTATGCTTTCAATGGGATTAGAAGAAATGATTACTTTTTTTGTTACTGTAATGTTTGCAAATAATTTTGCAAGTTCGTCTAAAAAATCCGCACATTCATTTTTATTCTGAGCATCAGTAATAGTTAACAAAGTAAGGTCCAGTTCTCTATTTTGAGCTAGTTTTTTTATGATCTTTGCTTCAATTAATTTCTTTTCAAAGTCATCTCTTTTTCTAACTGGCAATAATACTCTATGAACCGAAGACATAAAATTATCTTTGTGTAATTCTTCCTGCCTTAATCTTTCAATTTCCTCATCTTTTGGTTTTACTTTTTTAAGAGTATACCTAAGCATAAACGGAGCCATAATGGAGGTTACAACAGCCATAATAATTATCAGTGAAAATATTTCCTGTGATATAATTCCAAATGATAACCCAATTGTAGCTACAATTATTTGTATTGCCCCTCGTGCATTTAATCCGGCTCCAAAACTCAATGCTGTCCAATGATCGCTTTTGCCAACCCAGCGGGCTCCAATATATGCCCCAGCTACTTTACTCAAAGTCGCAACTAAAATTAAACCTATACCTATAAATAAAAGCTCTGGGTTTAATAAAGGTTCAAGACTTACTTTTAATCCTGCGGCTGCGAAAAATATCGGAGCAAAAATTCCAAAAGTAAAACTTTCAATTCTTTCGATTGCTTCTTTCGGAACCGCAGGAATCCGTGAAAATATTATTCCGGCAATAAAAGCACCAAGCACTGCTTCAAGTCTTAGTGATTGAGCAATAGCACCGATACCAAAACTAAAAAGAATGAGTATTGTTAAAAATTTATATCTACTCTGAATAGAATTTTGTGCAAAGCTAACTACTTTAGCTGCAAGCCATTTGCCAGCAACAAAACTAACTGAAAGAAATAAAACTACTTTTCCAACTGAGATAAAAACATTATGTGCTGTTACAACGCCAAATTCAATCAAACCCAAAACAATTGATAACAATATCCAGGCCGCTGTATCATCAATCATTCCTGCAGCAATAGTTATTTGTCCAATATCTCTGCGGATCAAATTAAGATCAATCAATACTTTAGCGATTACGGGAATAGCGGAAACTGAAATGGAGGTTGCAAGGAATAATGAAAAAACAATACGCTGTGCGGGATCGACAAGTAAAGAATCGGGAATAAGGAAGCAGAAACCAAATCCAAGGATTAGTGGTAAGATCAACCCGCCAATTGCGGTTCCAAATGCACTTCTCGAGTGATGTTTGATAAGTGCAAGATCGGTTTCAAGTCCGGTTATAAGAAGTAAAAGCATTGCCCCCATTAAGCTGACAACTTCCAGTAGGTTAGTTCCATTTGTTGATTGCACTATCATCAAATCAGAAAAAAATGGGGTTGCTCCTAGTAATGATGGACCTAAAACAACACCAGCAAGAATTTCACCAACAACAGTAGGCTGTCCCATCCGCTGAAATAATTCTCCAAATACGCGAGCAAAAAGCAGCAATAGAAAAAGCTGGAAGAGAAGAATAAGAATGTCGCTATGTAATGAGGCTTCAAACATCAAATTTATAATACGTATGATGAATTATTATTGAGTATAAATTGATTTCTACTTTGCAAAGTAATGAAAAGATTATTTAGAATAAACGACTGTGATGAGATGAACACATAAACTTTTAATAACATCCAAAGTGTTTCTCATAAGATTGAATTGGACTATATTGCAGTTAGAATAAAACTAATGCGACAAATAATAATTCAGATTAATGGATAAAAAATATCTCGTACTAAATATAGAACCTGAATATCGGTCTGATCTGGAAAATCTTCCTTGGGATACACCATTAATTGAATGGAATGAAAAACAGGTTAAATTTCTTGAAATTAGAAAAGGAATTTCTAAACACACAGTTAGATTTATTAAGACAAAAGATTTTGCTTTTGCAGTTAAACAAACAAATCCAATAAGTGCATATTTTGAAAGTGAAACTTTTACCAAGCTTTTGCAGAAAGGTATTCACACATTAATTCCCGCTGGATATGTTTTTTATAAAAAGAATTTGTTCGAAATAAATGCTGAGGATAAAGAAAGTCTTGCTTTTATTGTCACGATACTTGAAGCCAAATCGATTCCGCATTCTATTTTATTTAAGTGGGATTTTTCAGAGACGAGCAGAAAATCAATCTATAAAGCGGCGGCAGAGTTATTAGCTAATCTTCACTTTAATAATATATTTTGGGGTGATGCTTCGCTTTCTAATATTCTTATCAAATTTATTAAAGCGAAAGATGATCGCGGAAAAACGCACACCGAATTAAAAGCATTTTTATCTGATTCAGAAACAATTCAAATCCTAAAAAAAATTTCTGAAGAACTAATTAAAAAAGATTTAAAAGAATTTTACGATTCAATAAAATTAATTGGTGATGAATATTCTCAAAAAGAAACTTCGAAATCGATTTCTGTCTTAGAGATTGATAAAAAGTATTTTGAGCAGGAGTATAATACTCACTATACATTATTAGTTAAGTCTGCTGAATTTGAAAACGTAACTGGGCTTGAAGTACAAAAGCATTTTTTCAAAATTACTGATCAATATTCTATTGATTCAATTTTAAAACAGATTGAAGAACATAAATGGTACTTAAGCGAGCGAAGTAGCAGTGAAATTGATATTACATTTGTAGCAAATGATTGGATTGAGAAAATTTATAAACCAATTATAAACGAGTTTAACAAACTTAAAATTTTCGATTACTTTCCTAACACAAATTCTGTAAAACTTTATACAGACATTATGGCTCATAAATACTATTTAAGTATTGAGAAAGGTGAGGATATTGGAATTTATTCTGCTATAAGAAGCTACAGTGAGAAACATTCTGATAAGGAAGAATCAACACTTTCCAAATTGATTGATAAATTATTAAAACGACTTACTAAAATTGTTCCGCCGAACTATAATTTGTGATAAAATGGTAAGCTAATATTTAATAATTTTCGAAGAATAATTTCTGATACATTTAAGTTTTACCTTAAAAACAGATAATAGAATTTCACTTCTAACCGCTATTTAGCTAATTTTGATAAGCAAATTAAACAAAACTTTGAATCACATTTAGAAAAATCAGGAGTTATAAAATGACAACAATAGTTGATGTATTTGGACGAGAAATTTTAGACTCAAGAGGCAACCCAACTTTAGAAGTTGAGGTTTATCTTGAGGGCGGAGTAATGGGCAGAGCAGCAGTACCAAGCGGTGCTTCTACAGGTGAGCACGAAGCCGTTGAATTAAGAGATGGCGATAAATCACGTTATAACGGAAAAGGTGTTCTTAAAGCGGTTGAAAATGTAAACGAAAAAATAGCTGATGAGTTAATTGATTTTGACGCAACAGAGCAGGTTGAAATTGATAATTTGTTAATCGAATTAGATGGAACAGAAAACAAAGGTAACCTTGGCGCAAACGCAATGTTAGGTGTTTCACTTGCTTGTGCAAGAGCTTCTGCAGAGTTTTTTGGATTACCACTTTACCGATACATTGGCGGAGTAAATGCTCGAACACTTCCTGTTCCAATGATGAATATTCTTAACGGCGGTAAAAATGCTGATAACAATGTTGACTTTTAGGGATTTTTTGTTATGCCGATCGGTGCTCCAAGTTTTAAAGAAGCTTTAAGAATGGGCGCAGAAACTTTTCATGCTTTAAAATCTGTGCTTAGTAAAAAAGGTTATAATACTGCTGTTGGTGATGAGGGTGGATTTGCACCAAATTTAAAATCAAATGAAGAAGCAATTGAAGTAATTCTTGAAGCTATAGAAAAAACCGGATATAAAGTTGGAACTGATATCGGTATAGCACTTGATCCGGCAGCTAGTGAATTCTTTATCAAAGAAAAAAATGCTTATCACTTATTTAAGTCAGCTCCTAACCAGATGATACCAATTGAGAAAATGGTTGATTATTGGGCTGGTTGGGCAAAACAATATCCAATTGTTTCTATTGAAGACGGATTAGCTGAAGATGATTGGGATGGCTGGAAATTAATGACAGAAAAACTTGGCGGCAAAATTCAGCTTGTTGGTGATGATTTATTTGTAACCAATACAAATCGTTTGGCAAAAGGAATTGATCTTGGTGTTGCAAACTCAATACTAATAAAAGTAAATCAAATAGGAACATTAACAGAAACACTTGATGCAATTGAACTTGCAAAAATTAATGGTTACACAAGTGTTATCAGTCATCGTTCCGGTGAAACTGAAGATACAACAATCGCTGATATCGCCGTTGCTACAAATGCAGGACAAATTAAAACCGGTTCAGCTTCAAGAACTGATCGTATTGCAAAATACAATCAGCTTTTAAGAATTGAAGATGAGTTGGATACAACAGGAATTTTTCCTGGTGTAGCTGCGTTAAATTACAACGGTTAATTTTTTATTCGCCCGATTGTTTTTCAATCGGGCATTTTTGTCTCAAAACAGTTTTAAACAAATAATGCATTTCTTAATCATTAGAGATCAAAATGAAAAACAATCACATTGAGAATTGTAAATCACTAATCAAAAAAAATAAAATTGAGTTTATAGATTTAAAAGCAATTGATCTTACAGGCAGATTACATCACATTACACTGCCGGTTTATCCTAACATTCTAGAAAAATTATTAAGCGAAGGTGTTGGATTTGATGGATCAAGTTATGGATTTCTAAAAGTAGAAAACAGTGATATGATAATGATTCCAGATCTTTCAACTGCAAAGTTAGATCCATTTCGTGATGCTCCAACTCTAACATTTTATTCACACATAGTGCTAACAGATGAAAAGCGAAGTCCTTTTAATCAGGATGGAAGATATCTGGCAAAAAAGGCTGAAGAACTTTTAAAGAAAACTACCGGTGCGGATAGATCCTGGTGGGGACCGGAATTTGAGTTTTATATTTTTTCTAAAGTTGAATATGATACTCGTACTGCATCATCATATTATCGTGTGGAACATGCAGAAGAATTTTATAAGAAGGCTTATCACGCAGCAAATCCATTTGATGAGTATGACGATTTTCGTGATGAAGCTTGTAAACTTTTAAAAGCTCAAGGTATTAATGTTAAATATCATCATCACGAAGTTGGTGAAAGAGGACAGCAGGAAATAGAAACTTACTTTAGTGATCTATTAACTACGGCTGATAACATCATTACTGCAAAATATATTCTCTTCAACTTTGCAAAACAAAAAGGTTTGTTCATCACTTTTATGCCAAAGCCAATGTATCAACAAGCAGGCAATGGAATGCATTTACATTTATATCTAACAAAAAATGGTAAAAATGCTTTCTACAAAAAAGGTGAATATGGAAATGTAAATGAACTTGGCAGATATTTTATAGGTGGAATGTTAAAACATGGTCCGGCACTTTCTGCTTTTACAAATCCGAGTACAAATTCTTATAAAAGATTAGTGCCAGGATTCGAGGCTCCAGTTGCGTTAACTTATGGACAAGGAAATCGTGCGAGTGCAATAAGAATTCCAAAGTATGTTTCTAATCCAGATGAAACACGGTTCGAATATCGACCACCAGATGCAACTGCAAATCCATACTTATGTACAGTTGCAATGCTTCTTGCCGGAATAGATGGAGTTGTAAATAAAATTGATCCCGTTAAAGAAGGTTACGGACCAATTGATAAAAATTTTCTTGATCCGGGTTTCAATGAAAAGATACATTTTCTTCCAAGAAATTTAGCTGAAGCTTTGGATGCATTGGCTGCCGATAATGATTTCTTAAAACGCGGCGGAATTTTTACTGACGAGTTATTAACTCAATGGGTAAAGACAAAGACCGAAGAGATAAATGCTATCGGTACAATGCCTCATCCGTTTGAATATAAAATGTATTTTAATCTATAGTATGTGAATAGGGAAGGATTGATTAATTCTTCCCTAGTATTATAACTTCAAAAATTTATCATTCTTAAAACTTTTCTTTACACTTTGCAGGTATGAATTATTTAGGTGAATTAAGTGCATTATTAACTGCTGTCCTTTGGTCAGGAACCTCTATAGCCTTTTCATCCGCGGCAGCAAAAATCGGCTCAGTTCAACTTAATATTAACAGAATGATATTTGCTTCAGTATTTCTAATCTCTACAATATTTTTAATGGGTTACAAATTTGATTTAACCAATTCGCAGTTTACAAATCTTATAATAAGCGGAATAATTGGTTTGGTTATCGGTGATTCATTTCTATTTAAAAGTTATCAAATGATCGGTGCGAGAATTAGCATGCTATTAATGGCACTTTCTCCTGCATTGTCTGCAATTCTTGCTTTTATTTTTCTAAATGAAACGATTTCTTTTCTTGGAATTATAGGGATATTGATTACAATTTCTGGAATCGCTTTGGTTGTGCTTGAGCGAAATGCAAATTCAAAATATCATATTACAACTCTAGGAATTGTATATGGATTACTTGGCGCAATGGGACAAGCCGGAGGATTGATCTTTGCAAAGTTCGCATTTAATGAAGGACATATTACAGGATTTATAGCAACATTTATTAGAGTATTTTCTTCGGTTATTATTTTTCTTCCAATAATGATGTTGTTAAGAAAATATAAAAATCCATATAAATTATTTAATAAAGATAAGTCTGCATTGGGAGTAACTTTAATTGGAACGATCCTTGGTCCGTTTTTAGGAATTACATTCAGTCTTATTGCAGTGGAAAATACCAAAGTTGGAATTGCTGCAACGCTAATGTCCACAATGCCAATAATTATGCTGCCTATGGTTAAATATATTTATAAAGAAAAATTAACTTGGAGAGCAATAACAGGCGCAGTAATCGCAGTACTTGGAGTTGGATTAATTTTTTTAAGATGAACTAATTTAGAAGTTTAAAATCTGTCATTTCCGTTGAATAAATTTTCCATGAATCACCGTCTTTTTTTAATGTATGAATTCCTCTTGATTGATTATTTTTAAACTCAGGACCTTTTAGTTTTGTTGTGATCTGAACAAACTCAATTTTTGCTTTAGAATCATTATGCTCAAGAACTTTCATACTCACGATTTTATAATTAAGATCATACATATCAAAAAGTTGTTTTATCATTGTATCTGAAACTTGATAAGCAGGGCTATCTTTATGAATTGTGTTCATTGCTTCTTCATATTTTTCTTCATTCATATATTTAACGTTGGCCTCAACAACTGATTCGGGTGTGTAATAATCTTCTTCGCTTGAACAAGCAAATACGCACAGACTAAGTAGTATTGAAAGTGACAATATTGATTTCATAATATCCTAAAAATGTTGGTCCGATATATTTTGGAAAAATCTAGAAATTAATCAGATTCTGTAAGTAGCTCTTTTAGAATTATTCTGCTGCCAACAATAGAAAGTTCAATTATTTTTTTACCCTGAATAAAACTTAGTTTTTTTGCCTTATAATTAGGTTCAAAAATTTCTTGTGTCTCAACTTTTATTTCACCGCTATTTTTGTAATTATCAAGTAATTGAATAATTTGTTCAAATATCTGGCTGTGGCTGTCATTAACTGAAGTTCCCCAGTTTTTATCAATAGAGATAAGTTTTTTTGAATCATTAAATCTTATAGCACCATAAAGGTAACTTTTTTTATCGGAATCCCAAATTGAAAAAAGATGTTCATCATTATAATCTTCTTCAACATAAAGTGATTTATCAAGTATATCAAGAACCGCTTCTTTATCAGTTCCTAATTTAAGATCAATTTTAGCAAGCGTGAGCATTTGCTCTTGCCCAAAAGTTGAACCCAAAAGAAGAATGAATGCTATTATTATTTTATTCATTACTATTCCAAAATAATGTTAAAAATTGTTCAATGAATAATCATTAAAATCAATAAGGATATTGCTCAAATATTCATTTCATTTTTTACTTCAGCAAATTTTTGTACTGCAAAATCTAAATCTTCTTTAGAGTGAGCTGCAGAGATTTGTACTCTTATTCTTGCTGTACCTTTTGGTACTACCGGAAAGAAAAACCCAACAACATAAACACCCTTCTCTAACATTTTTGCTGCCATTGTTTGCGCAAGTACAGCATCGCCGAGCATAATAGGTACAATAGGATGAACACCATCTTTAATATTGAATCCTGCTGCTTTAATCTTTTCTCTAAAATATTTTGTATTGTTTTCAAGTTTATCACGTAAATGTGTCGTTGCGCTTAGCATCTCAAAAACTTTTAATGATGCAGCAACAATGTTTGGTGCAACTGTGTTTGAAAATAAGTATGGCCGTGAACGTTGACGAAGCAAATCAACAATTTCTTTTCTCGCCGATGTGTATCCGCCGCTTGCACCCCCGAGAGCTTTTCCAAGTGTTCCTGTTATAATATCTATTCTTCCCATAACTCCGTTATGTTCGTGAGTTCCTCTTCCGTGTTTACCCATAAACCCAACTGCATGGGAATCATCCACCATTACCATTGCACCATATTTTTCTGCAATATCACAAATGTTATTTAAAGGAGCTATAAATCCATCCATAGAAAAAACACCATCAGTGGAGACTAAAATATTTTTAGCTTTGTTTGATTTAGCTTCCTTAAGTTTCTCTTCAAGATCCTTCATATCGCAATTTTTGTAGCGATAGCGTTGAGCTTTACATAATCTGATTCCATCAATTATACTTGCGTGGTTCAACTCGTCACTTACAATTGCATCTTCTTCCCCAAGTAAAGTTTCAAATAATCCGCCATTTGCATCAAAGCAGGAGGTGTATAAAATTGTGTCTTCCATTCCTAGAAACTCAGAAATTTTTTGTTCTAATTGTTTATGGATTTCCTGAGTTCCGCAGATGAATCTAACTGAAGACATTCCAAATCCCCATTTGTCAAAACTATCTTTTGCTGCTTTAATTATTTCAGGATTATCAGCTAATCCTAAATAATTATTTGCACACATGTTTAGAACTTGCTGTCCGGTTGTAACAGCAATATGTGCACTTTGTGGCGTAGTAATTATTCTTTCTTTTTTGAAGAGTCCTTCTTTTTCAATACCATTTAAAATATTTGTGTAGTGTTGTTTGGTTTCAGTATTCATTTTTATCTCTTTAATTTTTTTAATTCCATTCCAAAATAACTTTACCTGAGTTTCCGGATTTCATTATCTCAAATCCTTCTTTGTAATCATCAATTTTAAATTTATGCGTAATAATTGGTGTGATATCTAATCCGCTTTGAACCATTGCTTGCATCTTATACCAGGTTTCAAACATTTTTCTTCCGTAGATGCCACGAATGTTTAATCCGTTAAAAATAATTTTTGTCCAATCTACACCAGCATTTGAAGGAAGAATACCAAGTAATGCAATATTGCCGCCATGAAACATAACTTCTATCATACTATTAAATGCATGAATACTTCCGCTCATTTCTAAACCAACATCAAATCCTTCTTTCATTCCAAGTTCTTTAACAACATCTGGGAGTTTTTCTTTGGAAACATCAACTGCTCTTGTAACACCAATTTTTCTTGCAAGTTCTAATCGATAAGGATTCATGTCTGTGATTACTGTATTTCTTGCACCAGCATGAATTGCGACTGCAGCTGCCATAATTCCAATTGGACCAGCGCCGGTTATTAAAACATCTTCACCAAGCATATCAAAACTGAGAGCTGTATGAACTGCATTTCCAAACGGATCAAACACAGAAAACAAATCAGTTGAGATTTTAGGATCACAATGCCAAAGATTTTGGACAGGAATTACAAGATATTCAGCAAATGCACCAGGACGATTTACACCGACTCCTTTTGTATTTGGGCAAAGATGGCCTCTTCCGGCTCTGCAGTTTCTGCAAGTTCCGCAAACAATATGTCCTTCACCACTTACAAGTTCTCCAACTTTTACGTCGTGAACATTTGCTCCAAAAGCTTCTACAGTTCCAACATATTCATGTCCAACATGCATTGGAACGGGAATAGTTTTTTGTGCCCACTCATCCCAATTGTAAATGTGAATATCTGTACCGCAAATAGCAGTTTTAAGAATTTTAATTAATACATCATTTGGTCCGTATTCAGGAACAGGAACCTCGTCCATCCAGATTCCAGGTTCAGCATATTTTTTAACAAGGGCTTTCATTTTTTTCATGGCAAGATCCTTTAGAAATGAATTTACATTTTGTGAAAGAATTATTTTTAAAATGTTCTAATCAAAATTAGAAATAAGGTGAGTAAAGGACAAAGAAATTCAGACAGTTTTCTTTATCAATTATAGATTTAAATAATTGAATAAAGTGCCAAATCGCTTCCGATTAAAGAACGAGGGGTATCTCTAAAACTCTTAAATTCTTTTTCTACAAAGTTGCTATTAATTTTATTGATATCAGCAGTTTTTTTTAGCCAATCCACTTCTGCATTGGTGACAACACCATTTACACATGCAAGCTTAACAGCATCTTTAATAAATGATTGTGCAATTTCCAGATTAGAAAAAACTATTGGTTCTTCAATAATGTATTTGTTGATGAGAAGGCTTCTAACTGTTTCATGAAAAAAATCTGTGGCGAAACCAAGTTTGTCAGATATTTTTTTGAGTATGTCTTTTTCTTTTTCAGTAAGTTCTTTATCAAGCTTTGCAGTGATAAATAAACCTTTTAAATAGTTGCTGCGATCGATAATTGGAATATTCATTTCTACCCGATAAAAGTTTAAGAAATGTAAAAAATTCTATACTATCCTTTCAATTATTATGCCTCTAAACCAGCTGCTGAAACATTATAAATAATTCAAAAAATATCCACATAAAAAAACATCCCAATTGTAAATGTTTCGTAAATCATAAGACAAAACCTCTCAAATCTAAAAATGAGATTTTAGAGCAAATGGTAATAAATTCTACATTGTTCATAAATCAAATACTTCGACCAAATCATAATGATATCTTCGATTAACTATTAAAATAGTTTACGCTGGTCGATAGATACAGAGGGAAATAAATACCGAAACGAGAGAAAACTGAAGTAATAATAACATTTTAAATAAGAAATTAATTTGCAAAAATGTCTTATCTAAAAGAAAATATCGGCAAAAAATCATCTTTTATCAAAATAAATAAAGAAAAACGCTGCAAGTGCCTCAACTTTTTATAAAGTTGAAACGATAATGGAATTAGAATACAACATAATTATTGTGCTCGAGGCCTTCGAAACATAGATAAGTTAAATTGTAAAAATTAAAAGAATCTAATAAATGTTTGTTACTGAACATAGAACATATTTTGATAGTCCTATAAGGAGTTCTAGGCAGGAAACTGAATCACGTAAACTTCGATTAGGCAAAAATCCAATTATCAGGCAGATGCTTGAAAGCTTTCCGGATCTTGTTGTCATACTTGATCATAACAGACAAATCGTTGCATATAACAAGAAGACTGAAAAACTGCTTTTAGATGAAAACGAGGAAATTATTGGACAAAGACTAGGCGAAGCATTTAAGTGTATTCATGCTTTTGAAATGCCGGGTGGTTGCGGTACGTCTGTTTTTTGTTCTGAATGTGGTGCTGGTAAGTGTAACAAAAATACTCTTGCAACTTCTGAAAGTTTGGAAGAAGAATGCAGGATACATATCAGGCATGAAGGTTTTGAAACATCGCTTGATTTAAAAGTTTTTACTTCCCTTTTGGAATTTGAAAAAGAAAAATTTATTGTTTTTGCTATTAAAAATCTTGAAAATGAAAAGAGACGTGAATTACTTGAGAGAATTTTTTTTCACGATGTTTTAAATACAGCATCAATAATTTTCGGTATTTCTGGTATGATATCTGAAGTTAAAGAAACAGATGATTTTGATAAGTATTCAAAAATTTTACTAAACACTTCAGAGCAGCTAATTCAGGAAATTCAGGCTCAAAGAGATCTATCAAACGCAGAATCTGGAAAACTTGTTATTTATCCTGCACAGGATACAGCTAAGAATATACTTGAAAAAGTTTTTGAGCTTTATGAAAATAATAATCTTACAAGAGGAAAAACATTTACTTGCAATTATCCTCCGGATATGATGATAATAGAAACCGATCCTCATTTTATTATTCGTTCGCTTGGTAATCTTATAAAAAACGCTTTAGAAGCAGTTGGAAATGGTCAGAAGGTTTCTATTTCTGCCTATGATTACGGAGAAAATATAAGGTTTGTTATAGCTAATGATGGAGTGATCCCTAAGCATATTCAATTACAAATTTTCAACAGATCATTTAGTACCAAAGCTAAGAAGGGTAGGGGTATTGGTACTTATAGCGTAAAACTTCTGATCGAAAATTATCTTAGAGGACGAGTAAGCTTTATTTCTAATGAAGAAGAACAAACCAAATTTATTGTTGAAATTCCAAAAGTTTTTCCTGAAACAGAACAATAATTCTATCCACTTCAAAAAAAATTCCTAATTTTATCAGCAATCAAAAATTATTATTTCTTAATAACAATCTGGAGCTATATGCGGTATTCAGTCTTTGCATTTTTTACAATCTATGTTTTAGTTTCCAATAATTCCATCGCACAAATTAATACTGAAAGATATCGATTAGACTCGGATTCAATTGGTTTTACTGGTATAGCTGATGTTGAGGTTACTGCTATCACAGGCAACACCGATTTCCAATTTATTCATCTAGGCGGTCGTTTAAACTATAATTGGGGAGAAAGTTATACTTTTTTAGTTGCAGATGGAGGTTTTGGCTGGGATGAAGGTGAAAGTATTTTTGATCAGGCATTACTTCATTTCAGACATGTTCATTCTATAAATGATTTCATACAAGCAGAAGGATTCATTCAGACAGACTTTAATAAAAAAAGATTGCTCACTGAAAGAGAACTTATCGGCGGCGGATTTAGATTTAAAATTTTCAGTTCAGGTAAATTCAAAATCCGTTTAGGTACAACTTACTTTTTTGAACATGAAAGTTATGATGTTCCACTAAACTCGATGCACGGAAGTAGTTTATACGCAAATAGGCTTTCAACCTATTTAACATTTGAGTATGAGATTAAAGAGGATGTAAAATTAGTTGTTGTTAATTATTATCAACCCCAAATAGGTAATTGGGAAGACTACAGAATCATTTCTGATAATTCTTTAATAGTGAGCATTAGTTCTTATGTGGATCTAAAAGTAGGATTTAATCTTAGATATGATTCATGGCCGGCTGAAACAATTAAAAATACCGATACCTTTACAAAATTTGGGTTTAGTTTTAAATTCTAAAAAGTTTATCTAAATCAAAAATGTATTATTTTATAATCAATAGATAAAATTTTTAATTAAAATTATTAATGGAGAATTAAATGGAATACCGGATTGAAAAAGATACAATGGGAGAAGTTCAGGTACCTTCAGATAAATATTGGGGTGCCCAGACTCAAAGATCAAAAGAGAATTTTAAAATAGGCGGAGACCGGATGCCAATTGAAATTATTCGGGCTTTTGGTATACTAAAAAAAGCAGCTGCTCAAGCCAACTCAGAATTGGGTGTATTACCAATAGAGAAAGCCGAGATAATATGCAAGGTTTGTGATGAAATTATAGAAGGAAAATTAGAGGAACATTTTCCGCTAGTTGTATGGCAAACAGGTTCAGGTACTCAATCCAATATGAACGTAAATGAAGTAATATCTAATCGTGCCCACGTATTACTTGGAGGAAAACTTGGTGAGGGAAAACATTTTATACATCCAAATGATGATGTAAATAAATCTCAATCTTCAAATGATACTTTTCCAACAGCAATGCATATTGCCGCCTGCGATGTACTCACTCACGTAACAATTCCTGGTGTTGCAAAACTTTTAAATACGCTGAAAATAAAGGCAGATGAATTTAAAGATATAATTAAAATAGGCAGAACACATTTAATGGATGCTACGCCTCTTACTCTGGGTCAGGAATTTTCGGGGTTTGCAGCAATTGTTGAACACGGATTGAGAGCAATACGATATTCGCTAACTCATTTGCATCAAATAGCTCTCGGAGGAACAGCAGTAGGTACCGGTTTAAATACACCAAAAGGATTTGATGTTTTAGTCGCAAAAAAAATCGCAGATCTCTCACCTTGTAATTTTGTTACCGCCGAAAATAAATTTGAAGCACTTTCTGCCCATAGTTCCATAATTGAAATTTCAGGCGCACTTAAACTTTTAGCAACTGGTCTAACCAAAATTGCTAATGATATCCGATTTTCTGCTTCTGGCCCAAGATCAGGAATTGGGGAATTGTTACTGCCTGAAAATGAACCCGGATCATCTATTATGCCTGGAAAAGTCAATCCAACACAAAGTGAAGCATTAACACAAGTTTGCACTGAGGTTGTTGGTAACGATATTGCAATTACAATGGCCGGTATGCAGGGACATTTTCAGTTGAATGTATTTAAACCTGTTATGATTCTTAATTTACTTAACTCGGCCAGATTGTTAGGAGATGCTTGTGTATCTTTTAATGATAATTGCGCTGTAGGCATTCAACCAAACCTTGAAAGGATTAAATTTAATCTTGATAATTCTTTAATGCTGGTTACTGCACTAAATCCTGTAATTGGTTATGATAATGCTGCTAAAGTTGCAAAGAAAGCTCACAAAGAAAACAAAACTCTTAGAGAAGCAGCTTTGGAGCTAGGATTACTAACCGCAGAAAAATTTGATGAAGTGGTTAGACCTGAAAAAATGATTGGACCAAATAAATAGTACATGTAAAAAGCAGTAAAATTGAATTGCCCAGAACATTATTAGTGATTTGGGTTAAATAAATATTGATTAGTCTAAAGTAGACTTATTTTAATCATTTATATCAGGGGTCTGGTATGAAAACTTTTAAGCTTATTTGTTCTCTGCTATTTGTCCTTAATATTTCTAACTATCCTCAGTGGACTGAAATGCCAATTGGAACGTCTTCACATTTATACGATGTAAATTTTGTAGCTAAAGATCTGGGATGGGTGGTTGGCAGTGAGGGAACAATATTGAAAACAACAAATGGTGGAAACTCTTGGTCGATTCAACAATCAAATTTGAATGTTCAACTTTTTTCAATTCAGTTTATTGATTCTTTATTTGGTTGGATTTGTGGAGAGGGGGGAACATTACTTAAGACCACGAATGGCGGTATTACCTGGGTACAAAAACCTTCAGGTGTTGTTGAAAATATTAATTCCCTATATTTCTTAAGTGCATCTGATGGTTTTGCGGTAACAGGTGATTGGTACAATGGTTATCCATACTCGGGAAGAATTTTGAAAACCACCAATGGTGGTGATACTTGGTCAGTAGCATTGTTTGATGATGCCCACGGTCTAATCGATATATATTTTTCTGATAAGTACAATGGGTGGATATGTGGTTCTAATGGTGCGATATATATAACTAATAATGGAGGTAGCAATTGGAATTATTCAAATGCTAATACACCTTATTGGTTATTCGGGATTTTTTTCCCAGCCAATAATGCTGGATTTACTATCGGTGGTAACACAAATAGTGATATTATTTTGAAATCTGATAATAGTGGAAATTCCTGGACTAAAATTCGCGAAACTTTTCAAGATAAAATGATGATAGGTCTTTATTTTATTAATGATTTAGAGGGATGGGTTTGTGGGTTTAATGGTGTTATGCTAAAAACAACTAATGGTGGTATTTCGTGGAATCGAGAAACTCTTCAGACAGATAAAGAACTCAGAGAGATATTCTTTGTAGATTCTGTTGGATACTGTGTTGGTTTTTCTGGTACATTTATGAAATATCATTATACTCAGCCAACCAGCAATATTCAAATTATAAGTCCTAATGGTGGGGAACTCTGGGAAATTGGTTCAACAAAGCAAATTTTATGGAATAGCACTGATGTAATAGATGTAAAAATTGAGTACAGCTACAATAACGGAGCAAGTTGGAACAATGTCGTTTCATCGTACCCTAGCACAGGCATTTATAACTGGACGATACCAAACATAATAACAAATCAGGCCAGAGTTAAAATATCAGATATTGCAACGGGAGATTTTGACAGAAGTGACAGTTCATTTAGAATAATTGAACCAACAAATATTTCGGAAATCAGAAACAATGAAATACCTAATAACTATTATTTAGCTCAGAATTATCCTAATCCATTTAATCCATCAACAGCAATTCAGTTTGGTCTTATAAAAAGTTCATACGTAACTCTAAAGTTATATAACGTAAATGGGGAAGAGATATCTTCAATTTTTGAAGGTTATAAACAAACAGGAACTTATAGTGTAAACTTTGTACCAAATAATTTAACAAGTGGTATTTATTTCTACAGAATTATCGCTGAAGATTTTTCTGATGTGAAGAAACTGATTTATTTAAAATAATTTTCCAATTTCAATAAAAGCGGCAACCTCTTGGCTGCCGTTTTGTTTTTTAACCTACCTAAAAATTACTTTGAAACAATTTCAATCAAAGCACTTGCTACTGTTTTATCATTGTCATCTAAAAGAAAAACTCTGTAAAATCCAGGTTCTTCAAACTTTAAATCACTGTCAGAATTTTTAGCAAAGAAGACATAACTCATATCAGATTCAATTACGTAATCAAATTTCTTGTAGAATTCAAACTTTTTGCTGCGCTCGTTAAGTTTATCAAACTGAATGTGAACATCTTCAAGACCTAACTCATAATCTGATTTTACCATTACTGTTAGGTATCCGGTGGTAAATCTATCACTTACACCAACTTCGCCCTTTTTAGAATCATATTTTTCACAGAAGTAAAGAATTGGTTCGTTCTGTGCAAAAGTCTTTGTGACTAATCCTGAAAAAAAAATTACTGTGAGTGCAAAGAGAAACAAGACACTTTTTTTCATCTACATATCCTTTTTAATAGTTTAATTTAACTTACCTGAATAAATGAGTATTAAAAATTAGTTACTAACTTATTATAGGGTAGAAATAATAGCACTATTGCTGCAAGAAATCATTATTTTTGACCTCAAAAAATTGGAACAAGTTTGGACAATTGGAATGGAATAATATCATTACTTCTTGCGTGTGTTGAGTTTATTTTACTCTTCAACTTGCTTGTGTTTGTTAAGAAAGATAAATTAAACGTTATTGCAATGCTTATGATTGCTTTGTTAGCAGCTTATCAATCTATGGAATTTTTAATGTGTCAGGTTGAATTGCAGGATTCAATTTTTCCATATTTTGCTTTTGTGATTATTGGCTTTCTACCACCTTTGAATTTATTATTGACTTTTACTCTTTCGAACAGCATAAATCTTAAAAAGAAATTTTATTTAATATTCATTCCGGCAATTGCATTTTCGATTTATTATTTATTTGTAATTCCGGAATTTGCTGTAACCAGTTGTGCAGTACTTTATGCAAGTTATCATTATCCGCTTGGAGATTTATTTGGTGCATTTTATTATTTGCCAATTTTAATTTCTATAGTTTTGCTAATAAAATTCATTCTCAAATCAAATGACAAAAAGCAAAAATTAATTGCTAACATTTTACTGTTTGGTGCAATCTTTATTAGTCTTCCTTCTACAATAGGATTTATCTTAATGTTTAGTGGGAACTATTCAATAATTTCTTCCATTGAAAGTATAATGTGCAAGTTTGCATTTGTGTATGCAATTATTTTAAGTTTTGTATGTTTATATAAAAAAAATAATTAATAAAATATTTTTAATAATTAAGAAATTGAAAGGAATTAATTAGCATATTTTAGTTAAATTATAAACAAGCAGGAGAGAAAATGAAAAAGTATTTATTGCTATTGTTAACAATCTTAATTTTTCCAATTTATCCTCAGGATGATGGTGAAAATTTAGGTTGGATGGAAATGGAAATATTTATGATGACTACTGGGCTTGGTCAAGGTGAGACCGTCAGATATAAACTAGAGGCTATTGGAACTGTTTGGAGATCAGAAAGTACTCTTCCGCCAAGTGGTTATCAAATTTCAAATAGCCATAACTTGGCATATTATCCTATTCTAACAAAACCTGCAACTGGGAATACTGATTTCAACAGCCAGTCAACTATTTGGGGCTTTAATTGGATTCAACCTTTTATAACATATTCTCACAGTTACGATAGCATTGCCTATGGGTTGTACAAAGTTAGTATTTCTCCAGGTGACCAATATTTTTATTTAGATTACCGGGATGATAGATACAATTGGTCAGATGTTTACCGCTTAGCTCCTGGCAATCTTGATATATGGATATTATATAATAAAGTTCTTAATAAATTTATGTATCGGGGACAGGGTTCCACTAATCCTAATCCTCAGTATTGGACGCAAGTTCAAAAAGGCGATTGTGTTGGTTTATGGGATATAAAACAAGTTAGCGATCCAATGACAGATCTATTTCCTAATTTTTGGATTAATTGTTTATCTGTTTTTAACGATGGGAATGGTCATCCAAAATTTGCTTGGGGTCCCTACCCTGGATTTACTAACATTTATTATAAGATATACAAAAAAAAAGGCACCCCCGACTTTATATTGTATGATATTACAAATTCAAGAAACTACATTGATCTAAATGAAAATATAATAACTGGACTACCACAAGCAAATGAGGGTGGAGTTCAATATAAAATTAGTAGTGTAGGTTACCCCGTAGATAATCCTCAAAGTCCACCCTTAGAGTCTGGTTTTACAAATACAGTGGATATTAGAGTAATAATGCCTCCTTTAGAAAAGGTAGCATCAAATGAAGAATTAAATCAAGATTATTCCTTATTTCAAAATTTTCCAAACCCATTTAATTCGTCAACAACTATTACTTATACATTAATGAAAAGCAGCATTGTTAATCTTAAAATATTTAATGTTTTAGGAAAAGAGGTATTAACTCTTGTAAATGAGTTTATAGAAAAGGGAACACATTCAATTGAATTTAATTTACCAGATTTACCAAGCGGAATATATTTATATAAAATCCAAAGCGAAGACTTCATGGAAAGTCGAAAATTAGTTTTACTGAAATAAAAAACTAAACATAATGTTTAATAATTCGAGAAATGGTTTTTAGGTGATTTAGTAATGCATATAAATAGAACATACTTCATTCTGTCATTTGTTGTAATCACTTTTCTATCAAATACTGCACAACAAATGTCTTTCTCATCATTAAACGGCCCTTATGGTGGTAATTTGGGTGATATTGTTTTCACTGCCGATGGCGAAATTTTTGTAAGTGCTTATTACTCAGAAGGGAGAGGAGTATATAAATCTACAAATAATGGTAACAATTGGCAGCACATTTTGCCTAATTCTGCAGAACCGTGGATTGATTGTTTTGCTATGGGTATTAATGGGAATGATATTGTGTTCTTAGGAACATCTGGTGGTGGGCTTTTTAAATCTACTGATAGAGGTAATAATTGGATTAGATTAACTGGTTATCCATCTTCTGAATGTTGGACAATAGGTATTAATGATAGTAATTTTATTTTTGCAGGTGATGGTGACTTAGGTGGTGTATATAAATCAATAGATGAAGGAAATACTTGGACTCAAGTTCTACCAAATTCAGTTGCTCCACTATCAATTAAGATTAATAATGAAGGAACTATTTTCGTTGGAGCGTTAGATAATTTTTACAATTCGACCGATAACGGACGGAGTTGGAATAGTTATTATAATGGATTGGATAACCAAATAATTTCTTCAATTCTTACAATTAGTGGATCCCAGATTTATGCTGGTACTGGCTATTACACTTCAGGTAATGGTGTTTATTATTCACCTGATAATGGAATTACTTGGATACAGAAAGGACTGAATGGAAAAGTTATCTATTCTTTAACTGCAGATCAATTCGGGGCAATATATGTAGCTACAAAATTTGATGGAGTTTATAAAACCACAGATCATGGGTTAACTTGGCAACAAATTAATAAAGGGATAGAGAATAAAAATATTTTCAGAATTCAATTAATCCCAAATAATATTTTATTAGCATGCTCTGAATCGGAAGGTGGAATTTATAAGTCTTATGACTATGGTGAGTCTTGGGAAATCTCAGGAGTAGTTGCAGGTACGATGAGAGATGGATTTATAACTAAAGATGGAGATATTTATTCAGCCGTTGATGGAGGTATCCAGAAATATGAATCTAACAATGGAAAGTGGGATATATTTGGCTTACAGGAAGTGAGAGATATTTTAATTGACAGAGATAGTGTTTTGTTTGCAGGAACAAGATGGAACGGAATATTTAAATCAAGCGATAATGGAAATACTTGGGTTCAAACTTCTAGCATTGGTGGCACAGGTACAGAATTGTTTACAATGGACTTATATTCTGACAATTCTATTTTGCTGGGAACCAACGACTATATAAAGAGAAGTACTGATAAAGGAATGTCTTGGAATTCAATTACGAATTTACTGCCTTCTGCAATAATTGGAAATCTTATTATTGGTGATGATGGGAAAATATATGTTACATCAGGTGTAACACTTTGTAAAGCTGATGATCTTCAAAGTAATTTTAATATTTTAAAAGATAGTTTATATGCTCCAGATCGAAATGGACTTGCACTCGGTTTAAATGGACTGATTTTTTTCTCAGATAGCTACTTTAATCCAGGTATTTTTCGTTCTTTAGATTTTGGAAATTCATGGATTAAGGTTTCTGAAAGAGCAGCATCCTCAATTTCAGTAAAGGATAATAGATATATTATTACAGGGCACGATAATGGTGAAATAATGTTCTCAAGTGATAAAGGGGCCTTTTGGCAAACTATTAGCAATGAACTTCCATTTTATTCTACAATACTTTGGAGCCAGATTGATAGAAATGGATTTTTGTATTGCGCCGCCAGCGGGGCTGGAGTATTTAAATCTAACTCAACTGTTACAATAATTGAAGATGTTTTTAATTCAGAAACCAAGGGGTTTGAATTATACAATAATTTTCCCAATCCTTTTAATGCCATAACGCATATAAAGTATACTGTTCCAACATCAGGTAATAT